>Ga0310121_10004559_pt1 | contig 12175 bp, 11 predicted proteins | sample CB27_Tmax_986_MG_FD_203504 | JGI IMG/M metagenome (GOLD analysis project Ga0310121, IMG submission 203504) | Marine microbial communities from Western Arctic Ocean, Canada - CB27_Tmax_986 | ecosystem: Environmental > Aquatic > Marine > Oceanic | place: Canada: Western Arctic Ocean | collected...
CGCCGTGCAAATTATTCACGACGGGGTGATCGGCAAGGTCAGTGAGGTGCACACTTGGACCGATCGCCCGGGGACATTCTGGGACCAGGGAGTTGATCGGCCTGCCCATTCCGATCCGGTTCCCAGTCATGTTCACTGGGATCAATGGTTGGGCGTTGCCCCCGTGCGACCCTATGTCGATGGGCTCTATCATCGTTTCGACTGGCGTGCCTGGTGGGACTTTGGGACGGGCGCGCTAGGCGACATGGGATGTCACATCCTAGACCCGGTGGTAGGTGCATTGCAGCTCGGGCCACCGCGGACGGTGTGGGCCGAGGGTCCGCAACCGCATCCTGAGAGCGGGCCGCTGTGGTGCGTGGTCCATTACGAATTTCCCGGAACACAATATACGACCGAACAACTGAAACTGACCTGGTACGAAGCGGGCAGGCAGCCCGCTCGTGAGCTGTTTAAGGCGCCCGCCGACTGGCAGGGATCGAAGAACGGAGTCTTGTTCATTGGCGAGCGGGGTAATCTGTTTGTGGGGTTTCCGGAGTTGCCCGAACTGTTTCCCAGTGGCGAGTTCGGCAACTACAAGCTGCCTGAATTCACCGATCACAATCATTACCAGGAATGGACCTCCGCGATCGTAAACGGTAGTACGACGTCCTGCCCCTTCGCGTATTCCGGCCCTCTCACGGAAACAGTGTTGTTGGGCAACGTAGCCTATCGCACGGGCCACAAACTGGAGTGGGACAGCGACCGTCTTCGCGCGACGGGCCTCCCCCAAGCTGAACGATTCGTCCGCCGCGATTACCGGTCCGGTTGGGAAGTCGACGGGCTGACTTCGTGAGGAGTGTTGGTTTTAGGATCGCTTGATCCGTGGCTGAAGCATCTTGCTCCAGTCCGCCGTGGCTGGCAGCCACAGCCGCTGAAAAGTCGAGCAGGGCACCGTTGAGCCAACTAGAACTTGTGGAGGTCGAGATAGTCGCTTTTCGCTCCAAGGCAGGCTGTGAAACAAATTGGCGGCCGAGACGCGTTTCGAGTGCCAATGGCTTTGCCAGTGTTCGTTACGCGATGTGGACAAGCGATTCAGCGCTGGCAGAGCCAGTGGCACACAGAACGAAACGGCCCGCTCACTCGGGCGACCGAAGGCCTCACCGATCCTGCAAAGTCAGTGAGACCTCCTTGACACAACACCTCAGATTTCTTCGGTCGGGGTGGTAGGACGGTCGGGAGACCGCCTCACAACCCTCGAGGCGAGAAAATCTACGTGTCAACTGACGACCAGCGACGTCCTGCTCAGAGCTTTACTTTCCCACCCATAGTGAGTAAAAGGAGTGAGATAGTGGACTGTCCCTCCATCCTCTCTTGCCTCTCCGAGTTGTCTCCATGATTTCGCTGGTGCCTCTCCGTCAAGGTCTGCAACGCAAGCTAAACCGCCGCGATATGCTTCAGCTGAGCGGCCTGGGATCGCTCGGTATGATGTTACCCGAAGCGGCGGTGCGGGCAGCGAGCGTTAATCATGCGACGGCCAAGAACTGTATCTACATCTTTCTCTGTGGGGGACCGTCTCAACTCGAAATGTGGGATCCGAAGCCAGAGGCTCCGGAAGAGATCCGTGGGCCATTCGGTTCGAGCGCCACCAACGTGCCGGGCATTCACGTCGGCGGGTTGCTACCGAAGACGGCTCGACACGCCGACAAGTACGCTTTGATTCGTTCACTGAATCACAATACGACGTCGCACGATACGGGCATTATGTATACGCTGCTGGCGGATTCCTCGCCGCCCAGCAACCAGGCCTATCCGCCCGTGCGCAGCGATCACCCGGGGCTCGGCGCGATTCTGCGCCACACTCTTGGAGAATCCTCGGCGTTGCCGGCATGGGTTACGATTCCTCGCCCGTTTACTACCGGTGCTCGCTTCTACAAAGGACAATCGGCTGGCTTCTTGGGCCCCGCTCACGATCCGTTCTTTCTGGACGAGGAAAAGAAGGACTCGCTGGCGGACAAAGAGTTCGAAGTTAAAACGCTGCAGCCGCTGGAGGGTCTGAACGTTGATCGGATTGTCGAGCGCAACGAACTGCTGACACAGCTGGATGTCACTCAGCTTGCCGAGGCGACTGCGTCCCGCCGTTACGCGCAATACCGCAAGCAAGCATATCGCATGATTGCTTCGAGTTCCGTGCGTGAAGCGTTCGAGTTGAAGCGTGAACCGCGACGACTCAGGGATCAATACGGACGCAACGAGTACGGACAGAGCTTCTTGCTCGCGCGGCGGCTGGTTGAGTCGGGCGTTCGGATGGTCAACGTGTTTTGGACGTTCTATGGTCCGGATGGATGCCAGTTCAACCTCTGGGACAATCACGGCAGCGACATGCCGAAAGTTTGCGGTGGCCCCAATCGAGGGGTCGACATGCTAACGCACGACTACTGTTGTCCCTCCTTCGATCTCGCCTTTTCCACGTTGCTGGAGGATCTGACCGAGCGCGGTATGCTGGACGACACGCTAGTCGTCGTGATCGGCGAGTTCGGTCGCACGCCGAAGATGAATAAGTGGTCGGGCCGCGATCATTGGGGAGCCTGTTATTCGGCGCTGCTAGCGGGTGGTGGTGTTCAGGGCGGACAATGTTTTGGAGCCAGCGACAAGCAAGCGGCCTATGTCAAGGATTCACCGGTGACACCGGAAGACGTGGGGGCCACGATTCTGCACGCGTTCGGTGTGTCACCAGAAGCGCTCCTTTACGACCAGACGGATCGACCGGTGCGCAGCTCGAAGGGATCACCGATCGCCGCGCTGTTTTAACTCGGATCGGCCAACCGATCGTCACGTGGCCGTTCGCTCCGCGAACGTCAATTGCCCGTTCGCGGAGCGAACAGGCGCACACCAAGTTGGACAGGCTATTCGTGCGCGGTTACTAAGCAGCAATTCTGCGCTGAAACAGCCAGTACCGAATCCAGCAAGGATCGGTTCTACGTCTGCAGAAATTCGCGGATCGCCGAATTGACGGCGCCGGGCTGTTCAAGCGGCGCCATGTGCCCTGCGTTCGCGATCTCGACGAAAACGGCGTTTGGCATGCTGCCCGCGATGTCGCGCATTTCCTGCGACGGTGAGATGACGTCCTGTTGACCGCAGATCACCAATGTCGGCACGTTGATTTGCGGAAGTTCGCCCGCCATATCCGGCCGGGCTGCCATACCCCGCAGCGCAGCAGCAACACCTTCCGGAGCCGAGCTGATCATGACGCGTTTGATTTGTTCGACAAGCTCCGGGTGTTGCTGCCGAGTTCGATCAGCGAACAGTTTTGGGATCATTGTCGCGCTGAGGTTTGCCGGACCATCTACTTCAACCTGAGTCGCTGCAATCCCTCGTCCGCGAGCGACGTCCTTTGGATCGGCCACCGCCCGCGTGTCGCACAAAATCAGGGACTGCAAGCGTTCACCATGCCGTCGCCAAAATTGCCAGGCGATGTATCCTCCCATGGACAGTCCGCAAAAGGCGATCGGCCGATCGATTCCCATTACCTGGAGAAGCTCTGCCAGATCATCCGCAAACTGTTCCATAAAGACCGTGCCCCCGGTGGCATCGCTGCGGCCGAAGCCCCTCAGGTCCGGCGCTATTATCTGGAAGTCCGACGACAACGTGTCCAACTGGCCCGCCCACATCGAATGATCCAGCGGGAACCCGTGAACCAATAACAAGGGCGGGCCAGCGCCACGGATCTCGACATAGAGTTCGATATTGCTGATGCGGATCCGGGGCATGTCTACATTCCGTTCTGCATTTGAGGAATCAGGATACGAACGACCCACTGCAAAAACAGCCCTGCCACCATCAGCCACAGCGTCAGGTTCGACAGGTGTCGCAAGCGGATCTCGCGTAGACCCTGCCGCACTCGCCAAAGCTGGATGGCGCGATACGGTAACTGCAGAAATACCATGACGAAGAGAAAGATTCCCGCGGGATTAAAGGCCCAGGCGCGGGCCAGTTCACCGTGTGCCAGGCTAATGAAACAGCGTGTCAGGCCGCAGCCGGGGCATTCCCTGCCCACGAGCCGTTTGTAGGTGCACACGCCAGGCAAAGGAAAATCGACAACCGGGATGACCACCTGCTGGCCACCGCGGACCCGGAGTACGAGCGCGGCCATCAGCACGGCGAGCGCGATCAGCAGAATCACCCAATGGAATGTCAAATCGGGCTTCGTGGCGGCTCGCGGTTCTTCGATCCGGCGATCCGCAGTTTCGGAGCCGGTCATAGGCGCGGGATCCAATTTACGAGTACAGGCTGCAGCCTGCGAAATCCTCCTATCGGAACTGGTTGGAAATAAATTGTCCGTTTCGGGTGCCACTGGCTTTGCCAGTGTTCGTTACGCGACGTGGGCACCGCGATAGTCGCTTTTCGCTCCGAGGCTGTGAATAAATGGGAATGCTATCGCAATCTGTTGTCGTCTTGAAAACTGAAACCACTAGTTCTTGTGCAAGCAAATCGATTCTTTCACAGCCTCTCCGCGAAAAGTTAGTTGTTCGCGGAGCGAACAACAACAGGACGATGTTTTTTGCACCGATTCCTGGGGCGTTGCCCCAGGCTACGATGCCTATGGCCTTTGGCCAAACGCTTCATTGAGACGTTATTCGCATGAGCACTTCTTTGCGCTGAGAAATCGACGCTTGCGAATCTAACATTCGCTGCAACACGGCATTACAGTGGCATTCAAAGTCGTACAGTCCAATTAGTCTGAATGAGTCCTTCCTGATTCGGCAAGTTCCTTTTGAAAGGCCTCGAGTTGCCGATGGATCTGTTGATAATACGGTGCCAATTCGGCCGCTCGTTGCTGGCTCTTCACGGCGTTCTTTAGGTCGCCATTCGCATAATGGCACCGCGCAAGCGTATCGAGGAACGCAGCGTTGTCCGCGCGAGACTCGAGCGACTTCTTGCTATAGCGGACCGCCGCGGCGTAATCACCTTCGGTGTTGCTGATCAGCCAGGCCAACTCGTTGTACTCCGTCGCTAGTGCTTCGATCGCACCCTGCCGCTTGGCCGCGTCCCCCGGGTTTTCCCGCACCTCTTCCTCCAAAAGGCTGATTTGCTGACGCAATCGATCCTTGGCCGCATTGATCCGTTGCATGGCATCGGCTTTCCAAGCCGGTTCCGGATTGGGACAACGGTACATTGCGATCATAAAGTCCGGATTGGCCGGGTCAGCAGCCACTGCCTGCCGGAGACGCTTCTGCTGTTCCAGGTAGTCGCCTCGGCGAGCGTGATGCATTGCGTAATAGTAGTAAGTGGCCCCGCGAACTTCGCTCGGGGTGCGGCGAAACGGTAACTGTGACAAGACCCTCGGATTTTGTTCGATGGTCTCGGCCGCAACGGTCAGGATTTCGGCGGCGTCAAATTCTCGCTGGATGTCGAACAACATGTCGGACAGAAAGAACCTCGCTTCGATATGCGAGCTGTCTTCGCGGTCGGTCAACTCGAGCACATAGCGGTACTCGGCCTCCGCCCAATCGTAGAGGAGTCGCGAGGTGAGATAGCCGGCCATTAGGTTGTGGTGATCTGGCTTCCCAGGCTCCATCTTCAACGCACGCTCGGCCGTCTCGAGGGCCGATTCGTGATCTCCACGCAAATGGCGGGCTTCCGCTAAACGGTACACGAGTTTCGGTCGCTGGTAGAACTCGTAGGGAAAACGGTCCGCGACTTCGTCCACAACGCCCCACGCCTTCCGATCGAGCAGCCAGTCGACAAAATCAAACAGTTCCTCACGCCGGCCTTCCAATAAATCGATCGTACGGCGGACCACTACCAGCGATTCTTCCTGACGTTCCAATCGCCGCAGCAAGTCGACTTGCCAGCGCAACAGATCGCGTACGAGACGCCGATCCGTTTGTTGCGGGAATTGGGCGAAGGTCAGCAACTCGGCCTGTGTGATCTGATCCCACGCGACAATTGCTAACTCCGGCGCGACCAGTGTTTGCGCGTAAGTGCGGAGCCAGACGGAGGCCGGGCGCTTACTGGCCCCGACGTGTTTGCGAATCAAGTCCGCCAGCGCGGCCTTTTGCTGCTGGTCGCTCGGAGCCGTGTGATGCATGGCACACAGTGCGGCTTGTTTGGAGAGTAGCCCGTCGCTCTCGAATCGCATCAGCCGGCAGATTGCAGGAATCCCCTGAGAATTCTCGAGCCGGGCCAGCTGCTGCATTCGGTTGCGGCGTTCTGCATGATTCGTCTGGTCGTAGTGCCGCAGAACATTCCTGACCGCCGTTGAATCGGAATCCGTCGTCCAACGAACCGGCATGCTGCGAATCAAATAGCGAGCGCGCAAGGCAATCTCGACGTCCTCGTGCCGGCAGGCCTCAAGGAGCGCGTCGAAGGTGGCCATCCCTAGATCGCCCAACTGCTCTTGGGCTCGTTGGCGAGCTGCGTATTGTTCATCGCCCAATTGCTGAATGAGTTGAGTGACTTGAGCGTCCAGGCCAGACTGCGTTCCGACCGGCGCTGAGATAGGGCGATCGTCTATCGCAGCCGCCACCTGCAGGTTGTCTGACAGCACTGCCAGTACAAGTACTGCGACCACAGGACGGACAGGGCCCAGAAGTGTGTAAGCCTTCATTCCGGTGTCTCGCAAAATGATCTTATTCCACTTACTGAAGAATACCGCGGCGACGTTGCGCGAGGCAAGAGAAACCGAGCATTGTGCGCAAATTCGGTTATCTAAGAGCCTATCCCAGAACCAACCAGACGCTCGGGATATACGCAAAACCTGGCGTCGGAAACGGTGTTTCAGCGCAGGTTCAAAGTACATCGACATCGGTACTCGCAAAACTCTCTAAATTACCGTAAGACATTAGTACCGTGCCACTTTGGATTCGGACCTCTTGTGTATGCCGTGGGCATTTTCCTGTGTCCGGGCGCCGGCTTGAAAGCATGCGGAAACACAGCGCTTGACCGGACATTTCAGCCAGGCCGCGGTGTAAATGACGAATCAGGTCGGAATGACGAATACCGAAATTGATCGGGCCAACGACCCAAGTACAGCAAGCTAGCTTGAAGTTCTTTTCGGATTTGGGAATTCGATATGCCTGAGTCATTGGGAACTGAGTCACTGGGAACTGGGTCATTGGGAACTGGGTCATTCGTCATTGATCATCAAGAGGTTACGTCCAAATTGGCGCTTTCCAATCGTAGCCACCTTTAGACGCGGGACGGAGCGGAGAAGTGCCATGCTGATTGGCGTACCGAAGGAGATCAAGCGGGACGAATACCGCGTAGCGTTGCTTCCGGTAGGAGTCGAGGAACTCGTGCGAGCGGGACACACGGTGTTGGTCGAGGCCGGCGCGGGACTGGGCTCGGGTTTGTCCGATCACGAGTATCTGCAACAGGGGGCTGAAATAATTGGCGGCCCGCAGGCAATTTACGAGCGGGCTGAGTTGCTCGTCAAGGTAAAGGAGCCGCAGCCGCAAGAATGGCCACTCATCCGCCCCGGCCAGACGATCTTTACTTACTTTCATTTTGCGGCAGATCGGCCGCTGACCGACGCGATGGTGGCCGGAGGCGCGACGTGCGTTGCCTATGAGACCTTGCGCGATGCTCGCGGCCAATTGCCGCTGCTAACGCCGATGAGCGAAGTTGCCGGCCGTATGAGCATTCAAGAAGGGGCTAAATACCTGGAGCGCCCGCAGATGGGTCGCGGCATCTTGCTGGGAGGTGTTCCTGGAGTGGCGCCTGCCCACATTGCGATCCTGGGCGGTGGGGTGGTCGGCGCCAACGCCGCCAAGATCGCGGCCGGGTTTCAAGCGGACATCGCCATCATGGATGTCAACATGGACCGACTCCGATACCTGGACGACATCATGCCGGCCAACGTCAATGTTCTCTATAGCGACCGGCATGTTATACGTGAACAGCTGCGGATGGCCGATCTGGTTATCGGCAGCGTGTTGATCCCGGGAGCTAAGGCACCGCGGTTGGTTACCCACAGCGATCTCAAGTTGATGAAGCCCGGCAGTGTGATCATTGACGTCTGCATCGACCAGGGCGGTTGCTTTGAGTCGAGCCGGCCGACGACTCACAGCGATCCGACTTATATCGAAGAGGAGGTTGTCCATTACTGCGTCACCAACATGCCTGGCGCAGTGGGCCGCACCAGCACATTTGCGCTGTGCAACGTGACTTTGCCCTGGACGCTGATCATCGCCGATCGGGGGCTTGAGGCTGCCGCGCGCGAGCTGGTGTCGATCGCTTCGGCCGTAAACATCCATCGCGGCGAGATAACCAATCGGGCGGTTGCCGAAACGTTCGGCATGCCTTACAAACCGCTGTCTGGGACTGAGTGAATCAGTCCCGATTGATTCAGCAGTACCCGGCCAAACTGAGGTCTCCGGAACGTGTTTGTTCGCTCCGAGGCTGTCAAAAGATTTCACGCGGCGAACGAGCGTTTTCGCCGTTCGCGGTCGCCCGAATGGGCGGGTCGGGAGACGTCGGGAGACCCTCCCACAACTAAAGTGCGCGTCGGCCGTAGGCAGATAGTCCCCCTGACAAAGAAAGTAGATTCCGATGGCTGATCGCAATTCACCGACTGTCGGCATCGTCATGGGCAGCGACAGCGATTGGCCGAAGATTAAACAGGCGGCACAGGCCTTGGCTGAATTCGATGTCAACTGCGAAATACGCGTGATGAGTGCGCATCGAACGCCGCACCTGGTGGCCGAGTATGCAGTATCCGCGGTCGACCGAGGCTTGAAGGTTATCATCGCGGCAGCCGGTGGCGCCGCCCATCTGGCCGGTGTCGTGGCGGCGCATACTTCGCTGCCCGTGATTGGATTGCCCGTTCCCACACCGAATCTCGGCGGCCTCGATTCTCTTCTGTCGACCGTTCAAATGCCTGGCGACGTGCCGGTTGCGAGCGTTGCGGTGGGTATGGGAGGGCCACGCAATGCGGGCCTCTTCGCCGTCCAAATACTGGCCACCGCGGACAAAGAACTCGCCGCAAGATTCGCCGAGTTCAAGAGGAAACTGGTCGATAAAATCGTGGAAAAGGATCGCCAGCTACAGCAGAGCATCCAGCGAGAGTGACCGATGTCAGCAGCCGACGCTAAGATCGAAACGCTACGCTGGGTGGGCGATGCAAATGGCTACTTGGTCTTGGTCGATCAAACGCTCCTGCCGACGGAGTTTCAAGAAATTGAGTGCCGTTCGGCAGAGGCCGTCTGGGAGGCCATCAAGTCGCTGCGAGTCCGCGGAGCACCGGCGATCGGTCTTGCGGCCGCATACGGCATCTGTTTGGGGTTACAGACGGGATGCGAAGATGGTCTTGCCACCGTCGTGGATCGGTTGGGACAGGTCGCAGATTACCTAGCCACCAGCCGACCCACGGCGGTCAACTTGTTCTGGGCCCTCGATCGGATGCGGAACAAAGCTGCCTCTTTTGGGCAGCAACAAGATCCCAGCGAGATTCGTGCAGGATTGCTCGACGAGGCGAGTGCAATCCACGAGGAAGATCGGGCCATGTGCCATGCGATCGGGAGGTACGGTGCCCAGTTACTGCAGGACGGGCAAGGTGTCTTGACGCACTGCAACGCCGGCGGGCTAGCCACCTCAGAGTATGGTACCGCCCTGTCCGTTTTCTTTACTGCTCAGGATGCCGGCAAACGGCTACACGTTTTCGTCGATGAAACCCGCCCGCTGCTACAAGGTGCCCGGCTGACTGCCTGGGAACTTGCCCAACGCAAGGTGCCTGCAACCCTGATCTGCGATTCCATGGCCGCCCAGGTGATGCGAGAAGGCAAGGTCCAGACGGTCATTACGGGTGCCGACCGGATCGCTGCCAACGGCGATACGGCCAACAAGATTGGCACGTATGCCCTGGCCATTCTGGCTCGAGAACACCAGATACCATTTTACATTGCTGCCCCATCGTCAACTTTTGACTTGAGCATCGAAGACGGGAACGAAATCCCGATTGAGGAACGTGACCCCAAAGAGATTACCCATGGCTTCGGCCGGCAGACTGCGCCAAGTGAAATCCAGGTCTATAATCCTGCATTCGACGTGACGCCGGCACGGTACATCAAAGCCATCATCACTGAACGTGGTCTGATTGAACCAGTCGGGCGCGAGACGATCGCAATCACACTAGCAGCCGCGGCAAGTGATCCGAACAAAACTTAAGTCCGTAACTTCTGCGCACCGTTTTGCCACCCGCATGCGCATTCATGCTTGTCCCGTTGGACGTCCAAGAACGATCAAACTATTTCTTCGCGCCGCCTCTAATCCGGGCTAAGCCGAGGGAGGCCGATAGGGGTTCAAATCGTCTGCCTGAGCGGGGGCAGACGGGGCAGACTGTCCGACCTCATCACCGCCCGTGTCGGCTGTCGGCTCGTCAATCGCGTTTTCTTCGGATCTTCCGCTGGCTTCCCAATAGAAGAGAAACATCACAATTACGTTCACCGTGTAGACGATGTCCAGGAGACAGTCGAGGACTACCTCAACGGCGAAGTAGACGACCAGATCGAGTGCCCAGAACTCTTCGGCGATGACCAGTGGAGTATAGACAGCGGTTGCCAGGGTAAGATACAAGAGGTAAACGATCGTAATCGCGCCAAAGATTTGCCAGCCGCGTCCGTCGGTCAAACTCCAGCTCCGCTCCCGTGAAGAGGTCACCCCCTGGTTTTCAAGCACAACCGTCGCGTCAATCAGGGCGTAACGCACCGAGAGGACGAGGCCTGGAATCAGGAACGCCACCAACCCTACGAGAATCAACAGTCCAGCCACAAAGCGCGCGGCAAACAACCGGCCCCAGAATTGGAAGCCGACGCCGAGTGCTTCACCATAGGGAACTGGCTTCCCCTCTATCAGTCGCGGGAGCGCGAAGACGATCGCCCCGGCATAGATCGGACTACAAATGGCCTCGATCAAAGCCGTCATGCGAAAGACGTCCCACTCCGAGGATTCTTCCCAACCGGAGTAGTAGCTCCAGCCGACCAACAGGTGTCCCGGTAGCCAAATCGTAAGAACCAGCGTGCCAAGAAGAGGCAAGTTGCCGATCCAGAGTTGAATCGCTCTGCCAACGATGCTGAACATTTTGGTTGGTGGCTGCTTGCGCGGGCAAGAATCCGTTTAGCCTCCGGTTCAACTGCGCGCGACCCGCTGCTTTAACTTCCCGACAACCGACATAAACTCTTCGCGCAGCTCGTCGAACCTGGCGACACTCTTGTCGCCAGGGGCTTTGACGTAGTCGAGCATGATCGCTTCGGCCGCCACGAAGTCATCGGAAATGTCCGCCACTTCGCTAACGATATCCAGTGGGACATTCGTCACACCGTTGGCGTCGCCGTGCAGGAAGTCGCCTTGGTTGACCATCAAACCACCGACCCGCACCGGCAGGCCGACGTGCAGCATATGGCAATAGCCGTGCGCGCAGATTGTCGAACCGGTAAAAACGGGGTACTTCAATGCCCGCACCTGCTCCAGATCACGTCCGGCACCATTCGTCACCAGTCCCACGGATCCGAATGCCTGGTAAGTGGAACACATCACTTCGCCAAATACCGCCGACACCGGAGGGTCGTCAACATCCTGAAAGACGACGACCGGAGGCCCGGGGAGTTGTTCGAATACCTCCAGTTGTTGCTGGATCGATCCGTAGGCGTCGCCCCCCGTCGGCGGTGCGTCCGACCGAAACTGCACGGTTGTAGCGAACCCGATCATAGGCGGCAATTCGGGAAAGTTGCAGCGAACCCGCAAGTCCATAAATCCCTGGTTCCGCGGTCGCACGTCAAACAACTCGATCACGTTGCAAATCGTTGGTGTGTCGTGTTTGGCAAGCTTGGCAATCGTCTCTTGTGTGATCGACATGGGGGTCCTCGTTAGTGGGACAGCCACTTTGTTTTCAAATCTGGCTGTAGATGCCTGATGAAGCCCGAATGACAAAGCGAGCTGGTCGCCGATCCACTCGCGACTTAACTCGACGCTCGCAATTCGGGCTCCGGAATCCGTATTTCGTTCGTCATCGGCTACTGAGTTATTGGATAACTGTCGTCGCCGGACTCGCAAGAGTGCGGGGATTCTCGTCAGTCCCTGAAGCCTTAGGACTTCGGCTACACGAGCATGCGACAGACTGCGCCCCAAGTGGCGCTGTCCAATTTATGACCAAACAAAAACGCCGGATTGGCGGTTAACCTACCAACCCGGCGTTGAATTC
>Ga0310121_10004560_pt1 | contig 12174 bp, 12 predicted proteins | sample CB27_Tmax_986_MG_FD_203504 | JGI IMG/M metagenome (GOLD analysis project Ga0310121, IMG submission 203504) | Marine microbial communities from Western Arctic Ocean, Canada - CB27_Tmax_986 | ecosystem: Environmental > Aquatic > Marine > Oceanic | place: Canada: Western Arctic Ocean | collected...
AGATTGAAGAATTATGGATACTGATTATGATGTTATAGTAGCAGGTGGAGGTCTAACTGGAACAGTTGCAGCTCAATCTATATCACATTATTCTAATCAGAATTTATCTATTCTTTCAGTTGACAGAAATCCCGAAACCTTCCCTGGACGAAAATCAAACCCTGGTTGGACATGTGGTGATGCTTGTTCAAAGGAAGCAGTCGATTTCATGACAGAAAGGATAAAAATTCCTTGGACATCTCCAGAAATTGAGCATGATGTAAAAGGAGTTATGGCATTCTCGCCTGATAAAGAAACTGCAATTCCGTTTGATGGTGATGGCTATATGCTTAATCGTCAAAAACTTCCCGAAATCCAAAATGCAAGAACGAAAAAGATGGGAGTTAACTTTGATTTTGAAATCAATCTTACAAGTCTAATCTATGATGGACCACAAGTGATAGGGGTTCAAGGTATCAATAACAAAACAAAGCAACCATACAAAAAAACTGCAAAGGTTGTAGTAGATGCAACAGGAGTCACTTCAATGCTTAGAAACCAGCTTGAGAACTCTACCAAAATTGAGAAAAAAATAGACAGACGTGATCTAGAATCAACAGGCAGACACATTATGTATTTTGATAAGGGTGAAGAAGATCTCACAGAGTTTGACCCAGATTATTGTATTATTCACCTAGACCAAGACATTGCACCTGGAGGATATGGTTGGGTTTTTCCAAAGGCTGACAATAAGGTGAATATAGGATTAGGTGTTGAAAAATCAATTTTAGACCAAAGAAATCAAAGGCTTGGAAAAAAAGATAATGTTGCGTCATTGATGGAAGAATATCTTCAAAGAAACAAAGCGATTAAGAATGCAAAACTGTCGCAAGATCCAGAAGATATTCACAATAACACAGGAGTGTTCCAAGTTTCTGTAAGAAGACAAAATGACTGTATGGTTTCTGGAGGCTACATGCTTGTTGGAGATTCTGCATGGATGCCAAAACCAATTGATGCTGGAGGAATAGGTCCAGCCTTGATTGCTGGTACCATTCTTGGTAAAAATGTTGTAGATGCAATTGAAGCAAATGATGTTACAGAAAAAGGATTGTGGCAGTACAATCTTGATTTTATTGAAGAATATGGTTACAAAACCGCTGGACTCGAACTCTTTAGGAGACTAGTCCAGACGTTAACTAACGAACAAATTAGTTATGGCATGAAATACTTTTTGGGAAACCTTGACGTTGAATCAATTAGCAAAGGTGAACATCCAGACTTTTCAGGTCTTACTAAATTTGGAATGATTATTCGCGGTGCTATGAACAAGACAGTTGCTAACGGGCTAAAATATACATCAGAACAAAATCAGTGGTTGGTTGAACATTATAGAAATTATCCCAAAGATCCTGCAGGATTTGAAGAATGGAATAAATCTCTTCTCAAAACTCTTGATGAATCATTTGTAAAAATAGCCTCGTTTGGAAAGAATTAGTCTTAAATAAAGTACCCACACCAAAGATGTTACTTTGTCAGACCAAAGCGAGCAATCAATAGATGAAAGCGAGCAATCAACTTACCTAGATTGGAATAACTCAATTGATATTTTAAACAGTGCATTTGAAAAAGGATTATTTGTTTTGATTATAGGACCGAAGGGAACTGGTAAAACTTCGTTGGTAATGGAGTATGCAATACAAAAATCCAAAAAATTAGAATCGATCAACTTCAGTCTTCGAACAAGAGAAAGTCATCTAATAGGAACTAAATCATTGGTGGAAGGAAACATTGGTTTTGATGAAGGAGTTTTGATAAAATCAATGAGAGAAGGCAGTATATTATATCTTGATGAGCTCAACGCGGCAGAAGCTGATGTTCTATTACGATTAGATGAGGCGCTCGATGATCGTAGACAGATTGTTCTCAAAGAATCTGATGGTCAAGTTATCAAAGCTGATGATTCATGGTTCACAATTGCAACTATTAATCCTCTAACACATGTTGGAACAAAGGAACTACCGCCTCAACTTCTAAGTAGATTTCCAGTTAGAATAAGATTGGATTATCCACCTGAAGATCTGGAATATAAAATAATAAAAAAACATGTAAAAAATCTACATGAGACTGAGATTTTACAGGGAATCAAACTTGCAAATACGTTACGCCAAGCATCTGCTGTTGAAGAATTGTATTATTCCCCATCTATAAGAGAAACCATTGCATATGCAAAATTATTAGAAGGTGGATCCTCAGCAAAGGAAGCAGCAAAGATTGTTTTTGGAAATGTATATTCTCAGTGGGGAAATGTAGAATTTCAAAAGGTAAATGATATTATCACCTCAATGTTTGGTAGCTAATGCAATCTATTCAACTACGAAACGACACTTTAATTGATATTGCTACATTTCTGGTAAGGCGTTGGTCGGAAAAAGAAAATGTAACGGTAGAATTCTCAAAAATAAAACAGAGTGAAACAAGATTAAAAGAAAAAAGAGTATTACTTATTCCAAATGATCTGTATTATGGAGATAGTTTACAAAAATATAGACAGTTTAGAACTTCAATTTGGTATGAAGGTATGCGATTAAGACATTGTAAAAAAATTCTTAGTAATGATCATGCGTACGGATTTATTTTGAATACTATTGAGACCCGTAGAATCGAGCTTTTGGGAATAAAAATTTGGAAAGGAATGACTGAAGAATTGATATTTAATTATACAAATATGTGGTTGGCTCGAAATAACCTAAGTTCGGTTTTTGGAAAATCTAGGATGATCGAAGCGTTCTATCAATATTTTTTATTTGAGGATATAAAAGGTGAAGTGCAACCAAGTAATTTTAACAAGGTAGTTAAAGCAGTAAAATTTGCCAAAAATGTTCTGAATGATTCCATTAAAAATGATTATGATACAGAATGGATAGAAAAAAAAATCCCTGAAATTTTAAAGATTCTAGATGTTGATGCTCTTATTTCAATTCCTATATCTGTTCCATTAAGAGGACCTGGAATTGCCATCACACCTAAAGATTTTATCAAAGCAATGAAACAAGTTGGGAGATCAAGGGAAGAAGATTTTGGAAAGATTGACCCAGAAAATATTTTACAAGGAAAAGCAATTTCTGAAGAATTTAAAGTGATTGAAGAAGAAAATAAGAAAAATGAGAAGAAGGGTTTGAGTAGTGGAGCAGTAGGAATACAAATTCCTGAAATGTCTAATGCTGATGAGACTAAAATTTTCGATCAAGATTTGATAAATAATTTAAAGACCAGATTTAAAGAATGGAAAACTGGATGGAAAGAATATCATTCTTTTCATGGTGATGAATTTGATAGTGACGTCTATCTCGAAGGTTTTGATCAGCCATTTATAACAGATCTTAAGAAATCGATTAAAACTCGAATCGTAATTTTGCTTGATCATTCATCCAGTATTACTGATCAACAGATAGATTACAAAAAAGCCACATTGGCTCTATGTGAAGTCCTAGCTTTTCTAAGGATCAAATTCTCTGTATATGCATTTAATACAACTGGGAGGCAAGTTGTCTGCTGGCTTGTTAAGCCAGAAGATCTTAAATGGAATAATTCATGTGCAAAAAGGCTAGCCAAGATTCCAGCAAATGGTGGGACCCCACTAGCTGAAGTTTATGATAAAATGTATCCTATTTTGCGTTCCAAAAAACCAGACATTTTTTTGACACTCTCAGATGGAGAGCCTTCAGATCCATATGCAGTTCGTTTAATGGTTAAATCACTTAAATCTCTTGGAATCAAGATGGTTGCAATCGGAGTGGGCAGAGATACCTCTAATGCAACAATAATTGCAACTAATTTAAAATATTTAGGATTTGAAAGGACATTGGGAGTCTCCAGACTTAATGATATCCCTAAAAAGGTATTAACTGTACTAGGTAGTAATTGAGATGAAATTTATTGATAAATTAGAGCCTGACATAAACAAGCCTCTAATCATAGCTGCAATGCAGGATATGGGTAACGTTGGAAGTATAGTGGTGAATTTTATTAATAATGCATTAAATTCTGTTACATTCCGTTCAGTAAAGTCTACAACCCCATACGTCTTTGATAAGGGTGGTTATATCGAAGTACCAGAAGAATATTGGGAATACAAATACGGAAACGATATTATAATTTTTGGAGGTGGAAGAGGACAACCAGAACAAAATGATGAATTAAACGAATTGTGCCAAGATGTAATTGATGTTGCAAAAAAATATGATGCAAAATTCATTTACACAGTAGGTGGATTTCATACAAGCAAGCAATTTGGAAAACATCCAACCACGTATGTAACTACTACTTCCAAATCATTGCTTGAGCAAATACGTAATCTTGATATTGAAACTACTCCTCATGAATCTGTTATAACAGGATTCAACGGACTTATCTTAGGATATGCTAAACTTAATGGAATTAATGGTATGGGGTTGTACGGAGAGCTTTTGGATCCTCGCATTCCACAGTATAGAGCAGCAAAAAGTATTATCGAAACTTTAGAAAAATTGACTTATCAAAAATTTGGAAGTTTAAGTGAATTAGATATCAAAGCTGATGCAGTTGATAATCAACTAAAGGGTAACATGAATGATGATGATAAATTTTCTGTAGGCTAGTCATAATTGGAGGTTTTAGATAAATTGGAAAAAAAATGTTCTGAATGCGGAAGTTTGTTTATTTGTGAAGAAGATAGCGGTACTTGTTGGTGTGCTAGTTTGCCAAAATTATCAAAGGAACAGATCACTGATAATGATTGTATGTGCAAGGAATGTCTTTTAAAAAAATATAAGAAAAAAATCCTAAAAACGGATGAAATTACAAAAGACCTTTTCGAAGAAGAATTTCGCTATCAGTGGAAAAATAAACATTAATTTTTAAAGTTCGTTGAATTGGTAGAGTATTTTTTGCATTGTAGTATTTTTAGGATCTATCTCTTTTATTTTATTACAGCATTCTATTGCTCCTTTTTTATTTTTCATACCTGCAAGAATACTAGCCTTAAGCACAAGGGCATCAATATCATATACTGCAATTTCTAAGACTTTATTCATATATGATAAGGTTTTTTCAATATCGCCTTTAAGAAAATGAATTGTGCCTATAATGAATGCGATATCAGTATCATTCCGATATCTTTCATCTTTTTCAAGATTTACACTATATTTCAATGCCTCAGTATATTTTTTTTCCTTGATAAATTTACGAAGTTTCTGTTGAGGTTTATTTTTATTGAAAAGTCCTACCAATTTTGATACAAATTAAAATTTTAGTTATTAGCATTTAGATTTTCTGATTTGAGTTTTTCCCAGTCATCCAGAAAAGCCTTCAAGCCTTTATCAGTTAATGTATGAGTAAGCATCTTTCCGAGAACTACGCCTGGAACTGTTACAATATCAGCACCAATTTTTGCAGCATCAACTACATGTTGTGGGTGCCTAATGCTTGCAACTAAAATTTCTGTCTTAAAATCATAATTTTGAAAAATTTGCTTGATTTCCTTTATGAGATCCATACCCGTATGACCAATATCGTCTAATCGTCCAATGAAAGGACTGACATATTTTGCGCCGGCTTTTGCAGCCAAAACAGCCTGATTTGGAGAAAATATCAAAGTAATATTTACTGGAATTCCTTCTGCGGTTAAACTCTTACAAGCTTTTAGTCCTTCTCCTGTCATTGGGCATTTAACTACAACATTGTCACCATACTTGCGAAGTTTTCTTCCTTCTTCCATCATTCCATCGTAATCAGTACTAATAACTTCAAGACTTACATCACCTTTGATAATTTCTGAAATTTCTTCCATGATTTTTTGTGGATCTCCGCCCTCCTTTGCTAATAATGAAGGGTTTGTTGTAATACCGTCAACAAGTCCCATGTCATTATACATTCGTATAATCTCAAGATTGGCTGTGTCTAGAAAAATTTTCATGTTTTTTTACTCCTTACTTCTTTTACCGCTTTTGCTATATTAATAGATGTCAATCCATGTTTTTCAAGCAATTGTGGAATCTCACTATCACGTGCTGATTCACCAAATTCATCCTGTACACCAATACGTCTTATTGGCACTGGATAAGATTCTGAAACAACTTCTGAAACTGCTGAACCAAATCCGCCAATAATATTATGTTCTTCACATGTTACAATTGATCCTGTTTCTCTAGCACTTTTTTCTAATAGATCCCTGTCAATTGGTTTAATAGAAAAACAATCTATAACTCTACAAGATATTCCATCTTGTTGAAGCATATTAGCTGCATCCAACGCCATCTTCACTGTAATTCCACATGCAGCAATTGTACAATCAGAACCATCACGTAATACTATACCCTTTCCAATCTGAAATTCTTGCGAGTCGTTATGAATTATGGGAGTTTTTGATCTAGTCATTCTCATATAAAATGGTCCATATTGTTGAGCAATTATCCAAGTAAGTTTTGAAACAGTAGTTGAGTCAGCTGGTACAAGAACTCTCATGTTGGGAATTACTCGCATTATTGCAATATCTTCAATCTGTTGATGAGAACCACCATCAGCTCCAACAGTTAAACCGCCATGAGATACCACTAATTTGACATTTAATCCCTTTTTATCTCCAGGAGATGGATATGCAATACCATTTCTAATTTGATCAACACATCGTCCTGGCAGAAATATTGCATATGTACTAGCAAATGCCGTCTTCCCAGAATATGCAAGACCTGCAGCAACTGAAACAAGATTAGCTTCAGCAATTCCTACATTGAAGAATCTCTCAGGGAATTTTTTCCCAAAGTTTGCAGTCTTCAATGAATCAGTTGTATCAGCACCCAAAACTACAACATTTGGATCCTGTTCTCCAACCGCAACAAGTGCTTTACTATATTCAGTTCTCATATCACCTAGATGTTCTGTACTCATTGGAATCCAAGCTCCTTTGCAATCTGAACCAAACCATCTTTTTTCTTTCCAACAACGTGTAAATCAATCCATTTGTTTACAAGATCTGTTCCACCAAGATCATGAGCCTTTTTGATTAATAATCGCCTTCTTGAATCAAGAACTTGGTTTCTAAACTCTTTAATGATCATTCTAACATCACTTTGTCCGATAATGGCACTCCCACCTACAAATGCCCTTCCTCCATCTGCAAAACATGCACCAATATTTTCTAAATTTACTCCCCCATCTACTTCGATATATCCTTCAAACTTGTGATCATGAAGATCTTTAGTAATTTGCTGTATTTTTTCATGCGTAGATTCTATAAATTTCTGACCGGATTTACCTGGAACTACTGACATGACGATTATTTGGTCTAACATTTCGACAAATTTGTAAGACCATTGTGGAAGATCTGTATCTGGATTAATTGCAAGACCAATTCCAACTTGATTCGAATGTAACTGATCACATATTTCACCAAAACTAGATTCGTCACATACTTCGGCATGAACTGTAATTATATCACTTCCAGCATCTATGTAATTACGAACATGTTTCACTGGATCATTGATCATAAGGTGTGTGTCAAAAGGAAGTAGTGATAGCGGACGAAGTTTCTGAATTTCTGTATGATCAAATGTTTTGTTAGGTACAAACTGACCATCCATCACATCTAGATGAATATAATCAGATCTTCCCTCGTTACATCGTTCAACCTCTTTTCCAAGATTTGACATATCACCTGCAATAATTGAAGGTGCAATCATAAATTGAGATTCAAGCTCATCCTCAATAATGGGAACCATATCTTGTTGAGGAGCTTTTCCATGCCATTGCGGATTATCTTCCATATGTTCTACTCCTTTGCCTTTGATGGTTCTAGCAATAATTATTGATGGGAGTCCTTTGGTTTCATTAGCTCTTCTTATTGCATCAGAAATTTGTTCAGTTCTATGTCCATCAACCTCTATAACATTCCAACCAAAAGAACGCCATTTATCACCAGTCTTCCATCTACTCGCATCTTTCCACATCTCTGACAAATCGTTACCAACTAATTCCTCATCTAGTGGCATGATTTTTTCTGTATAGGAATCTTGTTGTATGAAATTTCTGTCAAGGAATGCCGTAATGTTATCAATCTTATACTTTGCAGCTGTCATTGCTGCCTCCCAAACTTGACCCTCATCAGACTCGCCATCACCAATAATTGTATAAATTCTATTATTCTTACCGTCAAGTCTTGCAGCCAATGCATTACCTATAGAATATGATAATCCAATTCCCAAGGAGCCACCACAAAACTCAACCCCCGGACATTTAAGATCTGGATGACCCTGAAGCTTGCTTCCAAACTGTCTCAATGTTACAATATCCTTAGGATCAAAATATCCAGCTACTGCCATATTTGAAAAAAGACCGGGTGATGCATGACCCTTTGAAAGTATAAGCTTGTCACGATCTTCCCAGCCTGGATTTTTTGGATCGTATTTCAAATACTTGTAAAATAAACAGCCCAAAATTTCAGCCATAGAAAAAGATCCTCCTGGATGACCAGAGCCAGCAGCAGCTGTAGCCTTAATCACAAGTTTTCTAGCCTTAAGAACCTGCTTTTTGATCTTATAGTAATTCAGTCCCATATAATAAAAATCAGGTATCACATGTATAATTGCATATATTTTGATCCTTTTTTCAATGAATTAAATATAATTATGACAATTTTAATTAGTAGGTGAATATTGGCTTTGAAGATTCAGGATAGTGTACCATTGGTGATCTATGATAATGAGTGCTATGTATGCATTCAGTTTGCTAAACTTGTCAATTATTTGGCAAAGGGTAGACTATGTCTTGTTGGTCATTACACAGATTTTGGAAAAGATCTCAGAGATAATTTTCTTGATTCAAGTGCACTAAAGATGTTTTGGTTTATTGATAGCAAAACTGCTTATGGTGGAAGAGCAGCTATTTCTCCATTGTTTTCTGCGATTTTGAATAGTAGTAAATCTTTTCCAAAGAAAAAAATTCAGAATGATAACACTCTTAGATGTAAAAGTCCAGCAGCAGTATTTTTTCGTTCAGCAAGTCTTCTAACTAATAGTAAAAAGATCAAAATACCAAAATAATTAAGATAAAACTAGTACCCACGCTGATTTCTATCAGGTTTATCTATATTCGGATTTCTAAAACCATGTTTTTCCATCATATGATTTAGAAACAGTATATCGTTAGAAAAATTCTCTCCACACACAGAACAAGTAGGCACACAATCTCCAAATCTATATGACTATTAATTATTTGTATAATAAAATGCCAGCACTACTACTTCCCAAGAGCTCTCGCATCTTAGTAACACAGCAGCGACATTGGGTTTGACTTCCAGGTTCGGAATGAGACTGGGTCGCACCCCAACGCTATGACCGGCTTATTGAGTATGAACCAATCTTATCTATTAACGTAACTATATTATGAATCATAAAAATGAGTATTTTGTTCTTCATATTTTCTCACGAGATATAAATTAAAGATAAGATCAATATTGGCATGACTCACCGTATAGCAGCATTAGACAGAGATTTGTGTCAGCCAAAAAAATGTGGTTTAGAATGTATCAAATACTGTCCTGTGAATAAATCAGGAGCTGATTGTATCATATTAAATGAAGAAACAAAAAAGGCTCAAATTGATGAGGATATTTGTAACGGGTGCGGTATTTGTGTGAAAGTTTGTCCATTTGATGCTATTACAATTGTTAATTTGGCAACAGAACTTTCGACTGATAAAATTCATCAGTATGGTATCAATTCATTCAGATTATACAAATTACCTACACCAAAAAAAGGTGAAGTTGTTGGGTTGTTAGGTAGAAATGGTATGGGAAAAAGTACGATAGTCAATATTCTATCAGGAAATTTAAAACCAAACTTAGGAAATTATAATGAACCACCAGACTGGGATGAAATACTAAGATACTATAGTGGAACAGAACTCAAATCACATTTCGAACAGATTAGTGAAAATATTATCAAATCATCTATAAAACCACAACAAGTGTATAATATTGTAAATGCTTTTGATGGTACAGGAAAAGAACTTTTAGCAAAATATGATGAGCGAGGAATTACAAATGATTTAGTAAAAAAATTGGATTTGAAAAATTCATTAGAACAAAATCTTCATGAACTAAGTGGAGGAGAGCTTCAAAGACTAGCTGTAGCTGTTACAGCATCAAAAAATGCGGATTTTTATTTTTTTGATGAACCCTCATCATATAATGATGTATTCCAAAGAACAGGAGTAGCGAGAGTTATTCATAGCTTAGCTGAACTTGGTAAAAGCGTGATGGTTGTAGAGCATGATCTAACATTATTAGACTATCTCAGTGATTACATTGAAGTGTTATACGGTGTTCCTGCAGTGTATGGAATTGTGTCGGGTATAATGTCAACCAAAGTTGGAATAAATGTATTTTTGGATGGATTTCTTCCAAATGAGAATGTAAGATTTCGTGACAAGAAGTTTACGTTTGATGCATCAACATCACAAGATGAATTTCAACATGGTGATAAAATTATCTCTTACCCAAAGCTTGTAAAAAAATATCCAACATTCTCGGTAACAATTGAGCCTGGTTTTGTAAAAAAAGGTCAGTTACTTGGTGTTATGGGAGCTAATGCATTGGGTAAAACTACTATGATGAAAATGATTGCCGGTGTAGAAAAACCAGATATTGGTACTGTAGAAAAAAAACTCAAGATTGCGTATAAACCACAATATCTCTCAAATGATATTGATGTTGAAGTTGTATCAGTTTTGGATAAAGCAAATCAAAGCCCAATTGAGGATAGTCAGGAAGAGGAACAGATAGTGGATCCTCTAAAAATTAAAAAGTTGTATAATAAATCTATAAAAAATTTATCTGGTGGTGAACTACAGAAAGTAGCAGTTGCTTCGTGTTTACTACAAAAAGTTGATGTATATGCATTGGATGAACCATCTGCATTTTTAGACGTTGAAGATAGAATAGCTGTTGGAAAATTTCTCCAAAAATTTGTACGTTCGTTTGGTAAATCAGCAATAATTATAGATCATGATTTGCAATTAATGGATCTCGTCTCAGATTCAATGGTGATTTTTGAGGGTACTTCAAGTATTGATGGACATGGTTCTTCACCTTTACCTAAATCAGAAGCTATGAACAGATTTCTGAAATCCCTTGAAATCACTTTTAGGAGGGATGAAAAGAGTTTGCGGCCTAGAGTAAACAAAGAAGGAAGTAGATTAGACAAACAACAAAAAAACTCTGTCAATTATTATTACAGAAATTGACACGTATGCTAAAAAAAGCATTAGAAAATATTCTTTCAGAAAAAGAAAGTATGGAATTATTTTCTTCGTTTGATCAGGTTGGTGAAATAATAGTACTAAGAATTCCTGATTCATTACGTACAAAAAAGAAAATCATAGGTGAAACCCTATTAGAACAAGTAAAAACAGCGAGATCAGTATTTTATCAATCATCACCAGTTAAGGGTGAATTTAGAACTAGAAGTTTAGAAATTTTGGCTGGGATTGATAATACACAAACCGAATACAAGGAGACTGGATGTAAATTTATTGTTGATGTAGAAAAGGCATTTTTTTCTCCTCGTTTATCTACGGAACGTGAAAGGATTGTTGGTTTGGTGAAAGATGGTGAGATCGTTGTTAATATGTTCGGCGGTATCGGAATGTTTTCTATTTTGATAGCAAAAACAAAAAAATGTACTGTCTATAATATTGATATTAATCCTGAGGCAACAAAATTATGTAATAAGAATATTGAAATTAACAAACTTGTAGGTAATGTAATATCAATAGAAGGTGATTCTTCAGAAATAAAAAATCATAATATAGAAAATAAATCAGACCGAACATTAATGCTGTTACCTGAACAATCAGACAAATTTCTGGATTCTGCGATTTTAACTACAAAGAATAATGGTGTGATTCATTATTATTCACATATACATGCAGACAAAAAATCTGATGCCCCAAAATTATCTGAACAGCATTTCTTAGAAACAACCTCTGTCAAATCTACTATATTAGGATCAAAAATAGTCAGACCTGTTGGTCCCAGATTCTATCAAACAGTTGTAGATGTAAAAATAAAAAAATAGATTATGTTTCGTCGTCCTGAATAGTAGATGATGGAGAAGATTTTGTAGTTGCCATTACATATCCTATCCATGAAATAACTCC
>Ga0310121_10004562_pt1 | contig 12171 bp, 12 predicted proteins | sample CB27_Tmax_986_MG_FD_203504 | JGI IMG/M metagenome (GOLD analysis project Ga0310121, IMG submission 203504) | Marine microbial communities from Western Arctic Ocean, Canada - CB27_Tmax_986 | ecosystem: Environmental > Aquatic > Marine > Oceanic | place: Canada: Western Arctic Ocean | collected...
AGTCGCTGGTTGACGTACACGTCCACAGGGTCACCCGCCAACTTGTCCAACTCCACGACGCTGCCCTCGGTCAATCGCAACACGTCCTCAATGAGCATCTCCGTGCGGCCCAGTTCGATCATAACGTGCAACTCCACGTCGTTGAGCAACTGGATCTTGTTCTCGGCATCCGCAACCTGCGCGATCGGGTCGGTATCGGCACCTTCTTTACCGTCGACGTCAGCAGCCAACTCGTCGAGCGATGCCTTGGCTTTGGCCACCGCTTGATCGACCATCTGCTCCGCCTCACTATTTTTTGCGTCTTCAGCCATTAGTTTTTCCGAACTTAAAAGCTTGCGTCAAAGCCGGTCAACTGTTTGATCAGTACTTCCTGAACGATCAACTCATTATCCTCCGGATCGCGGCCGATCCGCTTGTCCATCACATCGCGTATCTGGCGTGTCAGCGTGGCGTGCGAGGGCTCTGCGAAGTGAGAAGGATCGGCCCGGCTGATGATCGTCTTGATATCTGTCGCAATCCTCGCCTTTTTTTCCTCGACCATCGCCTGCACACTGTCGAGATGCTTGGTCTTGACGATCACATACACCTCGGTATCAAATAAAATCGTTCTGCCCCGCTGGCTATTGGGAAACTTGCCCTCGATCACCAGCGTCTCGGCGGGTTTTTCCATGAGAACGGTCAGGTCTTGCGCCGGGTCGCCGGCCATGACCGGCGACGGTTTGCTGGCGATCATAAATACCACCAGCACCGTGGCGGCCTCGGCGAGCAGGACGCCAACGAGTATCAGGATCGTCTTGACGGGCACGCTCTTCTTCTTCTTAGCCAGCGGCTGCCTGTCGTTGTGTTGCTGTTCTGCCATATCGTGTTTCCCCGCGAGTGATCAATCTCTAGTCCATTGCCATGACACTAGTCCAACGTATCCAATTCCGGCTTAGAAAACTCATCGACCAACAAGTCGGTCAGAAATATCTCAACGCGTCGATTGTGCCGTTGCTCGACGCTGTTGTAGACTTGGCCGGTGACCGGCTCACTGTCACCGTTGGCCTCGATCCTGATCCGCTCGGGCCTTATCCGGCACTTGGCGCCGATCAGCAAGTCGTGAACCGCCCGGGCCCGGGCATAGCTCAGGTCGCGCAGGTCGTGATGGTCGCTGCCAATCGGCTCGCCAGCGTTGGCGTGGCCACTGACGATGATTTTGGTCTTGTAGTCGCGCAGCAGGGGCGCCAGGCCCACCAAGGCCGCCTGATACTCCCGACTCAGGCGCGTCGAGCCCGGCTCGAAAGTGTTCTTGCCCCCGGTCGTCTGGATCACAGCCTGCCGGAGCGTGGTCACCCGCCGATTCTTCCCGTCTATCGATTGCTCGACAGTGACAGACTTCTTTGGCTCTTTCCTGCTGACCAGTTGCAATGATTTGATCCGCTCGATGAAAGTCAGTTCCGGGTCAGACTTGCTCGGAACCCGCCCGCCGCCGCCGTGCATGCCGAAAGCCTTCTTCACCTCCTTGACGACGGCTCGAAACTCATCATCTTTCTTGATTTCGGACAATGACAGCAGCAGGATGAAGAAGGTCAACAGCAGCGACATCATGTCACCGAAGGTTAATACCCAGGCGGGGGCTCCGGCAGGCGGACATTTGCATTTAACTGCCATGCGTTAACGATTCCGCAGTGAACCTCGGTACCTACTCATGCGGCCTTCTCTTCGGCGGCGGCCTTGCGAACCACCGGCGGCAGGAATGTCCGCAATTTCTGCTCGACGATCCGGGGGTTGTCGCCGCTTTGGATGGCCATTACGCCCTTGATAATGATCGTCTTGGCGAGCACTTCTTCCGCGGACCGCCGTGCCAGCCGATCGGCCAGGGGCAGGGCCACGCCGTTGGCGATCAGTGCGCCGTAAAGGGTGGTCAGCAACGCGACGGCCATACCGGGACCGATCGCGGCCGGATTGTCCATGTTTCGAAGCATGATGACCAGGCCGATCAGTGTCCCGATCATGCCGAACGCGGGGGCGTACTTGCCGATCGTATCGAAGATGCCTTTGCCGACATCGTGGCGTTCGACCAGATTCTCCAGATCATTGTTCATGATCTGCTCGATCAACTCCGGATCGGTGCCGTCAACCGCCATCTGGATGCCCTGCACGATAAACTCATCTTCGATTTCCTTGATGCTGTTCTCAAGGCTGAGGATGCCATCTCGACGAGCAATTTCAGCGAAGCGCACCATGTCGGCGATCAGATTTTCGAGAGACTCGGGCTGAAAGAAGAAACTCTTCCTGAGGATCGCCATGATCTGCTTGACGTAACGCATGGGCGTGGCGTATATGACCACAGTCACCGAAGCGCCAATGACAAGGAGGAAACTGGGCGCATTGATGAACATCGTGACATCACCGCTTTCCAACAGCGCCCACGCAATCAGCAACCACGTGCCGAGGAAGCCGAAAAGTATGCCTAAATCCATCGCTTGCCTTCTGACAGACGGATAGCGCCCATTTAACCCTTATCGGTCTAGACGGACACATACTTTGAAATCAACGGTGCGAATAGTGTGGCTACGACGGCGTGACCAGTCTCCGCAGCGATCGGCCGTACTCGATGGCCAACAGGACGACCTGGTCCAGCGACTCGGTGACGATTATGTGGTCGCCGTTGATGAGGGTGACAGTGGTATCCGGGTTGGCCTCAACGCTGCGGATCAAGTCGGCGTTGACGACCATTTTCTTGCCATTGAGCCGGGTGACGGTGATCATCAGTATTCCATCCACGGCCGGACGTGGGCTTGCGCCAAGCGGTCCCATGGCCTTGTGCGTCACCCCATGCCGAGTTGGACCAGGGCGCCGCAGTTCTTATCGGACGATGTTGAGCAGATCCTGTAACAGCCGGTCGGTCGTGCTCAGCACCCTGCTGTTGGCGGTAAATCCGGTGCTGGCGTTGATCAGTGCTATAAACTCCTGACTCAGTTCGACGTTGGCCAACTCGAGCGCGCCGCCGATAATCCGTCCCGAACCGGCCGTGCCCGGTGTAACGATGGCGGCCATGCCGCTGTTGACCGTGACCCGATAGAGATTGCCGCCCACCTCCTCCAAGCCCTGGGGATTGGGAAACTGCGACATCGTGATCTGGCCAAGCGTGCGCAGCAGGCTGTTGGAAAATACACCGACGATGCTGCCATCGGCCGAAACATTGAAATCCTCAAGCGTGCCGATCGAAGAGCCATCCTGGCCGAACGCCGAAAGCTGACTGGCGAACGACGCCAACGCCGAGACCGTTGCGTCGGGGTCGGAGAACTGAATCGATATCTGCTGGGGTGTAAATGCACCCGTGCCTTCTCGATCGATCACGAAATCAGCGTCGGTCATGGCGACAAGTTGACCGTTGGTATTGAACTCGATGGTGCCGTTGCCCAATACCCGGTCCAGATGCCCCTGCCGATATGGTGCCGTGTCGTCGTCGCTCTGGGCATAGAATCGCCATTTCGTGCCCGTATTGGTCTTGTCTTCGAGAACAACGTTTAGGTCAATCGTCAACGGCGTGCCAAGGCTATCGAACGCAACAAATGTCGTACGCACCGATTCACCATCGGCCGACGCCTGCTTCGAGAACTGCAATGGCAGGGTCGGGCTGGATGACTGGTTGCGGATGAAGTTGCCCTCTTCAAACAGGATGTCGTTGGTCAGACCCCCGTTACCCTCGATGGTCAGCTCGCCCAAGGTCGAGATGCTCACCCCACCGTTGACTGCGGTGTCGATGCCCAGCACGCCCCTGAGGAAGGCAGTCAGGTCCGCCAGAGAGGTGCCGTGAGCGTCACTGCCGGTCGTGTTGGTCACGCCGACCTCGAAGCTGTGGTTGGCCAGCGTGGCACCTCCCTTCTGCGCCCCGCTGATGGTGACGATGTCGCCGCTCGTAAATAGCTGATTGCCGCTGGCATCGAAGAGGCTCACGAGGTTGTCAGTCGGCAGAGCGGCGATCTGGCCGCCGGTGTCGACGAACATCGGTTCGCTGGTGATGATGCTGCCCGTGGTGGTCACGTCGCCGCCGGCATTGAGGTTGCCGGTGAATTGCACCGAGCGGGTAGCCTCGGCCAACGTCCGGGCACCAATCGGTATGTTGACATTTTGCAGCACGCCCTCAATGACGTTGAACTTGTCGTCGATGCCGTAGCCCTGCACCAGTCCACCGTCGGCGTTGACCAGGTTGAAATCACTATCGAGCGAGAACGAGCCATCCCGGGTGTAGCGGATGTTGCCGTTGACAACGACACTGAAGAATCCGCTGCCCTCGATGGCCAGATCGGTGTTGATCCCCGTGGGCTGGAGCGAACCGGCCTGAAAGTTTCGCGTCACGGACCCTATGAGCGTGCCCAAGCCGATCTGCGACGGATTCGACCCGCCCAGCCCACTGGTTGGCCCCGAGGCGTTGCTCAGCGATTGTGAGATCTGGGTCTCGAACGATGCGCGACTGGCCTTGAAGCCGGTCGTGTTGATGTTGGCGATGTTGTTACCCGTGACGGAAATGGCCTTTGAGTTGGCACTCATGCCGCTGAGACTGGTATAAAGCGCCGTGGTTAGACCCATGACAATGCTCCTGTTAAAAGAATCATCCCAAACCCCGCGGTCCCGCCGACGGCGTATGACCGGGGATCATTGCTCGCACGTGCGTCATGCACCCGGTCCGTTTTCCGGTGCCGTGGCGGCCTCGATTCGCGTCACATGGTCCATCGGCAGCATTCGCCCGCCTTCCAGTTCGAGGATCGCCTTGCCATCCTGGACACGCACCGAGATAACCTGACCGCTGGCCCGATCGTTGTTCTGGTCAATCCCGGAAACAATCCGCCCGATCAGCGTGCCGGCCAGCGATACTTGGTTCTGCCGCACGAGGCTTTTGAACTGGTTCTGCAAGACGAGTTGACTCTCGATATTGCGCAGGCTGCTGAGCTGCTCGAGTAGCGCGGACGAGTCCTGTGGGTCGAACGGATCCTGATTGACCAGCTCGCTGATCAGCACCCTGATAAAATCGTCGGTCTGAATATTTGCAAACCGTGACGGATTGGCGGCCCCGGTCGCGGCGACTGTGGCACCGCCGATGGCTCCTGTTGACATGACCAAAACTCCTGTTTGAATTAATCAGGCCACCGCGTTCAAGGCTTGCTCAAACGTGGCCGATTGCTCTCCGGGCGGTGCATCCTGCGAATTGTTACTGCCGGCGCCGGTTCCACCAGCGTGGCTATCAAATGTGCCTCGGCTGCGACCATCTGACGATGGCTCGTCCTGCGAATCCGCCGTGCCCGTCGAGTTGGCCGGCGGTGAAAGAGCCTGCACACTCAATCGCTCGACATTGAGTCCCTGCGACTCGAGCGCCTGGCGCAACTGGCCCATCTGCTGGTGCATCAGGGCGCGCACGGACTGCTGGTCGGCGCCAAAGGCCGCTCGGACTGTACCATCAGTGATCTGCAACTCGATGCGGACCACGCCCAACTCGGGCGGCTGAAGCCGCAGGATCACCGTGCCGCCCTGCTGCTGAACGGCATTGGCCACGCCACGCGCCACGCGCGACATGTTGGCCTGCTCCTCGACATTAAGCGGCGACATCGGGGACGCCATGGGTGCTGCCGGCGGCGGGGGCGTAACCGGTGTGCTGACACTGGTCACCGGCGGCGGCGCCAACACGGCATGCGCCGACTGCGACCCATTCGGCACCGCATTGTTGGCGGTAGCTTGTGCAGGCCGGGCGCTTTGGCGGAAAATACCGCCACTGTTTTCGTCTCCGGCGGAGCCGTTTGTGGCCGCGTCACCCGGTGTACCTGCGGCACCGATCCGGGACTGCGGTGCTTCAAGCGGCGCGGGATTGGCGCCATCTGTCGCGATCGTTTTCGAGTCTGCCGCCCCGGCTTGACCGGCGGATTGACCGGCAACCGAACCAACGGATTGATCGGCGGCCTGTAGCTCGACCGTTCTCTCAACCACTGGCAGTGTCGCGACATTGGCAGCCTCGAACACGCCGGCGGGTGGACCCAAGAGGGCCGTTTCCGACCCGGCTCCCTGGAAACTCGTCCCCGGTTCGGCGTCGTGATCCGGTGGCGATTCGCCTTGAGCATCTCTGCCGCCGGCTTGTTCCTCGTCGGCTGCGTCCGCAACGATTGGTAGGTCCGGCTGCGCGTCAACCGCCTCATCGGCTCGTAAATCCGCGGGTTGGGCATTTGTGTGCCCCTGTCTATCAACTGACTGCTGGATGCTCTTGGCCACCTGAAGATCGGCCCTGGCAAGACTTTGGTCGAAGCCGGCGTCAGGCGGACGGCCAGGCTCGCCGAACGGTTGGGGTGCCGGACGCACCGGCAGGGATAATTGCAGGGCCGTCACCGTCACGATACACCCCCCGCCTGTGCCGGATCCACGTTGAGCAAGTCGATGCCACGCCGGCGCAATGCCTCGATCAAACCGGTGACGATGGTGATATCTTGATCGCTCGTAAACTCGCCGATCACGTCCACTGCTTTGCGTGGTTGCATCGCCGACAGGTACTGGACTACCTGATCGTGTCCAACTTTGCCCGTGTTGATCAGCGTCGTGAACATCTGTTTGACCTGCGCCGGCTCGGCTCGGTCATACATCTGCACGGCCTGGCGGAACCCCTGTGATTTGAGCCTCCTCGTGTCTTCGGCCATCCGCTGATCGAATCGCTCGCGCTGCTGTTGCAACTGTGCCTGAAGCCGTTCGATATGGACCCGTCTGTTACTCATGGCATCGAGCAACGCCCTGCGGTCCTTCTGCAGGCGGATCAGCAGGTGTTCTCCCTGCTCACGCCGCTCAGCGTCGTCGGCAATCTTGGCCTCAATGCTGACCGGCCCGTCCTTGACGTTCTGTCGCCATATTTGCTCACACTGCGCGTCCAGAGCAGCCAAATGAACGCTTTGCTGCTGCTCGATCTGGCGGTGCTCCTCCTCGATCGTCGGCCTGAAAACGGCGATCGTGCGCACGAGTCGATCACGGTTAATCCTGCCATCGGCGCAAAGCTTGGCGATGAAACCGGCCAACGCCAGTACATTGATCAACAAAACGATCGAAAAGATGTTCCAGAGGGTCTTCATCCGTCGGCCTTGAGTGCACTCGCTCGGATAAACTGGCTAGTGGCCAGATCATCGAGTTCGGCGGCTTCCCGGCGTTCCTGCTCGCGCCGCCACCTCTGCCAATGACGTTCGCGTAGCAAATCCAATGCCTGACGTGCACCGGTGGCGTGCAAAAGGTTTTTACGCGCCTGGTCAACCTGCTTCTTGCCCGCCGCCAGCCGCACGTGGACCTGTTCAACCCGCCGCGTCATCTGGCCGCTGTAGTGAGCGAACCGGCTGACCCGATCCAAGTCGACGAAGCCGATCAAATCGCCGGCCAAGTCACGTTTGGCACTCCGGATCGCTTGTTGCACCTGGTCAATCTGGGTCTGAAGGATCACGCGCTGACGCAGCACCTTGGCCAGTTCGCGCTGGCAGCGATCTTCGGCGAGCTGACGCTGACGCAGGACAGGCTCAAGTGAGAAATGGAATCCAGCCATAAAACTGTTTCCTCATGGGCGCATGGGACGAGTCCGGTGACCGAACCTATTGCGGCCCCGGCGCGGCCGCTTGGTGCGGCTGGTCGAGTTGTTGCCTGATCGTTTCGATCCGCTTCGTCAACGCGAGCAACTGGTCGCGAGTGCGATTGAAATCACCGGTTTGGGATCGCTCGCGCCCCTGCTGCAAGAGCGTATCGATCGCACCGCGCGCAGCGATGGCCAGATCAAACTGCGGATTGCTGCCGGCGGCGTAGGCACCGATGTTGACCAGGTCTTCCACCCGGTCGTAGGCTTCAACCAGGGCAATGACATCCTGCCGCGCGGTGCGGTGGGTGGCGTCGGTTACGTCGTCGGCAACACGGCTGATTGACTGGACGACGTCAATGGCGGGCCAATGCCCACGATTGGCTAGTTTCTTGCTGAGCACGAGGTGTCCGTCGAGCACACCGCGTGCCGCGTCGGCAATCGGATCGGTCAGATCGTCCCCCTCGACAAGCACGGCATAGAAACCGGTGATCGAACCGCGTGTCGTGCGCCCGGCCCGTTCGAGCAGTTTGGGCAACATGGCAAACACGCTGGGCGGATATCCCCTTGTCGCCGGCGGTTCTCCGGCGGCCAGCCCAATCTGCCGCTGCGCTTGGCAGAATCGTGTCACTGAATCCATGATCAGCAGCACATCGGCGCCCTGATCACGAAAGAATTCGGCGATCGACACGGCGACCAACGCGGCGCGGATGCGCAACAAGGCCGGTTCGTCACCAGTCGCGCACACGACCACGCTCTTGGCAAGACCCTGATGGCCAAGTTGGTTGTCGATGAAGTCGCGCACCTCGCGGCCGCGTTCGCCGACCAACGCGACGACGGTGACATCCGCGTCGGTGGCACGCGCTATCATACCCAGCAGCACGCTCTTGCCTACACCCGGCGCGGCGAAGACACCCAGGCGCTGTCCACGCCCGACACTGACCAGCGCATCGGCAGCGCGGATACCGGTCGCCAACGGCGTGTCGATCAGGGGCCGGTCCATCGGGTCGATCGGTGCGGCGTACAGTGGGCGGCAAACGGTGCCGGTCAAAGCGCCCAATTGATCGATCGGTCGGCCTTGCCCATCGAGTACACGACCGAGCAGAGTGGGGCCAACGCGCACATATTGCGCTGCTTGCTGCGCAATAACGGCATCACCGCGTCTGACCCCGGTAGTCGAGCCAACCGGCATGACAATCACCTCCTGCTGGCTGATGGCAATGACTTCGCCGTCAATCCGGCGGCTGCCCTGGCGGGAGGCAATGGTCACTGCGGCACCAAGTGGCGCGGGCAGGTCCGCCACGTGCACGACCAAGCCGCGCACGTCGGTCACTGTGCCGCGAAACTCCTGCGGCATCGTCTGGTCAAGCATCGCGATGTGATCACCCAGCACGGTCATGCGGTCTCACCATCGCGATCGTCCTGCCCCACCGGCGTCGAGGTCGGTAAAGGTGCAGCGGACGGCGGGATCGATTCAGGCAGGATCAACTCGGTGATGCGTTGGATCTGCTTGTCAATAGTCGCATCGATGCTTCCCTCGCCATACCGCACGACGCACCCACCGCGACCGACGGCCGGATCGTCGGTGATCCTCGCCTGCTCAAGCCCGCCGATGCGAGCGATCAGATCGGGCAGCGCGCGTTCAACCACCGACCGATCATCCGGGTGGATCGCAACGGTCACCTCGAACGGCCGCATCACCTGCTCGAGGGCGGCGGCCACCTGATCTGCGATCACGTTCTCGTCGACCTCGATCACGCGATGCACGAGCTTGCTGGCGAACAGAACGGCAAACTCAACGACCTGCTGCTGGGCCTCGCGTTCCATCTGGTCGCGCTGATCCTGCCAGCCCTGGACAGCGTCGCACCATTCAGTTTCGAGGGTTTGCAGTTGCTGCGACTGCTGCTCAAAGGCCTCGTTTCGGCCCTGTTGACGGCCTTGGGCCAGCCCAGCGTCAAGCCCCTCGACGCGGCCCTGCTCAAAGGCTTCCTCATGTGCCTGAGCGCGGATGTTATCTCTTTCGTGGGTTGCCTGTTCGACGATCTGGCGCCCTTCTTGACGCGCCCGGGTCAGAAGGTGGGCCGCCTGGCGACGCAGATCACCCATGTCCATGACGATCGCATCCTTGATAAGCGACCGAGCTTGTTGACTTTTCAGTACGGGCATGTTGGGTTAATTTTGTGACTCGGTATCGTGATATCGGAGAGCACGGCCCGGTGGATCGTTGTAGAACAGGGCGGGTAACACGGATTGGTCACCCGATCATTTCCTTTTCGCCACCACGACCGGCGATGACGATTTCACCAGCGTCTTCGAGACGGCGGACCGCGTCCACGATGCGTTGCTGGGCCGCCTCGACGTGGCTGACCCGCACAGGCCCCATGAACTCCATTTCCTCCTTGATCAACACTATCGCACGACCGGACATATTCGAGAAGATCTTTTTCTGCAGGCTCTCGCTGGCCGTCTTCAGCGATAGAGCCAACTCGTCGTTGTCGATTTCCTTGAGCACTGCCTGAATGCCCTTGTCATCGACGAGCAGGACGTCCTCGAACACGAACATCAGCCGACGGATTTCTTCGACCAGGTCCGGGTCCTCGGCTTCCAGGCCTTCCATGATCGCCTTCTCCGTGGTCCGATCGACAAGATTGAGCATCTCGGCCACGGTGTCTACGCCGCCAATCTTGGCAAACGATTGCGACAACATGCTCGAAAGCTTGGCCTCCAACCCCTGCTCGACCTCTGCGATTATCTCGGGATTGGTCTGCTCCATGTTGGCAACGCGTTTGACGACCTCGACCTGCTTGGGTCCGGGCAGCCCGGCGAGTATTTCCGAGGCCTTGTAGAAAGCCATGTGAGAAACGATCAGCGCAATTGTCTGCGGATGCTCATCCTGGATAAATGTCAGCAGGTTCTGCGTCTCGGCTTTCTGAAGAAACGCGAACGGCGTCTTGCGCATCTGCCGGCTGATCTGCTGGAGCACACGCTCGGCTTCCTTGGGATCGAGTGATTGCTCCAGCAATGACTTGGCATAACCCAATCCGCCCTCGGAGGCCCAGGTCTGCGCAATCGCCAGTTCGTAGAATTCGTCGAGCACCTGATCACGGGTCTTTTGTGGAACAAACCCGAGGCCTGCCAACTCGCGGGTGACTTCCTCCACCGATTTCGGATCGATCTGTTTGAGGATCAGCGACGCCGCATCCTTATCAAGCGTCAGCATCAATATGGCGGCCTTGGTGACGTCTTCGAGGTCGTCGTAAGAAGAGAATTTATCGGCTGACTTAATCATCGATGGAAACGCGCGTAACCGCTACTCCTTTGTGGCGACCCATCTGTTGAACAGATCCGCCGCCTCCTGAGGGTTGGCTTTGACCAGATCGCTGATCTGCTCGGCGACTTTGCGGGAACGGATATCCTCCTCGGCGACTTCGACGCCCGTCATGGCCAACTCGGACTGCTCGACCTCACCGATCAGATCATCACCACCGGTCAGGGTCGGCGGCAGCCCGGCCAACTCCTTGGCGGTGGGCAGAGACGGGTGCTGCAAGGCCGTGCGCCTCAAATAGAGCATGATCCCGACCGCGGTCAGCGCCAGAAGAATCAGCCCCCCCTGCTTGACCCAGGGTGACTCGGCAAGGGCCCCGTAGTTTTGGGACCCGAGCAGCATGTCCACCTGGGCAATCATCGGGCGGTCATCGTGCCAATCAACGTTTACCTCGCCGGCCACGCCTTCGACATTTCTTACCAAGGGCATGATCTTGGTTTTGATCCTCGTCATCTCCGCCTGAACGCGAGGATTGGTCAGATCAAGTTGGTCTTCAAGATCGGACTCACCATCGGCGGCGCCCTTGCCGCGCGACAACACCGCCTCCAGATAACTACGTGGCACGCTGACCGATACGTTGATCTGCTTGACGGTTTGACCCACCAGCCGCTTAGACGTTTCCTCGGTGATCGGCCTTGGAGCGAATTTCTCCAGCTTGGTGTTCTCCTTCTCCAACGTGCCAAATGCATTTGCACCGACAATAGTTTCCCCCGTGTTGCTTTGCGCGCCGGGTGCGCCGGCGTTGTTTTGATTGATTCGACTCCTACTGGTCTTCTTGGATTCCGACAGCACATCAGTGTCCGCACGCACCCATTGCGTGACCGTGGACGCACCAACGGTGTCCATCTGAACATTGACAGCGACGATAACGCCGTGAATGTAACCGAGTAATTCATTGACGATCTTGTCGCGGGTGTGCATCTCGCGCTGCTGGATGGCTTGGAGCCTGTCATCGGGACTTACCTCCGCGTCGCTCCTGACGGTATGTAACTCGCCCCAGTTGGCGTCGATGACCCTGACATCCGAGGGTTGCATGTCCACGACGGCACCGCTGACCAGACCGGCGATCGCCTCGACTATGTGACGATCTAATCGTTTGCGGCCCGTCATCACGACGTGGACAGCGGCCGAGGGACGCCGCCCCACCGCTCCAAAACCGATCTTGTTGGGCACGGCAAACACGACGGTGGCGGAGCGAACCCCCTTTGTCCCAGCGATGACCTGCCCAAGCCACTGCTGGCGAACCACGCGGAATCGCTGGTCAAACTGGTGACTGCTA
>Ga0310121_10004563_pt1 | contig 12170 bp, 12 predicted proteins | sample CB27_Tmax_986_MG_FD_203504 | JGI IMG/M metagenome (GOLD analysis project Ga0310121, IMG submission 203504) | Marine microbial communities from Western Arctic Ocean, Canada - CB27_Tmax_986 | ecosystem: Environmental > Aquatic > Marine > Oceanic | place: Canada: Western Arctic Ocean | collected...
TCCCGTCGAGGCCACCTTCGTGAGCTCGCTAGGCCGGTTCGAACTCGATCAGGAGACCACCGACCGAGCGCGTGCCGCCGCTCTTACGCGGGCTGACGACGTGCGGCTCCGCGTTCCGCTTGAGGCGCGGGTTCCGCATCGCCTCGAGTAACAGTTTGGAGCCAACGACCGCCTCGACGCGTGCGAGCTGGTAGCCCAGGCAGAAGTGCTTGCCGAGCCCAAAGCCCAGGTGCGAGGCCTGGCCGTCGGCGAAAACGCCGGACCGTAGTTCCTTACCGAAGTAGAGGTCATCCCGCCAGATATCGAAGCGATCCGGATCGGTGAAGACGCGCTCATCCCGGTTGCCCGAACCGTAATTGAGGTTCACGCGCACGCCGCGCGGCACGAGCACGCCGCGGATCTCGATGTCCTCAGCCGGTTCGCGGGGCTCGACATGGACCGGCGGCGAATGTCGCATCGTCTCGGTGAACGCCCGGTCGAGAAGGCTCGGGTCGCGCGTGACCTCGGCCAGGAGGTTGGCGTCAGCCAGCAGATTCGACCACATGTTGGCGATCGCCTTGTCCGTGGTCTCGCCGCCGCCTGCGAGCAGAAGGGCGATGAACGTCTTGATCTCGTCGTCGTCGAGTCTGCGGCCGTGGAGCTCGCTGCTCACGAGGTTGTCCGTCAGCGTCCCTGGAATAGGGTTCGCCCGGAAAGCCGCGAGGAAGGGGTCGAGGTAGTCGTCGAGCTCGCGGCGTGCTTCGATGCCCGCGACGCGCGCACTGTCGTCCCAGCCCATGCCCGCCGTCATCTGCTTGAACCAGCGCTGGAAGAGGAGCTCGTCCTCGGTCGGCAATCCGAGCATCGCGATGATCACATGGAGCGGGAACCAGTTCGTGAACTGCGCGGTGAGGTCGACCTCGCCGTCCTGCGCGAAGCGTTCGATCAGCCCGCGCGCGGCGCCTTCCACGAGCGGCTCGAAGGCACCGAGCTTTGAGCCGACGAGTTGGCCCCCGACGATGTTGCGGTTGCCGGTGTGTTCGCGCCCACCCTGGCTGAGGATCGTCGGCCCGATGACACCGTCGGTCTCGTAACGGTGCGGGCGCGTGTTGAAGCGCTCGTCGTCCCGCGCGATCGCGAAGATGTCCTCGTAGCGGGCCACGTGCACGAGGTTGTGCAAGCGGTCGTGGTAGACGGGCGAGTGATCGCGGAGGCGCTGATAGAAGGGGTAGGGGTCGATGCGATACGCGTCCGAATCGAAATCCTGCGGATTGAACGGCTCGGTCGCTGCGCTGGTCATGCGCTTCCTCCGGTCCTCGGTTGCGGCGACGCTACCACCGGGGCCGGGCCGCGTCACCGCTCAGGGCTACGTTTCCTCGTGCTCCATCGCACGATGGAAGTCCTCCAGGGTCTTGCCAGGCTCGTTCGCGAAGACCTCTGCGGAAGTCGGCGCGCAATTCGCACCAAGCGACGAGCGTCCAGGTCGAACCCCAGAAGAAGAGGCCGAGAGGTCGCACCGCGCGCTCCGTCTCCTGACCGCTGGGCGCGGTGTAGCGGAACCAGACCTTGCGGCGCGCGTCGAGCGAGCCGCGCAGAGTCGAGAGCCCCGCGGCGACCTCCGGGCGCACGTGGAAGCCGGGCGCGAAGAGCGGCGTCTCGAGCTTCGGCTTGAGGCGATCGGGCAGGACGGCCTCGATCCGGGCGAGCGCCTCCTCGGCGGTCGTCGCGAGCTGGGGATCCGCCCCGCTCGCGACGACGCGTGCGCCTAGCACCATCGCTTCCAGTTCCGCTTCCGTGAACATCAGTGGCGGGAGGTCGTAACCACGGCGCAGCGTGTAGCCGACTCCAGCCTCGCCCTCGATTGGGACACCCGAAAGGACGAGGTCACGGACGTCGCGATAGACAGTCCGCTCGGAGACCTCCAGCTCCTGCGCGAGCCAGGCGGCGGTGACCACCGGCCGGCGGCGCAGGAGCTGGATCAGCCTGAAGAGTCGATCGGCTCGCCTCACTGGCTGGGCGCGTCCTCCGGCCTGAATTGGACCAGTTGGCCGTAGTTGCCGTCGGGATCGACGAAGGTCGAGATCGTGCCGCCCCAGAACTCCTTGCCCTGCTTGCGGATGAACGGCACCCCCTCGCCCTCGAGCCGTGCTTCCTCAGCGGCGATGGCGTCGACGAAGAAGTTGATCAGGACACGCTGTGGTTCCGCGGCGGGGCCGCTCGTTTCGCTATGGCCGTCGATCACGAACGTGCCGCTGCCCACGGCAAAGGCGTCCGGCCCCATGTCCTGGGCCGGCGGAAGCTGGACGACGTCGCGGTAGAAGGCCGTTGACTTGCATTTGGTGCTCCTAAGCTCGGTGTACCGCCTTGGCGGCCGCGGGTAGGCTGACACACCCCTCCTGACATCGGTCTGTCAGGAGGAATGCGCTTTGGGTTCGGTTTCCTGACACCGGTGTGTCAGGAGCGTTAACCGGCGGCGGTTGCCAGAGCCATGATGGCAGGTCCCGCTTGGGCGACGCGCGGCCGGGCCGGTGCGAGCGCCACGCGCGGCCCGCTGGGTAGGGACCGAGCGCAGCGAGCTGGAAAGGCACGAAGCGAGCGCGCAGACGGAGCGGCCGCAGGCGGCGAAGACGCAGCAGTCGAGCGCGGGAGGTGAGGTCGGGCGGGGACCGAGCGCAGCGAGCTGGAAAGCACGAAGCGAGCGCGCAGACGGAGCGGCCGCAAGGCCGCGGAGGGGGAGCAGTCGAGCGCGGGAGGGGAGGCTGGGCGGGGTCCGAGCGCAGCGAGCTGGAAAGCGGAGCGCGCAGACGGAGCGGCCGTAGGCGGCGAAGACGCAGCAGTCGAGCGCGGGGGGAGGCTGGGGCGGGGTCCGAGCGCAGCGAGCTTTAACACACACACAGCGCAGCGAGCGTTCCTACCGCCTATCATCCGTCGCCGTGGACCTGCAAGCGCGAATCCGAAATGTTCCTGACTTCCCCACCGAGGGCGTCCTCTTCCGGGACATCACGCCGCTGCTCGCCGAGCCCCTCGCCTTCCGTTTCGTCGTTGACGAGCTCTGCCAGCACGCCGCCCGTCGCGACGCCGCGGTAATCGTGGGGATCGAGTCGCGCGGATTCCTCTTCGGCGCGCCCATCGCCGATCGCATGAAGCTGCCATTCGTTCCTGTGCGGAAGCCCGGCAAGCTGCCGGCGGCCCATATGTCGGTCGAATACTCGCTCGAGTACGGGGAGAGCCAGCTCGATATCCACGAGGACGCCTTCAAGGTCGGCACGCGTGCGTACGTCGTCGACGACCTGCTCGCGACGGGCGGGACCGCCGTCGCCGCGGCGAAGCTCGTCGAGCTGGCTGGGGGCGAGGTCGTGGGGATGGGCTTCGTGATCGAGTTGGAGGAGCTCGGCGGCCGCGAGAAGCTGGGCGCCTACGACGCCCTTAGCCTCGTCCGGTGCTAGAGACGCGATGCCCGCGATAGAAGACCTGCGCCGCGCCCCATCCTGATCCGGTGAGCTCGCCGATCGTGCCCATCCGCATCCTCCCCGGCACGGGGATCGACATCCTCGACCAGACGTTGCTCCCGCACGTGGAGCGGCGGCTCGTCCTGGGTACGGTAGCGGCCGTTGCCGAGGCGATTCGATCCCTCCGCGTGCGGGGGGGCGCCACTCCTGGGGGTGGTTGGCGTGTGCGGCATGGCGATCGCGGGCGAAGAGCGCGGGGTGGATGCGCCCGCGCTCGGCCGGGCTGGGGCGGAGCTGAAGGCGACGCGCCCGACCGCCGTCGACCTAGGGGCCATGATCGACGAAGCCATCGTCGTCGCCGAGGGTGCCGGCAGCGACGCACGCGCGCGACGCGAGGCCCTCTGGGCCTTTGCGGAGACGGCGCTGGCGCGGCAACACGCGCGCGACGCTGCCATCGCGCGCTATGGCGAGGGCCTCCCCGGGCTCGCGGGAGGCGTGCTCACGCACTGCAACACGGGCGCCTTGGCGACTGGTGGGCGAGGCACGGCGTTGGCCGTGATTGCCGCCGCTGCGGAGGGGGGGGCGAATCGAGCGCTGCTACGCCACCGAGACACGCCCCCCTGCTCCAGGGGGCCCGTCTCACGATGTGGGAGCTCGGCGTCCTCGGCATCCCCGGAACGTTGCTGCCGGACACCGCCGCCGCCTCGCTCATCGCTTCGGGCCAGGTGGGTGCCGTGATCACCGGCGCCGACCGTGTCGCCGCAAACGGCGATGCGGCGAACAAGATCGGCACCTACGGCCTCGCCGCCGTGGCCGCGCGCGAGGGCGTGCCCTTCTACATCGCCGCGCCGACGAGCACCTTCGACGTTGCCGCCCTCACCGGTGCCGCCATCCCCATCGAGTTCCGGGCCGCGGAAGAGGTCGGGGGGTTCGGGGACGCGCGCTGGAGTCCGGAGGCGGGTGACGCCTACAACCCCGCCTTCGACGTCACCCCCGCGGCGCTCATCGCTGCGATCGTGACGGATCGAGGGGTTCTCCGGCCCCCCTACGGCCCCGCGATCGCGGAGCTGCTACGTAACGAGGGCTAGGAGGGGTGCGGGGAGCTTTGCTGACACAAGCATACCAGTTGGGGTTCAGAGGCCGCCGCGAGCACGGTCGCAGCCATCGCATCTGAGCGTTCGTGGGCTGGCTGCATGCCTACATCACTTCCCGACGGCCTCGTCTCTGACATCGATGCGCGAGTTGCGGCCCGCATGGAGGACGGTCACTGGCCCGGCCTCGCAGTGGGCATCGAGTATCAAGGACAAACGACGGTACGCGCCTACGGCCGCGCCGATCTGGAGCATCAGGCTCCGGTTAGCGCGGAGACGGTCTTCCCGATAGGGGCGATCGCGAAGCAGTTCACCGCCGGTCTCATCCTGAAACTCCAGGAGCTGGGAATGCTCTCGGTCGAGGACAAAGTCGTCCAGCATCTGCCTGATTTCCCCAGCCACGGCGATGCAATAACCATCCATCACCTGCTCACCTACACCTCGGGCGTCGCGCGGTACTCGCAATCGGATTACTGGCGCCGCTCCCGTGAGGACCTTTCGCAGACGGAAGTGCTCGCGCTCTTTCAGGACCTGCCGCTTCGGTTCGAGCCTGGCACGCAGCACGAAAACTCTAAGTCCGGCTACTACCTACTGGCCCTGATCGCCGCGCGGGTGACTGGTCGTCCCTACGTGGACGCCGTCAACGAGCACGTTCTCCAGCCGCTGGGACTCGACCACACAACCTTCATGAGCACCTCGCGAATCACGCCGAACCGGGCCAGGGGGTATGTCTGGGATGAGGGAGGCCACCGAAACGCGCCCTATATCAGCGTCTGGATGCCGGGGGACGGGGCTGGGGGCTGGGTTCCACGGTCGCGGATCTCCTCAAGTGGCAGCGGTCGCTGACCGATGGCAAACTCTTGTCCGCGGAGAGCCGCGCCGCCATGCGTCGCCCCACCGCGTTGTCGACGGGTGAGCAGGTTCGATGCGGCTGCAACATTTGGATCGGGGAGTTCGAAGGCGAGCCGAAGTTCACGAACAGGAGTGCCGTTAACGGATTCTCCGGTGTTCTCTCCTCCTACCCGGCGCACGACTTGGCAATCGCGGTGTTGACCAACATCGACGGCCTCAACAACGCCCCCTATGCGGCGCTCGACGGCGAGATCGCCCGCCTCGTCCTCGGTCTGCCCGTGCTTGAACATGGCGGGGACTGTGCGGCCGAGAATCCAGACGCAGCGGTACCGCTGCCTGACGTGTCACCTGCGGATCGATTCTGTGGGACCTGCGTTCGGGAGTTCGCCCTGCCCGGTACCGCCTTCTTCCGCTCCCGAAAGGCGGCGTGAGGGCTCTGCTGGACGGCAGCCGCGCTGGCTCGCTCGTTCTCGCGAAGCTCTCGCGGGCCGGATCGCCCCGAGCGAGTGAGCCTTCACAGCGCCCGGATTGGACATGATCCGATCAGTTCGGGCCCTCGAGGTGCCGCCAGGGGCGTCGAAACTGGGGATGTAACGCCGAGCGTGCCTGCGCCTCGTCGCGATAGCATGGCCGGATGTCTTGTCGCCGTCGCCCTGCTGGCGTGCTTCGCCATTGTCACGGCGTGCGGGGGAGGCGACAGCGAGGCTGAACCGGTCGCCTCGACTGCCGCCGGCGACGGGGTGACCGCGACAACGACTGATGGCGACGCGGCCACGGCAACGACCGAGGGCGAGGCAGCAGCCACGGCAACGACGGAAGCCGAACCTACCTCAACCCCCACGTCAGAGCCGACGCGCACGTCGGCCGAGCCGGGGCCGGATCTCCCCGATTCGCCACTGCGCGCGCCCCTCAGGGGAGTCTTTTCCTACGGCTCGAACGAGAACCTCGCGCAGAGCGATGCGCCGCAAGGACTACAGAACGTCTTCGCTCGGTGGTACCGGGGCGGCGGCCGCCTCATCGTTGTCTACGAAGGCCTCGATCTCGATGTGACCGGGCCCGTCTGTCCGGGGGCCGCCGCGTTCGTGAATAACCGTTTCGAGTTCCGGACCGTGTCCCCCACCACCGTAGGCGCTTGCGACGGCGAACCCAACCAGCAAACCATCGCCTCTGCGGATGCCGGGGTGCGCATCTGCGACGGCGTCGTTTCGTACATCACGCTCATCCCCGAAGACACCGAAGGCGACCTCTACTCGGAGGTGAATGCCCTTCCGGAGGGCGAGGACTGGTTTGTCGTGCACATCCAGGTGCCCCGCAACCAGGAACTGCCGGAGATCGACCCCGCAATCTTGGAGTGCTAGCGGTCCGGGCGGTGGCGCCAGTGCTCTCGGGTTAGCGGCATGCGGCCGTTCTGAACCAGGAGCGGGGCGGCCGTGAGCACGCGCGGGCCTCGGGGTCGATTACGGCGAGTAGGCGAGCCGCCCACCTGGGGCGTGGGGCGTAGACTCGGTGCAGCCCGCCGGAAAGAGCCTCTTTGTCCGAACCAATTGCCCTCGCCGTCATGGGCGGATCCGGCTTCTACGCGATGCCGGGGCTTACAGGCGTCGAAGAGCTGTCGATCGAGACGCCCTTCGGGGAGCCCAGCGACACGATCACCGTGGGGAGCCTCGACGGGCAGCGCGTCGCCTTTCTTGCACGCCATGGACGTGGCCACCGGCTGCTCCCCGCGGAGATCCCGCAGCGAGCGAACTTCTGGGCGTTGAAGTCGCTTGGGGTGAAGCGCGTATTCGCCGTCTCGGCCGTGGGGTCGTTGCGCGAGGACTACCAACCGCGCGAGTTCGCCGTTCCCGACCAGCTCATCGATCGCACGCGCGGCGACCGCCCGAGCTCCTTTTTCGGCGAAGGAGTGGTCGCCCACGTCGCCTTCGCCGAGCCGTTCTGCCCCGCTCTGCGGGCGAGCGCGCTTGCCGCCGCCCGCCGGGCCGGTGCCACGGCTCACGACGGTGGGAGCTACGTCGTCATCGAGGGACCGGCGTTCGGCACGCGCGCCGAAAGCGAGCTCTATCGCTCCTGGGGCGCGAGCCTCGTGGGCATGACGGCGCTCCCGGAAGCGAAGCTCGCGCGCGAGGCGGAGCTCTGCTACGCCATGCTCGCCGCGGTGACGGACTACGACGCCTGGCACGCCGAGGAGGCGGCCGTGGACGCGTCCATCGTCTTCGAGACGCTGCAGGCGAACGCCGAGCTGAGCCGGGAGACCGTCCGCCGCCTCACGGCCCTCCTCCCCCCAGAGGACGCTTGCGCGTGCGACCGCACTTTGGACGCCGCGTTGGTGACCGCGCCGGGGGCAATCTCGGCCGCAGCCCGTGAGCGCCTCCGACCGCTGCTTGCCCGTCGCGCGTACAGTTAGGGATGGCATGACGCTGCTGGTAGCCGGGTGGGTCGCGCTGGACGAGATCGAGACGCCGTTCGCGCGCGTCGAGGGGTCCCTCGGCGGCTCCGCCACCTGCGCGGCCCTCGCGGGCGCACAGTTCACCGACGTGCGCCTACTCGCGGCGGTGGGCGAGGACTTTCCCGCCGTCGAGCGCGAGAAGCTCGCCGGTCGTGGAATCGACCTTGGCGGCCTCACCACCGTCCCCGGCGGCGAGACGAGCCGCTGGGGCGGGCGCTACCACTACGACATGAACACCCGTGACACCACCTACACCGTCCTGGGCGTGAACGAGAAGTGGCAGCCGGTGCTGCCAGAGGGCTGGGCGGGCTCCGAGACGGCCTTCGCCGCCGCGGGCGACCCGGCCCTGCAACGCGATCTCTTCCGCAAGCTCACGGCCCCGCGCGCGACGATGGTCGATACGATCCAGTTCTTCATCGATGCGGACCGGGAGGGCGTCGAGGAGTCGATGCGCGCCGCCGACTTCGTTTCGATAAACGAGGACGAGGCGCGTCAGCTCGCGGGGACTCCCAGCATTGCGAAGGCGGGCCGGGCGCTGGTGGCCGGCGGGGCGGCGGCAGTCGTGATCAAGCTCGGTGAATACGGGGCCGCGTACATCGACGAGCACGACTACTTCGTCGCGCCTGGTTACCCGCTCGAGGAAGTCGTGGATCCGACCGGTGCCGGCGACGCCTTCGCCGGGGGCTTCCTCGGCTACCTCGACAGCGTTCCCGCGGCCGTGAACGCGGGCGAGATCCGCAGGGCCGTGATCTATGGCTCCGCGGTCGCGTCGTTCACCGTCGAGGGCTTCGGGCCTAGCCGTTTGCTGACGTTGACCAGGGCTGAAGTCGAACAGCGCTACCGTGAGTTCCGCGCCCTGACCCACTTCGAGGCGGGCGAATAGTGGCGGAAGGCGATCTCTCCTGGGCCGCCGGCAGCGAACGCCGCGACTACCTCATCCGAGCGCTTTCCGAACGAGATGAGATCCGGGACCGGCTCTGGCCACAGGTCGAGTACGCGGCCTACGCGCTCGGCCAGCTGGAGCCCGGCCTCTTCGAGCGCGCGCGCTGGTTCCTCGCTCAGGGAGTGAGCGGGCAGGGACTCGTGACCCACAGCCGCGGCGGCCTTGGCGACGCCAGCTTTGTCATGGGCGACCCGCTGGCGATCGCGGCCATCCTCGCGATCGAGCCCGGACCAACCCAAAGCTACATCACCTGCCAGCCCCAGCACCTCGACGCGCTGAAGCGCGTCTACCAGCTCGCGAACCGTCAGCCGATGATGCGCATGAGTGTGCGCGCGGAGCGCTTCCGGCCCCGCACCAGCATCCCCGCAGTGCGCCTGCGCGGCGTCGACATTCGGCGGGTCAACGCCCTCTACGGCTCCGACGGCAATCCCACGTACTACAGTTCGGAACACGTCGATGGGGGGGTCTATCGGGGGGTGGTGGTGGGCGGACGGCTGGTAGCGATCGCAGGCACGCATGTCGTCTCCCCCCAGGAGCGCGTGGCGGTCGTTGGGAACGTCTTTACCCACCCCAGCTATCGCGGCTACGGTTACGCGACGGCCGCGACGAGCGCGACGACGCAGGCCCTGCTCGAACAGTGCGAGACCGTTGTCCTCACCGTCGACCCGCTGAACACCCCGGCCGTCGCCGCATACGAACGGCTGGGCTACCGCGAATCGGGGCGGCTCGTCGAAGCCAGCGCGACCCGGCGCGATCCCGCCGGCCTCGTCGCCTTCCTCCGGCGCATCCGCGCGAAGGTCCGCGGCCGCAGTCGTGGCGGCGCGCTCGTGTCGGTTCGGGCATGAGCGCCGGCCCCCTAGGCGACTCCCCCGCTTCCGTGGTGCGCAGGTCTGGTGTTGACTGTCCGAAGCACGTGAGCGAAACGGTGGGCAACGAACGATGACCGTCCCTTCTGACATCAGTGACGCGGCGCTTTCCCCGCAGGGCGTGGATCGGATTGCCTGGGCGGCTCGGGAGATGCCCGTCCTCGCTCTGATACGTGAGCGCTTCGCGCGCGAGCAGCCGCTGCGCGGTATCCGTATGGCCGCCTGCCTGCACGTGACCACCGAGACCGCGAACCTCGCCCTCGCTCTCCGTGATGCGGGCGCCGATCTGCGGCTCTGCGCGAGCAATCCGCTCTCGACGCAGGACGATGTCGCGGCCGCGCTCGTGGAGGTGTACGGCATCTCCGTGTTCGCGCGCCGCGGTGAGGACAACGATGTCTACTACCAGCACATCCATCAGGCGCTCGACCACAAGCCCCAGGTGACGATGGACGACGGCGCCGACCTCGTGGCAACCATCCACAAGGATCGGCGCGAGCTCCTCGACGATGTCGTCGGAGGCAGCGAAGAGACGACCACAGGCGTCATCCGCCTGCGCGCGATGGCCGAGGACGAAGCCCTCGGCTACCCGATTGTGGCGGTGAACGAGTCCGACACGAAGCACCTCTTCGACAACCGCTACGGCACGGGCCAGTCCACGCTTGACGGCATCATCCGCGCGACGAACGTGCTCATCGCCGGAAAGACGTTCGTGATCGCGGGCTACGGCTGGTGCGGGCGGGGCCTCGCGAGCCGGGCGCGTGGCCACGGGGCCCACGTGATCGTGACCGAAGTCGATCCCGTTCGCGCCCTCGAGGCCGTCATGGAAGGCTTCTCCGTGATGCCGATGGCGGACGCGGCCAAGGTCGGCGATTTCTTCGTCACCGTCACGGGCGACTGCAACGTCATCGACCGGCCGGCCCTGGAGGTGATGAAGGACGGCGCGATTATGGCCAACAGCGGCCACTTCGATAACGAGATCAACCTCGTCGAGCTCAAGGGGATGAGCGAGAGCACGCGCCGCATTCGCGACTCGATCGAGGAGTACGGGCTCCAGGACGGCCGCAAGCTCTACGTCCTCGGGGAGGGGCGGCTCGTGAACCTCGCTGCCGCCGAAGGCCACCCCGCCTCCGTGATGGACATGTCGTTCGCGAATCAGGCGTTGGGAACGGAGTGGCTCGTCACGAACCACACGACCCTGGGGAACGAGGTCTACGAGCTTCCCGACGAGATCGACAAGGAGATCGCACGCCTCAAGCTGCACGCCATGGACATCGCCATCGATGTCCTCACGGACGAGCAGCGGCGCTACCTTTCGAGCTGGCAGGAGGGTACGTGATGCGCGCGCACGCCTGCGAGGGAATGAGATGAGGGCAACGCGATGAGCGAGCGCCGGCTGGTCACCTCCGAGTCCGTGACGGAGGGTCACCCAGACAAGGTCTGCGACCAGATCTCGGACGCGATCCTCGACGAGATCATCGAGCGCGATCCGAGAGCACGCGTGGCCTGCGAGACGGCGATCACCACCGGCTTCGTGCTCGTAACGGGGGAGATCTCGACCAGCGCCTATGTGGACATCGCCAGGATTGTGCGTGGCACCGTCCGCGACATCGGCTATGTCTCGTCAGACATCGGCTTCGACTGGGAGACCTGCGGGGTGGTTACGGCCATCAACGAGCAGTCGCCCGACATCGCCGCCGGCGTTAACCGCTCTTGGGAGGCTCGCCACGGCAGTGGCGAGAGCGAGGAGCTCGATACCGGCGCCGGCGACCAGGGGATGATGATCGGCTTCGCCTGCGACGAGACGCCGGAACTGATGCCCCTCACCATCTCGCTCGCTCACCGCCTTACGCGGCGACTGGCGGACGCGCGCAAGAGCGGGGAGCTCACCTGGCTTCGCCCCGACGGCAAGTCCCAGGTGACGGTGGAGTACGACGAAGACTGGCGGCCGCTGCGTGCCGAGGCACTCGTGATCTCCACGCAACACGCGCCCGATGTCGATAACGAAGTCATCGGCACGGATGTGCGTGAGCACATCATCGACACGGTCGTCGAGAAGTCCCTCGTCGACGACGACACGAAGATCTACGTCAACCCCTCCGGCCGCTTCGTGGTTGGAGGGCCCAAGGGCGACGCCGGTCTGACCGGCCGCAAGATCATCGTTGACACATACGGCGGCGTGGCCCGCCACGGGGGCGGCGCCTTCAGCGGCAAGGATCCGACGAAGGTCGACCGTTCCGGGGCCTACGCCGCCCGCTGGGTCGCGAAGACGATCGTGGCGGCCGGCTTGGCTCGCCGCTGCGAGGTGACCCTCTCCTACGCCATCGGTGTGGCGCAACCGACCTCCGTGGGCGTGGAGACTTTCGGCACCGGTGACGTGCCCGACGGCGCCATCCTCAGCGCCGTGCGCAAGCACTTCGACCTGCGTCCTGGCGCGATCATCCGCGATCTCGACCTCCGCCGCCCCATCTACCGAGCGACGGCCGCCTACGGGCACTTTGGTCGCACGAGTCTCGACGTCCCCTGGGAGGACACCAGACGGGCGAC
>Ga0310121_10004565_pt1 | contig 12165 bp, 9 predicted proteins | sample CB27_Tmax_986_MG_FD_203504 | JGI IMG/M metagenome (GOLD analysis project Ga0310121, IMG submission 203504) | Marine microbial communities from Western Arctic Ocean, Canada - CB27_Tmax_986 | ecosystem: Environmental > Aquatic > Marine > Oceanic | place: Canada: Western Arctic Ocean | collected...
CATCACCGGCGGCCTGGGTGCGATCGGCGCTGCGCTCAGTGCCGAACTCAGGAAACGCGCGCATAAAGTCTGGGTATGCGATCTACCACACGCGGCCGGCCCAAACTATATCCGCACGGATGTCTCAGACTACCGGCAGGTTCAACATATGCTGGGGGAAGTTGAACCGGAATTCGTCTACCACCTCGCAGCCGAGTTTGGTCGCCGGAATGGTGAGGACTACTTCGAAAAAGTCTGGCGCAGCAATGCAATCGGAACCAAAAATATGCTACGTTTTCAAGAGGCGATTGGCTTCCGCATGGTTTTCTCAAGCAGTTCTGAAGTTTACGGCGACTGGGCTGAACTGATGACGGAAGAAGTACTCGACCTGCATCCAGTTCGCCAGATGAATGACTACGCAATTTCCAAATGGGTCAATGAGCAGCAGATCATGAACTCAGCCGATCGCTTCAACACAGAGACGGTGCGGGTGCGGCTATTCAACACTTATGGGCCCGGCGAATATTATTCAGAATACCGCAGTGTCATTTGTCGCTTCATCTACCATGCTCTGCACAACCTGACATACACTGTTTTTCTAAACCACCATCGCACTTCGACTTACATTGACGATACAATTCGCACCTTGGCAAACATCTGCGATCCTGAACGGTTCAAACCCGGCGAGGTCTACAATATTGCCGGTCACGAATATCACGATATTAAGCAACTATCCGACCTGATCCTCGGAATGCTGGGCAAAGACGACAGCTTGGTCGAGTATCTTCCGATTGAAGACCACAATACACGCGACAAACACGGCGACATCACGAAAGCAGTGCAGGATCTAGATCACCAGCCAACCGTGGCATTGGCAGAAGGCTTACCGCAGACAATCGCGTGGCAAAAGCAAATTTATGGAATCAATTGAGCTTGGAAGCGCAACAACATCTCACAGCGCAGCAAAAGACAGTGTGCCGATGACTGTTGTTGTTATCGGCACTGGCTATGTCGGCTTGCCAGCTGCGATTTTACTCGCGCGTGCCGGGCATGAAGTGATCGGGGTCGACATCAATGAAAACATCGTGCGGGCAATCAACGATGGTGTGCTTCATATTAATGAGCAAAAACTCCAGGCCATCATGGATGAGCCACAGGTACGTGCGAACTTGCGTGCACAGTCGGAGCCTTGCGAGGCCGAGGCCTTTATCATCGCCGTACCGACACCACTCGATGAACGTAAAAAGGTCGCCGACCTGAGCATGGTTAAAGAAGCAGTCTGCGCTATCGTTCCCTATTTGCGAACAGGAAACTTGATCCTTCTTGAATCGACCGTTCCGCCGCTTACCTGTCGGGAAGTCGTCACGCCCTTACTCGAAGAATCGGGTCTTACGGTTGGCCACAATCTGCATCTGGCGCACTGCCCCGAACGCATCCTGCCCGGGGACGTGTTCCACGAGATCGTGCACAATGACCGCATCATCGGCGCTGTGGACGAGAAAACACGGGATATGGCAGCCGAACTATATGCCACCTTTGCTAAAGGCGAATTGCTAAAAACAGATGACATCACTGCTGAATTTTCGAAGTTGATGGAAAACACATATCGGGATGTGAATGTCGCCCTCGCCAATGAGCTAGCCGCGGTTGCCGAAACGCTTGGGATTAATGTGCAGGAGGCCATTGGGATGGCCAACCGCCACCCACGCGTGCGTATTCTCGATCCGGGCATCGGGGTTGGCGGGCACTGCATCCCTATCGACCCCTGGTTTATCAAGGAAGTTGATCCTGCCAATTCCCGCCTGATATTCACTGCTCGGCTTGTCAATGACGAGATGCCCGACCGGATTGCCTCGCGTATTCGCCGGGCCGTGCGCACCATTTCCGAGCCGCGTATCGTTGCAGTCGGCGCAGCCTATAAAAGCGATACTGAAGATACGCGCGAAAGCCCCGCGCTCGTCATTGTGGACCGCCTGCGGGAAGATGGGTATCAAGTTGATCATTACGATCCGCTCGTTGAGGGTATGCATTTCCCTTCAACGCTAGCCGAAGCGTGCCGGGATGCGGATTGCCTCGCATTGCTGGTCGAGCACGAATCGGTGCGGACGGAATTCGACGCAACCTCTGCCTCCATAGAGGCCGCTATGCGCCACCCCATTGTGTTGCGCTTCTGATCGATTCCGCGCGTGATGCGTGATAGACGCCGCGTTACGCCTCATCTTGAGTTTCTTTTTTGCAATTCTAACTATCATTGCCAGTCTGACCTGGCTCTGGCCGGCAACTCGCCGCTGGATGGGCTCCAACACGGAGGGCGAGGCTGCTGCGCTGGCGGTCGGCATTGGAAGCAGCGCAGGAGTTCTGAGCTTGTACATGCTTGCGCTTGGCCTGCTCCCGGGAAGACTCTTACAACCAGCGCTCGTATTGCCCTTACCGTGGTTTGGCCTGGGATACGAGGCCTGGCGTGAATGGCAGCTGCACAGCTCCTTACGCCATATCCCGCGCGCATTGCTCGCCTTGCTCCCCAATTCGAAGATGGCGCGCTGGCTCTTGCTCGTCTGCGCTGCCGGACTCCTCGTCATCATCATCAACACATTCAGCTACCCCTTCTACCGCTACGACGTGCTCGCACGTTTCGCGCCCAACGCACGTCTACTATTTGATACCAACACCATTTCAGAGAGCCTGATCGGATACCCGCTCGAAGTGCAGCTGCTCTATAGCTTTGCCTTCATGGCTAGCGGGCAAGTCAACGACCACCTCGCGGGGCTCTTTGTGGCAGCGTTTGCACTGGCAACAGTCCTGGTCACCTATGCAATCGGGCGGACTCTGTTTTCAAAATCTGCTGGTTGGGCGAGTGCAATTCTTTTACTCAGTGCCCCATTGTTCGTGGACTGGGCTACATCCGGCTATGTCGACGTACCTTCCGGGCTGTATCACGGCCTGACTTTCTTGCTAGCCTGGTACTGGCTTGTACGCGGCGAGATGAAATGGGCATTCGGGGCCGGTTTGATGGCCGGGCTTGCACTGTGGACGAAACAGTCGGCTGCAGTATTGTTGCCTGCATTGGCAATTGTGCCTCTCTTACGTGGTTGGCCTATGCGAGCCTTCCTGCGCGAAACTATCTTTGGCTTGGGCGCGCTCGGTGGAGCCCTGCTCGTCGCCGGGCCATGGTACCTACGAAATTATCTGACATCAGGGGTGAATGGAATTATTATCGTACCGGGTTCATTTGATACACACCGCGTTGTAAGGTCGCTGCAATCACTCATTACGTTTATTGGAGATATTGGTCAATGGGGCCCTTGGCTATCACTCACTGCGCTACTTGGAATCATCCTGTGGGCCGCGAGCGTTGTATGGCCAGCTGTCGAGAATGTCTCCCCGCGCAGCATTAACCGCCGCCAGCGCGCCGTGTTACTGGCTGCGTTTGTTTTGCCTTATCACTTGCTCTGGTGGTGGAGTTTTCGGTCGACTGTCTCAGACACGCGCTATTTGCTGATCTCCATCCCCTTCTACGCCGCTGTTGCCGGACTCGCGGTCGCATGGGGCCTCAGTAAATTCCCAGCGTTGATGCGCTTACCGCGCTGGCCAGTCATCGCAGGAGCAGCTGCACTAATACTGTTCGGTAGCTTCGGACGGATGGGTGCGGTCTACCACCTCGTGCGGAACCCATTCCAGAGCGATGACACCAAACTGAACCGACTCAGTCCGGAACTCTGGCAGCTGACCTCGTATATTCGCGAAAACATATCACTGGGAGCACACCTTTTCGTGATGGATGGAGCACTCGCGTACTGGTTGAGCGATTACTCACTCGAGCAGGGGTTTCCGACCGAACTGTCACAACTGGCGCATGCAGACTATTTTGTGAGCGCCCCCTTCGGCGACTCGGTATATGCCTTCTGGGGACAGTCTGAAAATGAAGTCGGGCAGGCCTTGGACGATCCTGACATCTTGCCGGCGGTCTACGAACACTCTGGCGGTGCGGCCATCTATCAGGTTATAAATGAGCAGCAATGATGATCGTATTTGACTGGGTGCTGGCTATCGCTGCCGTAGTCTGTACATCCTTGTGGGCTGCGCCGATCATAGCGCGTCAACTGCACATTACAGACAAGGCGTTCTTCTGGTCGCTCAGCTTCGGCCTAAGTGTGGGAATGCTAACGCTTGGGCTGGCAGTAGTCGGTTTCATACTGCTGTCGCGTGTGGTTGTTGGTGTGGCGCTCGTTGGCCTGGTAGGTAGTGCTCTGTGGTTTGGTGAGCACATCAGGCTGCGCAACGCGCTGGGCGCTGCTTGGGACCTGCTTCAATCTCAGACGCCGGCGACCTGGGGATTCGGTCTCGCCCTCTTGGCCGTGGGCATCGTCGTCCTGGCACAGGCCACTTATTATCCCTTCACAGGCGACGACGAAATTAGCCGCTATGGATACTTCGCACGCCTGATTTACGAAAATCAACAACTCACTGCCGAGACGCGCGGCTATCCGTTCCTCTTGCCGATTGCCTACGCAATTACATTCTTCGCTGCAGACGGGCTGCCCGAACAGGCTGCGCGCTTGTTCCCGGTGTTGTTCAGTGGGATGACCGTATTGGCAACGTATGCACTTGCGCGACGGTGGTTGGGGTCAGCCGCAGCATGGACGGCGACTCTCATTCTGGCTGCGACGCCGCTATTCATCTTCTGGGCCCCGGTCGGATATGTCGATATACCCAGCGCGCTGTATATGGTGTTGACGACATACGCCGTGGATTGCTGGCGCGAGTCACGATCCTTGCGCTGGGCAATCCTGACTGGGTTCCTTGCCGGGCTTGCGCTGTGGACGAAACAAGCCGGATTTGCAGCGCTGGCTGTGCTGGGCTTGATCGTCGCCGCCACCGCAGTGGCCGAGTTTCGCCGGGTCTATCCAACGCGTGTATTGAGAGTTTTAGGGCACGGGCTGCTAATGCTGTGCGCCACACTTGTTGGCGGCGGCTGGTGGTATATCCGCAACGCAATCTACGACGGCTGGGGGGCTGCCGTCCCCGGGCCGGGAACATTTTACACCCAGCAAGCGCTCAACGACCTGCCGCACCTGCTACCCTTCATAGCCTATTTCCGCGACTTCGGATATCTGCTCGCACCGGTATATATCCTGGGTCTGACCGGGGCATGTCTGGCGTTGGTTAGCAACCGGTTGCCGCGCCCGCTCCTGCAGACGCTGCTGTGGAGTATTCCGTATACACTACTCTGGTGGTGGCTCTTCTCGTACGACCCGCGCTTCCTACTGACAGTGCTGCCTTACTATGCCATTGCTGCAGGCGGAGTACTCGCGAAGTTGTGGACGTTCGTACACCTGCACCTCTCCAGATCATCTGCAACAGTGCTCCTGACCAGCGCCGCGCTGATGGCTTCCGGGATCGGCATCTGGCAAGCCAGACTGGGCGGCGCGCTTCTCTGGCTGACCGAACCCACTGCGAGTTACGGCGAGCGACTCGCGCGCGCCAAAGGCGATCTCTATCCGGCCGTTGTTTATCTGCACGATCATGCGCAAGCAGAGGCGCGTATTTACTCGATGGATGGTCGACTAAATTATTATCTTCTAGATCGCGATGTCACTATCGGTTATCCGGATACCACGGAGCAGTTGGCAGGGTATGACTTTTTCGTCGTCGGTTCGTGGGCACAGTCGGTGTACAGACTTTTGGACTGGGAGGATAGTGATGTTCTTCTGGAATTGGAAGGCCGAGCCGGATTCGAGGAGGTGTTTGCCGGCCCGACACATTCGCTCATTATTTACCGGATGGAGAACTCATAACCTGCACATCCTTGCTTAGTTTCTTCTCCGAGCGCGGAGCATAGCGCTTGAAGAGGAAACTCTCCCGAAAGATGAACAACATATTATTAATGCCGTCTCGGTAGCGGTTTAAGTTAGTATGCCCTTCTCGACTGTCGGGCCGATAAGTAATTGGAACCTCGGCGATTTTCAAACCTTTCTGGCGACTGCGGATCGTCGTCTCAGGACCAAACACCATGCCAGGCGAGGTGAATTCCAGACTGGTGAGCGCCTCCCGTGTGAAGGCCTTTAGGCCGCAGCACAAATCCGAGATGCCCGTACTGCAAAGCAAGCGCGCTGAAATGCTCATGACTGGATTGCCCAGATAGCGATGGGAGAACGGCATCGCACTCGGCAGGATGTTCCCCTTTAGCCGCGACCCAATCACATAGTCGTAGCCTTTGTTAAATTCCTCGAGGAATGCACCAATATCAGCAGGCACGTACGTGCCATCTGCGTCCATCTTGAAGATGTATTTGCCATGGGCAGCCCGCATCCCGGCCTGGCAAGCATTTCCATACCCTCGCTTGTCCTCATGCACGACGACTGCTCCATGTTGTTCCGCGAGCAAGACAGAACCATCTGTCGATCCGTTATCGGAAACAACCACTTCTCCCTGAACGCCAAATTTCTCGAACGTTTGCTGAATCTCTTGGATGCAGGCCACGATGGTACGCGCCTCGTTCAGGCAGGGCATCACAACAGAAACTTCAACCTCTCGTTCAGATCGGGATTTGTTTTCTGACATATCTTCTGTCACGGATTATCATACCTGTGTTGTTGCTGCCACTTCCAAGCGGAACCAACAATTTGTTGGAGTGTTGGTTGCTGTGGCTGCCAGCCAAGTTCGTCCATTGCCTTCTGAGAAGAAGCAACAAGATTTGCCGGATCACCGGATCGCCTCGCTCTCAACTTTGTCTTTATCTTGAAATTTGCGATTTCTTCCGCCGCCCGAATCACTTCTCGAACCGAAAACCCACGGCCATTCCCCAGATTGAAGACAGCATATCCAAGCGAATCAATTTGATCGAGTCCGAGCAGATGTGCAGCAGCGATATCTCTGACATGCACATAGTCGCGAACACAGGTTCCATCTCGGGTATCATAGTCTTGTCCGTAGATATCAACATGTGCACGCTCCCCAGCAAGCGCAAGAAGTACAAGGGGAATCAAATGAGTCTCTGGCTGATGCCATTCGCCATATCGCTTGCTCGCACCGGCTGCATTAAAGTAGCGGAATATAACAGAACGAAACCCATAGGCATTTTGAAAATAACCGAGAACACGCTCGAACATCAACTTTGATTCGCCATAGGCGTTGAGTGGAGCAGTCGGATGTAATTCGAGCACCGGGACGCTCACCGGCTCTCCATATACAGCAGCGGTAGAAGAGAATATAATACGCCGACAACCAGCTTGATTCATCGCTTTCAGCAAAGATAGGCCGCGAGTCAAGTTATTGACAAAGTACCTGTGCGGATCGGTACTCGCAGCTGTAACCAATGTCTCAGCCGCAAAATGCATAACAACATAGAATTCGTGCTGGTTGAAGAGGCTTTTCAAAAGACTGAGATTGCCGACATTCCCTTTTATAAATACTGCATCTGGGTGGACAGCCTGGCGGTTTCCAGAGCGCAAGTTATCGAGAACGACGACATTGTAACCGCTCGAGATTAACGCTTCCGTGCAAACTGAACCAACATAGCCCGCGCCGCCGGTGAGGAGAATAGTTTTTGGAGACATTAAATTTCTTAATCTGCGAGCGTATATAGGGTTGAGTCAGATAAATAATTCAAATGGAATTTCCTATGGGGAAGGTTATGCGGAGAACCAAGGAAGATTGTACCGAAAACTTTGAGTTTTTCAACTAATTCATCAGCGTTCAAACTGCTTGTTGTTCAAGAGACCGACTGGCTAATACGCGGGCCACACCAACAACATCATCTTTTCGAGCGCCTGACTCTGCGCGGCCATGAAGTTGTGGTCGTAGATTTTGAGATTCTTTATACTCCCTGGCCACGTGCCCCCCTGCTAGCCCGGAAACAGATCTGGACGAATGTCAGCCGCGTCCTCCCCAATGCCAGCGTGCGGGTCGTCCGCCCGGGGACACTGCGGTTGCCGGGAATCGCACGGATACTATCGCTCTTCACTTTCCAACGGGCACTCAATGATTTAGCAGCAGCTGAGCGACCGGATGTAATTATTGATTACGCACTTTCAACCGGATTACCTGCTCTGCGTGCTGCGCGCCGCTACGATATTCCATTCCTGTTGCACGTCATCGATGCACTCCACACGCTTGTCCCGAACCGCAGTATACAGCCCTTAGCCCGTTCTGTTGAAAAGCGCCTGCTGCGCACTGCAGACCGCACACTCTTTAACAATCACGAACTGCGTGACTACGGCGCTGCGCTCGGTGCACGTTTGGACATATCCAGCATCATCCGCACCGGCGTTGATTTGATTCGTTTCCATCCTTCAAACTCAGGCGCCAAACTCCGCGCAGCCTATGGCTTCAAATCTGACGATGTGGTGCTTATCTTCATCGGCTGGCTCTACAAATTTGCCGGGATTGATGCAATCTTGCGCGCGCTTCCGGACCTACCATCCGAGGTAAAGCTGCTCATTGTCGGCGCCGGTGAAGCCGAGGCCGAACTGCAGCGACAGTGCAAACAGCTCAACCTGTCCGAACGGGTGGTCTTCACCGGGCGACAGACTTATGAAATGATGCCCGCATTCATAGCCGCCGCCGATGTCTGTTTGCTTTTCTCGAATATAAATGAAATTACCCGTCACATTGTCCCAATCAAACTCTATGAATACATGGCTTCCGGCAAGCCTGTCCTGGCTTCGGAATTACCGGGCGTCATACGTGAGGTGCCACCTGGGAATGGGGTGACCTACACGCGCAGAGATACACTCATATCCGCACTCACGAAATTTATGGCCTCCAAGACACGCCGACAAGAAGGCGAGCAAGCCCGGCGTTTTGTAGAGATGAACTGTGATTGGGAGACTTTAACAGACGAGTTCGAAAATTTATTACAAGATACAGCGAGCAGAAAGTGAGGCACAATGGAATAGTTTTTCGAGGACTACTACGAGCGCCTGGACTCAATCTACAAACAGGTGCGGGCGACAATTGACGAGTTACCGGCAGTGGCGTTCGATTGGAAACCCGGCCCCGACATGAACTCGCTCACAGTTCTGATCGTTCATCTAACGGGCGCTGAGAATTATTGGATCTGCGATGTTGCCGGAGACGCCCACACCGGCCGCGACCGCGCTGCGGAGTTCCTTGCGACGGAATGGGATGCGGCTGCATTGCAAGCGCGCTTAGCCGAAACTCGCCGGGCTGTGAAAGAAACGATCGCACAACTCACCCTCAACGATCTGGCGACGCAACGAGACTCGATAATGGACGAAGAACAGACAACTGTGGCCTGGGCACTGCAACACGCTCTGGAGCACTCCACCCTGCACCTTGGCCACATCCAAATAACAAGCCAGGTGTGGGAAAACAGGGAAGCGCAGACTTCCTGACCCTAATAATTCAGCACAACAAGCTCACGCACTTTCCCCCGCCGCTCGGCACGCGAATTGATCGCGCGCCCGACAAACACTTCTGCGATTCGAAAGTGCGTATAGAGTTCGCGTACTAACGACGTGTCGGAATTGCTCAACATCAATTGGCAACCGAGGCGATCCAGCCTGCGATAAACAGCTGCAAGTTCGCGTTGATCGTTATCATTAAATTCGTGGGCTGTGTAGCTGGTGAAATTGGCCGTCTTGCTGACGGGATTATACGGCGGGTCAAAATAAATAAACTCTCCTGTTTGAACCTTCTCCGGCAGCGATCGGAAATCATTCACTTCCAACGCAACGTTTTGAAGTGTCTGGCTCACGGCCAAAAGATTCTCGCGATCCAGAATGCGTGGACTTCGATAGCGCCCCATGGGCACATTGAATTCACCGCGTTTGTTCACACGATAGAGCCCATTGAAACAGGTTTTGTTTAGATAGATCGTCCGAGCTGCACGCGTTGTCGGATCGAGTTTTCCCGGCCGCTGGCTCCGCGTTGCATAGAAGTACTCATCCCCATGCTGCGCATCATGTTCAGCGAGTTGCGCAATCAACTCTTCTGGCGCCTCGCGTACGATTCTATAGCAATTGATCAGCTCATCGTTTTCATCGGAGAGCAGTGCGTCGAAAGGCGCAACAGCGTTCCGCTGCAGATGAAAGAAAACAGCGCCACTGCCCACAAAGGGTTCGCAAAATTGTTGAATATCGTTAGGGAAGAGGGGCTCAAATTGGGCCAGTAGACGACTCTTGCCACCAGCCCATTTGAGGAACGGACGCGGGTTTAGCATTAGTCCGGTAGTCCCGAACTCGCGCAGCTGCTGAAACTACCTGAACATTTGGAAATCAGATTTCGTTGACAACTGCAAAGACCATCGGCCGCCGCTTGGTTTCCGTATAGAAGAAATCTGAGAGGGTATTCTCAACCCGTTGCCCGAGATTGCCATTCGGGTTTTTTTTCGCTGCAGATTTTATTTTCTTTGCTGCCAAATCAAACAGTTCGTTAGAGTCACGCACGAAGACGAATCCGCGCGAGATAAGCGATGGTTCATTCATCAACTCACCAGTATCAGCATCCAGTAGTATATTCACAATTACAAAGCCGTCCCTTGCCAGTCGATCTCGTTCTCGCAAGACCTGGGGCCCAATATCGCCAACACCCGTCCCGTCTACATAAACATAACCACCGGGAGTACGTTCGCCGACATGCATTGAATCTTCGGTGAACTCAAGCGTCCTTCCATTCTCGATCACGGCGATGTTCTCGGAGGGAATGCCAGTCTGCTCCGCCAGCGTGGCATGTGCCCGTAACATCCGCAATTCACCGTGAATCGGCACAAAGAATTTGGGCCGCACCAGACCGATAACAAGCTTTTGCTCTTCCGAGCTTGCGTGTCCGGACACATGCACTGGCAAGAGCGGATCATAAACTACTTTCGCGCCCCGCTGGAGCAGGCTATTAATCGTGCGCGCCACGACTTCTTCGTTCCCCGGGATTGGATGAGCAGAGACGACAACTGTATCTCCCGACAACACACCGAACCACCGGTTACGTCCGCGCGCAAGCCGTCCGAGAATAGCAGAGGGCTCCCCTTGTGAGCCGGTCATCATTAAAGCAATCTCGCGCTCTGGCATACTCAGTGCTTTATCGAGCGGGATGATTACACTCTCTGGGTCTTCGAGATAGCCAAGTTTTAGCGCCATCTTAGAATTTTCAACCATCGATGTGCCCACCAATGCCATTTTGCGGCCATGCCGCGCAGCCGCATTGATCACTTGCTGAATACGCGAAATGAGCGAGGCGAATGTCGCTACCAGAATGCGGCCTTCGGCCTGGGTAAACACCTTATCAAAGGCACCATCAATAATTGATTCCGATGGGGTCCAGCCGGGTTGATCTGCATTCGTCGAATCAGACAGCAGTGCAAGTACCCCGCGCCCTGCGAATTCGGCCAGCTTCGCAAAATCAGTCGGCCAGCCATCGACCGGCGTATGGTCGATCTTAAAATCTCCGGTATGTACAACCAGGCCCACTGGCGTGGTAATGCCAAGACCAACGCCATCGGGAATGCTGTGGCACACGTGAAAGAATTCCACCTTGAAAGGACCGATCTGGACTTCTTCGCCGGCATGTACAGTATGTAGTTCGACTTGGTCACGCAGTTTGCGTAGTTTGACCTCCAACAATCCGCGCGTGATTGGCGTAGCATAGATTGGCGCCCGAATATCCTGCATGACATGCCGGACTGCGCCGGTATGATCCTCGTGCCCGTGTGTTACGACAACGCCACGCACCCAATCTTTTTTATCATCCAAATAGCTATAGTCGGGAATAATGTAATCAATACCCAACATATCGTTTTCTGGAAACATGAGGCCTGTATCTACGAGCAGAATATTCTGGCCATATTCAAAAACCATCATATTCTTGCCGACCTCACCCAGGCCTCCGAGTGGGACGACACGTAATTTATTTGTCATACTTGTAAATTCTCCATAAACTGAAAAAAACCCCACCGAGTTATTGCACTCGTCAGGGGCGATGGCTAACCGTATCAAGTTGTGGTGTGGTTACGCCACGCTAGACTCGGACGACTTCGACAGCCTGTGGACCCCGGTAGGATTGCTCGACTGAAAATTCTACCTTCTCTCCGGGACGTAGTGTTTTTAAACCCTTGCCGGTAATCGCGGAATAATGAACGAAAATATCTTCGGCTGCATGCTCAGCATCGATATAGCCGTAGCCCTTGGACCCATCAAAACAACGAACAACACCCGTAGTGCGACTGATCAC
>Ga0310121_10004566_pt1 | contig 12163 bp, 9 predicted proteins | sample CB27_Tmax_986_MG_FD_203504 | JGI IMG/M metagenome (GOLD analysis project Ga0310121, IMG submission 203504) | Marine microbial communities from Western Arctic Ocean, Canada - CB27_Tmax_986 | ecosystem: Environmental > Aquatic > Marine > Oceanic | place: Canada: Western Arctic Ocean | collected...
AAGATCAGTAAGCCTTCACGCCACGTCCGCTGAACCAGTAAACTACCGATGTGACGACGAAACAGGGATTTAGATTAAGAACAGCCGTTCCCGGCCGAAGGCCGGGAACGGCTACCATAAAATAGTAACGCTAGTGGTTGTGGCGACGACAGATGTGTGCCGCGTCACGGTTTTTGACGGCCAATTCGGCGCACGCGTCAGTCCCGAGTTGTCCAACCGTGCTCCGATAGTATACCGCCGATATGGGCATCGCGAGGGCTCTGCTTGACACGGACGGAGGCGGAGCCAGATCGCCGACCGCCATCAGCGGTCTCAAAAAGAGGTTACGCTGTTTGCGCGCTAGCAGGAGGTCCCGCATCCGCTTCGCGATCGTAGATGCGGAGACTGGTCGGCCGATGCCTAAAGATCAGCGCCAGAAAGGCGGGAACGATCAAAGTCCGGATAATAAAGGTGTCGATCAAAACGCCCAAGGATAGCGAGAACCCCATCTCGATCATGGCCCGCAGCGAGCCGGTAGTCATGGAGGCGAACGTCCCGGCCATGATCAAACCGCAACTGGTAATGATCCCTCCGGTTTGCACAATCGCTCGCCGCAAGCCTGGAATCGATCCGAGCTTTCTTTGTTCTTCCAACACTCGAGTCACAAGGTATATGTTGTAATCTTGGCCGATCGCCACGAGGATTACGAACAAGAAGATATTCACCTTCCAGTCCAATCCTACGAAGGTAGAGCCGTAGAGATTGGAGAAGAACAGTTCGGTCATTCCCAACGTCACGTAGTAGCTGAATAGGACCGATAGAACCAGATAAAACGACAACAGTCCGTTTCGGATCAGGGCGATCAAGACTCCCAACACCGCCATCGAGACCAAGACCTTGATTCGAATATTGTCGCCGCGCGTCACAGTTCGAAGATCCCTAATACCGGATGTTGTGCCCGAGTAAGCAAATTGGGTCCCCTGCCAAAACGGATCCGCACTCGCTCCCAATGCGGTCAGCATCTCGTCGACCTGATTCAGAGTCTCAGTGGCTTCGATAGAGAACGGGTTTTCAGCCAGCAATAGTTCAAATCGCACGACGTCACCCTCCAGCGCCGGCACGTCCGTGAGATATTGACGCCGACTAAGCGGATGTGTCCGCATCACCAGTTTCTCATGACCGCGGGGGCTGACCAACGAAAACCGTTTTGGATAATCACCCAATGGCTCCGCAATGCTGCGAACTGACTCCACTCCATCGAAATAGAGTTTTTTCGTCAAGTCTTCAATCGCCGCCATTCCCTCTGACGTCTCAAAACCAGCGTCCTCTTTCTTGGCGACGATGACCAACGGACCCGTTTCGCCGATGGGAAAGTGTGCATTCAACAGTCGCATCCCTTCGCGACTGGACGCGTCCCAACGCAGCTCGGCGACCAAGTCATACGAGAACCGCTCACGCCCTTGCCGTTGCCGATACCAGGCAGCCGGCGGAAACTTCCACTCCGTAGCGGCCGCAATCCGGTCATCATCCCGTTGATCGTCGGCGTTCGTCATTTCAGAGAAACCAAATGACATTGGCGGTAGGCCTCCACCGTACCAGGCAAACGGGGTCAGCATCATAATGGTTACCACCAAGATGCGGCCAGGATAGGTGATGATGATCCCGGCCAATCGATCCCACATCAGGTACCCAATTCCCGGTTTGCTATCGTCCGCCCGGTCGCCCTCGGCGACATCGATTTTGAATGGCCAGAAAGCACGACGTCCGACGGCGCGGAGCAGCGCGGGCGCCAGTGTGAGACAGGCCAACAGCGCTACGAACAGACAGATTCCGATGGTGGGACCCGCTATGCTGAACTTGCCGAAGTCAGCGAAGTACATCATGCCTAGACCCACAATCGTGGTCATCGCGCTACCGATGAGTGCGTCATGCACACCGTCCACGGCCGCTGCGATTGCCACTTCAACTGGTTTGCCCTTCTGGAGCTCTTCACGGTATCGAGCGATTAGAAACAAACAGAAATCGGTCCCCGCACCAAAGAGGATCACTACGATGAAGACCCTGGTCGTGGAAAACACTTCATAGGGCCACCAATCCATGCGCGGTAGCTCGCCGATTTGCGTCAGCAGGACGACGATGCCGAGCCCCACCGTCAACGAGACTCCGATTGTAAGCAAGGGAACGGCTACTAACATCGGAGACCGGTACAGAACCCCCAAGATAACGACAACCAGCACCACGGTGTATAATTCAGTATTCTTGAGGCTGGTGGCCTCAGCGCTGACAAAGTCCGCGCCCACTGCCGCGGATCCGGTTACCGCAATTTGCAATCCGTCAGGGCCATGTTCATTCATGCGTTGTCGCACTAAGGCCAACTGGTCCTCGACCTCCTGCAACAGTCGCTGATTGCCACGGACCATGAACTCGTTTGATAGTTGTAGCACGACCAGGCACGCCTGCCTGTCCTTGCTCAGCATCTTTTGGCCAACGATCTCTGATCGGCGGGTCCAAACGTCCAAGAGGGGCCATTCACTCGCTAGGTCAGGAACGGCCTGGCCGCTAGTATTGGCGAACTCCTGCTCCAACTCGAGCGCAATACGAGCGTCTTCGGCGGCCTCTTCCGTGTTGCCCAATTCGGTATGAATCAGTGACCGAGTGTGGTACGCGTGGGCATCGAATTGATCCAACTCGACGGGGTCATCTTGTGTTGCCAGAGTATCGACAAGATCGATGGCTTCATCTAGAACGGCCAGCGACTCGGCGAGTTCATCATCGATAAATCCAGCGAGGCGTCGGGCGACACGTCGCTGGCGGTTCTCGACGGCTTCGGAATGCTCCTGGCGAAGTTGGTCGACGCGCGACAATCCACTGGCCGCGCGAAAAACATAGAACGGTAACGCGATACGGTCCGCGACGACAAGGTCGCTGATGGTGAGCGGCCCGTCATTGCGGGCGAGGATAATTCCAACTTGGCTCTTAGCGCGACGCTCCGGAAAGGCTTCGTGAAGCATGGCCTGTCCTTGGACACTCGGCATGTCCGAAGGCATGTAGGCCAAATCACCGTCCACGGTGACGTCCTCGAACTTGGGAATGAACAACCAAACCAAGCAAACGGCCACGCCCCAACCAAACAGTATCGATTTCCAGTACCGTGCGACGATTTTTCCTAAGCGAAGTTTCATCTAATTTGGTTCACTCACCCTTACCGTACCGTGGCATCCGGGGACCGAAGGACTCTTTACAACGATTCGAGGGCTTCGCGCCCTACGAGGTTGAGGTGAGAGGTACCAGGTTCGGCAGATGCCAGGGGCGACACCCGAGTATCGTAACGATCGTCTCGAGCCCGCATCGCGTCCCTTGTCTGGTCCTTAACGATGGTCCGAGCCATCTCATCGCGACAGTTCGCCTTGAACTCAGAACGCGTTGAGGCTAACTACTCCGGGCACCATGGTAGCCTTTTGAGGTTCAACATCCAAGCATCCTCCCGGCTGCAACCGGGAAATGATTACGGGACCGCACGGAAAAACCGGAGCAAATTGCCGATTTTGAGCCCGAACCGGCAGGATCCGTGGATTGAGCGCACTGATCGACCAGGCACTGGCGAGACAGCCATGACCGCTGAGCGAATACCATACACCGCGCCAGCAGCCATAGGTGCTAGCACCAGGTTAACTGAAGTGCCTCGCCGCTTCTCTCGGCCAAGACGAACCGAAACAGATCAGACGGCGAGCGGAGTCAAAGAGTCAGGCTGGGCTGATAAAAACCTCAGACCTCGTAGAGTCTTATTGTAGCGCGTTAGCATAGAAAAATGAGAAATGAGAACTGCAAAATGCAAAATCATTCCTGGAAAATTTGCATTTTGCAATTCTCATTTTGCATTTTCCAATTCCCCTGCGGCGCAACAAACTCGAAGCACACCATTTGCGCGAAATAGTCCATATTCCGGCCTTTTCATCAGCCCAGAGTCAGGCCGTGGGACCATTAGAAAGCAGATCACAACCGGTGGTGGGCGCAACCCGTGGACACAACCTAAGGGCGCTGGGCCAGTGTCATTTCCTCCGCCATCGAAACAGCGGTCTGAAGCGCAAGATCATCACCAAGGTCAGCGGGCAATTGGTGGCCGACCGGCTTGGCCGAGGAGTGAACTTGGGTATGCGGGTGAATGCCCCGCTTGCTGATCTGATGGCCGCTGGGTGAAAAGAACCGAGCGGTCGTGAGGCGTACACCGGCTCGTGCGGCGGCGAGTTGAAAAATGCCTTGAACCGATCCTTTACCATAACTTCGCTCGCCAACGACGCGCCCTCGACTGTGATCACGTATCGCACCGGCAAAGATTTCACTGGCACTGGCCGTATCCCGATCAATAAGCACGATCAACGGCACGGGCCAAGTACCGACGCGATGGGCTGGGTATTCGTAGTTTTCACGTGGACTTCGGCCGCGAGTTGAGACGATCGTTCCCTCATGAATAAACTTGTCAGCAACCTCCACGGAGGCCGTCAGCAAACCACCTGGATTTCCACGAACGTCAACGATCAGACTCTTCATCCCTTCTCGATGCAGCTTCCAGAGCGCTTGATCCACGTCGCGACTGGTCGTTTTCTGAAAACTTGTCAGCCAGAAATACCCGACGCCCGTTTTGGAATCGATGATCGTGACATTCTCCACACATGGGACGTCAACGCGCTCGCGTCGAACCGTGAGATCTCTGGCGGCCAAATCCGACGAGATAATGCGGATGCGTACCTCGCTTCCCTCCAACCCCTTGAGCATGTCGGCGGCCCGCTCGGTGGAAATATCCCGCGTCGAATGCCCGTCAACCATCACAATACGATCGTCCTGGCGGATCCCCGCTCGGTCGGCTGGTCCCTTGGGAATAACGTTGACGATCAACAACGAATCATCTTCAGCCTTGAGCTCGATGCCTAAACCGACGAAATTTCCCTCGATCTGATTGTAAACATCGTCAAGTTGGCTCCCGGTCAGATAGGTCGAGTATTGGTCGAGCGACGAGATCGCGCCACAGCAATATTCCAGCACTACCACGCTTGGTGCGATCCCCAATTCCTGCTTTGCTAGGCGGGCTGCGTAGGCAACCAATTCTCGCGCATCGGCCAGAGAACGAACGACCCGTCGATTCACATCGCCACGAAGCTTTCCGCGAAATTGGCTGATCCTTTCCGGTGTAACGCCCTTGAGGAATTCATTGACAAAAGAACTCTTGGTCAATGCTACGTCCAGATTAGCCGTGCCCCTCCACGTCAATTGGTGCCACTGGGGTTCTTCCACATAGTGGTTTTGGACCTTCCGCGTGATCTCACCGAAGGAGTCCAGCGCCTGTTGTTCCGTGGCGGACGCCGTCAGACTGCGGAAGGAGGTATCTGCATACCTGCGTTCCAGATCGCAATGGATCTCGGCCAAAGTGTGACGGGTGTCCAACTGGTCGTTGCCCGGATAGCTCCGCAGAGCCTCCTCGTAATGGGAGAAAGCATCCAGCCAACGGTTTTGCTTTTCCAGTTCCTTCCCGCTAGAGAGTAAGTCGCTTGCCGTTTCAATGGCTACCGGCGGCTCATCGGGAATCAATACCTGGGACTGCCCCCTCGCTATCGTGGAAAGCGGCGAGACGAAAACTGAAACCGAAAGCAGTATCAGCAAATGTCGCGAAGAGATGGAGCTAGATGTGTACATTCGGAAGATTCCAGTTTCCCAGTGGTATCGGAGTACTCGCCGGTGCGCTCGATACGAACCAAACCGGAGCGGTAGCATCGGTTTGGGGGCATCCTGCCGATCGTACGAATAATGCTAATGAGAATGAGTTCGATAACTCCTCCCAGTGCCATGTTTTTTGGTCCAGGAGAGTATAGATCACGAATCGGGGTTGGTCAAAAAAACGATGAAAAACATGGGCCCTTTCGATCGCGATGACAGGCACAACCCGCTGTCACGGGTTGCGTCACAATGACGGTCCTATTCCTCCTGCTCTTTCGGGGTACACGGAATATGAGTGCCAGCACGGTTACGCGTTTCAAACGGCCATTCGAGTGCTCACCGCGATTCTATGCACTCGTTAGACTTGAGGCAAATCCAACACGTTTGGAGGTGATTTTCGCGCTTCACACTGTATCCGGGAGCGGAATTGTCCGGTACAATGGAGGCGGGAAAGAGAACGTTAGGAGCTCCCACCGTGGCCACCGCTGAATCATTAACACGTGCGACCAAAGACAGCGAATTGATGTCCGGGTCGGAAATCCTTGTCCAATCGCTCGTCAATCATGGCGTGGACGTCATCTTCGCGTATCCCGGCGGCGCGAGCATGCCGCTACATCAGGCGCTCACACGTTACACCGACGTGCTGAGGACCATTTTACCCAGGCACGAACAGGGCGGAAGCTTCGCTGCGCAGGGATATGCGCGAGCCACCGGAAAAGTGGGAGTCTGTATGGCTACCAGCGGGCCGGGGGCGACGAATCTCGTCACCGGGATCGCCGATGCCAAACTGGATAGCATCCCAATCGTTGCTATAACTGGCCAAGTCAAGTCTCACGTGATCGGCTCCGACGCTTTTCAAGAAACGCCGATCGTAGAGGTTTGCCGGAGCGTTACCAAACACCACTATCTTGTAACCGACGTTGCGGACTTGCCCCGTATCATGCGGGAGGCATTTCACATCGCGACGACTGGTAGACCAGGCCCAGTATTGGTTGATATCCCCAAAGACATTCAGGAAGCCCGAATCAGCCCCGATTGGGATGCACCCATGCAACTGCCCGGCTACGAAGTGGAGGACCGACGTCCCCGACCGGAGCAGGTCAAACAGGTCGCGGCGGCGATCGGATTAGCAAGGCGGCCGATCCTCTATTGCGGCGGTGGGATCATTGCGGCGGGGGCCAGCGACTCGTTGCGAGAGCTGGTTGCCAAGACGGGCATTCCAGTCGCCATGACGGTCATGGGATTGGGCACTTTCCCCAACGAACACCGCCTGTCGTTGGACATGCTAGGCATGCATGGCTCCGTTTATGCCAACTATGCCGTCGATGAGGCGGATCTAATACTGGCGCTCGGCGTGCGTTTTGATGATCGCGTCACCGGTAAGCTGTCGGAGTTTGCAAAACATGCCAAGATCGTCCATGTCGATATCGACGCCTCGGAACTCAATAAGAACAAGATTGCCCATATCCCCATTTGCAGTGACGTAGGTCTGTTTCTAGATCAACTAAACGATGTGGTGGACGAACCATGCGACATTTCAGCTTGGGTTGGCCAATGTGACACTTGGAAAAAATCCGATCCTCTCAAGTTTGATGAGCATTTTGATGGGATCCTCCAACAACATGCGATTCACGAACTCTGGAAACTAACTCACGACCGCGATCCGATCGTGACGGTCGGCGTGGGACAACACCAAATGTGGGCGGCCCAGTTCTACAAGTTCAGCACGCCAAGAAGTTGGCTCTCCAGCAGCGGATTGGGAACCATGGGCTTCGGACTGCCTGCCGCCATGGGAGCCCAGGCGGCATTTCCTGACAGATTGGTTATCGACATTGACGGAGACGGCAGTTTCCAGATGAATCTCCAGGAACTAGCCACCCTGTTTTGTGAGAAGCTTCCGGTCAAGGTGCTGCTTCTCAATAACCAACACCTGGGGATGGTTGTTCAGTGGGAAGACCGATTCATGAAGGGCAATCGCGCCCACACCTATCTCGGACCCGTTGAAGACGCCGAGGCCACGGGGCAAGGAACGGGAGCCTATGCCGCCCAGCGGTATCCGAGCTTCGTGGAAATTGCCAAGGGTTTCAGTTGCGGCGCGGCAACGGTGTCCAAGAAGGCCGACCTTGTCCCCGCCTTGGAGGAGCTGGTCGACTATGACGGGCCGTTTGTCCTGGACGTCGAAGTGCCGTACCAGGAACATGTTCTGCCGATGATTCCCAGCGGCATGACGGTAAAGGAACTGATCAAGGAATAGGCTGCGTCATTGCCACCCTACCTGCGGTCCGCCGGTCGAGTCGACGTTAGTCCTCTACTCGGGAACCAGAACCAACTTGCCGGACCGTCCCACCGTACTGGCTTCCTGTAGCCGATGGGCTGCGGCCGCCTCGGACAACGGCATGACTCGATCGATTCTCGGTTTGTACGTACCTTGAACTAACATCTCATTGATCGAATCGGCAGCCTCTCGCTGTATCTCAGGTGGAGCCTTAAACATGACAAAGCCGATCATTCTCGCTTCCTTGACATAGAACGGACCGACTGGGAATTCCGGTCGGGCGTCACGGCCGGCCATCACGATTAATCGGCCCCGTTGTGCCAGCGAATGGACCAACAGGTCCATGTCCGCGTCTCGCTGAGTTTCCCATGCGACATCGACTCCGTCAGGGGCAAATTCATCGATCGCCTCCCGCACATCCTGCGTTTGGTAGCAAATCACGTGGTCAGCCCCCAAAGCCTGGCAGGCCGCGGCCTTGAGTTGGCTTCCCGCCGTAGTGATCACAGTCGCGCCGGCAGCCTTGGCCATCTGAACCACGGCGGAACCGACGCCGCCAGACCCTCCTTGGACAAAAACAAGCTCGCCTGGCTGGAGTTTTGACTCGCGGAATAGACCCAGGTGGGCGGTGAGGCCTACTAGCGCGCCGGCTGCACCATCTTCGAATGGGATCGCCTCGGGAAGCGGATAGAGCCAACGGGATGCGATGCAACACATCTCGGAAAATGTTCCCTGCCGGCCGAAAAACCCCTGATTGCTCCCCCAAACCCGATCTCCCAGCTTGAAGTCGGTCACGGCCGATCCGACCCCAATGACTTCCCCTGCCACGTCACTTCCGACCACATACGGAAACGCCAACTCCCAGAAAGCCGCCCCGCCGCGAATGTAGGTATCGATCGGATTGACCGCCACCGCTCGCGTCCGCACCAATACTTGGTCCGGTTCCGGTACCGGGTCCGGTAGCTCGCAATAGACAATCGCCTCCGCAAGGCCAGGTTCTCGAATAAAGGCCGCTTTCATCGTACCGTATTTCTCCGTTCGAACTCGACTTTTGTGGAAATCGTCTTCCCTTGAATTCTCCGCGCTCGCCGACTGGGTGTCACCGCCCACGGCGATTCACCGCCGACAACGTCTCACCGCCCACGGGGATTCACCGCCGACAACGTCTCACCGCCCACACGGATTCACCGGCCACTGGATTCACCGCTAACAGGGTGACTTGCGGCAGGACCGCGGAGTCCATGGTTTTAGGCCGTTTCGGCCCTCATGCCAACTGGCCCATCACAGTTGCGACCAGATTACGGCGCCTGGGTTGGTTGCGGTGCTCACAAAGGTAAATTCCCTGCCAAGTCCCCAGCGCCAACCCTCCGTCGGAAATCGGTATACTCAGGGAGCAACCCAGCAGCGAAGACTTGACGTGGGCCGGCATGTCATCGGGGCCCTCCATCGTGTGTTTGAACGGAAAATCCTCGGGAGCAATCAAAGAGAGGGCCGTTTCCAAGTCGTCCGTTACATCTGGGTCGGCGTTTTCGTTGATCGACAGCGAAGCGGACGTGTGTTGAATGAACAAGTGGAGTAATCCAAAACGTAAATCGGCCAACTTGGGGAGATTTGCCTCGACGTGCGACGTTACCAAATGGAATCCTCGCCCGAGCCTCGGCAGCCGGAAGACGGTTTGATGCCATTGGGTCACAGCTGTCTGGCTACTCGCTTGATTCGGAGGTAATTCTTTCCCCATCGTTCTTTCCTTCGCCGTCAGTCCAGTCTTCCCAATTGTCTTCGAATTCGCATCCGCTCCATACCGAACCAATCATCTGAATTGTCCGTACAAACGGGTAAAAAAACTAGTCGGCTCGTTGACTTTTGGCTTGGAGTGTGGATAATTTGGGGGCGTGGTTAACAGCGTCCGCGTACCCCCCGGATGGGGAAGTGTACGACCCGCCCCAGACCGACAGGTCACTGACGCTTAAGAGATAGCAATGTTCAATTACATTGGCGGCGCCGGACGAATACTAGCGCACCGTTGACTGGCGGTGGGAATTCAAACTAATTTTTTTGGCAAGATAATTGAATTATTTCCAGGCCGGTTGAACAGGATTCAGAAGTGATTCAAAAACAGGGTTTGTTTATATCTGTAGATGGAAGGAATGAGTAATTCGATGCAGCCGCAAAATGTTAGCAATGTTTTTGAGGCCATTCTAAAATATGGTCACGACGAAGACTTTAGACCGGAGGGTGGTGACAGCTTTCAGGCAACTGATGCACCCGCTGGATCGCACACGAAGATCGAAGAGCTTCGCCGCCGGGTCCAGTTAGGAATGCCGCTGTGGCACGAAGAAGATCGCAGAGATTACACAGGATTAACCGGCGCAGTTCGACCGCGCGAGTAGTGCAAGAAAGACGTTTCTCGTTTCCCGCAGACTTGCTTCTTCCCCCCCGAAGGCAGGTCGAGTCTTGAGAGACGCCTGAAAGGGTGCCCAAACGGGCACCCTTTCTTTTTTTACCGGCTATATCTTGACATCCCATCGACCGTGCCACCGCCGAGATCTCTCACAAAATGCGGTCGGCCAACCGTCGACGGCTCAGACCAACTAAGCGGCTCGTCCTAGGACGGACGAAGGGTTCTTGGACTGCTCGTCCAGCTCGTCGCGGAGGACCACTACCTCCGGTGGGGCTTCGATGCCAAGACGAACTTTGTCGCCTGAGACTCGTACGATGGTAACTACGATTGACTCACCCAAACGAATTCGTTCTGTCTGCTTCCTCGACAAGACGAGCATGTTTTTCTCCTCCGTGTATAGTTAAATGCGGTCTCGAAATCGTTTCGCGCCGCGGACATATCTGAATATCAAGAACATCGAATCAAACTAACTGGGCATCACACTGACTAGGAGCAACTGTCAAATCCTCCATCAGTTCGGTACGTCTGAATCGCTCACCAATCGAGTTGTAGTACAAAACCGAATTCTTGTCAGTTTCCCAAATCGACGTGTACTTAACGTTGCGCGGGCCGTGGAGGCAGAAATGGACTCCGCAAGGCGCGTCTCCGCGAAACAATACTTTTTCGGTCATAGGGAAAACACCAGGCAACAGTCGGTCATAGTCACACAAAGTGTCGTAAACGAGGTCTCTTACTTCTCTAAGGCGTATCTCAAACACTTCTTGCGCCAACATGAGTTTTGGGGTCTCCTTGTTGTGCCCGGCAAGAGTAAAAAAATCATTGAACAAACCTAACCAGAGGGCATCCTGCGGGTATAGGCAGTATCGGCAATTCACATGTGAATATTGGCATTAAATACTCTAGATGAAATGAATAAACCTGGAAGGATGTGATGGGCCTTGATCATAACTCCGCCAAATGCTGTCAGTGCTACTGGTTGTCTGCCGGGGAAACACTAGCCTGACGCGCAAGCGAGGAGAACGCGGTTTGCATTGCCAGCACGGCTCCGGTTTCGGACTCGATGGCAGCGTTCAGCTGGTTCGCGGGGCAACGGCCCCTCTCCTCGCTTGCGCGTCAGGCTAGTGTTAAGGTGGCGTTGCAATCTATGTCAGCATTTGTCCGAGTTATGATCAAGGCCATAACTCCGGCCAATGCCATCCATGCTTGCCTACCGGCTCGGCGTTCGGGATTCAGGTTTCAGTGTTCAGGCACGAGAGGCAATTCCAATGGATGCGACCACTGAAACCTGAACACCGAAACCTATTGGGCAACCCCCGGTGTGTGCTATCTATGTCAGCATTTGGCGGAGTTATGATCAAGGCCGATGTGATGGATTAAATCACATCGCAATTTTCCAGGCGATAGCCAAACTCTGGCAGTTATTCGGAGCGCACGGATGCTTCGGACGCCCCGCCGACGGACGAATCCCTCTCCGTTGGGTCAACCGAAGCGGACCGACGCAGCACTGAGATCTTGTCCATTTTAGCGTAACGCAAGAAACGCTGGTGAATGCCGGCCTCGTTTTCGTCTCCGGTATGAATGATGATCCGGTAGAACAACGAAATCGAATCTCCCTGGGGCAAAGTGAAGGAACCATCCAAGTCCTTCGCATTCTCAAACGCGCGAACGCCAAAAGGATTCGCTGCAAACAGCCCATAGGTGCGAACATGCCAATAGGTGGGAAATCGGAAACTGTTTGGGTGGTTGAGTATGGCAATTCCATGGGTCTTGGAATCGATCGGACCGACGTAGTCAACCCAGGA
>Ga0310121_10004567_pt1 | contig 12162 bp, 10 predicted proteins | sample CB27_Tmax_986_MG_FD_203504 | JGI IMG/M metagenome (GOLD analysis project Ga0310121, IMG submission 203504) | Marine microbial communities from Western Arctic Ocean, Canada - CB27_Tmax_986 | ecosystem: Environmental > Aquatic > Marine > Oceanic | place: Canada: Western Arctic Ocean | collected...
CCATCAGATGCCCCCAGGTGACCCCGTCGTCGTGGATGTGCACCACGTCGGGGTCGTTGTCATGCATGTGCGTGCGCTGCTGCGGCTGGATCCCCCCCCCTCCGGTGTAGCAGGCGCTCACCTCCTCCATGAACCGGTCGCCCGACAGATCCAACCGTTCGCCGTCCACGAACACCGCCCAGTTCGCGTGGTAGTGGGTCGCCGGCTGCGGGGCGGCGGTCGCCATCCGGACCGCGGCGAGCCCGAGCACGCCGACGAGGATACCGATGGAGAGCAACGCGAACCGACGCATGAATGGAAGCCCCGCTTCGTATGGATTGCGTACGACCGGATCGCGGACGACGTGATCGGGCCGGCGCCGGGCCCTGCGCGGGCATCGAGATCGGTCCCAAACCCCTGTTACCCCGCGGGGCCCGCGCGGGTCGCCGGCGGTGGTCAACCGCCCTCGCTGTGGTTACTTGGGAGCGGTTACGTAGGAGCGGGGTTCTGGATCAAGTCCTGCCAGGGGATCGTGGACTGGGAGCTATTCACGCCGCGAGAGTTGCACGCACTCTTTCTGGAGGGCTCGCTCCATGTCGAGCGATTGATGGGCTTGCCGCTATCATGTGGAAGGCAAGTACATGCAGGTGATCTGATCGATTCGCACGTGCCGGATGTCGCTGCCGTCCAGCGGCGCGACCGCGAGACATCCCTCGCTGAAGGCGATCACCGTGCCCGAGGTCGCGCCGCGCTCGTCCCCTTCGCGATGGAAGATGCGCACCCGGGTACCGGGAGCCACGCGAGTTAGCTGCTCGGCCACGCTCTCCCTCGGCTCGAGGGGTGGGGATGTGCGGCCGATCAGGTTCAGCCTCAGGCGCACGTGTCGGCTCCGCGCAGGGGGGCGACCGAATCCGCGTCGAACCGGCCGGAGCGGGTGGTGGCGTGCACCCACCACTCGCGCGCGTACTCGGCTCCCCCGATCTCCGCGCCCCTGGCGCCGCTCCCGGCCGCGCTCCTCCAGAAGGCCGCGACCTGGCGCACGCGCCCGCCGTCCCAGACGTTGAAGAAGCCCTCCCCGACGTAGTCGAGCACGACCAGCGTGTCGCCCGGCAGGAACGGAGTTCCGCCCAGACCCTCGGCCATCACCGAATCGAGGACGGCGACCAGTGAAACGCGGGTGACCCACACGAAGCCGGAGTCGGCGCGAAACGTCTCCCCTGCCGGGATGCGGAGCGCGACCAGGGTGGAGTGAATCGGCTCCGGCCGGAGAGGAACTTCACCGGTCGGCGTCCGGTCGCGATACACGCAGCACTCGAAGGGGCATGCGTTCGCGCGGTGGCGGAGGCGATCGGGGAGGAGCGCCGCCCAGCGCGCGAACGGATCGGCCGCGAGCGCGGAGTCCACCTTCGGCGCCTCCCCGCGGCAGCCGGCCAGGGCGAGCAGCGAGGCCGTGCATGCGACCACCAGCGGCGAGCGCCGTCCCGCGTGGGGTCTGGCAGGGGTTATCTTCCCTCCTACCCGTGACCTGTCTGGCCGTGTGGTGGTGCCTCCCCCCAGCGACCTGGCGGATGGCGTGCGCGTGAGGGCGCGCGAGGAATGAACCGTCTCTAGACAGGCTCCACGCGCACTGTGCCCCCGCTCTCGTCCAGCATCAGATTCAGCTCCTCCTTCGGCACCAGCTCGGCAAGCAGCAGACTCTCAACGAAATGGTGCACGTGCTCGCCTGCCGGTCCCTTGCCGCAGGAGCATGCGATGCTGACCAGCCGAGCGGGTGCCCGCCGTCCTGCGTGCTCGACGGCCATGGCGACGCCCGCCGACGCTAGCCGGGCCGCCGAGGGGGCGGAGATCATGAGCCGGCCGTCCGCCGGGGTCTTCCGAGAAACCACGACGCGCTCGAGCAACGTCACGGGCGCCTCCCGAACAACTCCAGCGATCTCCGGATCATGGAAAGAGTATAAGCAAAATCATGATGATCCACGGTCCTACCCGCCTGCGCTCCACCTCGGCTCTCGCGGCCACGGCGCTCTGCCTGCTCGCTTGCCCGGCCGGGAGCACGGCCCAGGAGGCGCTCAGCCTTCCCCCGATCCCGATCGACACGTTCATGCTCGCCAACGGGCTGCGTGTGATCGTGTCTGAGGACCACTCGACTCCGATCGTTACGGTGTCGGTGTGGTACCATGTCGGGAGCGCGCATGAGCCGCCCGGACGGAGCGGCTTCGCACATTTCTTCGAACATATGCTCTTCGAGGAGACGGAGAACCTGGCGGACGGCGAGCTGGACCGACTCATCACCGAGGCGGGCGGGGTGATGAACGGCACCACCGACACCGATCGCACCGCCTACTGGGAGCTCCTTCCGGCCAACCGGCTGAACCTCTCACTCTGGTCTCACGCCGAGCGGATGGAGCGGCTGGTGATCACCGAGCGGGGGTTCGGGAACCAGCGCGAGGTGGTCAAGGAAGAGCGCCGGATGAGGATCGAGAATCAGCCGTACGGGCTTGCTCGGCTCGCGCTCGACACCCTCGCGACCGACTATCCTCCGTACCGCCACACCACGATCGGCACGATGGCGGATCTCGACGCCGCCACCGCGGCCGACGCGCTCGAGTTCTACGAGCGCTACTACGTCCCGAACAACGCGGTGATCGCGGTGGTGGGCGACGTGACGACCGCGTACGTGCGGGAGCTCGTGGAGGAATATTTCGGGGCGATCCCGCGCGGTCCGGACGTGCCCGCACTCCCCCCCCCACCGTCCACCCCGCGCGCGGACGGCGAGCGGAGGCTCGAGCTGGACGATCCGCTGGCACAGCTGCCGATCGTCTGGATGGCGTACAACGTCCCGCCGGCGCACCATCCCGACGCCTATGCGCTCGCGCTCCTCGCCTCGATATTCAGCCGCGGGGAGAGCAGCCGGCTCCAGCGCCGGCTCGTACAGGAGGAGCGGGCGGCCCTCGACGTGTTCGCTTCACTGCGCGACCGGCTGGGGCCCGGCACCTTCACCTTCGGAGCCATCCCCAACCTTGGGATCGAGGTGGCGCGGCTGGAGGAGCTGATCGGCAAAGAGATCGCCGAGTTCCAGGAGGCGGAGTTGAGCGAGCGCGAGCTCCGGAAGGCGAAGAACCACCGGCGCGCCTCGCTGGTGGCCGACCGGCTCTCCGTGCAGTCGAAGGGGGAGCTGCTCCAGACCGCGCGGCTCCACTACGGCGATCCGTTTCACGTCAACGGGGAGCTCGAGCGCTTCGAGGCGGTCACCCTCGACGATCTGCGCCGCGTTGCCCGGACCTACCTGACGCTGGCCAACCGGACCGTGGTGATCGCCCGGCCGGTGGCGCCGGCGGAAGGATGATCACGATGCAGAGGTCATGGTGCACGATGAACTCGGGGCTGGCCGCGCTGTGCGCCGCCGTCACCGCGCTTCCCGTCACCGCACAGCAGGGACCGCCTCCGCCGCTTCCGATGGAGCCGGTCGCGTTCCCCGACTTCCAGGAGCGCACGCTCGCGAACGGCGCGCGGCTCCTCGTGGTCACCCAGGACGAGGTGCCCTACGTCACCGTCACCGCCGTCCTGCGCGGCGGGAGCGCGGTGGATCCCGAGGACCGGGTCGGGCTCGCCGATTTCGCGGCCAGCCTGCTCACCAAGGGCACGCCCACCCGCACCGCGGAGGAGATCTCCGAGGCGATCGACTTCGTGGGGGGCTCGCTCCGCGCGAGCGCGACCGCGGACTGGATCAACGTCTCGCTCGGCGTGCTCGAGCCCGATCTGGACGCGGGGCTCGCGCTGCTCGCGGACGTGGTGATGAATCCCACGTTTCCGGACGACGAGCTCGAGCTGGTGCGCACGCGCGCGCTCTCCGGGCTCGAGGCGAGCCTCGCCCGGCCCGCGGTGCTCGCGAGCCGGGCGTTCACCCGCGCCGTGTACGGTGAGCACGGCTACGGAAAGCTCGAGACCGAGGCGACGCTGCGCGCGATCGACCGCCCGTCCCTCCAGGCGTTCCACCAGCATTGGTTTCACCCGGGCAACACGCTCTTCGTGGTGGCCGGATCGGCCAGCGCCGACAGGGTCGCGTCCGCGCTCGAGTCAACCTTCCGCGAGTGGGAGCCCGGATCCGTCCCCGAGGTGGCGTACGGCGCTCCTCCGGCCCCGCGGCGCGAGGTGATTCTGGTCCACCGTCCCGGATCCGTGCAGGCCGTGGTGCGCGCCGGCCATCTGCTCGAACGCGGCGACCATCCGGACTGGACCGCGCTGAGCGTCGCCGACCAGGTGGTGGGCGGCGGCATCACCGGGCGGCTGTTCAAGATCCTGCGCGAGGAGCGGGGCTGGACGTACGGGGCATACGCGCAGGGCACGCGCCGCAAGGACCTGGGCGTCTGGCAGGCGGCCGTCGAGGCGCGCAACGAGGTCGCGGCGGACGCGATCGCGGAGCTGATCGTCCAGATCGAGCGCATGCGCACCGAGCTGGTGCCCGGCCCGGAGCTCGACGTTATCCAGAGCTTCCTGGTCGGCTCGTTCCCGCTCGCGATCGAGACCCCGCAGCAGATCGCCAACCAGGTGGCCTCGAACCGGCTGCTCGGGCTTCCGGACGACGAGCTCGTCACCTACCGCGACCGTGTCACGGCGCTCGACGCCACCGACATCCGGCGGGTCGCGAGCGACCACCTCCAGCCCGACCGCCTGGTCCTCGTGGTGGTGGGGGACGCGTCCGAGCTGCAGGCCGAGCTCACCCGATTCGGGCCGCTCTCCGTGGTTGACGCCGAGGGTGAGCCGGTGGAGCTCTCCACGCTGCTGCCCGCGTCTTCGGGCGAGCGCTTCGACGCCTCGCTGCTCCGCCCCGGATCGTATGAGTACTGGGTGCTCTTGGACGGCAACCCAGTCGGAACGATGGAGCGCGAGCTGGTCGAGGACACGGCGGCGGGCGAGCCCGCCCTCGCGTACCGTGGGACGGTCACCATGGCGGCCCAGCGGGTCGAGACCGAGGTGGTCTTCGGCGTGCTGGGCTTCGAAGCACGCGCGGCGAGCGCGTCGATGGCGATGGGGGGGCAGACCGCGACCATGGACGCGCGCGTGGTCGGAGGACGGCTGGTCGGCTCGGTGGAGCTTCCCACGGGCACGCAACCGGTCGATCGCGAGGTGCCGGAGGGTACGCTGATCGCGGACATGGTCGAGGTGGCCCTCTGGATCGCGGAGCTGGAAGAGGGGAAGGAGATCCGCGTCCCAGTGGCGTGCCTGGAGACCGGGGCGATCGAAGGGCAGATCATGCGCGTCACCGGGATCGAGGAGGTGACGGTGCCGGCCGGGACCTTCCGCGCCTGGCGCGTAGAGATCGAGGGCTCGGAGCCGCAGACCGTGTGGGCGCGCCAGGAGGCGCCCTACGTTCTGCTCAAGCTCGTCCCCGCCGGGCAGCCGCTCTCGCTCGAGCTGGTCTCGCTGCCGCGCTGAAGGCCGCGCTGGGCTCCGCTCCGCCGGTCTCCGTCCTGCTCCCGGTGCGCGACGGCGCCGCGCACCTCGGCGGATGCGTCACCTCGCTCGCCACGCAGACCGACGGCGACTTCAAGGTGATCGCCGTGAACGATGGATCGCGCGACCGCACCCCGGAGATGCTCCGCGCCTGGGCAGCGGGCGATCGACGCGTGCGGGTGCTCACCCAATCACGACTGGGGCTGGTCGCCGCGCAGCGCGCGCTCCTCGAGGCCGAGGCCGCGCTGGCGATCTGCGGGTGCCATGTACGCTACGTGCCACGCGCGGGACTGAAGGGCGGCGCGCTCCGCTACGAGCGGTGGCTCGACGGCCTCACTACGCCAGCCGCGCTCGCGCGAGACCTCTTTGTCGAATGCCCGCTGGCCCATCCCACCTTCTTCATGCGCGCCGCCGCGGTCGCCGCGGTGGGGGGATACCGCGAGCGCGGCTGGCCCGAGGACTACGACCTCGTGCTCCGTCTCTGGAGGGCGGGGAGCGGATTGGGGGTCGTGCCCCGGGTGCTGCTCGACTGGCGCGAGCGTCCGGACCGGCTCTCGCGCACGCACTCCGCGTATTCCGCCGACGCGGTCCGCCGCTGCAAGGCGCATCACCTCGCGCGGTCGCTGCTGCGGGGGCGCGACGGTGTGGTTGTCTGGGGCGCCGGTCCGGTCGGCAAGGCCTGCGGGCGCGCGATCGCGACGGATGGCGTGGGCGTGCGCGCGTTCGTCGATCTCGATCCGAGGAAGATCGGGCAGGAGATCGGGGGTGCTCTGGTCATTCCGCCGCAGGGAGTCGCGGACTACCGCGGGGCCTTCTGCGTGGCCGCGGTCGGTCAGCCCGGCGCGCGCGCGGAGATCCGGGCGGCGCTGGCGGAGCTCGGGTGGGAGGAGGAAAAGGACTTCGTGGCGGTGGCATAGCTGGTTGGCGCCGATCGAGTACGATCAGCGGGCGTTCAGTCCTCCCCAGTGCCCTCCGCCCCTGACAGCTTCAGCCACGCGGCCCATCCCGCAATCAGCAGCGCGCTCTTGATCGCGATCCCTGGAATGAAGGGGAGGAGCCCGGCCGCGACCGCGTCCCCCGCATCCATTCCCGTCACGAGCGCGAGCTGGAGCAGCCCGCCGCTGAAGGTCACCGCGTGCGCCGCCGCGAGGCCGCCGAGCATCGGCAGGAGGCGCCGGCTCGCGCCGGCCCGGCCGATCACGGCCGCGGAGACCGGGAAGGCGAGCAGATAGCCGCCGGTCGGCCCCATCAGCCAGCCAAGCCCCCCCGCGCCGTTCGAGAACACGGGCGCGCCCAGCGCGCCGAGGAGCACGTAAGTGCCGACCGCGAGCGCGCCGCGCCGCGTCCCCAGCGCGAGGCCGACCGCCAGCACGGTCAGGTCCTGGAGCGTGACCGGCACGGGCGTGCCCGGCAGAGGCACGGCGATGCTGGCGGCGAGGGCGAGCAGCGTGACCGCCAGCGCGACCGATCCAGCCAGCCCCAGCCACGCAGTCGTCGCCCGCGGGGCGGCTTGGACGGTGGTCAGCTCGACTTGGAACGCCACGGCTCCTCCTCCAGATTAGTGAGGCCGACGCCCAATCATACTGGCTTCCGAGCCGACACGTCGAGGCTCGTGACGTAGTCGCTTGTCTTCGCCCCGGCCGGGAGCTGGGTGGCGATCCGCCGGTAGAGCGGGTCCTCCCACTGGGTCATCGCGTCCACGGACTCGGGCTTGGCGGTGAGGGTGACGTCGGTGAGCCCCGCGGCCTCCGCCAGCGCGCTGGTGTCCTCGACGAGCACCGCTCCCGCCACGCACCCGACCAGCGCCTCGACGTCGGCCCGGATTGCCGCGGGCAGGGGCCGGACCAGCACGATATCGGAGGCCTCCACCCGTCCTCCGGGCTTCAGCACGCGCGCGATCTCGCGCCAGACGCGCGGCTTTTTTGGCGAGAGGTTGAGCACGCAGTTGGAGATCACGACGTCCACGCTCGCGTCCGCGACCGGGAGCGCCTCGATCTCTCCGAGGCGGAACTCGACGTTGTCGAGCCCGGTGCGCTCGCGGAAGGAGGCCACGTTCCGGCGCGCCCGAGTCACCATCTCCGGGGTCATGTCCACCCCGATCACGCGCCCGGCAGGACCCACCTTGGGCCCGGCGACGAAGCAGTCGAAGCCCCCGCCCGAGCCCAGGTCGAGCACCACCTCGCCCGGCCGCAGCGAGGCCAGCGCGGTGGGATTGCCGCAGGAGAGGCCCAGGTTCGCCCCCTCCGGCATGGCAGCCAGCTCCTCGTCGGAGTAGCCGATCGCCTGGGCGAGCGCCGCGGCCGTCAGCCCCGCGGAGCCCCCGCAGCAGCTCTCCGCGGACCCGGACGCCGCGCGGCGCGCGATCGCCGCGTAGCCCTGCCGTGCCGCCTCCCTCACCTCGACCGCTTCCCTCTCTCCCACCGCCTCCCTCTGCGCGTCCGCGGGCGCGCAGCACTCCTCACCACAGCACGTGCGGCTCAAACGGCCTCCTCGGATGAAACGATCAGGGTCAGCAGGAGCAGTCCTCGGCCCCGGGCGGGCAGCACTCCTCGAGGGCGTCGGCCAGGCCGCGCAACGCGGCCGTGAGCTCCGCATAGCGCACGTGGTAGCGTACCGTCCGACCCTCCTTCGTCCCCTCGAGCGCCCCCGACCGGGCCAGGAGCGCGAGATGACGCGACACCACGGACAGGTCCACGGAGCAGCACTCCGCGATCTCGCCCACCGAGCAGCCGCGTCCGCACTTGGCGATGCACGCGAGCAGGGAGGCGCGCGTCGGATCCGCAAGCGCCTTGAACAGCGCCGGATCCAGCCGCTGGTCGAGCGGTCCCTTGCGCGCGGCCGCCTGCTTCGGAGTGGCCGGCCGCCGCGCTCCTAGATGCTTGCGATGTTGCGTCATGATGCAAATCATGGCGCGCGACGTGAGCTGTCAAGAGACCTACCGCACAGGGGCCATGCCTCCGTTGATCGGACGCCTCGAAAATCGTTATATTTGCATGCTTTATGGGACCCGCCATCCTCCTTTCTCCGAGCGCGATTTCCGGCGCCGGTCGCACGGTGTGAGGCGCCCGATCACGGTCATCGCGCTCGGGCTCCTTCTCCTAGGCGTGGAGGTCGCGACGGGGGCGGTGTCCTTGGCCGCCGTCCGCCTCGGGGCCGGCGCGAAGGCGGTCCTCGGCGGCGACGAATTCCTGGTCTCCGCACCCCGCTATCTGAGCGGTCTGGCGCTCGCGCTGGGCGGGGGGGTGCTCTATGGAGGGCTGGAACGGCGTCGAGCTGGTCCAGCGGCACATCGCGGGCGGCGACCTCTGTCCCAAGTGCGGCACACACACCCGGAGGGTGCGGCGGCGTGCGTGGCACCGGGTCCTTTCGCGGACCTTCGGCGGCCATGTCGCGCGGCGTCACTGCGAGCGCTGCGGCTGGAGCGGCCTCACGACCTGACCATGGAGCGATAGATGGACGAGCAGAACGGCGGCGGCATCGGAATCGAGGGCGAGGGCAGCCAGCGGGTGATGGCCCGCCTGATCGAGGACGAGATGCGCGAATCGTTCATCGACTACTCGATGAGCGTGATCGTGCAGCGCGCCCTTCCCGAAGTGCGCGACGGGCTCAAGCCCGTGCACCGGCGCATCCTGTACGCGATGAGCGGGCTTGGGCTCACCCCCGGCCGCGCGCACAAGAAGAGCGCGACCGTGGTGGGCGAGGTGTTGGGTAAGTTCCACCCGCACGGGGACGCCGCGGTCTACGACGCGCTCGTGCGCATGGTGCAGGACTTCTCGCTCCGCTATCCGCTGATCGACGGGCAGGGGAATTTCGGCTCTGTCGACGGCGATTCTGCGGCGGCCTATCGCTACACCGAGGCGCGGCTCACGTCCCTCGCCATGGAGCTGCTCGAGGACATCGACAAGGAGACGGTCCCGTTCGTCCCGAATTTCGACGGGCGGATCGACGAGCCCACCGTCCTTCCCGCCAAGCTCCCCAACCTGCTCGTGAACGGTTCTTCGGGGATCGCTGTCGGGATGGCAACCAATATCCCCCCGCACAACCTGCGCGAGATCGTGGCCGCCTGCATCGGCCTGATCGAGGATCCCGACATGCCGCAGGAGAAGCTCGAGCTGCTGGTGCTCGGGCCCGACTTCCCGACTGGCGGCTATCTGTGCGGCCGCGCCGGAATCCAGGAGGCCTACCGCACCGGCCGCGGGCGGCTCGTGATCCGGGCACGCGACGAGCTGGAGGAGGTGGACGGCGCCGAGCGCATCGTGGTCACGCAGATCCCGTTCATGGTCAACAAGTCGCGGCTGATCGAGCAGATCGCCCAGCTCGTACGCGACAAGAAGATCACCGACATCCGCGACATGCGGGACGAGTCGGACCGGGACGGCATGCGGATCGTGATCGAGCTGAAGCGCGACGCGATCGCCCACATCGTGCTCAACCGGCTCTACAAGCACACGCAGATGCAGGCCACCTTCGGCGCGATCATGCTCGCGCTGGTGGACGGGGTCCCGCGGGTGATGCCGCTGCGCGAGATGCTCCAGCACTTCATCGACCACCGTCACCAGGTAGTCGTTCGGCGTAGCCGCTACGACCTGGACCGTGCGCTCGAGCGCGAGCACATCCTCGAGGGGCTCAAGATCGCCGTCGACAACATCGACGAGGTGATCAAGCTGATCCGCGCGTCGCGGGACGCGGAGATCGCGAGCGGGCAGCTGCAGGAGCGCTTCGGGCTCACCGATCGCCAGGCCAAGGCCATCCTCGACATGCGGCTCGCCCGCCTCACCGGGCTGGAGATGGCCAAGCTCGAGCAGGAGCTGGCCGAGGTACGCGAGCGGATCCGCGACCTCAGGGACATCCTGGAAAGCCGCCCCCGCCGCATGCTCATCATCTCCAACGAGCTGCGCGAGCTGGCCGAGAAGTACGGCGACGACCGCAAGACCGAGATCATCGGCTCGGTGGCGGACCTGGACGTCGAGGACTTGATCGCCGAGGAGGACATGGTCCTCACCGTCTCGCATCACGGCTACGTGAAGCGCGTGCCGGTGGCCACCTACCGCGCGCAGCGGCGCGGCGGCCGCGGCCTCCAGGGGATGGGCACCAAGGACGAGGACTGGGTGGAGCATCTGTTCGTCGCCTCCACGCACGACTACCTGATGGTGTTCACGCGCTCCGGGCGCTGCCACTGGCTCAAGGTGTGGGAGATTCCCGAGGGGGGTCGCGCGGCCAAAGGCAAGCCGATCGTGAACCTGCTCAACATGGCGCCCGGCGAGGAGGTCGCCGCGCTCGTGCCGGTGCGCGAGTTCCGCGACGATCGCTACCTGTTCTTCTGCACGCGGAACGGGGTGGTGAAGAAGACCGCACTCTCCGCGTACGGCAACATCCGCGCGGTGGGGCTCAACGCGATCAACATCCGCGAGGGAGACGAGCTGATCGACGTCCAGATCACGGAAGGGAACAATCAGGTCATCCTGGCGACCCGGGACGGGCTCGCGATTCGCTTCCCGGAGGAGAACGTGCGCCCGATGGGCCGGACCACGGAAGGCGTGCGGGGAATCGCCCTGCTCGAGGCGGACGAGGTGGTCGGGATGGTGGTCGTGCGCTCGGACTGCACGCTGCTGGTCGTGACCGAGCTCGGGATGGGTAAGCGCTCCGAAGTGGAGGAGTACCGGCTCCAGCGGCGCGGCGGGAAAGGCGTGATCAATCTGCGCGTCACCGAGAGGACCGGGCGGGTAGTGTCGATCAAGGCCGTGAGCGAGCAGGAGCAGCTCATGGTGATGACCCGGAGGGGCGTCCTGAACCGGCAGCCGGTGAGCGAGATCCGGGTGATCGGCCGCGCCACCCAGGGGGTGAAGCTCGTCAACCTAGACTCGGGCGACCTGGTGATGGACGTCGCCCGCCTGGTGGTCGAGGACAATGGGGACGCGCTCGCGCACGCCGAGGTGCCGGTGGTCGGAGACGACCAGCAGGGAGCCGCTTCCGACGGTTCGGCACCGGGCGAGTGATCGAAGCGGACCTCGTCTCGCTCGCTCAGGTGCGCGCCGCGGCGGAGCGCCTACGGGGCGTGGTTGTGCGCACTCCGCTGGTCGAGCTCCCGGAGCTTTCCGACAGCTTGGGTCACGTCGTGCGGCTCAAGTGCGAGACCCTCCAGCGCGCCGGCTCCTTCAAGGCGCGCGGCGCGCTCAACTTCGTGCGGCAGCTGCCGCCCACCGCGACCGTGCCGGGGCTGATCACCTACTCCTCCGGCAATCACGGACAGGCGGTCGCGCTCGCCGCGCGCCTCGGGGGGGTGCCCGCGATCGTGGTCTTGCCCACCACCGCGCCGCGCGTGAAGGTGGAAGGATGCGAGCGGTTGGGCGCGGAAGTCGTCCTCGAGGGTACCACCTTGCGAGAACGGCGGGAGTGCGCGGAGATGGTCGCACGGGAGCGGGGGCTGACGATCGTGCCCCCCTTCGACCATCCGTGGATCATCGCGGGCCAGGGGACGCTCGGGCTCGAGATCCTGGAGGACTGGCCCGAGGTGGACGCGGTGCTGGTCCCGATCGGGGGCGGCGGGATCATTAGCGGGGTCGCCGCGGCGCTGCGCCGGCTCCGCCCCGGCATCCGGCTCGTCGGGGTCGAGCCGGTGGGTGCCGCGAGCATGCGCGCCGCGCTCGACGCCGGTCGTCCCGTGACGCTCCCCACCGTGGACAGCATCGCCGACGGCCTGCTACCGGTGCGGGTCGGCGATCTGACCTT
>Ga0310121_10004568_pt1 | contig 12160 bp, 8 predicted proteins | sample CB27_Tmax_986_MG_FD_203504 | JGI IMG/M metagenome (GOLD analysis project Ga0310121, IMG submission 203504) | Marine microbial communities from Western Arctic Ocean, Canada - CB27_Tmax_986 | ecosystem: Environmental > Aquatic > Marine > Oceanic | place: Canada: Western Arctic Ocean | collected...
AATTTTTAACGGTGCACAACCGATGCGTGGAAATCCAACTCAACCCTGAACTCACCAATTCCCGCTGTCGCACAATCGATATTGTCCGTGGCGATATTGTCCGTGGCGATATTGTCCGTGGCGTGAATGACATCTTGCCAAAAAGTCGCCGTCAGCTAAACGGAACAACCGCGTGCATACTCGACCGGAGCTGACCATCCCCGCACTTGACGACAATCCGTGCGAACCCGACCGGTAACCCTGATTGTGCCGGATTTCCCCTCCTCCAGCCAGGAATCCAAAACCGGCCCGTCCCCACGGGATTCCCAACCGCAAAAATTGCTTGTCGTAGCACTGAAGTGCAACTAACCTCAAATATTAGCGGAAGATGTGACATTTCCACGAGTACCCTTCAAACTATTGAGCCAATCATGCAACCGTATGGAAGCCAGGCACTGCGGCACACCTCCTCCGCTCATTGTGATTTATTGACTCCTCCCTGGCCCGGGACCCGTTCTATTTCAACCCGGACGATGGCTCGATCCAAACCGTTATGGATCATACTCTGCCTGGTAAGCTGCAACCTCTTTATCGAAGATTTACGTGCCCAGACCACGATGAACGTTGGTGTGTTTGAACTTCGCTTTTGGAACCCGGGAGATACCGGAAACGACCCATTCCATTTCCAAAGAACACAGATCGCCCCGTCTGACCTGGGAGTTTTTACAGACGCGGAAATAGACGCCATCGGCAGGGCGTTCAACTACTGGACAAGAAAGCTGGACCTGTGGGTCGTCCCCGAAAAAATGCCAGTCATCGGTATCGTAAAAGATATTTCGGTAACGCCACTTGAACCGGAAGAGACACGCCCTCCTGCCAACGCAACGGCGCTTAACGCTTTATTTTATGGAGAAATGACCAACACTTATGCACGAATTGTTACAGACGAAAATGCTCTCAGAACCCGTGACATGGACGGTGTCATTGTCTTCGAGCCGGGTAACGATGGCGTGACCCTCAACGAATACGACACCCGTCCATTAACTCAGTTGCCTTCGGCGCTGCATCAGCTCGAAATAACTACCGTTCACGAAATTGGCCACCTGCTTGGAATGACCATGGGCAACATGCCGTATGCCGAGCACGTTCTCTACGAAGGAGACCCCCCACTAGCTAACGGCGCACAGGCGGTGAATATCTACGGACAACCAGGCATACCGGTTGACCCCGTAAATATCAGCCACACTCTCCTGCCTTACCACATCATTACTCGTACCCGTCCCTTTGAAAAACGTTATCGCAATGTCTTCTTCGGCCCCGCCGAACTGGCTTTATTTGCCGACATGGGGTACCCAGACCTTGACCTGTCCCAACATTTTGGCCGAGCCTTTTATCAAGACGGTACAAACACCCCCGAACAGGTCACGGTTCCCTTTCAGTCGTCGGCAGATTTTGCAACGGGGATGTTTCTCCAGGCAGATCAACGTGCGATCACAATTACGGGCGACGTCGAGATCTCCGGGCACGCCGGGACTGGAATCCGAATTTCGGCGAACACGTCTGATACCGAAGTTCCGGCCCTCCATGGAAACAAGGTAGTCATTGCCTCTGACACGACCATCAATGTCGATGGTCAAAACGGGATTGGTGTTTTAGCCAGCGCCGGGGCTGCCAACCATCTTGTCGTAAAAGGAAATGTTGTGGCGAATGGCCCTGCAGGCCGTGGCCTGGTTTTTGACTTCGGCTTCTCACGGTCGGGCCCCGCCGACCAGGTCTCGTCTCAAGACTACAACGACTACCTGATCGACAACGTCGATATTACCGGGGTCGTAACGGCGCAAAGTGGCCTCGGCAACGCGATTGAGATTGCGCAAACCGCTGCCATCGGCCAGATCAACATCATGGCTGGCGCCTCAATCACGGGAAACATCAGCAGCCACGCACTTACCACGGATACGCTGAACCGCCCCACCATCACCTTTGGCAAGCTGGCGAATGAAAACGGAGAAGCCACCGAAGCGTACGACCCTGATTTTACTTTCAGTTACGAAGGCGAGATTGGTGGTACAACTTTGTGCAAAGCGGACCTGGTCGGCGGGACAACAAGACTTCAGGCCGACGCTGCATTCCATCAGCTTACCGTTGAACTGCATGCAGTGCTACACGCAAACGGAACGATCGACACCCCCTCTGGCACTTCGCTCAACCACGGGACGATTTCGGGAACGGCCACGCTACGAGGAAACTGGGTCGACCAGGGTACCATCGCTCCCGGGAACTCGTCTGGCGCAATCACTATCGACGGCAATCTTTTCAAGAACGGAGGCAACATGGTCATACAACTGGCCGGCCATCAGGACGACCACGGCAACCCTCTCCACGACCAACTCTTGGTTACGGGTGATCTCACGTTCGGAAACGAAACCGAGATCGATCTTTTATTTCTCGATGACTTCGGTGCTGACGACCTCTCTTTCGGCGACACATTCGTGGTCGTCCAGCACGACGGCGCCCTCTCCGGGTTTCACTTACTCTCGCTCGATGCGTCTGAAGCATTGCCTGGTAGTGGGCGGTCGTGGCAATTGAACCACAACGAGTCGAGCATTGTTCTGCGTGTAGTTCCCGAACCAGGCTGTAGCTTGCTCCTGGCTATGAGTCTTGTGGCAATCGCAAGGCAACAACGACACTTGCGTGGCATTTGTTAGCGCAACCGTGTAATTCAATCGTGGGCCACAGACCTGCGGCAGTGGCCAACCGTTTCGAGGCCCCTTTTCAGCTTCGATTGCTATTGCTCGGCAAAGGCGCCGCGTTAAAATCTACGCTTGCTTGGCGATCCTCGTTCTGGTAACCAGCGTAGCTGAAAGGCTCTCGACAGATCTGCCACCACCCGGGGCGACGGCCGTTTTTCACCCTCTGTTCGCTTGATCTTTCCAGAGAGAATCTTTGATGAACGACGAGACTTCCGAAAGCAACAATACCGACAATGAACGTGAAACAAGAACTTGGGCCATGTTCCTGCACTTCTCTCTCCTGGCAGGCTTCGTGGTACCCATGGCCGGGCTGGTCACTCCAATCATTATCTGGCAGATCCAGAAGAACAAACTTCCCGGCATTGATGAACACGGAAAAGTCGTCGCAAATTGGCTCATCTTGCTGATTATCTACGGGGTTGTGAGCGGATTGCTCACGTTCATTCTCATTGGGTTCCCGATGTTGATTGTGCTCGTTGTGGTGAGCATTATCTTTCCCATTATCGGTGGCATCAAAGCGAACGATGGTCAACTTTGGAAGTACCCCTTGTCGATTCAATTCTTTAAATGACCAGCTTGCCAGGACCACAGACTACCGCTTACCAGGCACGGACAAACACTTCCAAAGCACATCGCCGCGGTGGCCGCCGCCCACACAGACCTACGGAACATCGGGTCAGTTCTCGCCAGCGGTGTTCTCCATGACTACAGGGATGAACCGGCAACTCTCCTGCGCAAAGGAACTTTGAACAACAGTCCAAAAGCTGACCCAAAATGGGGCCCGATGCTTCCCTGGGAGTTTTTGACAAACCGGCTTCTCGTCAAACCAGTTTTGGACAACCTGTTTGACAATGCGAAACCGATCCCTCTGAACGAGCCCTCTAAAACTGCGTACAGGAAAACACACTCTCTCACAACGGACGCCCATCGTGTACGGGGCAAACCGCGACCCAAGCTTCCCCCCGCAGTCGGCCATGTTGCCCAGGCAAGAACGAAAATGCTATAATCATTGTGCTGTTTTGGCAGCATGTTTGACCTGGTCTACGACTCGGACTTGCTCCGGTCGTAATTCGAACAGTTCTCCCATCGTGCACCAGATCGGACATCAACCCCCGCCAACCAACCCGGGAGTCACACCTGTGGTCCAACAAAAACTTTGCATTGCACTACTCACACTTCTTTATTTTCATGGGATCTGCCGGGGCGATTCGGCAGCCAAGGACGATCCGTTAGAACCTCTGAATTTAAGAGTCGGTACCTGGGATGCCGAACTCACCCTCAAAAAGGCTGCCTGGACACCTTTGGAAATCAAAAGCACTGGCCAAACCAAGATTCAGTGGACGTTAGGTGACAACTTTATCGAAAACAAAGCCAATTTCGCGTCCATCAATGCCGAATCTCTCGAACTGATCAACTACGATTCGAAAGAGGGTGTTTACCGAAGTTGGAACTTCTCCAAAACCACGTTTCCTCGTGGGGAAACAACCGGCAATTGGGATGCCAACGCGAGAACCTTGAATTGGAAAGCCGATTACGGCTATGGGTATCGGGGAAAAGGCCACTGGAAATTCACTGGTGACAACACGATGGACTGGACCTTCACGGTCACTGGCCCCACCGGTGAATTACTGTTGGACATGGAAGGGACTGACACTCGCTCGCAATGAGTTGCTTCGATGTTGAGCGCGGCACCTGGATCACCATCACAACAAGGTCACACCGACCCTGGAAACCTACTCTTCCAGGCACCGCAAACCATAGGGGGTGAAATGAAAGGATCGGCTCAAGTAGCCTGCCTGGGCTTGCGTTGGTGCAGTCTCCAGCAAATCCCACCCACCTTGAATTGCCGTTTCAAAAGCAGCTTGAAAAATTCTACGGTGCTCAGCATTGCCCGTCGCATTGATTTCGTAAGCAAATGCCAAGGAGCTTAAGAACGTTGTCGGGCAGTAAGCCTGAGGAGGGCTGTTGCGGCTATGGGTGCACGGCGACCCATAAAATGTCTTGTGTTCTTCATTCCAACATTGCCGAATGATCTGGTCGAGACCAGTGGAAATTCCAGCCAGCACCTCCGGATCATCCGTGGCTGCATGATAACGAGACAATGCACTAAGCGTCAGCGCCAACAGGTAGGAAACCTGTCCGTGACAACGTTCTGAAAGCGGTTCCGCTGAGCAATGACCATAGGCAAGTGGTCCCATCCACCCTTGCACCGGATCCAAGTTTTCATGCAGGATCTTCCATTGCCTGGTCGCAGCAGCCAGGTATCGGTCTTCACCGGTCAGTTCGTAAGCGGTCATGACCAGGTTCAGTGGCCAGCCGTTGTCGCGAATGTGATCGCTGTAATCAATTGGACATTCCGTCGCAACTCGATCGGCAACCAACCGTGTCACATCTAGCGCACGGCGATTCCCGGTAAGTGTGTAATCGTCGACAGCACCTCCAATCCATACGTGTCCCTTGTCGTGTAACATTCCCCGTTGCACCCACAGTGGGGCTCTCAACTCAGCCCCGTCATAATATCCGCCCGTATGCCCTACGCTATGGGTCCATATGTGCCCTGGCTGTGGCTGGCCATGGTGGTCAAGACCGCGAATATGACGATTAATCGCGTGCAACACATCGACATCCATGACGTGGCGCGCCCCCTGTCGCGCCCGGTCAAAATAGCGGCGGTCACCGCTACGCAAGTATTGCACAAAGAACGCATGGGCTGTGTCGTACTCCTGGTTACCCCACCCTCCACCAAATTTCTTTTCGTCGTACCAGTCACCAAAATTGAGGAATCCATATTCGCGCACGCTTTGCTGGTGCTCCAGGTGCTTTTCAAACAACACATCGAGCCAGGCATCGTACCCGAGGTACTTTTCTGGATCGGCAGGAGGCGCATCGCCCAGCACACCTGTCCGGCAAACGTACTCTGGACTGCACTGGGCCAATAACGGGGTCTCAGCACCACGGAAAAACTGCGCCAACTGGGCCGACTCCGGTGGGCCGTCAAAGAAAGTAGCCCACAGCTCATGCGTACGAGCCACTCCGACCTTAAAGGTATACACACCATCGCGAAGATAATAACAGTGTTTTACCTCCTCCAGCAGCGGCCGGCCATCATATTGTCCTTGCGGGAACTCAGGACAAATACCAACCCGCAATTCACCAGGCTTGACCTCAAGGCTCTTGGGCCAGTTCTGCCAGAACTCCTGTACCCCCACGGCCATCCCACCCGCCGATGACCCAATGGCTGCCCAGCCAGGTGCTCGCCCGGTCGATGCCCGACCGTTGATTTCAAACTGTTGGTCGTCCACTTGGAAAAGTCGCGACGGCTCGGTGGTTGGTTGCCCATTAAGCACAAACTGATCCCCATCGCCCGTCGAACAAACGAATTCAATGGCATCAATCTGTGCCATCAGGGCGTCGGGATAGTCGTTCACAAAGGTGTACTCAAACTTGACAAAGGGGTGACCTCGAAACGCATGCAGGCGAACCGCGTAGCTAAACATAGGCAAACCGTCTTCTGAGCGATGTTGCCCGTCGATTCTCACACATGCCCGTAACGGTCCGTGCTACTCAACCGTCCACGTGGCCAGCGAAAGATCAGCCCGGTGCCGGGTACCGTCGGTCGCCACCAAAACCAATCCCGTATCCTCTCCGGTTGTTAGGCGTTCTGACTCGGAAAATTTCCCGTCGCGATTCCTGTCAAGCCAAATGGCATCGAGCAGTCGAAATTGATCGGTCGATATCTGAACTTGAAGTGGCCCTGTTTGTAAAACCGGCGTGATCGGGTAGATCTGTGATCCCCGAGTGTGGACAAGCCTTGGCAACTTCGGTTCCGAGCGTTCCACTTCAGAGCCATAGCGCAACACCAACTTGCAGAGCTGATTGGCCGGCAGATCAAGCTGGAAATCGAGTAACAACCAGCGGATAGTGCCATCTCTCCACCGCGAGAGCACCTCGGTTTGCAGGGGGATTTCTTCACCCGTTGCACTGTAAAGCGCTACCCCGGCGGCTCGCCGCAACTCTCCTTCGGCCAACGGTATGCCAGAGGTCACAGGCCAGCCCTGCCGAACCACTCCCACCGGCTCGGTGACTGACAGTTCTAGTTCACCGCCGGCAGCGATAGCAGCCAGGCAACCCAGAAGAAAAATACTCGACAAGTAAACTCGCACGTTCCAAAGTCTCCCTGTTGGTGGTTTGGAGATATTAAACCACTTGTTGGGGCCAAAAAATGGCACCCCGGTGAACCGTCAATATACCACAAATAAATTTTCCTCACGATCAACCTTCGTCAACAACTTTTTATACCGTTTCCTGCAACCTGACATACCGAGACCAGTTCACCGGAATCAAATTTTTTCGCAACTGGGGCGCTGGGCTCAACAACACGATTTGGTAAACTGGCTCTCCTGTTTTTCGTTTCATCGGGGCTTCCCCGGGGATTTTGAACCCTCCAATATTTTTCGTGCTGGCGAGTCGAGCCAACGGCCCACAGCCTTGTAAACTGACGGCCAAGCCTCCTATCGCGGCGCAACATTTTCCTCTTCCACATTGACGGCACCCTATAATGACACTACTAGATGACAAGTCGCTTGTTTTCGGCATCGATTTGGAAGCCTGTGAGGAACTAACCCTCGTTACGTCCCATGAAAGCCTTCACCAGGCAAAACGCATCTGGTTACACCTTTGCAATATCGACGACGTGATTGAGTCATGGCTGCAAGACCACTCGGCGCTGGAACCGGACCAGCATGCCATTCTTTTTTCCGAGGCAGACCGTCCCCGGTTTTTCGCCAACAACGACGATTTGTTGCTGGTGTTTCGCGCAATTAATTGCAACCCAGGAAGCAATCCCGAAGATATGGTCGCGCTTCATATTTATGCTTCTGCTGACCGCATGATCAGCATCCGTCACAAGAAAGTTATTGCAGTCGATGATACAAAAATAGTTCTGTTAAAACGCGGAAAACCCACAAGGACTGGCGAGGTACTCGCTTCGATCTGTGAGAAGATTGCCGATCGAATTTCCGACACGATCGAAACCATGGAAGATGAAGCCGATGAGCTTGAAGACCGGGTTGTAAATAATGAAAGCAGACAACTCCGAGTTCAGCTGGCGGCATTTCGCAGGAAAACAATCACGCTGCGGCGTTTTCTTGCTCCCCAGCGAGAAACTTTTGCCCACCTGGCAGTCCATACCTGTTCCTGGCTGCTTCCCGAAGATCACCGCATCCTCCGCGAGTCGTCCGAAATGATTACCAAGGCGTGCGAAGACCTCGATTCGCTTCGCGAGCATGCGGTCATAACTCAAGAAGAACTTGCCAGCCGCCTTGGAGAAAGAATGGAACGTGTCACCTGTTTGTTGACCATGGTCGCCACAATCTTTCTCCCTTTGGGATTCCTCACCGGGCTGATGGGTATCAACGTGGGCGGAATGCCAGGGATCCACGACTCAAGTGCTTTTTGGATTTTCTGCAGCCTTCTTGCGGTGATTCTGGCGATCGAATTGGTGATCTTCCGCATGAACAAATGGCTTTAGCGGCGTGAAAACTGCCGCTGGCCAAACCGGCTTGCTACCCCTTACCCTCGGTAGGCGGTCTGCAACCAGGTGCCCGTAACCAGACGCCTGGCTGGAAATCAAAAGAATCGTCGCCAGATATTGACTCCACCCCACCATTTCCCGACCCTTCTGGGCTTGGTTAAATCAGGCAGCTTCGAGTAAAACGTGCCCCGGGTGCTGCGGCATCAGGGCCCGGGGTCGCTAGCAAAAAGGTGGCGTGCATGCAGTTTGGTCGTACGATTAGTCTTTTGTTTACCGCCGGTGCGCTAGGTGGTCTTTTCTGTAGCCTGGTCGCCTGGCTACTGGGTGACCTCGGCATCAGCCGGGGTCTGGGTGTTCAAATGACCCCTCTCCTCGTGGCTCCCTGGCTCTACCAGCGAATCGTTTGGGGAGGAATGTGGGGCATGCTCTTCGCCCTGCCGCTTTCGATGCATTGGCTAACCCGCGGCCTCACCCTCAGCCTGCTCCCCAGCTTCGTCCAACTTTTTTTCATCTACCCTGTCGTACTCCGCCAAGGTGCTTTGGGGACCGAACTTGGCGCCCTGACACCCGTTTTTGTACTTCTGGTGAACGGGGTGTGGGGCGTCGTCGCAGCGTGGTGGTTACAGATGATCCGCGGTTGACCCGCTTGCTGCGCAAATCACACCCGATCGATTGGCCGGCCTGATGGAGAAAGAAATCACTACCTAATCGCGACGAAACTACCGACGCCAAGGGGAGTGTTACCAGCGAATTTCCGCACCGCCTGAACCAACCCCAAACGATTGGTAGCCGTTCACTTGCCAGTCGTAGTTTGCGAAGAAACTAAATCGCGGCCTGATCTGCCAGTCAAACCCGGCACCCAGCAAGGCCCAGTCTCGTCCCAGTGACAAACCTTCGATTGCGAAGGTCGGATCCCATCCGCCTTGAAAACTGGCACCTACAATTGGCGAGGTCTCATGAAGCAGTTCATGGATCCACTGTGCGCGAAGCTCCCAGGTGGGGCCCCAAAACGACCCTGCGAGTCGTCCACCCAGCATCATACGAAAACTGTTGAAACTAAAATCGTCGACGACCAGGTTAATCGAATCGGCACCCGTCTCGGTAAAACCGTCCTGACCGAAATACACATACTGCAGCGCCCCGTAAGGCTGGAAGAACAGGTTCGAAAGTCCATAGGTCAGTCCGTGTTCGGTGTATATACCAGCCTGCCACCCGTCGTGGTCCCCATCCGCCTGACGGACCGGAGATAGAAAGCTGATCTGCCGCCTTGACTCGTACTGATCGTGCCCAAACCCGGCTACGACCATCGAGTAACCAAGGCCATAGTCGTGCGTGAGGTAAGCCCCACCAAAGTTATTTTCTGTGGTAACCGTGTCATCCGGATCGCCAACATCAATTGTTGACTGGCTGTAATTAAAGAACATCCCCACGTTTGACTCAAAATCAAGATTTCTTTGGATGCCGGCAAGCCACCCGTTCTGCGTATAATCAAAACCGTGGGCGTTACAGTCACCGGTGGCATCGCCACCGAGTCGCCCGACAGCAACCCAACCACTCCAGGCTGCCTCGGCCGCGGGTTGACCATGCCGAAAAAGACTTTCGTTATCAGTTCGGCCGTAACGCCACATCGATGTCGGAGCGGGACAAAGTGCCAGCCCATTTGGTCGCAAGCGGGTCCCGATCAGTTGAAACATGTTTGTCGTAGCCTGAACCCCAACGCTTGAAGCAGACCCAAAAACAGCCCCGTCGAGTTCGTCGTATGCCGGGGCTTGATCGGTAAGTGCAAGGATTGCCGCGGTAACCGTATTCATGTCGAGGTCTTTGGGAGGAATACCTGACGATGTCTGGTTGGAAAAGTAATCCCCCATCACAAAATTATTGTGGCAGAAGTGGTCAATCCCCTGGTAAAAGTCCCCTTCCTCGATCACAAACCCGTAAGCGGTTCCTGTGTGAAACGGCTCCAACTTATACCTTCCGCTGTGGGAACCGCCGGTAAGCGTCAGTATTGAGAAATCTGTAGTTACAACGACAGAACTCGCCTCGATAAACGGGACTTGCTCGCCTACTACAAACGGGGTACCTGCTGAGGCATTTACAACGAGCGATCCGTCAACAATAACGGCCGTGCCGTCAGCAAGAATCTTACTGTTTTCGTAACTGCCACCGGTGCGTTGCATTTCGATGTCGATCGCGCCACCGTTGTTGTCAAAATTACCCGTCAAGTGAAGCGTGCCGTACGGGTCGCTCGAACTGCCGGGCTGGATCGTCCCACCAAGGCCCACCGGACCATTATTCGTAACGTCCCCATCGATAGTGCCAACACCTTTTAAAACACCTGTGTCGACGGTAACGTTGCTGTTGAACATGTTACCTGCTAGACCGTCATTCTCCAACTGAAGGGTCCCGCCACTGATCGTGGTACCGCCGGGGTTAGTTACTGTAAAATCACTGTCTTCAACCGCAAGTGTTCCATTTTCAACAGCGACCGTTGCTGCCGTGACGGTTGAATCGCTGTTGAATGTGAGGGTTCCGGTATTCTTTTTCTGCAATTCGGCGATGTCATTCAACGTGCCGCCAAAAACTCTGTCGGACGTAGTGTCGTAGACAACATTTTTATTACTGGCGTCAAAAACCCCTGAGGGGCCAATCAAAACGAACGTGATATCACCCGCGCCAATGAAGTCGACTTCCGTAAATTCGGCCGGTTCGAATCCCCCAAAGCTCGGGTCCACGGTCGCGTCCTGGTCGACTTCAAACGTACTGATATTGCTCGAAATACCCTTGAGATCGACACTCATCATGCCGTCTCCGGTGATCGTGACTGGCGTCCACATGAAGATGTGACCGCCAGCCGGAACACCAGGATCGTACCATTCAATTTGCCCATCCGACGATTCCACCTCGAGCGGATAGGTTAGTGTCAAGCCGGAGCTGACAATTAACAAAGTCCCTTCGTTTGCCAACTTGACTGTACCGCCGACACCAAGGCTATCGTCAAAATTGATTCCCAGCTTGCCGTCCTCGATATTCGTTCCACCGGTGTAGGTATTGTGCCCTGTGAGCCGCTGGGTGTAGGTCCCCTGCTTCGTGAGCTCTCCACTCCCGCTGATTATTCCGCCGAACTCCTCGTCGACACTTTCAGAGGCTCCCTGCAAGGTCAGGTTTGCACCAGGCTCCAGGACAACACTCCCCAGGGCTCCGGTTGACTTCAATAGACCAATCGTCTCGGAATCGTCGACCTGAAAAATACCACCTAAAGTAAAGTTCACAATTCCGTTGTCAAAGATGGCCTGGCCACCCGCTGCAACCAGCGTGCCATCTTCGATCTGGGTTTCCGCTCTGTAGCTGTTCGCGCCAGCAAGAGTTACCGTCTGGGTGCCCGTTTTCGTAATGCCACCGTTACCTGTAATCGCCCCGCCGAGCGTAAGATTGAATACCGAGTTGCCACCCACGGCCAGCCTATTGGTGCTTAAAAATTTAATGGTATTGGTAAGGAAAACGTCTGTCCCCTCGGCCTCAAGCGTGCCTCCATTATCGGCAACTTCGATCTGGCTTCCGCCGAGTGCCTGACCACTTGTTACGGCCAGGGTTCCTTCAAAGATTCGCGTTTTTGAATAGCTGCTTCTGGTGCTTGCGGCGAGACTATCATTCGAGAGCATGAGTTTTTTCGTCGGCGAATCCATAATCATGGCAACCGAGTTGCTACGAATTGTCCCTCCCAGTGCAATATCCTCATTGCCACCCACCTTAAGTTCCTTCCCGGACTGGATATCGAACCCGTTTGGAATCGCATTCGCCACCGTAAATGGGATAGACGCTTCGAGCGTGTTGGAAAGACTGTCGGGAGAACTGTAGGGATCGGTATAGATCTTCACTTGATTTGCGGAGGCATCGCCGA
>Ga0310121_10004569_pt1 | contig 12160 bp, 11 predicted proteins | sample CB27_Tmax_986_MG_FD_203504 | JGI IMG/M metagenome (GOLD analysis project Ga0310121, IMG submission 203504) | Marine microbial communities from Western Arctic Ocean, Canada - CB27_Tmax_986 | ecosystem: Environmental > Aquatic > Marine > Oceanic | place: Canada: Western Arctic Ocean | collected...
CGCGTATCACACAAAGCAGTCAAAAAGTGGGTTAAAGAGAATCTTGGTTCGACACTGACATCACGGAGGCAAGCCGCCTATGTCGAGTACAAAAACGCCATCAAACGCGCAACACTCGCACCAGCAGACACTTAGAGAAATTTATCAGGCCAGCGTACGCCTCAGCACCTAGTGAATCCTAAATCGTCGTGATCCTCCCGTCGGAGTTTTTGAGGCCTAATACGGTTTAGAGGTAAAAGCTAGCGGTTTGACCGGATAAATAGGCAAAACACTGTGCTGATCCCGCGTTTTATCCAGTGATCTCGCACTCATGGTGTCCGTTGTTCAAGTTGAACGGCTGTCGATTCCGATGACGGGGTGAGGGCGCAATCCAACGCCACGGCCACTGGATCACGGATAAATCGATGGACGAAACCGTCGCACAATTCGCACAGTTTTCCGAGCCGGTCCGGGCTTGGGTGAATGGCGTATTGATGTACGTCGGCTTTGGGACTACCATCGGGCTATTGGCCAAGGCGATCATGCCTGGACGAGATCCGGGCGGCGCCGTCGCGACATTGGCCATGGGCATAGGCGGCGCGATCATTGGTTGTGGGACTTACGCGCTGGTGACCGGCCAGCGTGTCGCGTTGGTCAGCCCCATTGGACTCTTGGCGGCGACGGCAGGCGCGTTTAGTCTGCTGTTCTTCTACAGACTACTTGGTGGGTATTGGTTCATCGAGGGCGAGGTCGCCGAATATCGAACCCCGCGCCGACGCCGCCCACCCCGTCCCAGGCATCGGCTTCGGCGTCGTGAATATGCGCACGCTGATTACTACTGCGATGACGGATGAAGCGTCAACATCAATTCCCAGTTGAGGAGTGAGCCAAAGTGAACGGAGCCATCAAGGTCGAGCATCCGTTGATTCAGCATCATCTTGTGCGTTTACGTGACAAGTCGACTCCGCCATTTGAATTCCGACTGTTGATAGGTCGGCTGGCCGTGTTGCTCGCGTATGAGGCCACCAAGGATTTAGAGGTGGAGGCGACTACGGTGACAACCCCCTTGGCCGATACTGAAGTCTATCGCCTCAAACATCGGATCGGATTGGTCCCCATTCTGCGAGCTGGTTTGGGAATGGTCGATCCAGTGTTGAATCTGATTCCTGGCGCGGAAGTGTGGCATCTCGGTCTCTATCGGGATGAGGCAACGGCCAAACCGGTGGAGTATTACAGCAAGATTCCACCGGAGCGGCCTGTGGATGTGGCTTTGATTTTAGACCCAATGTTGGCAACGGGCGGGTCGGCCATCTTGGCACTGAAGACCCTCCAGGATCGAAACGTGCCAAACGTCAAACTTCTGTCGGTCATTGCATCTCAGGACGGGATTGACGAAGTCTCGAAAAAGTATCCGGAGACCCAGGTGTTCGTCTGCGATGTCGACCCGGAGTTGAACGATCAGAAGTTTATTGTCCCTGGTCTAGGGGATGCTGGTGACCGAACTTTCAATACACTGAGGAGCTAGGATTAAGTCCAGAGCAACCTATTTTACGAACCAAAAGTACCACGCGTGGCCACGGTACTCTACGTGGAGCTGTCCACCCGGACGTGATCGAAAACATCGGCCGCGATATTGGTGATCCGTGCGTTGAGGTGTTGCTTGACCGTCTCGAGATCCTCGGCTCCCGGCGGTTCGTAAGCGAAGAAATAGAATTTGATCTTGGGTTCCGTTCCAGAGGGCCGGGCCGCGAAGTAGTTGCCTGATTCGTCCAGCTCGATGATCAACAAATTCGCCTGCGGTCCCTTCATCGGTTCCGTGTCACCGCCCGCGTAGCGGATCAACTGGTCATGATAATCTCGCGTTCGCTTCCAAACCATCCCGCCCAATTCCCTGGGAAGGCCATCGCTAAGGCACTGCATCATCACGTCCGTCCGCCGCGCTCCACCAGCGCCGGTCATCGCCAGCGAAATCGTGCGATCCACATGGCAACCCACGCGGTTGTAGAGCTGGTCCAACTTCTGATGAACGGACAATCCAGCGGACTTGGCGCGGTCGGCCAACTCAGCCATCAGAAGAGCGGCCACCGCGCCGTCCTTGTCACGACAGTGCGTACCAGCCAGGTAGCCATTCGCTTCCTCGAAGCCAAACACGAATCGTTCCGGACCGAGTTCGTCGATGAGGGCGCCAATCCATTTGAAGCCGGTAAGCACGTCGCCATGGGACGATACACCGTAGTCCTCCGCTAGTCGCAAGACCATGTCACTGGTGACCAACGTCTTAATCAGATAATGATCTGGCGAGAGCGTTCCTGCGTCCTGGTGCCGCTCGAGTAGATAGTCGGCGATCAGTACACCGATCTGGTTGCCACTGAGAACTTGCCATTGGCTTCCCGCCAGCGTGACGGGTGCCGCGCAACCGAGACGGTCGGCGTCAGGGTCGCTGGCCAAGACCAACTCAGCCCCCATACCCTTGGCGTGTTCGATGAGGCAGTCAAAAACTCTGGGATCTTCCGGGTTGGCAACACCACCGGGCACGTTTCGAAAGGCGGCGCTGGGCTCAGCATGTGGTCCGTAAACTTCCACGCTGGCAAACCCCGCGGCTTCGAGCACGCCGGGGACCGACGTGCCCCCGACTCCCTCCAGCGGGGAGTACAGGATCCTGAGTGGATGAGAGCTGTCGGCCGAATCAGGCTCTCGGAGCGCTAAGACTTGCCCGTGATAATAGCTGTCCATCTCCTCCTTGCAGAAATGAATTTGGCCATCCACATCCGCCTGGTCAAACGGCTTCCGCTGGAGCCGCTTCACGGACACCATTCGCTCAGCCACCGTATCGGCTTGGGCAGGCAGAAGTTGTCCGGAGTTGGACCAGTAGACCTTGATCGCGTTGTCCGTAGGCGGATTGTGACTGGCCGTGATCATAATGCCGCAGTCACATCGTTTGTGCAGCACGGTGGTGGCTAGGCACGGGGTACTTCGCGGTTCGTCGAAAAAGTAGACTTCGAACTCGGCACCAGCCAGGATCTCGGCCGATAGTCGGGCGAATTCGTCTGACTTGTACCTCGAATCGTAGGCCACGGCACAGGTCGGCGGGCCGTCGGCGGGTCGCACGGAGACGACATACTCAGCCAACGCCTGGACGGTTTCACCAATCGTTCGTTCGTTGATCGCGTTGGTGCCGAAAGGGTACATTCGTCCGCGACGACCCGCCGTACCAAACGGGATCGTCGTCCAAAACACCTCTTCCAGTTTCAACCAACTCGCTTCGGCGATGTGATGGAGAATGTCGGGGACAAACGCGTGGAAACTTTCATCTGTCAACCAAATCGAAAGATTTTCCAAAGTGCTCGCCGATATCGCGCCGCTGGACAGTGCCCGACCGGCCTCTTGCAAAGCTTCATCGACACGAAGATGTTCACCCTGTACCATACTGACTCACGTTGAAACGAACCCCTGGTAAAATCTCAGGCTACATTATAGATGTCTGAGTCGCCATGGCGAGAGCGGCGAGCGTCGGTCGGCCCTTAATACCTTCGAGCGTAGCGCAAAACGATTTGGCGGTGGCGATGGAGCGGTTGGTCAGTATCTTGGGATTGTTTGTCATGATCGGGCTTGCATGGCTGATGAGTTCTCATCGCAGTCGAGTGAATTGGAGGTTAGTCGGCGGCGGCCTGTTGCTACAGTTTACCTTCGCGGTGCTGATCCTCATGACCAAACCGGGGCAGCTGCTGTTCGAACAATTGGATACCATTTTCGTAACTCTGCTGTCGTTCGTGGATGTGGGGTCCGAGTTCGTGTTTGGTCCCAGTTTTAGGGACCACTTCATTGCCTTCTCGGTGCTACCGACGATCATCTTCTTTTCCGCCTTCATGTCGATCTTCTATTACTACGGCGTCATGCAATGGATTGTCGGCCTCTTTGCGCGGCTGATGCAAAAGTCGTTGGGGACGTCAGGTGCCGAAACTTTGTCCGCCGCGGCGAATGTTTTTGTCGGCCAAACCGAAGCGCCGTTGGTCATTCGTCCGTACATCGACACCATGACGATTTCCGAATTGAACGCGGTGATGGTGGGTGGTTTCGCGACGATCGCCGGTGGCGTGCTCGCGGCCTATGTGGATATGGGAGTTAGCGCTCAACATCTCCTGGCGGCATCGGTGATATCGGCACCGGCCGCTTTGCTGATCGCCAAGGTGATGCAGCCGGAGGTCGAAGAACCGAAGACGCTTGGCCACGTTGCTCTGGACGTAAAAGATCCCAGTAGTAATGTGCTGGAGGCCATCGCCAACGGAACCACCGGCGGCCTCAAATTGGCGCTCAATGTGGCGGCGATGCTACTCGTTTTTATGGCACTGGTTGCTGTCGTCAACGGCTTGGTGGGATGGCTTGGAATTCAATTGGGTTATGGGAGCGTAGACGACCCAATGTGGTCACTCGAAGCGGTTCTGAGTTATCTATTTGCTCCTTTGGCTTGGGTGATGGGAATTGAGTGGAAGGATTGCTTTCGGGCCGGGGAACTGTTGGGTCTAAAAATGGCGACCAATGAGTTCGTCGCCTATGCCCGGCTGAGCGAATGGCAACAACCGGACTCGGCAATCGAGCTGACGGATCGTACGAAAACGATTCTCACTTATGCACTTTGTGGCTTTGCCAATTTCAGCTCGATCGGCATCCAGCTTGGAGGCATTGGTGGTATCGCACCGAATCGGAGCGGCGACTTGGCCAAGTTGGGCTTCCGCGCGATGTTGGGGGGAACCCTGGCGGCGTTCATGACCGCGTGTGTAGCGGGGTTACTTATATCTTAGATGCGTTGACGTGCCGCGGAAACGCCGCGGAACGAGGATCAATACTTGCACAAAGACTTGCACAAAGACTTGCACAAGGACAAATGAACCATGACACTGACGACAGGCCTGCTGGGACTATCAATGTTGGTCATCGGAGGCGTCGGCATCGCCGTGTTGGCGCTGGTCGCCATCATGTACGTGGGAGGCGTTTACAACAAACTGGTCATGCTCAAGGAACGCTATAAGAACGGCTTCGCTCAGATCGAGGTCCAGCTTAAGCGTCGGTATGACTTGATTCCCAACCTCGTCGAGACCGCCAAAGGATATATGAAGCACGAGCAAGGAACCTTACAAGCGGTCGTCGAAGCGAGGAACGCCGCGGCCACGGCGATGAAAGCAGCCGCCGCGGATCCAGGCAACGCGGACGCGATTCGGGCCCTGTCAGGAGCCGAAGGGGCACTCATGGGCGCCATGCAGGGATTCAATGTGGTTGTCGAGCAGTATCCCGATCTCAAAGCCAATCAAAACATGTTGTCGCTACAGGAAGAGCTGACCTCGACCGAGAACAAGGTGGCCTTTTCCCGGCAGGCATACAATGACATTGTGACCACGTACAACACCTATCGGAAGCAGTTCCCGCCCACTATCTTCGCTGGCATGTTCGGGCATCATACCGACGCACCGTTGCTGGAGTTTGAAGACAGCGAAGCCATGAAAGCCGCTCCCAAGATCGAATTCTAAGTCTCCACAATGGATTTCTTCGAGCATCAGGATGACGCGAGGCGGAAAACGGGGTGGCTGGTCGCCCTGTTCGTCCTCGCCGTATTGAGCATCATCGGGTTGGTCTACCTGTTGGTGGCGGTTGGTATGGGATATGCCTCCGATGAGCGAGGCGAATTCAATACCGACATGCTGGTCCGTTTGGACGTACTGGGATTAGTCGGAGTCGCCGTCGTGGCGGTGGTCTCACTGGGCTCACTGTTCAAGATCTTCCAATTGTCGGCATCCGGCGGTACGGGAGTGGCCGAATCGATGGGTGGGCGTCGGTTGGCCGCTGACAGTACCGATGCGACCGAGCGGCGCATCCTTAATGTTGTCGAGGAGATGGCAATCGCTTCCGGGACTCCGGTGCCGCCCGTTTATTTGATGGACCGGGAGTCGGGGATCAACGCCTTCGCCGCCGGGTTCTCCCCATCGGATGCCGTCGTGGCGGTGACGAGAGGAACCGTGGAACAGCTCTCACGCGACCAGTTACAAGGAGTGGTGGCGCACGAGTTCAGCCACATTCTCAATGGCGACATGCGCTTAAACATTCGGCTGATGGGATTCATTCATGGGATTTTGGTCATCGGTATCATCGGTTTCTACATCTTCCGCATCTCAGCTTATTCGGGCGGTGGACGCGGGCGTTCTGGCAAGGACTCCAGCCCTATCCCATTGATCGCGTTGGGATTGGGGCTCACGATCATCGGTTACGCCGGCACCTTTTTCGGCAATTTGATCAAGGCGGCTATTTCCCGCCAGCGGGAGTTTCTCGCGGATGCGTCGGCGGTCCAGTTCACACGCAACCCAGACGGGATCGCTGGAGCGCTGAAGATCATTGGCGGACATGGGACTGGATCTAGCGTGAAAACACCCGCGGCGACTGCAGCCAGCCACATGTTTTTCGCCCGGGCATTGACGTCCGGGCTGCAGTCAATGTTTGCGACCCATCCGCCGTTGGACCAGCGAATTTCGCGCATCGATCAATCGTGGAAGATACAGCAAGACCGTCAAGACAAGACACCGGCGGCGGTAGCGTCCGGAGCCGCCGCGGGGTTCGCCGGCGAGACGACACGCGAACTACCTTCTTCCACGGTTGCCGAAGTGTCCGCCGTCGAGGCGCCACTGCCGGCTGTCCGTGCCATTGGGGAACCAAGTGACGCACATGTGCAATACGCTCACCATTTGGTGGCAACGCTCCCTAAAGAGATCGTGGCCGCCGCGCACGAAACCTATGGAAGCCGCGCGGTGATTTACGGCTTGCTTCTGAGCGACGATGAGGCGATAGGCGCGCGGCAGTTTTCTCAACTGGAACAACACGCTGACGCGGCGGTGGTGGGACTGACGCGAGATCTGCTGCCACATTTCAGCGACCTGAGTCCCCGCGCGCGTCTGCCACTGGTCGACATGGCCATTCCGGCATTGAAAGCCATGACCGCCGCGCAGTACGCGGCGTTCCGTCGGAGCGTCGATGCCTTGATCAAAGCGGACGGTCGAATTGAGTTGATGGAATGGACTTTGTGGCGGTTGTTGACCCATCATCTCGATCCGGAATATGGAGATCATCGTCCGCCACGCGCGCGGATCAGCAGGTTGGAACAGATTGGCTCGCATATCAACGTATTGATGTCCGGCTTGGCGTATGTCGGGCATCACCAGGCCGCCGAGGCCAGACATGCGCTAGAGCAAGCCGCGCCACATGTCGCGCCCGTGCGGATAGAGCTGCTCTCCAGCGAACAGTGCACACTTCGAGAGCTCAGTGCGGCACTTTCCGCGGCCTCTCAGCTGGTACCCAAGCTCAAACGCCAGGTGTTGACGGCGGCCGCGGCCTGCGTCGCGGCGGACCACGAGGTTACGGTCCGCGAGGCGGAGTTGTTTCGCGCGATTGCGGACACGTTGGATTGTCCCGTACCGCCATTGTTACCTGGACAGCCGCTTGTGTGATAGGTGCAGCTGACAATCAACCGACGGACAATCAACGGTGGCTCGGAACGGGCCTCGAGTTGCCAAGAAACCGAAATAGGGAGCGTGACGCATGGCTAGTTTGATTCGCCGACCACTCCTCGCGTGGTTGATGTTCACCGTAACGTGTTCCGCGAATCAAGCGGAGATGGGAGAGGTCCAGATCCACGTTGTCGATGTGAATGGAGGGCCCCTGCCCTGCCGCATCCATTTAGCCGACGAACAGGGTGAGCCGCAAGAGGCGCCCGGTCTTCCATTTTGGCGAGATCATTTCGTTTGCGATGGTGTCGCCAAATTGGAACTTCCGCCGGGTCAATACAGTTACGCCGTGCACCGCGGCCCCGAATACGAAAGCGATCACGGAACGCTGGAGATCCACGGCAACCAGACGACTGCTTTGGATTCTCAGCTAGAACGCATCAACAATCTGCGTAACCGGGGTTGGTATGCGGCCGATTTACATGTACATCGCGACTACACGGACATCGAGTTGCTGGTGCGAGCCGCGGATCTGGATTTCGCGCCAGTGATCACGTGGTGGAACGCGAATAACCCTTGGGCCGAACGCCCGCTGCCGTCGCCCCTGCTGCGACAATTTGACGGGCATCGGCTGGTCCATCTAATGGCTGGAGAGGACGAACGCCGTGGGGGCGCTCTGCTCTACTTCGGGATGAAGAAGCCGATCGACATCACCGGCGGCAAGCCCGAAGAACCATCGCCGCTAGACTTTGTTCAACAGGCGGTGGACCAGCAGCCGGATGTGTGGATCGACATCGAGAAGCCGTTTTGGTGGGACGTCCCTACGTGGTTGGCCAGCGGCAAGGTCAAGTCGATTGGGATTGCCAACAACCATATGTGCCATAACCACATGTACGAAGACGAGGCGTGGGGCAAGCCGCGTGATGATGTACGACTACCGCCTCCCACGGGAAATGGGTATTGGACTCAGGAAATCTACTACCACATTCTCAATTGCGGCCTGAGAATTCCACCCACGGCAGGCAGCGCCTCGGGAGTTTTGCGAAATCCGGTTGGTTATAACCGAGTCTACGTTCACCTCGACGAGCCGTTTAGCCATGACGCCTGGTGGCAAGCGCTTAGCAAGGGCCGATGTTTCGTCACTAACGGTCCTCAGCTGATTTGTACAGCCAACGGCCAACGGCCAACTGCCGGGATCTGTTTTGAAGGCCGCGACTGAGGAAACGGCTACGGTGAACATCTCGATCGAGTTGTCGAGTGAAGACCGCATCAAGGAGCTGGCCATTATTCGTGACGGACGGATCGCGCGCGGACAATTCCCTGCAATCAAGACGTACGGAAAAAGTTTTCGGCCAGTCTCGAATTCGACCGGCCAGGTTGGTTCCTGGTTCGGGCCATTGCCGACAACGACCAGACATTCCGATTTGGGTCCACCGGTCCGTTCTACGTGACCGTTGGAGAACAAGCCCACACGATCCATCGTTCCAGCGTCGAGTTTTTTCAAACTTGGGTGAATGAGCGCATGCAGGTCATTAAAAAAGCCATTCTCGATCCTGAATCCCGCGCGTCCGTCTTGGCCTATCATCTGCGGGCGAAAGAGTTTTGGGCAGAGAAAGCGAATATTGCCAACCGGTAGGCGAACGAGCGGGGTTGAGGGCATGTCATGGCTCACACTTTCGACGTCTAGCGCGGATTGTCGATGCACTTGTGTTCGAGATGACAATCAAAAAGAAGAATTGCCCCAATTCATTGAGTCAATCGACTTTAAAATCCACGTCTTCGGAAACACCACCAGCGTCGAGTTCGACAATTTGCGTGGTGAGTCCCTCCGCCTCGTCGGCATCCAGCCAGAAAGGTTGTATCTGAATGCGATGTTTTCCGGGACGGATAAATCGCAACTCGTAGTTACCCGCGGCGTCGGTTTCTGTTTCCGGCAAGTAGTAACGATTGTCAAGTTTGTCGACCGCGGCGGCTCTGACTTTGATGCCAGGACGTGGCGTGCCCAAGGAATTGGTGACCTGTCCGTAGACCGCTGCTGGGTGTGTGAGACGCAGCTCAACAGCTTCGATCGTTTGCCCCGGAATGCTTTGCAGTGGCTCGCCCACTCCATTGGCCCAACTACGCCACTGCTGGTATTTGCCATCGTGGGCCACGAGGTTGTATTTCGCATTCTTGCTGGCAGGTAGCTTCATGGTAAAGCGGCCCTCGGCGTCGGTCTCGTAGCTGTAGCGGGTGTCACCGGTGATGGAATTGCCGCTGCCGGTTTTGGCTGGGGCAACCGTCGCGCCGGCTACTGGGTTCCCGTGGGGATCAAGAACTTGCCCCTTGATCATCACTAACGGCTCTACAAATAGGTTGACGCGGTAGGTGTTTCCTTGCAACTCGAAGGCCAAATCGTCGAAGTTTCGCTGTAACTGCTGGTCGTCGTTAGTTTCCTCACGCTGGTGTTCTAGCTTGGCTTCTGGACTCCACCAACGCGCATAATTGCCAGCTACGCTGCTCTGACGACGGTCGGTGTTCACCGCGGAAATGTTGAATTCAAACTCACCTTCCATCATGCCCTTGATTTCCAGCAGGCCGTTTTCGTCCGAGGTACCTTCAACGTCTGGGTGACGCCAACTCCACAGCACGATGCCTTCGACAGGATCGTTAGTGACGCTGTCGCGCACCAGGGCTTGGAAGGTAACGCCTTTGCCGAGCTGAATGTCCAGCGTTTTTTTCTCTTTGGAGCCAAACTCAACTTCTTGATGTCGAGCGGCTCCCATGCCGGGGACACTCACCTGGACATCGTACTTGCCTGGTTCCAGGTGTAAACGATAGGAGCCACCGTCGCCGGTTTGGGTGCGAGTCGTGACATCGCCGATCTGGACCTGAGGGTTGCTAAACGGTCCGCGTGCTGCTTTCACCACGGCGTTTTTGACCGGCTCCCCCGCTGGGCTCAACACCTTGCCTTAGAGCCAGGTGCCTCGAGTCAGCACAATCGTCCAATCGTCCGTGCCCGCCTTTTGGGCAACATAATACGAGGGCGAATAATCCTCTTTCTCAAATAGAACCTCGACAGCTTCCTCGCGTTCGAACTTGGTGAGTCGAAAACGTCCTCGCTCATCCGTGGTCGTATCGTTGCCAGGGTACCACGTCCAGGCATCGACCCTCACGCCCGCCAAGGGTGCTCCTGACTCGTCGATCACGACGCCCGCGAGTTCGGTATCGAACGACTGGCTTGGGGATGTGAGGCGTACTGTCTACGTCGATATGACGAATGGGTTGTTCTTGAGGCAGATCCCCGATGAATTGTGAACCCTTGGCTTGCAAGGAGACCGAAACGCTTTATTGCTCACCGGCGACGAGGTCAACATGACCGTGCCGCCTGTTCGTCTCGCCGATCGGCAGTTCGTAGTCGTCGTGGTCCACATCAAAGTAATTGACACCCGCCGGCAGGCCGCGCACGACTGCAACGCCGTGGGAGTTTGTCTTCGCCGAAGCTTCGAACAGCGAGGAGAGACTGGACTCGACTAGGGGCCACATGTTACTTCCCTTTCCGACGAGGTGTTTTCGTTTTGGCCTTTACTGAATCAGATTTCGCACGAGCAATCTTTTGAGCTAGTTCTCGCAGCTTACCTGTTGAAACGACCTCATGATTGACCATGCCGATGAGCAGGTCTTCGACCGACCCGTTGCAGAAACGCTCGATAATGCCTTGTACAGCCTCGGCAGCGACGCTTTGAGATTCGACGGTTGGCGCATAGACGAAGGTCCGCTCCACGGAATGATGTTTTACGTAGCCTTTTTCTTCCAACCGTCGCAAGATCGTGCGGACAGTCGAATCCTTGAGTGGCGAGCCTCGCCGCAGCTCAGTCCGCACAAGGTCGGCAGTTGCTTCGCCATGCTGCCAAATGACAGCCATGACCTTATTCTCAAGCTCACTCACAGCTGGCTTCTGCTTGTTTCTCATGTTGATTGCCTAAGGTTACAACTTGTAATGCTACATATTGTAACGGATGTCTACACCAGGTCCACCCCAATATTCGCTTTGGCGAAAGGAATCCTTGTTGGCAAGTCAGATTCAGGCCATGCACTAGCTAATGGTCTTCTAGCAAAGTCGCTGAAGTCAGGCCCTCGCCTTCAATTAGAACTCACTCTCAAAGATTCCCCCGGCCAAGTTTGGAAATCGGAAATTCAACCACACGCTTGCAGCGGCCGTGCCAATATCGCGTCGCGGACTCTTCACGTCCCTTGCCGCGATACACTCCCGACACGTCGAACTCACTTTTGAGTTTGCATATTTTCCCGTTAAAGCGGGTTTCGAACAAGTTCCGTGAGACCCGTTCAAAGTGAAAACATTCTTGGGGAGAGTCGAGGATCGCCGGTGCTGGCAATCACCGGCACCACCAGCGCGGTCATCCGTGGGTTTGTGTACTAACGAATCAGCCAGGTACCGAGACGCTGTGCAAGGTCCTCCGAAAACCGTCATTTCTAGCTTTCCTAGTTCGACTGTTTAACTTCCATTGACGTACTTTAAACCTTCCTATACCAGTACCTTTCGTAGGTTTGTCAGGGGGCGGACTTTAAGGCAAGGAGCTTGTGCATGGAAGCGCAATATCAGGAACGCAAGGACGAGTTGATAGCTGAATGTGAAGTGGCGCCACAGATTCTCGAAAGAGTGAGGCCACGTTTGATACGGTTTATGAGCCCATTTG
>Ga0310121_10004570_pt1 | contig 12159 bp, 17 predicted proteins | sample CB27_Tmax_986_MG_FD_203504 | JGI IMG/M metagenome (GOLD analysis project Ga0310121, IMG submission 203504) | Marine microbial communities from Western Arctic Ocean, Canada - CB27_Tmax_986 | ecosystem: Environmental > Aquatic > Marine > Oceanic | place: Canada: Western Arctic Ocean | collected...
TGCTTGACTTATTCTAGTAGATAAATTTTCGCCTCCCAATCCGTGTGCATATACTACAAATATAATTTTAGGCATTTTTCTTTTTGTATTCCTCCCACATAGAACTTTGTTTTTGTTCGCAATATCTTTTAATTCTATCTACGTTGTTTCTTTTTTCAACCCCCATTGATGTTAGTACAGGAGCAAGAGATTTCTCAAGTATATCATACTGCATCATAGGATTTGGTATGCTAGTACTCCTTCCGGTTTCTTCAATAAATTCAAAATCAATATGACGTGTAGGGTGTGCTTTTTTTATTTCGCTTAAACTTGGCTCAACAAAATGTTGCCAATCAACTTCATTATATAAACTTTTAGTTTGTTCGTTTTCTTGTAAAACGTTATGATCAACAGGATCGTGCATTAAAAATTTGTATTTAATTTTGTGACGCTCACAAATATTTTGTAATGTAATCATGTTATGTAAGTCATCTAAATGTGTGCCAAGGTCTGATTTAATATTGTTTACATAGTATTGTTTCCACGGAACCACGTCATCAATACTGCTACACCAATAGCCACTTCCTGTTGTTGTTTTACCTGATGGCATATCTAATATAAAGTTTCTTATACTTTTACTACTAATAACTTCATCAACAAAAGTTTGTTGTCCGGCAAACACATCATACCTATTAAAATTCCATTGTGCAATTACTATATCAGGTTTCCATTGTTGTATGTTATAAATCAAACTTCTAGCAATATACAGGTTACCTGCCGCAGGTCCACTTACGTCTTTGTGTTGGCACCGGAAATATAAAGGCATCATTTTAGTCCATGTAGGCCAATATTTCCAACCAGCATAACTAGGACCACTGCCTCCTGTAAGTATTTTTAACATAGTGAACTACCAAACCCATCAGAGATATTAATACAGGTATAGTTTTCTTTGTTTAAAAGTTCAGCGGCAAATTGAGATCTTACCCCTGAATGACAAAGAATTAGAATGTTTTTATCTTGATTAATATCTAAATTTTTAAATTCTTGTATAAAATTTTCATTAAAAATTCTCTCATTGCCAAATTGTATAGACAAAAAATAAGTTTTTAATCCTAGTTTTTCATCGTTTGGCTTACCAATTGTTTCCCATTCCTCATTTGTTCGTACATCTAATAATACACTATTAGGCTCTGCTATGAGATAACGTTTAATATCTTTTGCCTCAAGTTGTTTTATCATCTATTTTTTAGTTCTTCTTCGTTTTTCTTTTTCCATTCGTCGGTAGTGTTTGGATCTTCCCATTTGTACACTTCTTGTTCAGTGCGACTGCATCCAAGGCAATAACCACTTTCTTCGTCTATACTGCACACACCAATACACGGAAATCGATATATTTGGTGACTACTAATACTAAATGTCATTTATTATTTGGGTCGGTTAACATATCAAGTGTTATTGGAACATTTAAAGGTATGTTACTTTTTTTTGGTTTTTCTTTCAATTGTTTACGGTTATTAGAACGTCTTTGACGGCCCATCTGTTTGGCTTGTTTTTTAGCCGCCCGTTCTCCTCTTTGGGATTTATATGTGTAATGAATGCCCATTTTTTGTTCTCCATAAACTACACTTAATTATCGACTCAAATGGTATGGTTAATAGTAATTTGACACTTAATTAACAATGTACTATAATACTAAGATGAATAAAACTTTAAGTGATCATAAAAGTAAACGCTATGGCGGAGCATGGCCAATTTATGATACAGAAACAATTGCTCATAGAGATGCATTTGAATATAAAAAAATAAACTCAGATGAATTTTTAAAGAATTATCGTGAATGGTTTGTGCAAGGACACAACATTAATGGATTTGAGCGTTATAACGAACTTGCATTTAGCAATGGTACAACAGAAACATTTGATAAGTTTTATCATAAGCACATGGATAGAAGATTAAGAATTTGTAGAGGTGAATATTTTTATCATCAAATGATGGAAAGAATATATAAGAAGTTTTCTTGGATTGGTGATGGCCCGATAAAAGAAGGTGACGTGTTTGTTTGTAGTGTACCTTTTAGTGATACGGGAGAGGTACCTAAAAATTTAGAAATTATGTTGCGAGAATGTGAGGATTCAAATGTTCCAGTATTGATCGATTTAGCATACATTAATATTTCACAACCATTAAGACTTAATTTAAATTACAATTGTATAGACACTATAACAACGTCTTTAAGTAAAATATTTCCTATAGAACATTACAGAGTAGGAATAAGATTACAACAAACAAAAATAGACGATCAAATGTATGCCGCAAACGAAGGTGGATATATTAATCATTACAGCGTAGCATTAGGTCAACATATGATAGATAAATTTCCTAACGATTATATTGTTAAAAAATATACTGAAAAACAAAAAGAAGATTGTAAACAATTAGGATTGGAACCATCATCTTGCGTTATATTTGGTATAGACGAAAACAACAAATATAGCGAATATAAAAGAGGTAGATCTAATAATCGTCTTTGTTTTTCACGTATATGGGATGGCAGAAAATGAACAAAGAAGAAAAATTTAAAGAAGCATTTAGAAAAAGATACTTAGATCTTGTAGAACAAAAGCCATGGCAAAAAATACAAGAACACTTTAACTCTGTTCCTGCTGTGGATATTAAGCCAGTAGCAAAAATAAAAATTAATACTAGCGATTGGGTGCAATGGACATTAGACAATATTAAAGATTCTGAAGGGGGTTGGGAACAATATCAGCCAGACTATACAGACGATTATAATACCTTTGGTAAACTTAATATGTCTATGGGAAGAAACATACACAATTCGTATATTATGGATTGGGGAAAATGTCCTACAGACAATAGATACGATCACATACACGAGTCGTTAAAAGAGTTAGTAGGTTATGATAATATTAAAATGCTTGGCTCTGATCCAGAGTCAGTTTTAATTAGACTTTTAGTAAAAATGCCAGGACACGGACAACCATGGCACGCCGACGAAGTAGGAAAATACTTTAGAGTTATGCCTCATATAAAAGAAACAGCAGAATATAAAAGAAAAAGATGGTGGTTTTCTGTTGCTGACTGGAGCGATGGACACGTTTTTCAAATATCAAGAACTGTATTATCTAATTGGAAAGCAGGTGATGTGTATGAAATACCTGACGGTATAGGTCACGCATCATCAAACTTTGGTTACGTACCGCAGATGACTGTTTCATATACTAGTTTAGTTAAAACCAATTCATAGGTTTACGCAGTTTTACGCTTTCGCGTAATTTAAAAAACGCATTTAATAAAATAAAATTTACGCTTATTGCTCTTCGTCTGAATGTAATTCGTTTAGTAGTTTTCTTAATTTGCTACCCTCAACTTCTGCTTTAATTTTGCCAAACTTATCGCCTTTAGTTGGGTCTGGTTCCGAACCCGTTATTTTAGAATTAGTTTTTAATGTATCTATAACCGCTGATGTTTTGTAACTATATGCGTTCTTGCTTTCTTCCTCTTCAAGATTTTTTATCCTTAAAGTGTCTACGTCAAACTCTAAATCAACTTTGTGTCCAACGCCAGAACTTGATCTAGTTTTCATAAATTGTATTTGATATCTTCCACGCTCTCTCATCGCTCTACTTGTAAAGATACCTATTACGTTATCTGCTGTTTGTACTTTGGATAAACCGCCTGCTATATGAGAATGATCAAACTCTATTTCCTCAACACTTGCTCTGTTTAATTGTGATGCAGTTGCTAATATACATTGTTTTTCTACTGCAAAGTTTCTTAACTCTTCTGAGACATATTTGTCTTTAACAAACAAGTCACTTGGAGATACCTTATTACTTTTTGGCATCATGAGATCCAGATAATCAATTAGTACTGCATCTATTTTCTTTTTGTTTTTAAGTTCTAATTCTTTTATATAAGTTTTAACATCTAAAATAGTACAACCAGATGGCATATATTTTAATTGTAAGTTACCTGCTTTTCTTCTCAGCAGTTTAACTTTCATTTCAACATCGTCCATAGATTTCATTACTTGTTTTGTTGGTATGTTAGTTGTCATAGCATCTATTCTCATAGCCGCTAATGCTTCTGATAATTCAAAAGATATGTAAACAACGTTCAATCCAGCAAGTGACCAGTTAACTGCTAGGTTTTGTAAGAATAAACTTTTTCCTGCGCCTGATCCACCTGCAAAAATGTTTAGTTCTCCTTTATTAAAACCGCCAAAGAGTTTTCTGTCTATTGAAGGCCATCCTGTGCTGACTTGTCCACTAGAGTTCTTTAAGAACTCAAGTCTACCCTTTGGATCTTCAAAGTAGTTTGTACCAAGATCACGAGTCAATCCTATATTAACTGCTTTCTTAATCATGTCCTCAACAGGAGCATAGTCTCCCTTTTCGAGTAAGTCCGCTGATTGAAGTATTGCACTTTCGAGTGCCTTGTGTCTGGAAAATGTTTCAAATTCATCCAATAGCCAATTAAAGTGTGATGGATCTAAATCTTTTGTTGTTTTTAATTTAATATCAAATTTTGCATTAATCTGATCAACTTCAGGCATGACCTTATATTCTTCTACGTAGTTTTTAATAAACTTTGCAATAGGTTGTAGTTTTCTATCAAAACTTTGTGGATTAAAAATATTAGTTGCTCTAGCAAATGATTCAGCATCTGCTAACAACATTTCTAAATAAAGTTTTTGTACATCAAAATTATAATCAGCCATACATCTTTCTCTTTAAATCTATTTTAAGTTTACTTGACTCAGTAGATTTTAGTATAGATTGTATTGTAAACAATCTACCATATTTTAACACAGCATCAGCAACATCGTCAACACCTTCTTCCCATTCTGGAAAAGAAACACTCCAGCCAAATTCCATTGCTTGATTTACCAATTTTTCTCCTGGTGCGTCTTTGTCAGGCACTACAATTACTTGCCTGTTTAGTCCGTCTATTAACTCTCGCTGTATATCATTTATCTCTGAACCTAGTATGCTTACACCAGAAACGGTTATTGCATCAAATGGTCCTTCTGTTACAATAACAAATTTTCTTGTCCAATCTTGTGCGTCCATATTAAACACATATCCCGGTTGCACATCTGTATAATATTTTACTTTGTCTGATGGTTCAAACATTCTCCCTGTAAATCCTACGATGTCTCCTCGCCAATAAAATGGAATTAGTACTCTTTTGCTTACGTCCCAAAATGTATTTGTAGAATACATAAAGTCATACCAGTCAGGTCCAATGCCTCTGCTGGACAAATAATTTAATAAATTGTCTATACTCTTTTGTTCTGTATCTGGCAATGTAATATATTTTTCTAACCATGCTTCTAATCTTTTTGCACCAGAAGGCAACTCTTTTTTATTAAATGTAACAAACTTTCTTTTTTCGTATTTTGTATCTGACTCTTCATGACGCATCGCCTCTATTGCAAGTTTTCTTATTGTGTTGTCTGCAATTCCAAGGTAACTCATAAACGTTCTCATTTTTTGAGACAGTCTTCTTCCTAAAATGTAAGATGCTTTGTAGCCACAATTAAAACAATGATAAGATAAGGTTCCATCAGCACTTGTCATTATGCCACCACGTTTTTTCTTGTCTTGAGTTTCGCCATTATACACACAACAAGGTGCATTGAAAGATATCCACCCACTAGGTGTTTTTTTTCTGTTCGCAGGTAACGATGTCAGAATTGTATTCTGAATTAGGTTCATACATTATATTTTAATGTCTATAAAGTATTTTGTCAACGATTCCAGTATTACCAGTGTCATTATCCCAACTAAATCTAACATATTGGTAAACGCCGGTAAAATTAAAGTCAGTTACATCTGTAGAACTGGAAAAAGTATGAGTTGTGGTTGAGTCATTTAAAGTAACATCAAAGTAATCTGCATCAGCAGGAGAAAGTGACATAGTAGCTTGTACTCTAAATGCACCTGAAAAGTTTTTAGTATAAACTGCAATTGTGTGTAATGCTTTGTTATTGTTCTCTCCTGGTTTAGCATTAACAGATCCTGAAGTTTTTCCCAACGGTCCTGTAGTATGATTAAACACAGAAACAGTTGTACTGTTGATTGCGTGTGGGTATGCTCCATCAAGAACTTCCAATGTTCCTGCCGCATTGTACCCTGTATCCGAGTAAGTTACTAAAGTACTACCGTCGTCAGTTACTAATTCTCTAACGGAAAAGTTGTAAAATTTAGCATCTAGTTTTAATAAATCTCCCGGAGTAACTTCAACAGTTGCAGTTCCTTTAGTAGAAACAGTACTACCATCGTCTGTAATCTTTAAAAGACGTGTTACTACACTTTGATTAGTTTCATTGTCGATAATACTAAATTCGTAGGTTTTCCCTACAACGTCCTGTGCTTTTTGATCTTCATTTTTAAAAGTGAAGGAAACTGGGTTATAAACACCTCTATGAATTGTTATACGTCTATCGTACACTTTAAATTGCCTTCCGTGATAACCACTTACGTAGCATATTACCACGTTTGTTAGTAAATACCTTGATACTGTTTGCATAATACATATTTAACAGTATTTATAGAATGACTATGAATGAAATTTTTAATACATTAAGGGATAAATTTCCATTTTTAAGCCTTATAAGAAAGGCAGAGATGGAGTTCGTAGGTATTGTACAAAACCAAGATACCAATGTAATAAGTTTTTATGATTATGGCAGAATAATGAATCCACAAGATAAGATGAGATATTTGAAATGTGGTGAAATTTGGTGGTATGAATCAAATAGAAAAATACCAATTAACATATTTTTAAAGGGTGATTTTAGATATTTTAGATCAACGTTAGTTACTTTGAATTCAAAAGACGTAGAAATAGTACATGGCCCGACTGTTAAACTTTCTGAAATTTCTAAAAAGAGAGTGAAAAGACGTACTATCCAATTAGTTAGAAAACCTACTTAACATCCTCGTTTTTATCAATATATTTTGCATAATATTTTGTCAAAGGATTGTCCTTTTGATAACCAAAATTATTAGAGCGATGAGTGGAGTTTTGTTTCTTACGTTTTTTAGTGTGTTTAAGTTTCCTTTGGTGCACTAAAGTTATATTTATCTTTAGCGATCAAATTCATCTGAATTACAATTGCTTGAGCATAAGCAACTGCGTGTGACTTTTTAAAGAAATATGAACCATCGGTTGGTTTAACCCAAACCTCTTTAAGAATGTTAGTCCAATCTTTATACATCAGTTGTCTTTTTGCTGGACGTATGATTGCTAATACAGCCGCAAGTTGTTCAACATTTTTTGGTTCTAGTTTGGATACAATATTAAAATGGCCATTTAGGTGAAAAAGGTTTTCCACAATTTTTGGGTCTTTTAACATATCCCAATTCGGTTCTTCAATCATTAATTCAACAAGTTCTTGTTCAGATTTAATATTTTTATAGATGTTTACATTAAGACAATCTATTTTAAAGTAGCCTCTTTCTTCTGCTTTTTTATAATCTAAACTAGAATGTCCGGTAATTGGCTGTGTAGGTATAGCATGAAAGTAAACACCTGTTTTGTGCTTTTCTATTTTATCATCTTTAATTATAGACGCTGGTGTGTGTTTAAACAATTTTAGTGTTCCGTCTCTATCAAAAAAATCTATATCTACATCAGGCATAAATTATTCTCTGTTCCATGGAAATCCTGCCCACGGTCTTGGTTTATAAGTTCCATCATGAAGTTTTTTCTTATTTTCAGCCATTTGTTTATCGTGTTCTGCTTTTAGTATTGCTTTCTTTTCTTCTAATATTTCTAATGTAACTTTGGGATCTTGACTATGAAGCGAATGCATTTTGCCGCTTATTATACTAACGTACGACATTAACGGTAATCCAAATATAAAAATAAAAAACATAATTAAAATTGCCCACACTCCTTTTTTACTCATTAGTGATAACTCTTTCTTTTCTCCTCTTGATTATATTTTATAAAATCTTTTTTTGATCCGGGTTTTAATATTTCTAAAACGTCTAATAATTTTCTATAACCTGCAGTATCTATAATATCTTTATTCATTTCTGGCATTACTACTCGACCTATTGTTCCATCACTTTTTATTATAACACAACAGTCTCCACTTTCAAATTCTATATCATCTGCAATTTCAAAATCTATTTTACTCAATTCGAGCCTCCTTGGCTGTTTCCTGTACAAATAAGTGGTCTGCTGGATAACTTTTAAATTTGTTTGACCAATATTCTGGATTAATAAATCTGTGTGTCATTTGTAATTGTTCGTCTGTAAATAATTTTAACATTTTCTTACCTGCACTGCAACCGAGTAATACCCATGGAGATACTTTTCCTTGTTGGATATGTTGTACTGCTCTAGTTGAGTTTACTAATCTAAAGTAATCAGACCATTGTGCATTTTGTTCTTGTGCCCAGTCCATCATTGTTGCAATACTTCTTTGTAATGCCGCCTCAACTGGTTCTGCTTTTAATGTGTGTATTAGATATGCTTCGTATAAGTCATCTCTTGCCCAGTGATCTAATTTAACTTTCGATAATAAAACGTAGTCAATATACTTTTCTGGATATAATGGATTGATATGCATAATGTATCTGCCAAACTTTACAAACGCATTATAATATGCTGATGTACAAAACTCATCATATGTTTTAGGTTTTACATTATGCTGATGTATTTCATAAAATCGTTGAAATACCATGAAAGCATTTTGCACCCACTTCTCATTTTTCTGTAAGTGTCTACGTTTAGGTTCACAAAGATGTACTTGTAATGTTCTATCTCTAGTAAATTCCTTACCACAGTATGTACATTTATTAAGAGTTGATTCCATTTTCTAATTCTTTTATAATTGTACTATACTGATCAAATTTGATCAATTGATTTCTGTTGTGTTGCAACGTTGGCAACATTTCTTTATACATTTTATTAATGTCTTCATTGCAAATTGTTTTTACAATTTTTGTAATATCTTTAATTTTATCGTAGTCATTTTTGTTGTCGTAATCTTCGTTCCACCATTTATCAAATGTTTGAAATCCTAAATCTTTAAGGTATTGTATAGAGCCGTTGTCTCCATGAATTAAAAAAGGATTACCATAAGCAATTGGTTTCCATGTTTTTTCTGTAATATAAATTCCATCGTGTTCTTTTTTTGTTTCGCTTGGTATCCATAAAAAGAATTTTTTAAAAACTTCACTTTCGTTAAGATATCCCCAAATGTATTGTTGTTTTTCTTCTCCTAGTTGTTTAATAGGTTTGTCATATACTAATGGTAAAGCATTTATAAATTCCTGTTTATTTTTATCCCAATCGTCAAAGTTTCTTAGATACGTGTCGGTATCTACTGCATCATCAACCCAATTACTTCTTTTACCTTCTACTAAAGTTTCAAACTTATTACAACTTATTGCACCATCTTTAAGTAGATTATTTTGCCATAAATTATATATTAAAGCATACCTATGATTTCTAGAAACGCCTGCCACTAATGCTCCATATTTAAATTTAAATTCTTTTGGTTGTATTTCGTATTTTAATGCTTGTCCTCGTAATACATAAGCAAAATAATCAAACAGTAAAAAATTACAACGAATTTTGTAACCTTTATTTCTAAGAAAATTAATTTGTTCTATATGACTGTTATTAGGAACAATCCAAGTAATGTTTTCTTCAGGTACACTTCTTTGTGTAAAATTTTTAATAAACCGACTATAAGGTGTTTCTCCAAAGTCTGGAGTAAGTCCTAATCTATTTTTAACCCAAGCATATGTATTAAACAAATCCCATTGTTCTGTCATCATATTAATCACAGGTTTAACAACACCTTGTTGCATTAAAAGAAATAAATCGTTTGGAATACTCTCTATTAAATCCGTAACATCAAACGGTTGTCTAATGTGTAGTAAAAGATAATACTTTTCGTTTGTGCTAATATGATTAATTTTAACTCTTGGTAACGAATCAAAAACGTGTGAACTTACGTCTAATAAATGTGCCCATTCTTTGCCTTGGAATTTAAAGTCAACAATTTTAATTTTGTCCATGTGATTCCAATAACTCTTCAAGTTCTCTGTCTGTGATTATTGAATCTAATGTTTCGAGATCTGATTCTTTCATATTAGGATATAATCCTTGTAACTGTTTTAAACTTTTATTAGGTACACGTTTCATTGGTTTAATCCATGGGTGGAATTGTTGTTTTAATGCTCCACACATAGCAGTTAATATCCATAATAACTTTTTATGTTTACCTAAACTGAAACAATGTTTGTTTACACACTCATTAATCATTTCTACATAGTGTTCAACATAAAAAGGATCTTTAGATGAGACACTTGAAGCATATCTCATTAACATATAAGGTGAATATAAAGACTTTTCGTGGTCGTCTATTCTATCATAATAGTCTTTATTTCTAAAGTCTACTGCTTTAAGACCATTCCGTAGTTCGAAAAATTTCCTTTTGCTTTTCTCTGTCATATTTTAATCCAAACATTGTACACTCTTTTGCTGTTCTAAAACAGAGTGTGAGTTTATTAGTTTTCATTTTTATTTCCGTAAATACCATTTTTTCTTGCCTCATCCATTTAAATAACTCTTCCGGCCAATACCGGTCCATCCAGATGTATGCACCTTGGACTTTCATAATTGGTGCTTCTATGCTAACGTATTTTCTACCAGACATTGCCATAATCTATTTGTTCACATTGTCTTGAAATATCTTTTACAAAATAAGCACATATGGGTTTTTTTCCATTTGTTAAAGGCACTGCTAATATTTGACCTGACTTAATTTTAGGAAAATACCATTTTACTTCTGTATAGATATCCACAACATCAATAGGATAAAAATCTGGTTTAGGACTTGATAATGGATTAAACGTAAATGCATCAAAGCCTCTATCATTTAAACTTGTAATTGGTAACACGTGCATTTCAGGTTGTCCGGCTTCTCCTATTAGCATTTTCCAATCCAACGGCATTTTTATTTTCCATTTACCAATTTCCAATACTGCCGCCGGAGCATTAAAACTTTCTAAAAATATTAATGGTATATAAAAGAAATCTGGATTTTCTGGATCTGAATTATCTAATACTGCGAATCGTAATTTTTCATCAACCCACTCGGGTATTTTTTCTAGCTTGTATGTAATGTTATCAAGTGTAAGGATTTGCATAATTTATCTTTTCTATATTATACGGATAATTTGCCTCTTTGTAAAACTTTTTCCTTTGTGTTAAATGCCTTTTTGCGAATTTGCAACTGCTGGTAATATCCCAAATTTGCACATGATCTTTGTCTTCTGCTTTACGTATACCTCGGCCTATGCTTTGTATTACACGTACAAAAGATTTGCCTGCTTCGATAAGAACAAGATTAAATATCCTAGGAATATTAATACCAATACTAGCCACTCCGTATGTAGCAATAATAATTTTGGTTTCTGCTGTAGACACTTCATCGTAGTGTTCTTTTCTTTCTATGGTTTTAGTTGCTCCAGATATAAACACTGAATTTTTTATTTTTTTATTAAGTTTCTCACCTGCCGAAATCCGGTCAACAAGTATAAGTGTATTGCCTGATGTTGCAATATCACTAATTGTTTTTGCAAGCCATGTTGTTCTGGTGTCGTCAGTTGTAAGCCACTTTAATTCTTCTGGGTAACTTTTAAACATTGGATGGTCTTGCGTTTGTAAAACATTAACATGGCATTTTGCTAATACACCTTTGTCTTGTAATTCCTTTGCAGGGATTCTATGTGTAACATCTCCTAAAGAACATTTTATTCCCATAAATTCATATTCTTCTTTAGGTATTGTTCCTGTTAGTCCCCAACGTATACCTGCATTTGCAAACGGTCCAGTAAGTAATCTTTTTAGTACATCTGCTTTTGCCATATGTACTTCGTCAACAATTATTGTTTGAATTCCTTGCATTACTTCTTTAAATTCTACTTTATCTTTTTTCTCAAGAACATTAATTGATTGCCAAGTTGCGATTGTATTATATCTGCCTACTTCTTTTCTGTCCCCAAAATAAACTCCTGTATCTAAATTACACGCAAGAAAATCCTCTTCTGTTTGTGTTACTAAACTTTTATTAGGTACAATTGTTAGTGTACGACCATAAGGTTCAACTAGTCTACAAAGTGC
>Ga0310121_10004571_pt1 | contig 12158 bp, 6 predicted proteins | sample CB27_Tmax_986_MG_FD_203504 | JGI IMG/M metagenome (GOLD analysis project Ga0310121, IMG submission 203504) | Marine microbial communities from Western Arctic Ocean, Canada - CB27_Tmax_986 | ecosystem: Environmental > Aquatic > Marine > Oceanic | place: Canada: Western Arctic Ocean | collected...
GAAAGTATGCATTACGGGAGTTCGCTTCGGCTCCTATTACACTTATAAAAACTAAGTGCTGGATTCCAGCCTGATTTGCAGCTTTCACCACAGCTTCGGTTGCAGCGATATTCGCGGCAGCGTAATTGGTATGTTTTGATTCAATCAGAATACCGGCAAGGTGGATAACACAGTTGGAACCTTTCAATGCCTCAGTAAGGTCGCTTGGATCGCCATAAGAGATTACCCGGGGTGTGATTGCGGATGAATTGGGAAGAACAGAAAACGCGCGTTCTGATCTGACTCCAGCAATGACATCGATATCAACTGCGTTGGTACAATGCCTAAGTAGATTCTGGCCAACACTGCTGTTGGCTCCGGTTACTACTATTTTCATTACTTAAAATATCCTTACTAAGTAGCTATCCCCAAGATAGGCATTTCCATTCTTGGCTATGCAGAGTGAATTCTAAGTTAGAATTAAGATTGAATACCAAGCGCTATACAATTCAGAATTATGGGTCAACAAATTATTAATTGTTGTCAACTCACCTGAGCTAGGTTTCCCAATCTCTTGCTCCGTTGCAGTTTACCGGCACTATTATTTTCAATTTCTTTGAGTTTAACTGCATTAAAGGCCAGTTTGCGCCTTGGATCTGGCGCGTCTTGATAGAGAGTGGTTCTCATCCGAGGAGTGCGAGAGATACTTCTGATGGTTTGTTCGATCATTGCCGGAGGCCATTCCTGTCCATAATTAGCGCCAGCGGCTCGAGTAATACTTTCATTCATGAGAGTTCCGCCTAGATCATTGGCTCCGGCCTGCAGGCAAGCGATTACGCCTTTCTCACCCATTTTAACCCAGGAAGTCTGGATGTTGGGTATCAGCCCATGAAACACCAGTCTGGATACCGAGTGCATGAGGATCGCTTCCCTGAATGTGGGGCCACTTCGAGATTTACCCTTGAGAAACATCGGTGCTTCCATGTGTACGTAAGGCAACGGCACGAACTCAGTAAATCCATTGGTCCGCTGTTGCAATGCTTTCACTTCAAGAAGATGGCTCGCCCAATGGTGTGGACGTTCCACATGCCCATACATGATTGTAGCAGTTGTATTGAAACCAACCCCGTGTGCGGTTTCCATTACCTCGATCCATTCTCTGGTACTGAGTTTGTCGGGACAAATCTTGGCCCGCACCTCATCGTGCAGAATTTCAGCTGCAGTACCCGGTAATGTGCTAAGTCCAGCTTTTTTTAGTTTAATAAGAAATGCTTCTAGACTTAAACCTAAAGTTTCAGCTCCCTGCCATACCTCCAGCGGGGAGAAAGCATGAACATGGATACCTGGAACAGCCTGCTTTACCGTTGCCAGAATATCCAAATAAGTTTGGCCAGTGTAGTCTGGATGAATTCCACCCTGCATACAGACCTCGCTAGCGCCACGATCCCATGCTTCTCGACAGCGGCGAGCAATTTCCTCGGCGCTAATATCGTAAGGTTTACCCCGTAGGTTTTCACTGTGTTTGCCCTTAGAAAATGCGCAGAATTGGCATTTGAAGTAGCACACGTTGGTGTAGTTAATGTTTCGATTGACCACGTAGCTAACTATGTCACCATTGACTTGTTTACGAAGCGAGTCTGCACGGTTGGTAACGAAAGAGAAATCGTTGCCGCGGCTCTCAAATAAGCGAGCAACTTCGTTTACTTCGAGCTCTGCATTTTCTTCACACTTCTCGACAATAGTTTTTATTTCCGTTGATACCGAATTAGTTGAAGGTTTGGATTTTATGAATTCAAGCTCTAATGTGGGTGCAGGTTTAAGCTCTCCCGGTTTCCAATTATCACGTCCCGCGAAACCGCTGGCGTCGGATAGGCTCAGCAACCTAGGTATTACCTTGGGGTCAATCCATCGCTCAGCTTCGAGTACGTAGGTGGGGTAAACGGTTAATCTTTGTTCGAGAAATTTACCTGCAGCTTCTGTTTCTATTGCCAATTTGTCCAGGTGAGGCCATGGGGCTTCGGGATTTACATGGTCAGGTGTCAAAGGTGAGACGCCACCCCAGTCGTTAATACCAGCTTGTACCAGTCTTGGCAGTGCGCCTGGGCTGAGATTGGGTGGAGCCTGGATATTCATCTGAGGCCCGAAAATCAAACGTGCCACTGCGATAGTCCATAGCAGCTCGTCGAGGCCAGGTTCCGGTGCCTGCGACATCTTGGTATCCGGCTTGGCACGAAAGTTCTGAATAATCACTTCCTGGATGTGGCCATGCCGTTCATGCAATTTGCGGATTTCCAGCAGTGATTCGATCCGTTCAAGCCGGGTTTCTCCAATACCGATAAGTATGCCTGTGGTGAAAGGTACACGAGCGTCACCGGCTAGTTTCATTGTTTCGATTCGAACAGCAGGATCCTTATCAGGAGAACCGTAGTGAGGCATTCCTTTTTCGCCTAAGCGTAGAGAAGCGGATTCCAGCATGATTCCCATTGAGGCGCTCACTTTCCGCAATTCAGTTATTTCTTTTGCCGATAGAGTACCGGCGTTGATATGCGGAAGCAGTCCCGTTTCTTCAAGAATTCTACCGGCTACGGCTGTAACGTATTCGATGGTGGTGGTGTAGCCCATATTTGCGAGTGTTTCCCGTGCAGCTCGGTAACGCAGCTCCGGTTTTTCGCCAAGAGTCAATAATGCTTCTTGGCAGCCGAGTTGCGCCCCTTCGTGGCACAGATTTAAAACTTCTTCTATGCTCATAAAAGGTTTACTGATACGTTTCGGTGTTTTAGCAAAGGTGCAGTAGTGACAGACATCTCGGCAAAGGTGCGTCAGAGGTATGAATACTTTGCGCGAGTAAGTAATGTTATTGCCGTGATACTCGTCTCGCAGGTTGCCGGCTTTTTTTACTAACGATGCAGTATCATTATGATCGGCCAGCGCCAGAGCATTTGATTCGCTTAAATTGGCTGGGATAGTTAATTCTGCGTTCATCTATATTCCAGGGTCGTCGCACTCACCTTCTAGTGTGCTCCAAGAGTACCAGTAAGACGAGATAAAAGGTAATTGGTAGAGTTTACTAGAGAAACCCTAAATTTATTTCCATACTAATAATTTCTAACAATAAATCGCCCTGATGCTTTACTATTTAAGAAAGGTCATTAAGAAAATCTTGGCAAACTATGAATCATTCGGCAAATAAAACATTTTCGAAATCGTTAAGATTTTTAATTTTTTTCTTCGCTCCTGTATTGGTTGGCGCGACACTAAACGGAGAAAGTCTTTATGGTCAGACTTCTCTTTTCACTAATGCATTAATTATTACTGGTGACGGTGAAGTAATAGAGCGGGGCGCTATGCTTGTTGAGGGCGACGCTATATTGGACGTTGGGCCAGTTAGGAGTGTATCTGTTCCGGAAGATACAGCCATTATCGACCTTGAAGGTAAAACTATTGTTCCGGCTTTTATTGACGCACATGCTCATCTAGGTTACCAGGGCAGAACAGGGTGGGGTTCAGAAAACTATAACAGTGAAAACCTGATCGATAATCTACAACAATATGCTTACTATGGATTTGGTACTGTATTTTCTGCGGGCAGCGACGTGGCAGACCTGCTATGGAAAACTCAGGAAAGCTGGAATAGGAATGACTATATTGGTGCACGAATTTTGACTGCGGCAGGTATGGCTCCCCCAGGTCAAGGACCTAATAATCAATTTCTGGAACATATACTGGCGCTAGAAAAGTCTACTGGTACAAAAATTCTGTGGGGGCTGGAGAATTCGTCGTCGGCAAAAGCTGCAGTAAAACAGGCGGCATCCCAAGGGTTTCAGTTTATCAAGTTATGGGTGGACGATAGAGGTGGCAGTCAGCAAAAACTGGGACCTATGCTTTATCGGGCTGTGATTGAGGAGGCCAACTCTCTTGGTTTAAAGGTGTTTGTCCACCAGCAGCTCGGAGAAGATATGCCCGATCTGATTGCGGCCGGTACCCATGGGTTTTTACACGGTCGTCTTGGTAGACAGGTAGGCCCCGTGATTGCTAAGCAGCTCAATCGATCCGGTGTCTTTGTAGTGCCTAATCTTGGTCTCGGGGAACTGCGGCGTGAAGCTATTGGCAGAGATCCTTTTCTCGCTGACATACTGTCGAGTGAACTGTTAAATCAATTATTACCTACAAGTAATCAACGTTCGTTACAAGTAACTAGAAATACAAATGTGGAAGAGGAACTGCTAGCCAGCTTTAATGCCCTTCTTGAAGCTAATGTCGATATTGTGCTTGGCACCGATGCAGGTGCTATTCCCGATCACCCGTTTGGTTATACAGGGCATAGGGAATTGGAAATCTACGTCCGCTTGGGTATGACTACAATGGAGGCGTTAATGGCGGGCACGAGTAAGGCTGCATTTCATCTGCGATTGGACGACACGGGGTTATTGCAGCCTGGATTTCGGGCTGATTTCGTTGTACTCGAGAAGAATCCACTAGAAGACATTCGAAACACGCGCACCATCTTAGAAGTCTATCTAGGGGGTCTTAGCGTTGATCGTGACTCTCTTAGAGATAAATGGCAGGGCCCCTAGTAATTTCAAAATAGCAGTACTTTTCTTGCTCAGTTTATTTTCGTCCCATCATGTAGAATTCATCGTTGGGGTACATGCCAGACATATTGGCAAGGCGATTGGACAGAGCAAAAAGACCAGTGATCGCCCCGATATCCCACATATCATCTTCGCTAAATCCATGATCTTTCAAAATTTTGAAGTCAGTTTCATTTATGTCATGGGATCTCTGCGACACTTTTACAGCGAAGTCCAGCATGGCCACCTGGCGAGGCGTGATTTCTGCTTTGCGATAATTGATCGCAACCTGATCCGCTAGAAGCGGATTCTTTTCCCGGATACGCAGAACAGCCCCGTGAGCGACAACACAGTATAAACACTGGTTCTTGCCTGAAGTTGCCACCACTATCATTTCGCGTTCACTAAGGCTCAAACCACTTTCCCGCTCCATCAGGGCATCGTGGTAGGCGAAGAATGCTCTAAATTCGTCTGGTCGATGAGCTAGGGCAAGGAAAACATTTGGAATGAAACCTACTTTTTCCTGAACAGCGGTAATACGTTCACGGATATCTTCATGAAGAGTTTCTAGTTTTGGCACAGAAAATCGGCTGATAGGTTTTTGACTCATGGGCTAAAAGAGCGTTTCAATAGATCCGTTTGCATGAATTGTTACGTATTGTACAAGAATCATTCTTACTGTCTGCATAACGGTGAAAATAGTTTATAGTTTCCTATTAACCCCATAATAATCGATTAATTGAAAGAAATAATCATTAATGACTTCTGAAATAACTAAAGATCTGATCGGTAAGGTATACGTGGTTACGGGAGCCAATAGCGGGATTGGTTTTTCAGCGGTAAGCAATTTTGCCAGCCGCGGGGCAAAGGTCGTCATGGTTTGTCGTAACATCGACCTAGGGTCGGAGGCGCTGGATAAAATTCGTAGTAAAACCAATAACAATGGCTTGGAATTGTTTATCGCAGATTTTAGTGCCCTTGCAAGTGTTAGCAGGGTTGCGAAAGAGATTTTAGAAAAGTATCCGAGAATTGACGTGCTTTGTAACAACGCTGGTGGAGCGAATGGAGCACGCCGAATAACTGCAGAAGGATTTGAAACTACATTTTCTGTAAATCACCTTGCGGGATTTTTGTTAACCCAAAAATTGTTGCCGGCACTTGAGCGGGCAGGCGAGATTCACTCGGCGCGTGTTGTTTTTACCAGTTCTTATGGCCATACGAACAGTCCTTTGGATTTTGATGATCTAAACCTTGAACATGGCTACACCACGCTCAAGGCCTATGGGCGCTCAAAGTTGATGAACCTTTTAACCGCCCGCGAATTACAGCTGCGCTATGGAGACAAGAATATCGTCTCCAGTTCATTTCATCCAGGCGCGGTGAGAACACCAATTTGGCGCAAGGGAGGGTTGGTGGCGGTCTTGCTGAGTTTTGTTCTATATCCATTTATGTGGAATGTCGAGAAGGGTGCAGAGACCTTTATCTGGCTAGCCAGCTCGGAGGACGATACTGCTAGAAATCCGAATGGAGATTACTATTTTGATCGAAAACTGGGCTCAGCGGCACCATTTGCCACAAAAGAAGCAGCTGAACAACTCTGGCTCATTAGTGAAGAATTGACCCACCCATTCATTTAAATTATTTCCTATCAGTTCTCTTTTGTGGGAAGGCTGAAGGCTGCCAGTTGGCCCGGTGTCTGTAATACAATGCGCTGTCTGCCATCGTGCATGTAGGACATCATCCCGTACATTCCCAGCCCAGGCGATTCCACACTGCCCATGCGTTCACCAGTCGCTTTATTTACGGAAAACAAGTATGGCGTTTCCCCGTCATCGCCGATGGCCGTGTGCAGTAGCATAGTAGGCGTTATCATTAATGCAGAATGATTTATGTTTCCTGTTGGAGGAATATCAAGGCCTTGTAGCGCGGGATGGTTCTGGATAAACCTTGGTGTACCGCCATTTGGAATCCACCATAGATGATCACCGGTATTGAGATCAATAGCTGTAATGCGACTGTAGGGTGGTTTCTCAAGAGGCAGTCCACGCGGCCCGCGTACCCCGTTCGGAGTACCCATTCCTACCGCGAATTCTGCGATCGTGACGCCAGTCGGGTGCTCTAGCAAGAGGTCGCGTTCTTCACCAGGCACTATGGTGCGCCAACCGCAGTTGGTACGGGAGATCGTGTAGATGATACCAGTTTGGGGATCAGCGGCAGGTGGCCCGGTGATATTCGTGCCACCTAATTCTCCTGGGCACCAAGCCGAGCCTATCAAGCCTTCCGGATTGTCCTTTTGCATTGGAGGGTTAAATAAGCCTCCCAGTTTGTAATCCGCTACAATATCCAGAGCTTCTTGCCTCAGTTCGGGCGTGAAATCAATCAATCCGTCTACTGACAGCTCTTGTATATCGTAGGGTGCCGGTTTGGTCGGGAATGGCTGAGTTGGAGAAAGCTGTTCACCGGGCACTTCGGACTGTGGAACCGGTCTTTCCACGATGGGCCAGATTGGTTCTCCAGTCTCTCGATTAAATGAATAGAGGAACGCTTGTTTGGTTGCCTGGAATACACCTGGCACCTTTTGGCCCGCTACATTAACATCCATTAACAGCGGGGCAGTGGGTGTATCGTTATTCCAGACGTCATGGTGCACCATCTGAAAGTGCCAACGTCTTTCCCCGGTTTCCACGTCCAGCGCAATTAGACTGGCACTAAACAAGTTATCGCCAGGTTGAAAGCCGCCATAAAAATCAATGGTGGCTGCATTGGTCGGTACGTACACGAGTCCAAGTTCTGGATCGGCAGAGAGTGGTGCCCAGGAAGAAACGTCACCCGTGTAGGACCAGGCATCATCTTCCCAGGTCTCATGGCCCACTTCGCCTGGACGCGGGATAACATTGAACTTCCATTTAAATTCACCGGTACGCACATCGTAGCCAAGAATGTCGCCCGGAACGTTTTCAGTACGTGTCTGGTTGTAACCTTGTTCTGCCGAGTTGCCAACGACGATTGTGTCATTAACCACGATAGGGGGAGAGGAATTTGTGATATACCCTAGTTCTAATGGAATGCCTTGGTAGGGATCGTAGGTCTGACCTGAGTTCACCCATGGCCCCCAATCAGAAATGAGATCCGGTATAAGGTCGACCCCCCCGCTCTGAGGAAAGCCTTCAAGTGGTATGGGGGTGCCCCAGTTCTGCAGTAGGTCACCGGTATCGGCATCAAGGGCGTACAGGAAAAAAGCCGGTGTAACCACAAACACGACCCCGCGCCCGTCTATTTCGCCATATGCGATCCCTTTGCCCCAGGGAGCACGCATCGAATATTCCCAGCGAAATGTGTTGGGTTCTCGAAAACTCCATAAAGTTTCTCCCGTGGATGGATCTATCGCTACCACATGACGTCGCGCACCCGCTACCGTGAATAGTTTTCCGTTCGCATAAACAGGGGTAGAGCGCGGTGGCGTAGCCCCAAAACTCGCATCGCTCCAAATCCACTCGATTTCCAGTTCGTCAAAATTGTCTGCGCTAATCTGATTTAAAGGCGTCGACCTGGTGTGCCCGATATCGCCTCCGATGTAACGCCATTCGCTAGAATTTTCCCGTTCGTTAACATGCTGGCCCCAAGCGGCGGCCGAAGCTAAGAGTAGTAGGAGCAGGGTTAGTGGATTCAAAATGGCGAACATACCGGATTGAATACATTCTGTGTTGGATTTACTTAGCATGGAAACTCTCCATATTAATCAGGTTGTTAAATTAGCGTTTAGCTTGATAAGTTCATTGTTTTTCTGTCCCAGCCCAGAAGACTGTATCAGACGTCAGTGTTGATACAAGTCAGTTGGGTATCGGTTACATGAGAATAATGAATTTGGCGCGGCGTGAAAAGTCCGATGATTCAAGCTACCATGGTTTCAAGTTAACGGCTTCCTATGTTTCAGGTTTCAAGATGAGTTATGAGAGAGATGTGAAACACTAACAAATAATTGAATTAACGCAGCTGACGAATGAAAAAGAACAAAACATGTAAAAGCAGGAACAACGTTATAAGCCGCCGCGATTTCCTGAATGGCTGTGCACTGAGCATGGTCGCTGGTGGCTCACTTCCACCGTTGGAAGCGATGGCTCAGGAATTAGTAGATTCCCCAACTCTTCCCGTTGACTACTATCCGCCCAGCCTGCAGGGAATGCGTGGCAGCCACGAAGGATCATTCGAGGTCGCCCATGCTATGCGTGATGGCACAACTTGGCAGTCGGTACCCTCCGGTGAATCTGAGTATGATCTGGTAGTTGTTGGCGGCGGCATTTCTGGTCTTGCTGCCGCCTATTTCTATCGGAAACAGAACGGTCCTGATTCTCAAATTCTTATTCTCGACAATCATGATGATTTTGGCGGTCACGCCAAACGGAACGAATTTTGGCACGAAGGAAGGATGTTCTTAGTTAATGGTGGCACTTTGAATGTAGAAGCTCCTTCCCAGTTCAGCACTATAGCTGCAGGCTTGCTTTGGGAGCTCGGCATAGATCGAACTCGGTACTTTGAGAAGAACCGTAAAATGTTTTCATTTTATCGGGACATGGGTTTGAAAAGCAGTATGTTTTTCGATCGTGAGACCTTCGGCAGCGACAAGCTGGTTGTTGGCTATAATGAGCAACCTATTGAAGAAGCTATAGCCCAGTCCCCTTTGGGAGACGATGCAAAACGGGATGTTATCCGTCTTTACCGCTCGAAGGAAAACTATTTTCAAGGGATGAGTGCCGAGGAAGCCCGAAGCCAACTTGGTCGTATGAGCTACCGGGATTACGTTACTAAGGTTGTTGGATGTCATCCAGACGTCATAAAACTGTTTCGCGCTTCCTTTCATGGCAGTTTAGTTGTGGCTCCCGACGCCATACCCGCCATCTATTTTCGCGATAATGGATTTCCTGGATTCGATGGGCTGAGATTGAATGACCTGCCTCGTGATTTGTTGGCAAATGAACCTGGTGGGCAACATGGTCGTGAAAATTCTACCCGCGCTAACGAAGGTGACCCTGACATGTATTTCCCTGATGGTAATGCCACCATCGTCCGGTTGCTGGTACGGTCATTGATCCCGGGAACTGTTACTGGCAGTTCGATGGAGGACGTGGTTACCGCTGCTGTGGACTACAGTATGCTGGATCGCTCAGCCAACGATGTCCGGCTGCGATTAAATAGTACGGTTGTGAATGTAAACCAAGACGAAGATGAGAGGGTTACGACCACTTTTGTTAACGACAACCGGGCTTACACAGTCAGAAGCAAGGCAGTGGTGATGGCTTGTTGGAACACTGTAATTCCGTACCTATGTCCACAACTTTCTGCTAAACAGAAAGAAGGATTAGCCTATGGCATCAAGTCGCCGCTAGTCTACACGGGGGTATTACTATCAAATTGGCAGTCATTTGTTGAAACGGGCATCTCGGGAGTGACAGCCCCAGGAGGGTTTCATACCCGAATCGGGCTCCAGGCAGCCCTAGAGATGGGTGACTACATCACAGCTCGCTCCACTAATGAGCCAATTGTGGTGAGGATGTCGGCTTATTTCGATATGCTTGGGAGTGGTCTATCACGCAGGGAACAGCATTTGGAAGGGCGTAATCGAATGTTAGCAACACCCTTCAATACTTTTGAATATCATATTAGAGACCAACTAACTCGTGTGCTTGGCCCTTCAGGCTTTGATGATGAAAGGGATATTCTCGGTATTACGGTCAATCGATGGCCTCACGGATATAGCTATTCCTACAATCCTTTGCATGATTCAGAGGAATGGGCATACACGACGACGTCAGAGAGGCCTGCTATAGTGGGCCGGCAGCGATTTGGGAGAATAGCTATAGCCAATGCTGATGCCGCTGCCAGTCCTCATACGGATGCAGCAATCAATGAAGCTTATCGGGCCGTGGTAGAGCTGCTCGAGTCTAATCAGGCTATATCATTTTAAGATAAATGTGTTTAAAAAAAAGTAGGGCGCTTTAGCACCCTATTTAATAATCGAGCCGTAGAAAACTAATTCTATGGTCCATAAACTAACTGATGCGGGCTGGGGGAGAGTTCGAAACTCTCCCCTTTTTTGCGCAGCTGCTTCTATCGCCTAGTCTCGTAAGCCAAAAGTATAAACTACGTTACCTGAGGCGATACTGACGTATTGTTTGCCTTCTGCTTCAAAGGTGATCGGTGCTGAGTGCACTCTGCGACCTAGTGATATATTCCATAACTCTTCGCCGGTTTCCGCATTTAGTGCGAAGAAATACCCATCTGCACTACCAGTGAAGACTAGCCCACCGGCAGTTGTAGTAATTCCTGCTGAAGATCGTGGCATGATGGGAAATTCCCATTGAATCTCTGCCGTCGCCGGGTCTATAGCACGGATGGAGCTATGGAAAGCGTCCATTGGCTGGTCGTAGCGGCCGCCACCCCCTGTAAAACGTTCGCCTTCCTCATAGTCTTCATCTCGTTTGAAGAAAATCTGCTCACCATCGAATGAAGTTACGTAAAAATATCCGGTTTGTTGGCTGTAACCAGGAGAGTACCAGTTGGTGCCGCCAGTAATTGGTGGTGACACCATGATGCCCTCATAGGTTGGGAAAAGACCAGGCACTCGAATGGGTTGTCCATTCGCGTCGAGTCCTTCTGCCCAAGTCTGGGTAGCAAAGGGCTTGCCGGTCAGGAATTGACCGGTCGCGCGATCTATAGTGTAAAAGAAGGCATTTCGGTTTGCCCACATCATAACTTTACGTTGCTGTCCCTGGAAATCGATGTCTGCCAGGATAGGTACTTGGATAGCATCCCAATCGTGAACATCATGCGGTGTAAATTGGAAGTACCATTCAATTTCACCAGTATCGCCGTTTAATGCTAGCGCCGAATCAGAATAGAGGTTGTCGCCAAGACGTGCGTCACCATTCCAATCAGGACCGGGGTTACCGGTGCCCCAGTAAACAAGGTTAAGATCAGCATCATAGGCGCCAGTAATCCAGGTAGCGGCGCCTCCGGTTTCCCAACTGTCGCCGGACCAGGTATCGTTACCAAATTCGCCAGGGCCGGGAACAGTGTAGGTACGCCATGCTAATTCTCCTGTAACCGCGTCATAAGCATCTATAAAACCGCGGATACCGAACTCACCACCAGCAATACCAGTGACCACTTTATCTTTTACAATCATTGGTGCGGCAGTTTTGCTATAACCGGAGCTGTGTTCGGCTACTTCCACATCCCAAATTAGGTTACCGGTTCGCGCGTCAATAGCCACAAGATGCGCATCAAGCGTACTCATGTACAGGGTTTCACCCAGTATAGCCACGCCACGATTGTTGCGCCCGCAGCAGATACGCAAGTCCTCAGGTAATTCATGATCATAGCGCCAATATTGGCGACCAGTGGCAGCATCCACGGCTACCAGGTTACTCGGAGCTTCGGTTATAAACATAATACCATCGACCACTAATGGCACAGTTTCGGCGCGATCAATAACCGGAATTTGGTATGCCCACTTCATTTCGAGTTGGTCGATGTTGTCGACGGTGATATTGTCGAGCAGACTGTAACGCTGGCTGTCCAGCGTTCCGGAATACATCAACCAGTTTTCCG
>Ga0310121_10004572_pt1 | contig 12154 bp, 9 predicted proteins | sample CB27_Tmax_986_MG_FD_203504 | JGI IMG/M metagenome (GOLD analysis project Ga0310121, IMG submission 203504) | Marine microbial communities from Western Arctic Ocean, Canada - CB27_Tmax_986 | ecosystem: Environmental > Aquatic > Marine > Oceanic | place: Canada: Western Arctic Ocean | collected...
CGTTTCCAGGCTTGCCCGCGACGCCGAGGCTGAGGAGCAGTTCCCCCGTCGAGCTGAACTTGTGGACCTGGTGACCCTTGGTGCCCTCTGCGTTCCCCGCGAAGTCTGTCACCCAAACGTTACCCTCGCTGTCCACGTAGATGCCGTGCGGCGTCACGAAGACTCCGGCCCCGAAGTTGGCGAGGATTTCCCCGGTGTTCCTGTCAAACTTGAAGATCGGATCCACTGGGTTGTTGTCGCAGTTCACCCCGGGCCCCCCGGCCGAGCCGGAACCACAGCGCTCGTACCCCCAGACCTGTCCGTCTGTCGGGTCGATATCCAGGCCGGCGGTAGATCCCCACTGCCGTCCCTCCGGCAGAGTCGCCCAGCTCGCGATACGCGTCGGGTTTGGGTTCGGGAGTCCCTCACCCGTGATTGGGTTGATTGCCGCAGCGGCCATCGCGACCGGTGGCTCGGACTCCGCGGCGCACCCCGCGATAATCGCGGTGCCAAAGAGCACGGATATCAGGAGTCGTAACGATGACATTGTTCCTCCTCTGCGTCGATGAAGATCCTGCTCGGTCGACTGAACTGGTACCAGCAATCCAGGTAGTTGCCGTCCTGCCTGGTTTCCTTCTGGCAACGTGGCTGTCGGCCTCCGAGGCCGCAAGAACCGTACAGTGACGCACCACGAGTCACCGCCCGGGCGTCCCTCAGGTGGCGGAGCACGCCCTTTAGACCCTCTCGAGTGAGGTCCCGCGGTGCCAAACTCACCCTCGACGTCCGCGAAGTGCACGCCCCCTCACCAGCCGACCGCCTGCCCGTCCTTGCGGTGGTCGGATCCCGCGCGGTACACCCCGTTCACGGGATGGTCTTCCGCTATGCTCTCCGGTCCAAACGTTGGTAGTGGCAGGGCGGGTCTCGCGTGAACAGAATGCCCTGGTAGCCTCCTCCGTCCACGGCGCGCACCTCGTGGCCCCTTGCCTCGACGGCAGCTGGTCTCACTCTGGGTCGAATGGGTTCAGGTCGGTCATGCGGGCGGCGGGCTAGCGGAGTTTACCTGACCAGCAGCCCTGTCACATACATGATCGCCAGCCCCGCAAGCACGCCGCCTGCAATGCTCGGTCGCCATATGCCCTCCCCGCTTCGACTGAACATGCGGAAAAGGAGCGCCACCACTTGCGCGATGGCTCCGACCCCTACTGCAATGAAGAGGGTCGCCAGCGTTGGAGTGAAGGCAAGGCCACCGATCCAGGCACCGACGATGGTTGGAAGGCCCGCGAGCGCGGCCATTCCAGCTAGAGTCGTGAGCCGTGGATGGTCCTTCGCAACCGGTGCGACGATGGCGAGGCCTTCGGTCGTGTTATGGATCATGAACCCGGTCACAAGGAACGCGCTCAACGCGGCCTCGCCGATCGCGTAGGCCGCGCCGATCGCGAGGCCCTCACCCAGATTGTGGAGTCCGATGCCAAGCGCGATGAACCACCCAGCGGCCAGACGTCCATCGGCCCCCGTCTGGAAAGGGGCCCCCGGGGAGGCCAGCTGCAGCGTCAGGAAGGCGCCTAAAGAGCCCAATAGGACCAGCGCTGTGCCTTGAAAGGCGGCGGGCACCTCAGCCGCCGTCTCGAGTGCCTCGAAGAGAGCCTCGACGCCCAAGAAGATCAGTAGGCCTGCGGTCAGTGCGAGCATGACCTCGAACCGATCCTCCGGCAGCCGACTGATCAGTGGCAAGAAAAGCAGGCCCACTGCGACCGGAAGAACGCCCACGAAGATGCCAATCAAAGTGAGAAGGCCGAGACTACTCGAGTCGGTCGTCGGTGTCTCCACCGCAAGAGGGATCGGGTGCTCGAAGGTCAGCCCCGTCGAGGTGAGAAGCGTGACCAGGTGGGCTTCATCCTGGACCCAGGCGTAGGGGATCGCGATCGTCGCTCGACCGAGGCGATTCAGGGTCGTCGAGGGAGCCATCGTGAACTGCCGAAACGCCTCATCCACGCTTACCTGCGCGATTGTCACAGGTTCTGGCCCACCATTGACGACCGCGAGGCTGATCAGGCCCGGTGCAAGGGTCACCCGTTCCACGGTGAGTTCTTCGACCGGTGGAAACGCTCCGCGTAGCCGGTCGAGAAGCCCGGTCTGGGTGACCGCAACCACAAGCCCAAAGAGGAGGGCCCCGGGCAAGAGCGCCCAGGCCCATTGGCGTCCGGTCATTCCGCTACCGTTTGCCCCGTAACGTCGAATACGCCCATCCAGCCCAGCTCGGCAAATTCGGACTGGTGAGCATGAAACATGAACTTCCCGGGGTCGTTGTACGTGAACTCCAGTATGTGCCGCTCTCCCTGACAGAACATCAGCGTGTCGGTGAAGTCGGCGGAGGCCTGCGCGCCGGTCCGGAAAACGTTGAAGAAATTGCCGTGCAGATGCATCGAGTTGATGAGGTCGAACTCGAGGGCGTTGACCAGATATAGCCGCTGGAGCTCACCCCTCCGCACCGGAATCGGGTTGGAGTGGTAGGCGAACGGCACGGTGTTGACGGCATAGATCTCGTTCGAGCCATCGAAGTTCGTATCGAAGCCGTTCATGACCATGACCATTTCGCGCGCGGCAGGCCGCGGGGTAAGTGGGTCGACGATGAACGTCCCGTAGAGACCCTTAGCGATGTGACGCTTCAGAGGGAAGGCGTGGCAGTGGTATAGATGGAGGCCAGCGGGCGCCGCAGTGAACTCGTAGGTATAGCTATCACCGGGTTCAACCACCTCATACACCCCGTCCATATTTGCCACATGGATGCCGTGGAAGTGAGCGGTGTGGGGGTGGCTGCCAGCATTCGAGAACCGTATGCGCATCACATCGCCCTCGGTTGCTCGGATTGTCGGCCCGGGTACCTGGCCATTGAACGTCCAAGCACTGTACATTACGCCTGGCGCTACCTCGATTTCACGATCGACCACCGTGAGTTCGTACTCACGAAGGGTCCGGCCATCGGGCAGCTTCGACTCCACCCCGTAATCGAAGTGCTCCAGGAAGGCGAGCGGATCGATCGACGAGTCGATGACCTGTCCGTTCATAGCCGCCAGCGACGGATCGTGAGAGTTCGGTACCGGAAGGTCTTCCTCGGTCGCATCCAGCACCTGGCCTCTCGCCACGAGCCCCGCAGCACCAAGTACACCCCCGGTCAGGAGCGCTCGACGAGACATCATGCGGTCTAGCATGTCGCTACCTCCCGCCGCAATGCCAGAGACAATAGCGACTGTGCCAATTCGAACCCGATCACCTGCGGTGCGGCATCCCGCTCGAGGCGGCGTACGGTGACCGGCCCGTCGAAAGGCTTCACATCCAACACCTCGAACCGTGCACCAACCTGAAACCCGAGCGACGCGACGTATCGGAGTCTGCTCGGATCATCGTCGCTCACTAGGCGAACCTCGCCGAGTCCCCCCACAGCGACCTCGCTCATCGGCACCAACTCCTGTTGCTCAATCTTCCCCTCTACAGTTGGGATCGGCGCACCGTGAGGGTCGTATCTCGGATTATCTAAGGCTTCTGCCATTCGCTCAATCAGTCGATCGGACGCGGCATGCTCGAGCCGCTCTGCCTCCTCGTGCACGGTGTCCCATCCCCACCCAAGCACCTGGGTTAGGTACGTCTCAAGGATCCGGTGCCGGCGAATGACCTGGACCGCTGCCTCACGTCCCGTCTCGGTCAACCTGACGCCCCGATACGCGCCGCGCTGGATCAGGCCCGCATCTACAAGCCGCGGGACCATTCCACTCACGGAGGCTGGGGCAACGGTCAGGGCCTCGGCGAGCGCGCCGGTTTGCACTGCATCTCCCAGGCGTTCAAGGTCGTATATCGCCTTGAGGTAGTTTTCGACGGACTGCGACATCTGGAGCATTTAGCCTCAACTAACTATAGTATTAGGACACCCTAACTTATTCGGAAGAGGTGTTGAAGTCAAACGAATCCCAGAGCGTTCGCGAGACAGATTGCGCTCGGGCCCAGGAGGGGCCGGGGCTGTTGAGACACTATGGTCTTGAGTAGTCTGTCGGGGCTGGCCGTTCCACGACCGATTGAGAGGGGGGAGAACACATGCGTTCACTTGTCGCAGGGGCAATCATGATTGCTGGGCTCGGCGGGCCTCGTACGATCGAAGCCCAGCAGCCCTTCATGGCCGGTGAGCCGCTGGATCTGATGCCGAATACAAGGGTCTTCGGGAGCTTCCACTTTGCCGAGAGCTGTTCGTACGATCCCGTACGGGACCTCTATGTTGCCCCAAGCGCGGGCAACCGCGGCGACGAAATCGAGGGTGACGGATATGTTTCGCTAATCAATCCGGACGGAAGCGTCCACACACTCAAGTGGATCGGCGCCACCCGAAACGGCCTCACGCTGAACAGCCCTCTGGGTAGCGACATCCACGACGACCAACTCTATGTAGTCGATGCCAACGTCATTCGATGGTTTGATATGACAACAGGCGAGCCCCGGGGAAGCGTGGAGGTCGAGGGAGCGACCAGATTCAACGACCTAGAGGTTTCGGACGACGGTATGATCTTCCTGAGCCAGACGGGCAGCCTCGACGGCTCGATTCCCCAACGCCTCTACCGTGTTACTCCAGACCGTGAGATCTCGGTTATCGTGGACGGAGCCCCGCTCAGCCGGCCGAATGGGGTGGCGTTTGACCCAGATGGAAACGTGGTTGTCGTGAATGTCGGCAGCGCCGATGTGCTCACCTTTTCGGTCGGCGGCGAGCTGTTGGCGACCGAGGAGACACTTGATTCTGCCAACGACGGCCTGGTGATCCTACCGGACGGAACGAAGTACGTGAGCAGCGTCGGAAGTGGGACGATCGCCCGGATTCGCCCCGGCGGCTCCCCTGAGCTGGTGGCGTCCGGCATTCCGAGCGCAGCTTCGATCTGCTACGATGCGATGCGCAATCGGATTATCGTGCCTATGAATGGCGGCAACGCACTTGCGATAGTTCAGCTGAACTAGCTTTATGGATGGATGCGGGATCTGATATAACCAGAACAGACCACTATTAAGGAACTAGGTGTACCCATGACCTTAACGCGACGCGACGTCATACGGATGTCGGGGGGCGCGCTCGCGGGACTCTCGGCAGGACTCCTGACGGCCGAGGACTTGCGCTCTGAACCAACCCGATCCAGGGCGCGGGGATCGGCACGAGCTTTACAAGATGGCCTTGGAGAGGTGGAGATTCGGGATCGGGTGGAGTTCCCGCTCAACTCCGACGGGTCGGCCATTGAGCATGAGGAATCCGAAGCTGGACCGATTGAGGGGGTTCTGTGGCGCTATACCGGCGGCGAGCCACCAGAGATCGAGTACGATTACCGAAGGATGAGTGTTCAGGTGGACCCCAGGGGTATGGCTAGGCTCGGGGGGACCATGACGTTTGATGATTTGGAGCCGTTGCCTCGGGTCTCCGGCGTCTTTCTTCTCCAATGTGGAGTGCCACAACCCACAGGAATCGTAAAGTGGACGGGGGTCCGCTTCCGAGACTTCGCGGAAATGTTGGGTGTGCAGGGGCACACGCAGGAGAAGGGGTATTGTCGCTTTGTCGGCTCAGACCGCTACTATGTTGACGAGGCCGTAACCACGCTGATGCATCCCCAGGTGATGCTCGCATGGCTCATGAACGATGAGCCTATCCCCCCCGAGCATGGCGCGCCTCTAAGGCTCATCATCCCGTTCCGTTACGGCGCGCGGAACCTAAAGGCGATCACGGAGATCCATTTCGGCACTCCGGGGCTAGCACAGGAGCCCCTTCCGGTGTAGCAAAATGGCTTCTTTGGTGTAGCTCAAATGGCGCCCAAGCCACCGGCGGGTCAGAGCGGCAGGTAGACCGTCTGCCCTGTCTGCGCGCTACGATACACGGCCTCTGTAAACTCCATGTAGTGGACGCCCGTCTCAAAGGGCACCATCGTGATCTCCTCGATACCCCGGATCGCGTTGATGAACTCCTCCCCGACACGGTAAGACGCCTGTTCCTCGACGGGATTTGGCACGGGAGACAGTTGGGAGTCGCCCTTCCGCCCGGCGAAGACGTTCATGCGCCTGTCGACGTGGAGGGTGCCCTCGGTCCCGTAGATCCAGGTCTGATTTCCGTCCGACAGGCCGGTCGAGGCACTGAACCTCATGTGGACCTGAGCCCCATTCATAAGCTCGTACATGATATCCACATGATCGGGGATCGTGACCGAGGTTAGGTGGCCGCGGCTGTTGTATCGGTAAGGCACATGAACCTTGGACATCGCCATGACCCTGGTCCCGCGGCCCAACCAGCGGATCATAGATTCCTTAGTCGAACCGATATTCAGCGAGTTCATTCCACTGTATTGGCGCTCATGACGCCAGGCTAAATCGCCACCGCGATCTGCAAATCCCCCAGGTCCGGTGCGATCACCCGTCTGCAGGCGCTGGATCTCGACCGAGAGGATCTCGCCCAGATAGCCCTCTTCGATATGCCTCTTGATCACATTGTCGATCCGGTAGCTTGTCGACGTCGGTACCAGTTGGCTCACCAGATCTGGGTGGCGTAGCGAAGCCTCGAGCATGTCTCGAGCTTCCTGCCCCGTGTTGGCCATGCGTGCTTGGCATAGCACATGTTTGCCAGCCTCGAGGGTGGCCAGCGTGAGGGTGCGGTGCATATACGGCCAGGTCCCGATCAGGACCGCGTCCACGCCATCATCGTACAGCAACTCCTCCCAACTACCGTACGGCCTCGGAATATCGAACTCGTCGGCTACACGCTGACTGGACGCAAGACTGCGATTCGCCACGGCGACAATCTCGCATCCCGCGATCTGTCGAAAGGCTGGGAGCATCACGTCCCGGACATTCGCTCCCGCCCCGATGATTCCGACGCGGACGGGATCCTGGGCAGACCGCTTCCTTGGTGCCCTCTCCAATGGGAACTCTGTGGCGCCAGCCGCAGCCATAAGTGGGAAAGCTCCCACGGAAAGAAACTCTCGGCGATTCAGTCCACCAGTAGCTTGGTCGCTGGATCCGTCGCTCATTACTGTCTCTGCTCCTGTCGCCTTGGTCGCGTCCATAACGAATGCACTACCCTAGGACGGTTGTCGTCGTGATCAGCGTACCGGGGGGTGGGGTCGCACGCAAGACTCGGGAGACCAACGCCCGAGAGCTCGTCGACGTAACCGGGCTGGCTGCCCCGCGGGTCATCCCCGTGGTCCTTGCTACGGGCTCCTGGCAAGGCTACTTGAGATAATCCGCGATTTCCTACAGACCTCCGGTGTCTCGATCAAGTCAAATTCGGTTTCGCTCTCGATTTTAGGTCTCGTGACTCTTTCTTCCGTCGACTGTCGACGCCCAGGTCACCGCCGAGATCAACAACGATTAGGCCGAGGTGGCCCGGACCGTAGAGGAAGGCGATTTTGAGGGCTACGGCCGGCAGTACACCCCGACGCAGTCCTAGTCTACTTGGAATCTGCGACCAGCTATCGGATCCAACGGGCGCTCGCGGGATGGGAGCATGGTTTTCTCGATGTTTGCGATTCACGCAACGAATTCACGATGAGACAACCTCGCACGAGACATCGGTACGAGGTTGGAGACAGCGATGTGGGGAGTGCCCATAACGATGCGACACCTGACAACCGTGCGGCGGCTTGAAGCGAAACTCTCGGAAGAGAGCTCCCTGTCTTGAGGAGCCCTAGGGGGGCCGCTACTCGGCGAGCCCTCGCCCTCGGATGGGTGATCGCCGCAACCCCTGTCGCCGCCCAGCAGCTTACATCCGCCAGAGCAGGCGAATCCCCTTACTTTGTCACCCGGATCGAGGGGTCGATCGTCCTGGACGGGAGGGTCGACGAGCCGGCGTGGGAGGCGATTGAGCCCCTGCCAGCTATTATGCACCTGCCGATTTTTGGCGCGGAGCCGACGGAGCGGACCGAGTTCCGCATCGGATATGACGACAGATACTTCTATTTCTCCTGCCAAGCGTATGACTCGGATCCCACGGGCATCCGCATGGCTACCCTAGAGCGGGACGAGTCAGGATTCAGAAGCGACTGGTGCTCTGTTTATCTAGACACGCTCAACGACGAAGAGAACTCGCTGCAGTTCAAGATAAACGCGGGGGGGAATCGCAGCGATTCTCAACGTTCAAACGATGGCGTACGATCGGACAATAGCTGGGACGCCTTCTGGGACGTGGCCGTTTTGAGGGACGAGCACGGGTGGTATGCGGAGCTCCGGATCCCCTTTTCCAGCGTGCTCTTTCAGGCGAACGACGGACAGGTGGTCATGGGCGTGTCGATGATGAGGAATATCTCACGCAAAAACGAGCGTCACGTGTATCCGGCCATCTCGCCCGACCAGGGTAATTCCGCCCACTCCAAGCCGTCTCAGATGCGGAAAATTATCCTGCAGGGGCTCCAGGAGCAGGGAAGGCCCGTATATGTCACACCGTATACCCTTGCCGGAGGAGGCTATGCTCACGCCTTGGACAGCCTTGGAACGAAGTATGACCGAAGCGTCGATCGCGTGCGCGAAGCGGGGCTCGACCTCAGGTACGGGCTCACTTCGAATCTCTCCCTACAGGTCACTGCGAACACCGATTTTGCCCAGGTCGAGGCTGACGACCAGCGGGTAAATCTGACCCGGTTCTCGCTATTCTTCCCGGAGAGGCGCCGCTTCTTTCAGGAGCGGGCCTCGAATTTCGAGTACTCGCTTGGAGAGCAAGATCGGCTCTTCCATTCTAGGACCGTCGGACTGGCGGGAGGAAGGCCCGTCCGAATTCTCGGTGGGGGGCGCTTGGTAGGTCGGGTGGGGGAGTGGGACGTCGGTATCCTGGACCTACAGACCTCCGAGTCCGAGGCCCTCCCCTCGGAGAATCTGGGAGTGGTGCGGCTGCGGCGGCGGGTGTTAAACGCGAACTCGTATCTGGGAGCGATTCTTACGAGTCGATCGGGTTCTGACGGGCATCAAAACACAGTGTACGGAGCCGATGCAATCTTTCGACTCGCGGGCGACGACTATCTGGTCCTCAACTGGGCCCAAAGTTTTGACAATCGAGAGCAGTTGTTGGGGGAAGGCCCCATCACGTTCCTCGACCGGGGCGTCGCGCGGTTGAACTGGGAACGCCGAGGTGTCGACGGGCTCACGTATTCGCTCGACCTCGCACGAGTAGGAGATATTTTCGATCCTGGGATGGGCTTCCTCCGCAGGAAAGACTACGCGCGGGGAGAGGCTAACCTGAGCTACGGGTGGCGTCCGGGTCTTGGGGCACGCCTGTTGACCTACGCGGTCGAGCTCGACGGCGCCGCCTTTCGCCGCAATGGCGACGGAGTAATCGAGACGGTGGAGATCGGATCGAGCGTGGTCCTGGACACGTGGGACCGACATCAATGGAGGTTGTCCGTTCCCTTTCGCTACGAAGACCTTGAATCATCGTTTTCGCTCGGTGAGGGTACAGGCGTGCCGCCTGGGATCCACCGCTTCGCGACGGCCCGCCTACAATACAGCGGCCCCCCGGGGGATCGTTTTCGAACCACCGCATCCGTTGAGGCAGGGAAGTTCTTCGATGGGCGGCAAATCTCGGTGTTCGCTGGGCCGGACTGGGGTCCGTCCGCGCATTTTAACCTGACCGCTAACTACGGGGTCGACTACGTAGACTTCGACGCGCGGGGGCAGAGCTTCACCGCCCACTTGGTGCGCCTACGTGCGCAGATAAACGTCTCGACCAGGACCTCTGCCGTCGCGTTCGTTCAGTACAACAGTGCCGAGACCGGGATCATTGCGAACGCGCGGTTCCGTTTCAATCCCAGGGAAGGGATCGACCTATATATTGTCTGGAATGAGGGTCTGATAACGGAACGAAACTCGTTCGAGCCTGTGCGGCCCTTTAGAAACGAACGCACGATCCTGATTAAGTATTCTCATACTCTCCAGTTCGGGATCTGATGACAGCACTAGCCCAAGCTGCGCCGGTGGCCGTTCTCGATGGCTTTGGCACGGTGTTACTCGGAATATTTGGTGGCTTTAACCGATAGGTCGCATCTCCTTGCGACGCGCTCGGGTTCTTACGCCTGCTAGTGGGGTATGGCGAACGGATGGTTCATTATGTTCGCTGTGCAACAAGGGAGGCCCACGATTATCCCCGAAGACCTAGCACAGAGCCGCCGCTCCGCGATGGCCCGCTCTCCCGAGATCGAGAACGTGTCGCGCCAGCTGGCATCGCTCGCAAGAGCCAAGCTGGAGCAGGATGGCCGGCTGAGTGTCCGACAGCGCCAAATTCTTCGCCGAGCCCTCGCAATGGCCGGGAAGCTCTTAGGCTGGAGCACGGCAGCGGTGAGCAACGGGGAATCGGTTGCGGCGGCCAGCAAGGACGTGATGAAAATGGCCAAGAAGGGTGCCAAATCCCTAGAGCGCGATCTGGCGGAGGAGTTGGCTAGGAAGCGGACCGAGGTGCACCAGCTTGAGGAGATTGCTGCGTATGCGCGGGAGCTCGCCGACGACCCGAATGCCACCTACGCGACCGAGATCAGCTACGGATACACTGCGCGGGACGCTTCCAAGACCCTGGTTACGAGGAGGGAAGTCGTCACAGTCAACGATTCGGAGGAGGCGAGGGGTGCCGCGGGCTCGATCGAGAAAAGCCTCCCGGGACGGGGCAAGCTTGCTGCGCAGATGATCGTCGAGATCGAGAGGCAGCAGGACCAGCTTGACTCGATGAAGCAGACCCTCCCCGCATTCGTGCAGTCATCGCGTCACTTGCTCGGTGAGGTGATCACCAGCCTCTAGCACGTGACGTCCGGGCCGTTTCTCGGGCTATCCGAAAGGTCTAGTGTAGTATTCGCTGAAAAGGCAGATCCTGGGCGGCCAAAACGAAGACGGTTGTCGGCATGCCTTCGGCCAGGTGGTGGAGACGGTCGTAGTATGACGCGAAGTTGGACCCGGGCGCTGCCATCCCCAGCATGACCAGGTCCGCGCCTCGGGATGAGCGGCTGAGTATTTCCTTGAATGGACGGCCCTCGCTCAGAATCACTTCTCCCTCCGCGTCCACCCTTACCTCCGCGAGCAGGGACGTCAGGTTCTCCTCTGCCCTCCCGCGCGCGGCGGGCTCTGGGACGACTAGCTTGATCTGGATATGAGCATCGCCCCACTCGACGCTCCTGCGGAGGAGGTGGGACAACAGTAGCATGAGCGCACCGTTCCGCTGCATCCCACCCCACCACACGTCGATCCTCCCTCGGGCACCAAACCCGGATCCCTCGTCGTGCACGATGATGACGTTTCTCCCCCCCTTGTGAAAGGAGTCGATCATCCCGCAGTAGTCCTCACGGACGCTCTCGCGCTCGCTATCTCCGAGGATGATCGTATTAGGGCGAAACCCTCCCATTCCGTAGGATTCCACGAGGTGTCGGGACCCTTGAAACGGATCCTTCGCAGAGACAAGTCGGACCAAAGCCTGGACCCCTCTACGGGCCAGAAAATCGCGAATTGTCCGTTCAAGCTTTTCCTTCCGCTCCAGGCTCCAAGACTCCTCTGGCAGCACGCTGGCGACGGTGACCAACCCCTTTCCTTGGGTCAGCGAGTTCGCGAAGCTTATTAAATGCCAGCGCCGCGTCGGCGCCCCCGACAGGACAAGTGGGTTCGGACGCCACGTCCGCCAATCCTCGGCCGACCCGCTGCTAAGGCGAAGGATTGATGAGCGAAGAAGCATGAGCCATATCCCGCCTCGTACATCCCCCCAGGTCGCCCGTATGCCTCTCTGCTCCAGCCAGAGGTACACACCGAACACCACCAAGGCGGCGACGCCAGACGCAAGGGGGTTGATCATGAACATGACCGCTAGGCAGCCTGCTGCGCCGAGTAGAGATAGGGTCCAATGCACGCGAAAGGCTGGCCGGAAGGACGGACTGGCAACCAGTGCCTCAATCCCCGCCGAGAGATTGAGAACCAGATAGGTTGTGAGGAAGAACATGGTCAGCACCGGGGCGATCGTGTTGAGGTCCCCGAGAATGACGGCGACAACAGCGATACCTAGGGTCACCAATGTACCAACCCTCGGCTCCTTCCGGGGGCCGCTGCCCCGTCCCAGCCAGCGGCCTCGCTCGGTCAATACGCCATCCCTCGCAAGAGCCTGAAGGACCCTCGGAGCCGCCAGGATGCTTCCCACTGCACTCGATAGGGT
>Ga0310121_10004573_pt1 | contig 12153 bp, 7 predicted proteins | sample CB27_Tmax_986_MG_FD_203504 | JGI IMG/M metagenome (GOLD analysis project Ga0310121, IMG submission 203504) | Marine microbial communities from Western Arctic Ocean, Canada - CB27_Tmax_986 | ecosystem: Environmental > Aquatic > Marine > Oceanic | place: Canada: Western Arctic Ocean | collected...
CCGCGGAACGGGAACAGACGCTCAACGCTGCGGCCGAGCTGGCGGCCTCGCTTGGCGCTTGTGTAGAACAAGTGCCCTTGCAGCAGCTCTCAACTTGGCTGCCGGGTATACGAACTGAAGATGTACGTCTGGCAGTGTACTTGCCCCGGGACGGTTTTTACCCGCATCCGCAACAGCTGGCGCGAGCATATGCCGACCTCGCCGCCGAGCTAGGAGTGGGTATTTCTGAAGGGATGGCCGTCCACGAAATACATGCTCACGGTCAGAGGTTTGTTCTCCAGTGTTCAGGGCAGCGTGTCGAGGTGGAACAAGTTGTTCTGGCGGTTAATGCGTTTGCCGCGCCGCTATTGCAGTGTTTGGGGATCCGGCTTGCCAACTATCCATATCCACGACACGTGTTTTCTATCAGGCCGCTGCCGGCTGCCCTGCGCGCCGACATGCCGATGACGATCTTTCAAGGCATGGATCTGATGCTGCGCCACGAGCAGGACGTGGTCCGGTCTATCTGTGGCTTGCCCGAAGAAAGCACCTTGGATGCGAGATTTGACCCGGATCGGTTGCCAGTGGTCAAGGAGCGGATCGGGCGCCGTATCGACCTATCGGATGGCGACGTGACACACGCTTGGAGCGGCCTGCGCGCGATAACGCCGGATCGGCGGGCGCTCGTTGGAGCGTTGCCCGGAGTGCCGGGCGCATGGTGTGCGATCGGCTTCAGCGGGCATGGTTTCATGCACGCCCCGGCTGTTGGTCAGACGCTCGCGGAAGTGGTGCTGACTGGACGCTCGTCCCGATTCGACCTCACCGGATTGAGCCCTGCGCGTTGGCTCGATCCACAGGAACTGGCACCCGTCCTGGAAGCCAGTCATCATTAGTATCCGCCGGAGGCGTTTGATTGGAACCATATGAAACTGGCAAGGCGATCGGTCGGTCGCCGAGCATCAAGACATCGGTTACCGGCAATGTAGTCGTCGTTCTGGACACGTACCGCGACGGGCGCCAACTTGCGCTCATTCATCCCTATTCGCGCTGTGTGCGCGCCGCGGACGTGCACGAATTGATCATCACCGACGATGCATCCGCAAAACCAGGTGTAACGGTCGATCGAGTAGCCGGCGTTGGCTTCATGACATTCGACATGTCAGGTGTTGTAATGGTTGGCGACAAGCTCACATGCCCCCGGCTCGGCTCGTTCGGGGTCGTCGTTGGTTTCGACTTGGCCCACGATCCCAATCATATGAATATCGTTCTCTATGACACAACGCGGGCGAGTGGCCGCGCGCTTGGGTTGGAGTTAGGAGACGAACTTTGTTTCGAAGCACAACCCACTTGGGATTAGGCATCCACCTCTGGGCACCTTGCCAGAAGATATGATTGAGCGCAATGCCGCGTTAAATAGCCGACCGAGATTGACATTCATTGAGCTGGCTCGCTTCTATGGTCCTCTCGCCGCCAGCGACATATCTGTCTCGGCTGTGCATCCAATCGTGATGGCGAGTCTGGCCCGCAACGCGGAGGCGACCTTTGATCTGGCAGTGTATGGCTCGATGTTTGCTATCCTCATCTTACTGGAAAGTCCGATCGTCAACGTTATGCACTTAGCCAACGCATTAGTAGTTAACACGGCGCGGTACCGCACGGTGCGGCATTACGCGCTCCTCATTGTGGCATGCAGCTCGGCTGTGCTCATCATCCTGGCCTTCACCCCGATGGGCGCGCTGACGCTGCAGCGTTGGATGGGGCTGGCGCCCGATCTCGCGCACCAGGCGGCCAGCGTGCTGCGGCTGTTTCTCATCTGGCCACTTATGTTGGGCTGGCGTCGCCTTTGCCAGGGGGTCATCATTAGGCAAGGCCGCCCGGCCGTCGTCGGCTGGGGGACATTTTCCCGTGCGGCTGTCGTGGCTGGCGCTGTGTCGCTCATGACGACGCTTCGTGGTGGTAACACAGTTCACACGGCGAGCCTGATTCTAATCATGGCGATGGCGATCGAAACGCTGGTCGTGAGCCTCAGCGCCCTAAGGATGCTACGTGCAGGTGTGTTGAGCCGTGCTGAGGCGGAAGAAGTGCCGCTCACACTCGGAGAGGTCAATCGCTTCTATATGCCGCTAATGTTGATGACGGTATTGCTGGTCACAACGCGACCGGTCCTGATCGCAGGGTTGGCGCGGTTGCCACAACCGGAGACGGCGATTGCAGCCTGGTCGGTCGTATTAAGCGTAACGCTGTTGTTCAGTAATCACGCGCGTGGCTTCCAACATATGGCCATCGCGCTCGCAGACGACCGCGCGCGCTATGAGCGCATCGCGCGCTTCGCACGCTTGGTCGGTGTTGTCTCAACAGGAGCGTTGGCTCTCATTGCCATTACGCCACCAGGAACGTGGTTCCTCGGGAGAGTGATGGGCATCGAAGGCTCGCTGCAAGGGATTGTACGTGTCGGCATCTTCTTCACCTGCTTGGTGCCTATCCTGCGGGCGATCCAGAACAGTATTCGCGGTGTGTTAGTGCGCGTCGGCGCAACGAAGACGATCAACTTGATCGCCCTTTCTAATGTATCCATCTTGGTGGTGGGCGCAGTTCTTGTTGCCTGGCTTCAGCTGCCTGGCGTGTTGACCACGGCCGCGCTGTTTGGGGCCGCATATCTGGTGGAGGCGCTTGTGTTACGCCGCACTCTGCAACCGAAGCCATTACCGGTCTTGTCGGCCTATGCGCCCTAGTATCCCACTGTCAGCTAAACGCATAATTAGTCGATTTCGGCGATATCGTGATGCTCGCCGGGGAGAGTAAACCTTGATCAAAATTGGGATCGATATTGGTGGGACGTTCACAGATGCAGTCGGCATGGACGAGTCGACCGGCGCTTTCTGGTCGTCCAAAGTGCCAACAACCTATCCGGATCCATCCGAGAGTTTCGTCAACGCGCTGGATAAGCTACTGGCGGAGAAGTCGTTGGATACAAAGCATGTCGCGCTGGTGATCCACGGCACGACACTGGTTACCAACGCGATTATCGAGCGGCGGGGCGGCCCGGCCGGTTTATTGGCTACCGAGGGTTTTGGGGATACGCTCTGGATTCGCACTGAGCGGCGTTATGACTTGTTCGACGTAATGATCGAGTTCCCCGATCCGCTTGTGTCTCGCAGGCATGTGATCGAAGTGCCCGAACGAATACGCTATAACGGCGAAGTAGTCACCCCATTGGACGAAGCGGCCATGCTCGCCGGTGTCGACCGGCTGGTTGAAGACGGCGTCAACTCCGTAGCTGTGTCTTACTTGCACTCGTACAGCAATCCCGATCACGAGCAGCGTACCGCGTCCCTCATCCTCGAAAAATATCCGCAGCTGCGTTTGTCGCTGTCAAGCGAAGTGTGGCCCGAGAGTGGGGAGTACCATCGCACGTCAACCACCGTGGCAAACGCCTACGTGCAGCCCATTACGGAGGCATATTTGCATCGTCTGACGGAGGTGCTGCAGGCAAAGGGGTTTGCAGGAAAGTTTTACCTGATGCTCTCCAATGGCGGTACGGCAGCTGTCAAGACCGGCCGCAAGCTGCCCATTCAACTGATCGAATCGGGGCCGGCGGCGGGTGTGCTGGCAGCAACCTATCTGGCCGAACACGCGGACTTGGCCGATGTGCTGTCGTTTGACATGGGCGGTACGACGGCCAAACTGAGCCTGATCGAAGACGGGGAACCGCTCGTCGCGGACCTGGTCGAAGCCGCCCGACTCAAGCGTCACATGCCCGGAAGCGGTATCCCCATCAAGGTGCCCGTGGTAGATCTGCTTGAAATCGGCAGCGGTGGGGGCAGCGTGGCGCGCATTGATCACATGGGGCTGCTGAAGGTCGGTCCTCACAGCGCCGGTTCGGATCCGGGCCCGGCCTGCTATGGCTGGGGGGGCGAAGAGCCGACCGTGACCGATGCGGACCTCTTGCTGGGTTATCTCAACGCAGACTATTTCTTGGGCGGCGAGATGCCCCTCGATGTCGAGGCAGCCCGGCGTGTGATTAAGCGCAACATTGCCGAACGGACGGATTTAGACTTAGTTGAAGCCGCTTGGGGAATTCATGAGGTTGTGAATCAGAATATGGCGCTGGCGGCGAAGATGCACGTGTTGGAGCGTGGTCATGATCCCACGCACTACGCGATGGTAGCTTATGGCGGTGCAGGTCCCGTCCATGCGTACGGCATGGCGCGGGCGCTTGGGGTGAGGAAGGTGGTTGTGCCGCCGAGCGCCGGAGTGGCGGCCTCATTGGGCCTCTTGGTGGCACCGATCGCGTTCGATCTGGTTCAGACGCTGCGGATGCCGTTGCCCGGTTGTGAGTGGGACGTGTTGCGCGGCGGCATCGAGGCGCTCGAGGCTCAAGGGACAGCCATCTTACGGGAGGCAGACGTGCCGCCGGAGGAGATCCTCTACGCGCGCAACGCCGATATGCGTTTTATCGGCCAGGGATTTGAAGTGACGGTACCGATACCGCGCGAGCGTCTCGATGCCGACCAGGCCGCAGCAATCCTGGCTGCGTTTCAGCAGACGTACCGCGCGCGCTATGCCCACTTGCCCTCCGAGGACGACAATATCGAGTTTGTCCGCCTGCGGATGCGGGCATGGACTCCAACGCCTCCGCCGCGCCTGCCACGTGCAGCGAAAGGCGCCGGGACGATCGAGCCGCTAGCGCACCGCGAAGCGTATTTCGGCGATGCAAAGGGATTCATCCAAACGCCAGTCTTTCGTTGGAAACGGATGGCGCCTGGCAAAACGGTGGCTGGGCCTGCAATTGTCGAAGCATTCGATACGACGGTGGTCGTCGGCCCACATGGGCAAGTGACCATGGATGAGGCCCTCTATCTGACGCTTGAGTTGGAAGGAGGTGATCTGTGACAGCGGCGACGTCAAACTTCGATCCAGTGCGCCTGGAGATGCTGTGGAGCCGGTTGCTGTCGATCTCGGACGAGATGGCTGTCACCCTTACCCGCACTGCCTTTTCGCCGATCGTGCGCGACGCCCATGACTACGGCTGTTCGGTGTTCGATGCGGACGCCAACTTGATTGCGATGGGTGAGGACGCCACGCCGGGCTTGTCGGTATCGGCGATGATCTCGGTGAAGAACATGTTGAAGGTGTATCCGCCGGATACGCTGCAACCGGGCGATGTCCTGATCTTGAACGATCCATGGTTGGCGACCGGGCACCTGCTCGACCTGACGATTGTGACGCCCGTGTTCTTCGAGGAGCAGTTGGCCGGCTATGCGGCCTCGGTCGCACACCATATGGACATCGGCGGCCGCAAGACAACACCCCACAGCACGGAAGTATATGAGGAAGGCCTGTTTCTGCCGGTGTTGAAGCTGTACAAAGCCGGCCAGCCGAATGACACGCTGTTTCGCATTCTGGCAAGCAATGTGCGCGTTCCCGACATGGTCATAGGTGATGTACATGCTCAGGTGGCGGCCAACAAACTGGGCGCGAAACGCATTTGTGCGCTGCTATCCGAAAACGGCTGGTCGGACCTCAACATGTTGGGCGCAGAAGTACTCTCGCGGTCTGAGGCGGCTATGCGGGAAGCGCTGGCGAAAATCCCCGATGGCGAATACCGCGGTGGGCTGGTGATCGACGGTTTCGAGCAGGATTTGCAGATCGTGGCGACGGTGACGGTGGCGGGTAGCGACCTAACCATTGATTTCGCCGGAACCAGCCCTCAGGTTGACCGCGGTATCAACTGCGTGTTGCCGATTACGGAGGGGATCGCCCTGTTGGGCCTGCAGCTGGCGCTGCGACCCGATGTGCCGACCAATGGGGGTGTGGCGCGACCGCTCACCGTGAAAGCACCCTCGGGATCGCTGCTAGCGGCCGAGTACCCGGCGCCGGTCGTCGGTCGGTCGCTCGTGCTGGACCACCTGCCCCCGGCCATTTTTATCGCCCTTGCCGACGCGATCCCGGAGCACATAAACGCAGTCAGCGGCGGGCCGGTGTGGAGTGAGCGCTTCTATGGCAACCGGTCAGACGGTAGCCCGTTCTTCGTGTTACAACTGCTCAATGGCGGGCAAGGCGCACGTCCGGGCAAAGACGGCGTCTCTGCCCTATCGTTTCCGAATAATGTCGCGACGATTCAGGCTGAAATTTTCGAGGCGAACGTACCGCTGCTCGTGGAGCGCAAAGGCCTTGTCCGTGATTCGGGCGGCCCCGGAAAGTTCCGCGGCGGGCTGAGCCAGGAGTTCCGGATCCAGGTGCTTCCTGAGGTCGGCGGGCCAATCATCCTGTCGATCCGAGCAGACCGCACGCGCAACCCGGCGCCGGGTCTGTTTGGCGGTAATCCGGGCCGACCTGGACGCATCCGCCGCAATGGGGAGGAACCCCTGCCCCCCAAGCAGCCGGTTACGATACACCCGGCAGACGTCGTCTCCTGGCAGCTGGCCGGCGGCGGCGGCTATGGCGACCCATTCGCGCGCGATGCGGAAGCGGTGCTGGCTGACGTGATCGATGGACTGGTCAGCACCGAGGCCGCCGAACGAGAATACGGGGTTGTAATCCGTGGTCAGCCGCCGCGCGTCGAACTCGACCGGGCGGCAACGGATGCCTTGCGCGCCGGACAGGCGTCGGAGGCGGCAACTGGGGTGCCTGCTTGACGGCCACAGACATCACCAATCCGGCCCGGCTGCAAATACTCTGGAGTCGTCTGCTATCGATCGCTGATGAGATGGCGGTGACGCTGACGCGGACGGCCTTCTCGCCGATCGTGCGCGATGCGCATGATTACGGCTGTGCGGTGTTCGACGCAGATGCCAACATGGTGGCTATGGCCAACGACGCGACGCCGGGGCTCTCTGTGTCGTCCATGATCTCTGTCAGAAACATGCTCAAGGTGTATCCACCGGAGACGCTGCAGCCGGGCGATGTCTTGATCATGAACGACCCTTGGTTGGCGACCGGGCATCTGCTCGACCTGACAATCGTCACCCCTGTCTTTTTTCGTACTCGATTGGCGGCCTTCACAGCTGCCGTTGCGCACCACATGGACATTGGCGGCCGCAAGACAACCCCGGACAGCACCGAGGTATATGAAGAGGGTCTTTTCTTGCCGGTCTTGAAGTTGTTTGAGCGCGGTCAGCCAAATGAGACCTTATTCCGCATCCTGGAAAGTAACGTGCGCGTGCCGGCGATGGTCATCGGCGACGTGCATTCCCAGGTGGCGGCGAATGCGCAGGGGGCGCAGCGCATTTGCGAGCTGCTCGGTGAGTGCCGCTGGTCGGATCTGAACACGTTAGGTCAGGCGGTGCTTGACAAGGCCGAAGCAGCGATGCGCGCAGCGATCGCTGCCATCCCGGATGGCGCCTATCACGGTGAAATGGTCATGGACGGCTTCGACCACGATCTGAAGATGGTCGCGGCGATGACAGTGAGCGGGGATGAACTGCGTGTCGACTTCACGGGCACCAGCGACCAGATCGATCGTGGCATCAACTCTGTGTTGAGCTTCACCCAGGGTCTGACGCTCGTCGCCATCAAGATGATCATCGATCCGAGCACGCCCATTAACGGCGGTTGCATTCGACCTCTGACGATTCACGCGCCGGAGGGCAGCCTGCTGGGGGCCAAATATCCGGCCCCGGTGCTTGGGCGCTCGATCGTCGGGCAGTACATTCAGCCGACACTGTTGCTCGCGCTGGACGAGGCGATACCGGGTAGGGTGTGTGCGCCGAGCGGCGGCCCGGTCTGGAGTGAGCGTTTCTATGGCAACCGCTCAGATGGAACTCCGTTCTTCGTGCTACAGCTGCTCAACGGCGGCCAGGGCGCGCGCTCTGACCGGGATGGGGTATCGGCCCTCTCCTTTCCTGGCAACGTCGCTTGCATTCCGGTGGAGTTGTTCGAAGAGAATGCGCCCCTCTTGGTGGAGCGCAAAGGTCTGATCGTCGATTCGGGTGGTGCGGGGCAGTATCGCGGGGGTTTGGCCCAGGAATTCCGCGTGCGCGTCCTCGAAGAAGTGGCTGGCGATCCGACGCTATCCATCCGCGCTGACCGGACGCGTAATCCCGCTCCCGGTATCTTCGACGCCCGATCGGGCAAACGCGCCCGCATTATTCACAACGGCGCAGAATCGCTTCATCCAAAACGGCCGACGACGATCCAGGCGAGAGACGTTATTTCGTGGCAACTCGCGGGCGGCGGCGGACTAGGCGATCCGTACACGCGTGAGCCGAGCAGGGTGCTGCTTGATGTGAACGAAGGCTTCATCAGTCCGACAGCCGCCGAACAGGAGTACGGTGTGCGAGTGCGCCGTGCTGGACACCGGTATGAGATCAACCGGGTGAGTACGGAAGCCCTGCGGGGGCAATCACCTGCTGAGCGGCCTGCACAATCACGCGGGCAGCGCTGAGTACAAATTCTTAAACAAATCGATCAGGAGAAGAGATCATGACGAACACGGTTGCGGAAGCGATAGCCGACGAATTGGCACAGGCCGGCATCGACCGCGTATTTGGAATGCCCGGCGGCGAGGTGCTGTTCCTGATGGACGCCCTGCGCCGGCGAAATATATCCTTTGAGTTGTGCCGCCACGAGGCCAATGCCGGGATCATGGCAGCCGTCTATGGCCGGCTGAAGGGCGTGCCCGGTGTTGTACTGACAACCCTGGGGCCCGGCGCTGCCAATCTCATGCTGCCCCTCAGCAACAGCCTGCTCGACCGCGAGCCGCTGCTGGCGATTTCGGCGCAAGTCCCGGCCGGTTGGCCAAAATCGCATTCCCATCAGCGGCTGCCGTTGCTGGAGAGCTACGGCCCGGTTACCAAGTTCGCTGCCGCACTCGAGCCATATACTGCCCGGACCTCGGTACGACGCGCCCTGCAAGCCTGTTTCGAAGAGCCGGGTGGACCAGCTTATCTCACCTTGTCCGCCGACGAGGCGATCAAGGAATCGCTGGAGCAGACATCGGAGCCGGGCAGGGCGGTCGACGCTCTGCCGCCGACCGTCGGCGATCCCGCCAAAGCCGCTGTGCAACTTCATGCGCGTCTCGCAGCAGCCGAGCGGCCGCTTGTTTTGCTGGGGCTTGGGCTGCAGCCTGCTGATGCCGAGAGTCTGCGCCGCTGGCTAGAGGCCTGGAATCTGCCTGTGGCCGTTACGCCAAAGGTGAAGGGTTGGGTAGATGAGACAAACGACAATTTCGTCGGCGTACTCGGGGGTATGGCCGTAGACGGCCTTATGGTCGATGCGCTCAAGCACGCGGACTTGTTAGTCGGATTTGGCTTCGACCCGGTGGAGGTCGACAAAACCTGGCATGCCGACTTGCCCATTGTCTGGGCGCTTCAGGCGCCGCTAGCCCTCCAAATCGTCCCGCAGCATGACCTTGTGAGTGCTAGGCACACTGAATTATTGGCACACCTCTTGGAAATGGAGCCACCCCAGACGTGGCATGCGGCGTTTCGGGAAACGCAGCAACGCCTGCGCGATATTTACACAAACGGCGGATCTGGCAATCTGCGCGAAAACCCGGTTGCCGTCGTGCGCACGCTGGCGGAGGCGCTTCCTCCCGAGACGATTGTGACCACAGACGTGGGATCACATAAATACATATTCGGCCAGTTTTGGCCCAGCGAGCAGCCGCAGACATTTTTTATGTCGAATGGTCTATCCGGAATGGGCTATGGATTGCCAGCGGCGATCGGCGCCAAGCTGGCGCGCCCCGATGCTCCCGTGATTGCTGCCCTTGGCGATGCAGGTTTTTCGATGAACAGCCAAGAGCTTGAGACCATGCAGCGGCTCGGTGCGCCGGTGATCACCGTCGTGATGGCGGATAAGTCGCTCTCGTTGATCCATCACGGCCAACAGTCACGTGGTCTGCCCAAGTATGGCGTTGAATTCGATCCCATCGACAGCGTGAAAACCGCCGAGGCGTGCGGTGTGGAGGGCGTGCGGGTAGACGCGGCCGACGAACTGGGTGCCATCGTTGCCGGAGCCGTAAAAGAAAACCGTGCGCTTGTGGTCGAAATCCCGGTCGAAATCGCTGCGTACAGCGGTTTGGTCTGATGTGGCCCAATGCGGTTTGGTCAGAATGTGCACCGCGAGCATGCCGGCGCCCGCTCCGCGCCGGGCTATGAGTATTTCGTCTACTACTCTCGCTAAGGCGCTGCGCACCAACAGGATTCGACTTCGTAATTACCTTTCCGAATTGGAATCTCGCTTCAACGAGCGGGAGCCGGACGCACTCGCATTCGTGCCGGAGCAGGAGCGGTTTGTCCGCCTGGAGCGAGAGGCCATAGAACTCGAGCGGCGAAATCCTGATCCGGCCGCACGGCCACCACTTTTTGGGATGCCGGTCGGGGTAAAGGACATCATCCATGTGGCTGGGATTATAACGGGGGCCGGCGCGGACGTGCCGCAAGCCGAGTTGCAGGGGGAAGAAGCGGTCTGTGTCTCAAGCCTGAAGTCGGCCGGGGCGCTGATACTTGGCAAAACGGTCACGACTTGCTACTCCGACCTGTCATTTGCGCCGGGTCCGACTCGAAATCCGCACAACCCTGAATACACACCGGGCGGATCGAGCAGCGGCTCGGCTGCCGGCGTGGCGGCCGGACTCTGTGGCCTTGCTTTGGGCACGCAGACCGGCGGTTCCCTGACACGCCCAGCGGCATACTGCGGCGTTGTGGGTTTCAAGCCTAGCTACAACCGCATCTCATGCGCCGGTGTCGTCCCATTAGCCCCGTCGCTTGACCACGTCGGCTTGATTGCAGCCGACGTGAAGGACGTGTTGTTTTCGGCAAGAGTACTCTGTCGGACATGGCAGGCGCCGCCTCCCGGCCGCCGGCCCTCGCTGGGCATCCCGATTGGCCCGTATCTGGACTGTACATCCCGCGAAGGAGAAATCCACTTCCGCAAGATATGCGATCGCCTCCAAGCCGCTGAATTTCATCTGATCAAAGTGGAGGCCTTCTCGGATTTCGAGTCCATTTGTGAGCGGCATGGGCAACTCGTGGCTGCCGAAGCTGCTTCGTCTCACCGCGATAGGCTAAGTCATAACGGGACGCCGTTGCCAGAACTGATTCGTCTTGGGGAGAAGGTGTCTTCGGAATTGCTTGCTGTGGCTCGGGCTGGCAGGGATTCGTTACGCCGGGAATTAGCGGCTCTTATGGATGCACACAATATTGACATGTGGATTGCACCTGCCACGACAGGCCCGGCCCCGCCCGGCCTAGAAAACACCGGCAACCCGGTGATGAATCTCCCATGGACCTACAGCGGCCTACCGACGCTCACGCTTCCATCGGGTGTGAATCAAGCCGGTTTACCACTAGGCTTGCAGCTGGCAGCCGGCTGGTACGCAGATGAGTCCCTACTGGCGTGGGGCAGCGAGATTGAGAGCCTTTTGCGTTCCCCAAGATAGCAGAATCACCTTGATCCAAATCAGATGGATTGGCAGCTTGCTGCGCTTACTGCGCGCACACACTTGGCTGGCGGTCATCTGTGGCGCCATGTTCTTGACTGCCGGCGGCGTCGGACTGAGCAACCCGGTCCTGTCGCTATATGGTCAAAGCTTTGGCGTAAGTGCTTCTCTGGTTGGCTTCTACATCACCACTTTTGCTGTAGGGCGGCTCATTGCGACGATCCCGGCGGCCCGAAGTGCCGACCGTTGGGGATACCGCAAGCTGCTGATCTTGGGCCCTATTGTTGTGGCCTTAGGCACCCTGGGACTGGCCTCGGCAGCTTCCTATCCCCAGCTCGTCGCCTTTCGCTTTGTTCAAGGTATTGGGTCCGCCATCAACCTCTCCGCCGGCTTCCTGGCGGTGGCCGATCTGTCCGCACCCGAGGAGCGTGGCTCGATAACCGGACTTTTCCAGGGCAGCATGCTCTTGGGACTCGCGGTGATGCCGGCGGTTAGCGGCGTGCTAGCCGCGAGCTATGGACTACGAGCACCGCTCTACGGGGCTGCCCTGCTGGCTTGTATGGCAGGACTGCTAAACTGGTGGCGGTTTCCGGAATCCCGGATGGAACATCCTCAGGTGGTGGGAGCGCAACCTCCATCACCCACCGCGCCCGCACGCGGGCTGCTCACGAACAGAAGTTTTGTCATGGCGGCACTGGCGGCGCTGATCATTTTGGTGGCGCGGTCTGGCTCGCGTACCACAATCTTGCCGTTGCTTGGGCACGAGCTTCTGGGACTCGACACACGAC
>Ga0310121_10004574_pt1 | contig 12151 bp, 2 predicted proteins | sample CB27_Tmax_986_MG_FD_203504 | JGI IMG/M metagenome (GOLD analysis project Ga0310121, IMG submission 203504) | Marine microbial communities from Western Arctic Ocean, Canada - CB27_Tmax_986 | ecosystem: Environmental > Aquatic > Marine > Oceanic | place: Canada: Western Arctic Ocean | collected...
GCAGCAACGTACACGTGATCGTAGGCGCAGCGCCCGCCCCTGAAGATGTGGATGAGAAGACGTCCCGTCCGCTGCATGTGCTGACGCTTTCAGCCAAAACCGAAGCCGCCCTTCGCGATTTGGCTGCGAACTATGCGCAGTGCCTGGCCGCCGGCTCCGATGTAAAGCTTGCCGACGTTTGCTTCACAGCCAATACCGGTCGCTCCCACTTTAACAATCGTCTGAGCCTGGTGGCTGAGTCTGGAGATCAGGCGCAAGAAAAATTAGCCGCATTCGCCGCCACACAGGCAGTCGGCGGGCTTGCAAGTGGACAGCTCACGGAACGCAAAGCGTCTAAGATCGCCTTCCTCTTCACCGGCCAGGGCGCCCAATATGTCGGCATGGGCCGCGAACTATACGAAACCCAACCCACTTTCCAGGCCGCCCTCGACCGTTGCGCCGAAAAACTGCGCCCATACCTAAACCTGCCGCTCATGGAAATTCTCTACCCCGAATCTCCAACCCTTCGGCTGCCGCTCGACGGGCTCACGACGCAGCCCTCAGGACATGTTACTGATTGCCAATTACAAATCTCTAACACCGCATACACTCAACCCGCCCTCCTCGCCGTCGAATACGCCCTCGCCCAACTCTGGCTCTCCTGGGGTGTGAAGCCCGACTTCGTCATGGGGCATAGCATTGGCGAGATTGCAGCCGCTTGTGTCGCCGGAGTTTTCAGCCTGGAAGATGGCCTGCGACTGGCCGCTGCCCGGGGACGCCTGATGCAAGCGTTGCCGCAAGATGGCATGATGGCAGCCGTGTTCGCAAATGAGAGGCGTGTCGCTCCGGCAGTCGCCGCCCACGCAGACCAAGTTGCTATTGCGGCCATCAATAGTCCTGAGAACGTTGTCATCTCCGGCCACCGGCAAGTCATAGAAGCCATCCTTGCAGAATTGGCCGCCGCCGGCGTCCCCGCGCAGCCACTTTCTGTCTCGCACGCTTTCCATTCGCCGTTGATGGAACCAATGCTGTCGGCGTTTGAGCAGGTCGTCGCCAATGTGACCTTCACCGCCCCCCAATTAAACATGGTCTCCAACGTTACCGGTCAATGCATCGACGCTGATGTAGCAACGCCGAAGCATTGGGTTCGCCATGTGCGCCAGGCAGTGCGATTTGCCGACGGTATGAATACATTGTTCGAACAGGGCTGCGACGTATTTGTAGAAATCGGCCCCAAGCCAACTTTGCTGGAGCTAGGCCGCCAATGCTGGCCGGACGCCGCTTTGTCGGCCGTTGGAACGGGGGCTGATCCGCCCGTACACTGGCTACCCAGCTTACAAACTGGGCATTCAGACTGGCGCCGACTGCTGGAGAGCTTAAGCGCATTGTACGTGCGTGGGGCGGATCTGGATTGGGCCGGTTTTGATCGCGATTATCCGCGCCGCAAAGTGCAGCTGCCGACCTATCCTTTCCAACGGCAGCGCCATTGGCTGCAGTCGCAGCCACGCGAGATGCTGCCAGGCCAGTCCCAGACCATCGCAGCCCATCCTTTATTGGGCCAGCGAATGCAACTGGCGGGCGCAAAAGAGCTCCGGTTTGCAGCCCAGCTCCATCCAGAGCAGCCGGCATTCCTAGAGCAACATCGTCTCTTTGGGGAAGTGGTCGTGCCGGCGGCCGCCTTCCTGGAAATGGCCCTGGCAGCGGGGAAACATATCATTCCAATCAGCTCGCCGGCACTCCAGGCGGTGGCCTTTGAAAATCCGCTGCGTCTGTCAGATGGCGAGCCAACAACACTGCAGTTGACGCTCACTCCCGTCGATTCCGGCGCAACATTCGAAATCTTCAGTTTGAACGCTGAATCAGCAGACCCGGCCTGGACGCGACATGTGTCCGGCTTGCTTCAGGCGGCAGCAGCTGCGCCGGAGGCTGTTTCCGTTGCGGATTTGCAGGCGCGGTTTGACGTCGAACAGTCCGTCGCTTCGGTATACCGACAACTACAGGCGCGCGGCGTCGATTATGGCGCGGATTTCCAGGCGCTTGAGCGGATCTGGCAGCGCGCTGGCGAAATTCTAAGCCTGATCCAATTGCCCCTGCCTTTGGAAGCGTCTTACAAGCTGCATCCGGTATTGCTAGACGCCTGCTTCCAGGGGCTAACCCTGGCATTGCCGGATGGTTCCGACACAGACACGTACCTGCAGGTCGGACTAGAACGCTTGCAAGTGTACGCCGCGCCCGAAAGTCCTCTGTGGAGTCACGCCCGCGTGCGTCCGCTTGCGGATTCGGGAAACGAAACGTTGCGCGCTGATGTCCGCTTGTTCACGCCACAGGGTCGTGTGGTCGCCGAGGTGGAGGGTCTGTTGCTTAAGCGCGCCGACCGGGCGCGCTTGTTTGGGCGCTCTCAATCTGAAGCAGGATGGCTCTACGAAGTGCTCTGGCAAGCGCGCCCTCGTCCGTCTGGCCAAATAAGCGACTATCTCGTTGCGCCAAAAGCACTCGGCGCGCTCCTCGGCGCCCAATTGCCATCGCTGACCAGCTCGCCAGAACTGGACGCGTATGCAGCTGCCTGGCCGCAGCTGGAGCGCCTGAGCAGCGCCTATGCTAGGGATGCTTTCCGGCAGCTGGGCTGGACGCTGGAGCCAGGTCAACAGTTTTCGAGCGCGGATTTGGAAAGTCTGGGCGTCGGCACCCAACACACACGCCGCCTCGAGCGCCTGTTGGAGCTGCTGCTAGAGGCCGGCTACCTTCGGCAGGTCGACACGAGATGGGAAGCGCAGCGAACACCCATTGAACAAGACCTTGCAGCACAATGCGCCGCGCTGATGGCGCAATGCCCTCCCGCTGCAGCCGAGTTGACGCTGCTCAGTCGCTGTGGCGCGGGGCTGGCGAAAGTGTTGCGGGGGGAGCAAGACCCGCTCCAATTATTGTTTCCGGCCGGCGATCTGACCTCGGTGCGGCAGCTCTATCAGGATTCGCCCCCAGCGCGAGTTATGAACACGCTCGTGCAAGCAGCTTTGAAGGCCGCGCTAGAGCGCCTTCCCGCTGGGCAGCCGGTACGCATCCTGGAAATCGGCGCCGGAACTGGCGGGTTGACGGCCGGCCTGCTGTCGCAACTGCCCGCCGATCAAGTCGAATATACTTTTACTGACGTAGCGCCGTTGTTTACGCTCCCGGCGCAGGAACAATTTAAGGATTATTCTTTTGTGCGCTACGCATTGCTGGACATTGAGCGCGCGCCCCAAGAGCAGGGCTTCGCCGCACACGAATACGATCTAATTCTGGCAGCCAACGTGATCCATGCGACCGAAAACGTGCGCCAGACGGTGCAGAACGTGCAGACGTTGCTGACACCGGGGGGCCTTTTTCTTTTAGTGGAAGGAACTGCGCCCCAACGCTGGGTGGACCTGATCTTCGGAATGACAGAGGGGTGGTGGAAGTTCAACGACCACGACTTGCGTCCCCGGCATCCATTACTCGCAGCCGAACAATGGGAACAACTCCTGCAGGAATGCGGGTTCGAAGACGTTGTGAGCGTCGCACCAGAAATCGGGTCGGCGCGTACGCCGCTGTGCCAGGCGCTAATCATGGCGCAAAGCCCCTCGGCTGCAACCAAAATGTCTGGCGAGTGGCTCTTGCTGGCTGACGAGACAGGCGTCGCAGAACAGCTGCAAGCCCAGTTGCAAACGGTCGGGGCGGATTGTAGCCTTATATTCTCTGGCTCAACCTACGAGCAAGTTGCGCCGCGGACGTTCCGCGTGGACCCGGCTCGCCCGGCGGATTTCCAGCGGGTGCTGGGCGCGCTAGGCGTCGATGGCCAGACGTCCCTCTTGCGCGGCGCTGTCCACCTATGGGGCTTGGACTCCGCACCTGAAGACCCACTGGCCCAGCGGACGGCCCACATCTGCGGCAGCGCGCTACATCTGTTCCAGGTGTTGAGAGAGTTGCCCGAGCCGCCTGCTTTGTGGCTGGTCACGCGCGGAGCGCAAGCAGCAGGTGATCTCTCAGATGCCCCGGATCCTGTACAGGCGACCCTCTGGGGGTTGGGCCAGGCCATCTCGCGAGAACATCCCGAGCTGCAGTGCATGTTAATCGACTTGGACCCTGCTCGCGACGAACACGAGGCCGCAACACTGTTTGCAGATTTGCAGCCTTTAGAGGCCAGCGGCGAAGCGCAATTGGCCTACCGCCAGGGGCGGCGGTTGACGGCGCGGTTGGCGCGCCGAGAGGCAGTTGTAGAACAGCCGCTCCGCTTGAAGTCGAACGCCGCATATCTGATCACTGGCGGGCTGGGCGGAACCGGCTTGCTTGTAGCCCGATGGCTAGCGGCACACGGCGCACGCCATCTGGCGTTGCTCGGGCGCCGTGAACCCTCCGAAACGGCTCAGGCTGTGCTCCGCGAGTTGGAAGAATCCGGCGTCCGCGTTCTGGTCGTCCAGGCGGATGTCGCCGAATATGGACAGCTTGAACAGGCGTTTGCTCGCCTCAAGGAGTCGCTGCCGCCGCTGCGCGGGATTATTCATGCCGCTGGCGTTTTCGACGATCGGCTGCTGCGCGAACACGAGTGGGCCCTTTTTGCTAAAGTGTTTGCCCCCAAGGTCAGCGGCGCTTGGAACCTGCAGCGCCTGACACAGGAAATGTCGTTGGAATTCTTTGTGCTCTTTTCGTCGGCGGCCGCACTGTTGGGCGCGGCGGGGCTGGCGAACTACCTTGCGGCCAATGCGTTCTTGGATGCCCTGGCTCACCAGCGGCGGGCGCATGGTTTGCCCGGCCTGAGCGTCAATTGGGGCCCGTGGGCTGCAGTCGGAATGGCGCAGGCAGTCGGCCGCCAACGGGCCGTGCAATGGGCTGGGCGGGGTGTCACGCCCCTGGCGCCGGAGCGGGCGTTACAGGTGCTGGCCGGGCTGCTTGGCCAGGAGGCGGCTCAAGTGGGCGTGATGGATATAAACTGGGTGAAGTTCCTGCAGCAGTTTCCCAACGGGGCGCGCCCGCCATTCTTTGAAGCCCTCGCTAGCCAAGATGAACCGCAGCCAACCCAGCTGGCCGAATTTTTACAGGTTCTGAATGATACTCCACCCAGCGAGAGGCGTGCCCAGTTGGCGCTGCATGTGCAAGGGTTGGTCGCCTCCATTTTGGGGTATGAATCTCCCCAAGTCCTCGACTTGCAGCAAGGATTCTTCCAATTGGGCATGGATTCGCTCATGTCCGTTGAGCTGCGCAACCGTCTGCAATCCAGCCTGGGCTGCCCGCTGCCCGCGACCCTGACGTTTCTATATCCGACCGCGGGGGCGCTGATTGACTATCTTGCTCGCAACGTGATCGCGCTGGACGCCCCCGCAGAGCTAAGCCCGCCTAGCGAGTCGGCCAGCGCAGATTTGCCTGACCTTGCCGGGCTGTCGGAGGATGAACTGGCAGCCCTGGTGGACTCGGAGCTTGAGCGACTGCAGTCCTGAAGCAGATGCCCCAGAAACAGACAGAACCGATGCCAGAAAACCTTGACCAGTTGTCGCCTTTACAACGCGCGGTGCACGCCATGCTGGTGATGCGCGCCCGCTTGGACATCGTCGAACAGGCGCGCACAGAACCGATCGCTATCGTTGGCATGGGTTGTCGCTTCCCCGGAGGCGCGGACACGCCCGCGACCTACTGGCACCTGCTGCGTGACGGCGTGGATACTGTCGGCGAGATTCCGCCTGACCGCTGGGATGTAGCCACCTATTACGACCCTGATCCGGAAGCCGCCGGAAAAATGTATATACGGCGCGGGAGCTTCCTTGCCGATATAGATCAATTCGACCCGCAGTTCTTTGGTATCTCACCCCGCGAAGCCGCCAGCCTCGATCCGCAACAACGCCTGCTGCTGGAGGTGAGTTGGGAAGCCCTGGAGCACGCCGGGCTGTCTCCCCACAAGTTGGCCGGCTCGCGCACAGGTGTATTTGTTGGCGTTGGTCAGAACGACTATGCGCAGTTGCAATTGCACGCCGGCGATGCGACCCGCATCAACGCCTATGACGGCACGGGCAATGGGTTCTGCTTCGCGTCCGGCCGACTGTCTCACGTGTTGGGGCTGCGGGGGCCCAACATGTCCGTGGATACGGCCTGCTCATCCTCGTTGGTTGCGCTGCACCTGGCCTGTCAAAGTCTACGCTCCGGCGAGTCGGAGTTGGCTCTGGCCGGCGGCGTGCAGCTCATGCTCTCGCCGGAAGTGACCATTTTCCTCTCTCGGACCGGGGCACTGGCCCCGGATGGCCGCTGCAAATCATTCGCAGCGGACGCCGACGGATTCGGGCGCGGCGAGGGTTGCGGCATCATCGTCCTAAAACGGCTCTCAGAAGCCCAAGCGGATGGCGACCGCATCCTGGCCCTGATTCATGGCTCGGCAATCAATCACGATGGTGCCAGCAGTGGTCTGACGGTTCCCAACGCGCTGGCGCAGGAGGCGCTGATTCGCCAGGCGCTACTGAACGCTCAGGTAACGCCAGAGCAGCTTGGCTACGTGGAGGCGCATGGGACCGGCACAGCGCTCGGCGACCCGATTGAGATGGAAGCATTGGGCGCTGTGTTTGGAACGCATCGCCCAGCCGGTTCGCGCTTGCATGTGGGTTCGGTCAAAACGAACATCGGGCACCTGGAGGCCGCCGCCGGGATAGCCGGGCTGCTCAAGGTCGTACTGACTTTGCAGCACACGACCATCCCGCCGAATCTGCACTTTTCACAACCCAGTCCGCACATCCCCTGGACCAACCTTCCGCTGACAGTACCCACCCAGTTAACACCCTGGCCTGCAAGTGATCAGCTGCGCACCGCGGGGGTCAGTTCCTTTGGACTGAGCGGCGCAAATGCCTTCGTTGTGCTCCAGGAAGCACCGCCGACTGCGCTGCAGCCTGTGTCCGTCGAACGGCCACTGCATTTACTCACGCTCTCGGCAAAATCCGAGCCTGCGCTCCGAGAACTGGCAAGACGGTATGCGAGTGAATTGGCCGAAAGCCCAGCTTTGCCGTTAGGCGACGTTTCCTTTTCAGCGAATGCGGGCCGGGCCCATTTCACCCAGCGCCTTGGAGTCGTCGCCGCTTCGACAGAGCAAGCCCAAGCCGAGTTGGCCGCCTACGCGGCCGGACAGCCCACATCGGGACTACGTCAAGACCAATCCAGCCAGACGCCCAAGGTCGCCTTTTTGTTTACCGGGCAAGGTTCGCAATACGCAGGTATGGGCCGCGAACTCTACGAGACGCAGCCCACCTTCCAGGCCGCCCTCGACCACTGCGCCGAAGTTCTTCGCCCCCACTTGGACCCGCCGCTCCTGGAGATTCTCCATCTCGAATCTCCATTCTCAAATCCCCAACCCACCAGCTTGGCTCAAGACGAACTTTCAATCTCCAATACCGCCTTCACCCAACCGGCCCTTTTCGCCCTCGAATATGCTCTGGCAAAAGTGTGGCAATCCTGGGGCGTTGAACCCGGGGCCTTACTGGGCCACAGTGTGGGAGAGATCGCCGCCGCATGTGTGGCCGGCGTTTTCAGTCTTGAGGCCGGGTTGCAGCTCGTTGCCGAGCGCGGGCGGCTGATGGGATCGCTGCCGCACGAGGGTGAGATGGTGGCCGTGTTTGCCGACCCCGAGCAAGTCGCCGCTGCAGTTCAACCTTATGCCGACGAGGTCAGGCTGGCCGCGCTGAACGGCCCCCATAACGTAGTCATCTCTGGCCGGCAAGCGGCCGTTCGGAAGGCGATAGCCAGCCTGGAGGCCGCCGGCGTTCAAACGAAACGTCTCAACGTTTCACACGCCTTCCATTCGCCGCTTATGGAACCAATGCTGGCGGACTTCCGGCGTTTCCTGGATGAGATAGAGTTTTCTGCCCCGCATATTGGCATAGTCTCGAATCTCACCGGCGCCTACGCTACCACCGAGTTCGCGACCCCTGATTACTGGCTGCAACAGGCCCACCAGCCGGTGCGCTTCGCAGCCGGTATCCAGGCGCTGTACTCGCAGGGCTATGACACGTTTGTGGAGATTGGCCCGCGGCCTACGCTGCTGGGGCTGGGGCGCCAATGCCTGCCGGAGGGCGCACAGTGGGCACCGAGTCTTCGCCCCGGCCGATCCGATTGGCAGCAGATGCTCCAGAGTTTGAGCGAACTGTACGTTCAGGGAGTGGATGTGGACTGGGATGCATTCGATAGCGATTACTCTCGACAACGTTTGCCGCTGCCGACCTATCCATTCCAGCGCCGCCGATACTGGGTTTCAACCGCGGCGGCTAAAAAACAATCATCGACAGCCATTGAAGCGCCTATTGCAGAGCGATTTTTGCCGGCAGATGTGCTGCGCGTAGTGCAACAACTAGAAGAGAGTGGGCAATTTTCGGCCGACGAGTTGAAGTTGCTCCCCCGGCTGCTCGACGCGCTGCACGACCAGCACGCCGAGCAGACTGCGCAGCAGGAAGCTTCAGACTTGCTTTATGAAATTGCCTGGCGGTCTAAACCGCGCCAGGCGCAGCCAAAATTTAATGAGCAACCCTGCTTGTGGCTGATATTGGCTGACACGGGTGGCGTGGGTGCGGCGCTGGCGGCCCGGCTGGAAGCGCAGGGCCAACAACACAGCGTACTGGTTTACGCCGCCGATGATTCTGGGGTTGGGGGGGCTGGCGAGCGTCTCGATCCGGCCAACCGCGACGATTTCGAACGTCTGCTGCGGGACACGTTGAGAGCTTATAGGCAGCCGCTGCGCGGCGTCATTCATTTGTGGGGTCTGGATGCCACACCGGCCTCCGGGCTCGATTGTGGTGCGCTTCAGCGGATCCAATTGCGAAGCTGCGTGGCCGGGCTGCATCTGCTACAAGCCTTGCTCAAACATGGATCACTCGCCCAAACCCGGTTGTGGTTTGTGACCCGCAATGCAACCCCCATTGAATCCGATCCAAACTCATATCGTCTTGCTCTAACGCCGCTGTGGGGATTTGGCCGAGTCATCGCGTTGGAACACCCGCAACTGTGGGGCGGGCTGGTGGACCTGCCCGCGGCGTCAGAGGTTGCCGAGGCGGACGCATTGCTGGCGGAGATTTGGGATTCCGAGGGCGAAGACCAGATCGCCCTTCGCCCGGCTGGGCGCTACGTCGCACGGTTGACCCGCAGCCGATCGCCAGCCTCCGGGCGGGTAGCTTTTCGAGCAGACGGAACTTATCTCATCTGCGGCGGCCTGGGGGCGCTAGGATTGCATCTGGCAAAATGGATAGCCGCACGCGGCGCTGGCCGGTTGGTGCTCACCGGACGGCGTGGGATCGCTAATTCCTCACAGAAATGGGCCGTAGACCAGCTGCGAGCCGCTGGTATTGATGTCTTGGCGCTACAGGCAGACGTAGCTGACGAGAGCGCGATGACCAAATTGTTCAGCGAGCTGGCTGCAGCCGGGCAGCCGTTGCGCGGGGTTTTCCACGCCGCCGGCGTTCCGGGTTATCAAACACTCGCAGAGATGACGCCGGCCGCTCTAGCCCAAGCGCTTCGTCCTAAAGCAGTCGGTGCCTGGAACCTACATCGACTCACGCAAGGATTGGAGTTGGACTATTTTGTGTGCTTCTCCTCAATTGCGTCGGCATGGGGCTCAAAAGCGCAGGCGCATTACGCCGCCGCGAATCACTTTCTCGACGCGCTGGCGCATTATCGGCGTAGCCTTGGATTGACTGCTTTGAGCGTGAACTGGGGGCCCTGGACCGACGGCGGCATGACTTCGGCGGATGACCAGGCGCTGCTCAAACGCATGGGGGTCAATGCGCTGTCGGCAGAGACAGCTCTGGCTGCCCTCGGTACCGTTATGGAGACAGATGCGCCCCAGCACATCGTCGCAGATGTGGAATGGAAGCAGTTCAAGGAACTTTACGAGCTGCAAACACAGCGCCTCTTGTTGCAGGAGATCGAGGCAGCTGCGCCGCAAGCGCCCAAGCAGCCGCTCGCAGTTCGACCGCAGTTACGGCAACAATTGGCCGAGATGAACGAACGCGAACGGCATCATATTTTAGTTGCTTACCTGAGCGCTGCAGTCGGCGCTATTTTGGGTTTCGAATCTGGCGAACGTCCGGATCCCCAACAAGGTTTCGCAGAAATGGGCCTGGACTCTTTGATGGCCGTCGAATTGCGCAACCGGCTGCAAGCTGATCTTGGGTTTCCACTGACTGCCACGCTGGCGTTCGATTATCCTAATATCGGTGAGCTGGCCGACTTCCTTGGACAGTTAGGGCATGCCGGGGCCGGAAATGGCGCCGAGCCTCTGCAGGCTGATCCGGCGCTGGCGAAACTTTCCGAGAACGAGGTCGAAGCGACGATTGCGGCCCAACTGGAAAAACTGGAAGCGCTGGTGCGTGAGTCCTGAGCGTGATGATCGATACAAACTTGATTTTGGTGGACGGCTTACCCGGATCGGGCAAATCCACGACGGCCCAGCGTATGTTCCTGCACCTGATCAACAACGGCTATGACGTGCGCTGGTACTACGAACATGAGACGCCACATCCGATTTATGGCTACGACAAAATTGAGACCGCGTTGGATCAAGGCGCGCCGGGCCTGCATGCGCTCCTGAAACAGGCAACTGAAAATTGGCGCGGCCTGGCCGAATCTGTCGGGGTTAACAGCCAGATTGCCATCTTGGACGGTGCTTTATTTCAGACAACGGTTGGACTCTTGCGTAGTCTGAGGCGGGATGAGGCGACCATCACCAGCGAGGGGTTGTACATCGCGGAGCTGCTCCGGCCGTTGCAGCCGACCCTGATCTACTTCTACCAGACCGACGTCGCGGGCGCGCTGCGTCGCACAGCAGCCGAACGGGGGGAGGAATTCGTAGCATTGCTGGCACACCGTCTTGCTCGCACACCCTATGGGAAAGAAAACAACCTCGACAGTCTGGAGGCGTTCATCGCGTTTTTTGAGGGGCAGCAGGCCACGACGGATAGTCTCTACACGGCTTGGGGCTTGCGCAAACTCGCCATTGAAAGCAGTGCTGGCAATTGGGATCGTTCTTTGAACCAGATTGCGCAATTCCTGGGGCTGTCGGCGTTGGAACTGCCGGTTACGCCAGCAGATAATCTTGATGATTTTTGCGGCGCCTATCAAGACCAAGCAGCTGCTGATTCTTTTGTGGTCATGACCGATGACAAGAACTTGTATCTGGAAGGTCCGCCGCCGGCGCGCCTATTTCACAAAGCGGATAGCAGTTTCTATGTTGAAGCCCTTTGCATTGAGCTGTCGTTTTGCAGGAATGCCCAAGGCTCGGTAGTCGCGCTTGAATGTGTCGGCAACCTACCCAACCTGAGCAAAATGTGGACGAAAGTGTAGTGGATTCGCACGTAGACAACTCCGAACCAAAAAACTCCTCCCTCCGGTTGCTCCGTGCCCTTAACGAGGCGGTAGAGAAGCTAGAAGCGGTCGAGCGCGCCGGCGCCGAGCCGATTGCCGTCATTGGGATGGGCTGCCGCTTCCCCGGCGCTGCCGACCCGGAGGCTTTCTGGCGCCTGCTGGCGGAGGGGCGCGACGCGATTACAGAGGTGCCCGCTGAGCGTTGGGACATTGACGCTTATTACGACCCTGATCCCGAAACGCCGGGCAAGATGTATACTCGCCATGGCGGCTTTTTAAATGAAGTTGCCGACTTTGACGCCCACTTCTTTGGCATATCGCCGCGTGAAGCGGCGAGCATGGACCCGCAGCAGCGCTTACTATTGGAAGTCGCCTGGGAGGCTTTAGAATCAGCCGGCTTGCCCCGCGAGCGCCTGTCCGGCACCGAAACAGGCGTGTTCGTAGGCATTACGGCCAATGATTACGCCGACCTACTGCTCGAGTCCCGCGTGGACACGCCGCTCGACGCTTATTTTGCGACCGGCAACGCGCTCAACGCCGCCGCCGGTAGGCTAGCCTATTGGCTGGGATTGCGCGGGCCTTGTCTGGCGCTTGACACAGCCTGCTCTTCCTCACTGGTGGCTGTCTATCTCGCCTGCCAGAGTTTGCGGGCGGGTGAATGTGATCTGGCCCTGGTGGGCGGAGTCAACCTGCTGCTTTCGCCCGAAATAAACGTCGCCGTCGCCCAGGCGCGGATGCTCGCCCCCGACGGGCGTTGCAAGACCTTTGACGCCAGCGCGGACGGATATGGCCGTGGCGAGGGCTGCGGCGTGGTCGTGCTCAAGCGAATGTCGGACGC
>Ga0310121_10004575_pt1 | contig 12148 bp, 8 predicted proteins | sample CB27_Tmax_986_MG_FD_203504 | JGI IMG/M metagenome (GOLD analysis project Ga0310121, IMG submission 203504) | Marine microbial communities from Western Arctic Ocean, Canada - CB27_Tmax_986 | ecosystem: Environmental > Aquatic > Marine > Oceanic | place: Canada: Western Arctic Ocean | collected...
CATCGACGCTCAAACGAACGAAGCAATGGGCCAACTGGAGGGCCTCGGCGCGGCGGTCCTTGGAGTGGATGTGTCGCCCGACGGGAAATTCGTTATTGGGGGGGGATCGGGCAAAACGCTTCAAGGGTGGAACCTCTCGGGAGGAAGCATCCTCCGGAAGTTTGAAGGCCACGCCGGGGCGATCCGGTGCGCGCGTTTTTCTCCGGACGGCTCGCGCATCTTGTCGGGCAGCTTCGACCGGACGCTGAAGCTTTGGGACTTCAAGACGGGTGAATGTCTTGAAACCTTCGCGATTGGATCGCCGGTTTACAGTGTCGGGTTTTCTCCGGATGGAAAGATGGCTCTCTGCGGAGATTACGATGGTTTTGTTTCGGTGTGGGACCTCGTCGAATGAAAAAGGGCCGGATGGGATTTCCGCCATCCGGCCCTTTGCTATTCATCTTTGTTATTGCGGGTACTCTCAGTGCCCGCGTTTATCCAGGATCTTGTTCCACTTGTCGAGGTTTTCCTTCTGCGATTCGAAGAGGGCTGCAGTATCGCCTTCGATCTCGATCTTTTCGATTGTGTCTCCCTGCTTGACCGCATCCACGACGTCCTGGTCAGCTTTCTCTTTTACCTTCCCAAAGATCGTGTGTTTCCCATTGAGATGAAGCGTGGGTCCATGGGTGATGAAGAATTGGCTACCGTTCGTACCTGGACCGGCGTTGGCCATGGCCAGAAGACCTGGTTTGTCGAAAACCAATTCCTTGACACACTCATCGCCAAACTGGTACCCAGGACCACCACTGCCAGTGCCGGTGGGGTCACCACCCTGAATCATGAAGTTTGCGAGCACGCGGTGAAAAACGATGCCGTTATAGTATTCACGTTTAGCCAAGTTCGCGAATTGGGCCACAGTCATCGGGGCCTTTTTTGGAAAAAGTTCTACGTGAATAACGCCTCTGTCATTAATGTGAAAATGAGCCTCCAATTTTCCCTCCTTCTTCTTGCTTGTATCAGAGGAAACTGCCTCTTCTTTCTTGGACGAATCCGAAGCAGTTTTTTCCTCGGTGTTCCCCTTCTCGGTTGAATCGGCTTCCTCGGCAGCATGAAGAGCATTGAATGAAGAGGGGACAAAAAGCAGTACTCCAATTGCTGCCAAGACTGTGAATATGATTTGGTTCCTTTTCATTTGTGTCAAAAACCTCCGGTAAAGAATTGATTTTGCGCAACCTACATGCACGATGGTGTAAACCCACGAAAATCTTGAAGCGGGATTCTAATCAGGCCAGCCACCGAGTGGCAACCCACCTGGCTGTAACTGGATAAAGCGCCTGATGAAGCCTCTATTGTTAAATGGTAACGCCCGGAACGGGGAATCGTAACGGTTCCGAACCTAACGCGGACCCGGCCCGTTGACACTCGATCCACCCAAAGTCCACAATCCGCCCTTTGCCACGGCAGGAGGGAGGATTTCGAGTGCGATTAGCGGTTGTTGGAACCGGATATGTAGGTCTTGTGGCCGGGACCTGCCTAGCAGATTGTGGGAACAACGTAATCTGTGTGGATGTGGATGAGGTCAAGATCGCCGCTCTCCGAAAGGGAGAGATCCCGATTTACGAACCGGGACTCAAGGAACTTGTCCACCGCAACCAGGAGGAGGGACGCCTTGTGTTCTCGACTGATCTGCCAGGGGCGGTCGAGGATTCCGATATTATCTTTATTGCGGTAGGGACCCCTCCCGCGGAGGATGGATCAGCGGATTTGAAGCATGTTCTTGGCGTGGCCGCCGAAATTGGACAAGTCGTGAAATCGAGAAAACTGGTCGTCATCAAGAGCACGGTTCCGCCGGGAACCGCTCTCAAAGTTAAAGAAACCCTTCGTGGCGCGGGCGGCGAAGAATGCGCGGTCATCTCGAATCCAGAATTCATGAAGGAAGGCGCGGCGGTCGATGATTTCGCACGACCGGATCGGGTCGTGATCGGTGGCAGCGAAGATTGGGCGATCAACATCATGAAGGATTTGTACGAGCCTTATGTGCGCACCGGGAACCCGATCCTGGTGATGGACAACACCTCTGCTGAGATGACGAAATACGCTTCCAACGCGATGCTTGCGGCACGTATTTCGCTCATGAACGAAATCGCCAACCTGTGCGATCGGACAGGCGCTGATGTCAATTTGGTTCGTGAAGGGATTGGGCTCGACCAGCGAATCGGAAACCATTTTCTATTCCCGGGTGTTGGTTACGGCGGCTCCTGTTTTCCGAAGGATGTTCAGGCGCTGGCGAGAACAGGAAGAGATCATGGCTATGCGATGAGCATCCTGGATGCGGTGGAAGAGGTCAACAACCGTCAGAAGCGAGTGTTATTCGATAAGGTCGCCGAATACTACAACAACGACCTCAAAGGGAAGAAGATTGGAGTGTGGGGTCTTGCATTCAAACCGAAGACGGACGACATGCGGGAAGCGCCGGCAGTGGTGTTGATTAAGTTGTTGCTGGAGGCAGGTTGTTCGGTCTCTGCCTACGATCCTGAGGCAATGACAACGGCGAAAAACTTATTTGGAGACCAAATTAATTATTCAGAGGGAAATTATGAGGCGTGCGAGAAGGCTCACGCTCTCCTGGTTGTCACTGAATGGAACGAGTTCCGACGCCCCGATTTCGAGAGAATCAAAGCCTCAATGGCGCGTCCGGTCATCTTCGACGGGCGGAACCTTTACGACCCGGACAGACTTCGGGAGATGGAGATCACTTACGTCTCTATCGGGAGGCCGGAGGTTCATCCATCCTAAACCATTTCACATTTATTCGCAGCGGTGACTGGGCATCAGAACCCCGCGCGTGAAAGGTCCCTTGGCCTACAGTAGGTCCCGCTTGCTGAGCGGGACCTGGGCGAGCGGAAAACCCCCTTTGAAGCATGGCTTCAAGACTCCATAATCAGTCTACAAGCCCGAAGCGCGAGCGAGGACAATCACTCCCTCACGGTCGTGGCTCCGATTTATCGCAAGCAGTTGGTTACCTTACGGATAGAGATAAGCGGCGATGCCGGAGAGGATTTTGGGGTAGAAATCGGTCGATTTTTGGGGCATTCGGACTCCGCTTTCGGCAACTCTCTTCACTTCGCCTGGACGTGTTCCTCGGAGGAGGAACGCAGCCTGGTAGCCATTATTTAAGCCATCGAAGACATCCTGGCCGGTTCTCGCGAAACCGATCCGATCCGGCGCTCCCTGATCCTCTCGAACCTTAAGGAATTGGTCAAACATTACCCGGTGGAGCCAGACCACCGGGAGATCTCGCAGGCAGGCATCGACCTCGGGCGGCAGAAGACTCCTTAGTTTCTCAGTGTCGCGCAAGCACAGCAGAGTCAACTTGTTTTTGGTTACGAACCCGAGGGTTTCCCGATCACTCTCGGAATTATTCAAGTCGAGGGCAGCTTTGCTGATCGCGTCAGGAGTGACCGCTCCTTCTATCGTTTCGATCTCGAAAAGGTCGGATGCCCGCTTCAGGAAATCTGATTGCTCCGGGGCTTGAATGTCTTTAACAAGTCGATGGGTTGGGAGGATCTGCAGGCCCGGGTCTTCCAGGGCGGCTAAGTAAACCAGGATGTAATCGTAGGGCTGAGGCCCTATCGCATCAGGGTTGGCTGCTCGGCACTCATCGCGGAAGTTTTGTCCTGTTTCGAAACGGTGGTGACCATCGGCAATGAGGAGTTTTTGGGATTCCACAACCGAGCGGATCTTTTTAATGGCATCGTCGGAATCAATCAGACCGAGCTGGTTGGTATGACCGGCATAGTCAGTAAAAGTGACTTTCATAGGAATGCCAGAGAGTTCCGAGCCAACCGTTCCCTCGGGATCTGAGAACAGCACGAAGATGCCCTCGGGGTTCCCGCGAACTTCCCGGTAGAGTCTCAGGCGGTCGGCCTTGTGCTCTTCGAAGGTACGCTCATGGGGGAGAACCTCCTGCTGATCTCGTTCGGGTAATGCAAGGAGCGCATAAAACCCGGTACGGGTCATGGTTTCTCCGGAGAACGGTGATTCATAGGTTTGGCGGTAAACCATGAACTTCTCAGTCTCCTCGCGGTGGAGGACTCCTTCTTGGACCCAACCTCGAAGGGTCGAGGCGGCATTCGGGTAGAAATGGTGATCAGTAAGAGACTCGCCGAGGATGGCATGAGAAAAGTTATTTGCGTCCTTTTCCCTGAATTCAGTAAGTAAAGCGTCTGTGAACTTGTCATAAGGGGGGCAGACGACCCGTTCGAGAACATCTCGAGCGAGAGGGTAATGGACGACTTGGAATGGTTTAATTTCCATAATCTTGGGTTCCAGGAGCGGGTGAAGCGCTCATTAAAGCGTGAGAGGTGCGGCTCTTCAAGGGCCTGAATTTCTATTGGCGCGCCAACTTGTGCGGGGCACCCGATCCGCCCTATCATCGCCATCTTATGAGATGTCCCACAACCCTTCTCGTCGTCATGCTGATTTTCGCTCCCTGTATCCCGGTTTCCGGGCAGGATGAAGGAGAAGAAGTATCGGTTCGATCGGCTGATTCGCTTCAAAACGACCGGATTTTTTTCAAGAACGGGACGATTTTTGAGGGCCAGATTGTCGAGGGTCAAAAGACCCTCATTGATGACCCGAACCGATACGAAATCATCCAGAAAAACGGGACGACAGTTTCGATTGAAGACACGGGTCAGATCGCCTCGATTGAGATGGACGGCCAGAAGCTGGATGACCCACTCTCGCGTGGCGGGCGGGGGAAACTACTCGATATGATCCGCGAGTTTCGGGATCGCTCGGATGCGGCGGCTCAGGAAGCCCTGAGAAAGAGCCTTTCGGCGGTGGTTGACTGGGTCGTTGGAGATTCCGCCAAGAACGAGATCGGGAAGGACAAAATGCTCCGTCTGGCAAAGGGCCACCGGATCTATTCGGGCGAGGAGGTCCAAACCAGGGCCAACTGTCGGATCCGGCTCCGGATGGCGGACCGTTTCCTGTTGGGGCTTGAAGAGGGGACGCAGATGCAGATTCGAGAGATCGAAGTGGATCCAGAACGTAACCGATTCTCGGTCGAGTTCGAGCTGATACGGGGCGCGGCATGGGTCGATGCGCCACCCGAACTGTCTGCCAGGGGTCCTATCAAGGTCGATGGTGACGGTCTCCGGTTCGAGCTTGCGGAAGGCCTTTTCCAGTTTGAGCAACTCGAGAACGGGGACCTGATGCTTTCTCACTTCCGGGGTCCGGCCGCACAGGTGGAGCATGTCTCGAAGGGGCAGTCGGTGGATCTGCCCTCTGACTCGAGGCTTCTATTCTCGGCGGGGATGTTGAAGGGCACGGAAGAATTAGAACCTATGAGAAGTCCGATCGACGAGCCGGACAAATGGTTGGAGTTTACTGATTGGCAGCCGCTTGAATTCGACCTCCCAGTTCAGTTTACACTCGTGGGAAGGCCGAAGATGCAGCCAAGGCCGGTGGTCCCGATTTTGGGGATGGCCTCCGCGAAGTTCGTGTTCCAGGATTTGCAACCCATCGTAGTGACGGGGTTGGCCCCACTTCTCCAAGCCTACCGTCGGGGCATCAAGCTGTTCAAAGACGATGTGGGGCGCTTGCCAACCGTGGAAGAAGGTCTGAAGGCGCTTCGCGAGGCGCCGGAGGGAGTAGAAACCTGGAACGGGCCTTATCTTTCAGAGGACGTCCCGGAAGCCGACCCCTGGGGGCATTCACTCCAATACTCCCATATCGAAACACCGACGTCGAAACTGGTCAATCTTTACAGCATCGGCGAGAATGGTGTGGATGAAGACGGGTTGGGGGATGATTTGCGTTAGATTTTTTATGTCAGTTACCTGCTGCTCCGTCATGTTCATAAGTATGCGTAGGTGAATTTGTGAAAATTTAAGCTGTATCGCTGATCATCTGAATTTTCACAAATTCAGCTACTCACAAAAAAAGATTTGTCAGACCACCAGGGTGTAAATGGAAGGCTTCCACGAAACAGAGGGGACTGAGCAGCGGATTGAGACCATCGAGCGTTTACGCTCGGAGGGGATTGATCCGTACGGGTCCCGATTCGACCGGACTCATACGACTGCGGAAGCCATCGTCCTCTTTGAAGAAACTGAAGACCCGAATGCTGAGAAGTTCCAGACAGATCCCGTTCGAGTCGCGGGTCGCCTTCTGTCAAAGCGGGAGATGGGCAAATCGGCGTTTGCCGATCTGCACGACCTGGATGGGAATATTCAGATTTACTTCCGGAAGAACGATTTGGTAGAGGGGTTTTTCGATTCGGTTATCAAACACCTGACAGTCGGCGACATCATCGGTGTCGAAGGGCCGGTGTTCAAGACGAAGATGGGCGAGATCACCATCCACGCAAACGATGTAAGCGTGCTTGCAAAAGTCATCAACAACCTGCCTCCGATCAAGGAATCGACCGACGAAGATGGAAAGGTCCATCGTCACACGGAGTTTTCTGATATCGAAACCAGGTATCGCCAGCGTTACCTCGACCTCCTAGTCAACAGCGACGTCCGCGAGAACTTCCGGCGACGGAGCCAGACGCTCCAGATCCTCCGCCGGGAGATGGATGATCTCGGTTACCTCGAGGTGGAAACGCCGATGATGCACCACATTCCAGGGGGCGCGGCGGCAAGGCCCTTCACCACTCACCACAACGCGCTCGACATTGATATGTATCTGAGGATCGCTCCTGAACTTCACTTGAAACGGCTCATCGTCGGAGGTCTGGAGGCGGTCTACGAGATCAATAGGAACTTCCGCAACGAGGGAATATCCATTCAACACAACCCGGAGTTCACGATGCTGGAAGCCTACAAGGCTTATGGCGACCGTGAGGTTGTGATGAAGTTAACCGAGCATCTCATCACGACTGTGGTGAAGGAGATCTTTGGAGGAACGAAAGTCCCATACCAGGAAGTAGGACTGGATTTCACTCCGCCCTGGGACCGTGTGCGGATGATTGATGCCATCCGGAAAGAGACGGGCCTGGACCTGGACATCCACTGTTCTATCGAGGAACTGACGGAGCAGGTCGGAGCGCTTGGCTTGGATCTCGAAGGAATGGATACGCCGGGGAAGATTATTAACACTGTTTTTGAAGAAAAGGTCGAGCACACACTGGTGCAACCGACTTTCGTGATGGATTACCCCACGGAAATCTCGCCACTCGCCAAGCAGACGCCTGACGATCCGGCATGGGTCGAGCGGTTTGAGCTCTTTATTTACGGTCGTGAGGTGGCCAACGGTTTCAGTGAACTGAACGATCCCGCCGAGCAACACCGCCGATTTTCCGAACAAATCGCCCACCGGAATGCAGGTGACGAGGAGGCTCACCAGATGGATCTGGATTATGTGAATGCACTGCGGTGTGGGATGCCTCCCGCAGGCGGGGTCGGTATCGGAATCGACAGGCTGGTGATGTTCCTGACAGATAGCGCGAGTATCCGGGATGTGATTTTGTTTCCGTTGTTGCGGGCGAAGGAGTAGTGGCGCAGGTTGCAATAGGTTCGTAGTCACCCGATTGATCGGGTGCGTGTTACGGACCGCATGAATGCAGTCACTACGAACATTTTCCCCACCCAACAAGCCCGAAGCGCACAAATCAATGCCGCGCGCGTGAGCAAGCGATTCGGAGTGGAGGCTGCAAATCGCTCCCTCACGGTCGCGGCTCTGATGATTGCGGTCCCCACAGCGAAATGGTCTTTACACTGATTCCGGGAAAACGTAATCCTCTCCCATGCCTGATTTTCCCGGGAAATACCGTCTTACTCCAAAGGATTCTCCTGAAACAGTCTCTGTCACCCTGCCGGGATCGAAGAGTTACACCAATCGGGCGCTCCTGATGGCGGCTTTGGCCGAGGGAACGAGCACACTCTCGAATGCTCTCGGGTCGGATGACACGGAACGGATGGTGGAGTGTTTGAACGTGCTGGGTGTGGAGACATCCGCCGACCGGGAAACGAACACAATCAAAGTCCAAGGAACCGGTTACCCGGTTCAGGCTCCGAGTGAACCGCTCTATTGTGGCAACGCCGGAACGGCGATTCGGTTCCTTGTCCCTTTCTGTGCTCTGGGTGACTTTCCGGTAACACTAACCGGGGATGACCGGATGAGGGTGCGTCCGATCGGCGAACTGCTCGATGGCCTGCGACAGCTGGGCGGACAGGCAGTTGACGTCGATGGTACGGGTTGTCCGCCGATTCGGGTTGAGGGAGGTGGATTGGCGGGAGGCGCGTGTCGAATAAGGGGGGAAATGAGCAGTCAGTATTTTTCTGCCTTGTTGCTTTCAGGAGCGAGAATGCGGGACGGAATTTCGATTGAGGTTGAGGGCGACCTGGTTTCCAAACCGTATATTGACATGACCTTGGATGTAATCGAAAAGTTCGGTGTCAAGACTGAGAACGAGGGGTACAGGCGAATAGCCATTCCAGCGGAGCAATCACCAAGACCCGCGGACTATGTCGTCGAAGGGGATGCATCGGCGGCCTCTTATTTCTTCGCTGCGGCAGCGGTCACAGGAACGACAGTAAGGGTGGGGCCTCTCCCTTCGGAATCCTGTCAGGGAGATAGAGATTTCGTGAAAGTGTTGGAACAGATGGGATGCAGGTGGAAACAGGATGGCCTGGACATCGAACTTATCGGGGGTCCACTCAGGGGGATTGATGCAGATCTGAATGCTATGAGCGATACGGCTCAAACTTTGGCCGTTGTTGCCTTGTTCGCGGAGGGACCCACCACGATCCGTAACATCGCAAATGTTCGAGTCAAGGAAACGGATCGGATCGCCGCGCTGAACCGTGAACTGTCTCGTTTAGGAGCCACGGTCGAGGAGTTTTCTGATGGTCTGACCATTCACCCTTCCAAAAAATACAAACCCGCTGAGATCGAAACTTATGACGATCACCGGATGGCGATGAGTTTTGCAGTCGCGGGGACACGACTCCCAGGCCTTGTCATTAAGGATCCTGCCTGTGTGACTAAGACATTTCCGAATTTCTTTGAGACTTTTTCCCCTTGGGTAGATGTTGAAGCAGTATGACCGACCCGGACGAGCCTAGATTTCGACGATTTGGCTCGGGCACCCCGGACGATCCCCTGGTCAGTGTGGTCATTCCGAGTGTTGATGGGAACCGTGATGGCAATGTAGGTTTGCTCATCCTGGATTTGCAGCGTCAAAGCCACCAGCCTCTTGAGATCCTGGTTGTGATCGGAGTACGGCCCAATGGGCGCGCCCGCAACCTCGGGGCCGAGCAAATTTCGGGGAATTATATTGTATTCATAGATGATGATGTGGAGATTCAGTCCCAGGAAACGCTTGCTCGCATTGTATCGGTATTCGAATCGTCCTCCGAGAAGATAGGCGCGACGGGACCATCGCAAACGCTGCGGGTCGACCACAACGGTTTTCAGATCAAGTGCGCGCAGCAGCTCGAGCGGGTGGCGGTTCCCACAGTGGACGAACCGGTTGAGACGGACATGGTTACTCACGCCTGTTTGGCGATGCCGGTTTCTCTTTACCGGGAAATCGGGGGAGAAAACGAGATCATCCCCAGAGGGACGGACCCGGACCTGAGGAACCGGCTTAGGAAGAAGGGTTGGTCAATTGTTTTGACGCCGGGAGTTTCGGCAGGTCATCCCCCTCCGCGAAGTCTGAAGGAGCTGCTGCGAACGGGGTTCAGGAATGGATCGGGGTCCGCGATAGTGGCGCGTCTCTTCCCGGAGTTTTCATTGCCCACATCCCCTGACCATGCAACGGAAGCTGGGAACCCGGCATCCTTGCCCGGTCGCGGAATCGGGTGGGCGAAAAGGGTTGGTCGAGCGATCGCCTCCGGCCAAGGGATACGCGCGGCCTACGAGGCATCGTATGGGCTGGGATGGTTTTACGGGGGAGTCCTCGAGAAAAATCGGGCCAAGATTGCAGTGAAGGCAGCAGTCAAGCCGGCCCTGCGGAAAGTCGGCGCCATCTATCATAGAAAATTCAGGGAGGAGGGACCAACATTACGGGTTCTAACATACCATCGAATCGCGGACCTTCCGGGTTATCCGCTTTGCGTATCCCCATTTGATTTCAGGCTCCAAATAGAGTGGTTAAAATCCGAAGACCTCCTCATCCCGTTCTATTCGGCAGCGCGCATCCTACGTGGTAAGGAAGACCTGGAACGCGATGCAGTGGCGATTACATTCGACGACGGCTATCGCGATAACTGGAGCAAGGCATTCCCCATCCTCAAAAGATTGGGAGCGACTGCCTGCTTCTTCCTGGTGACGGACAGAATAGGCGGTCTGGGTGAGTTTGCCTGGGTACGAAAGTTGGGGCCGCCCAACTATCACATCCTAACGTGGGATCAGGCCAGGGAGATGAGCGAAGCGGGGATGGCGTTTGGGGCGCACACGACGCGTCACCAGAGGCTTTCGGAGTTGTCCGATGGGTCATCCCGATCAGCAATTGAGACCAGTTTACAAAGGTTGGAGGCAGAATTCTGCCAACCGGCGCAGTATTTCGCTTACCCTTACGGCCGGGCAAAAGATTTTCGTGATCGCGACAAAACGATCCTTGCGGAAAACGATGTCACATTGGCTTTTACGGCAATCTACGGCGCGGTAGGCGCGGACCGTGATCCATACGCTGTCCCTCGGATTAATGTGGATCCAAGCGACTCCTTTCAGATGTTTCAAGCAAAGGTCCGGGGAGAGTTTGATTTTCTAGGGAAAGTGAGACGGTAGAGCCAACGGCGAAGCGGCTATGGAATCGGGACAAAACATACTTCCCAAGAGGGACGCGGGATTCGCTTTCAGGGCGCTCCGCAATCGCGATTATCGGCTCCTATTTTTCCCGCAGACACTTTCATTGTGCGGTTTTTGGATGCAGCACACCGCGCAGGCATGGTTGGTGTATCGTCTCTCGGACTCTCCCGGTTGGCTGGGAGCGATTACCTTCTGCACTTTGTTTCCCATCTTTGTGTTCAGTCTTTGGGCGGGTGTCTTGGGGGACAAGTATTCCAGACGTTGGATTCTCTGGGTCGTGAATCTGGGAGCCATGATGCAGGCACTGGTGTTGGCGGGGCTCACGCTGGGGGGGGTGGTAACGATTGAGTGGATCGCTTGTCTGGCGCTTCTTCAGGGCATTCTGAGCGCCTTTGAGATCCCAGCGCGTCAGGCGATTGTCCTCGACATTGTCAGTCGGGATACCCTGCCCTCCGCGATAGCTCTCAACTCATCTTCATTCAACATTGCAAGGCTGGTAGGACCTCTCCTTGCTGGATTCATGATTGGTTTCTGGGGGGAAGGAATTTGTTTTCTGATAAACGCTTTGACATATCCGGCCGCACTTGTCGCGCTGCTTCTGCTGAAAACCAACCCCAGTACTCAGGTGGAAGAATCAGGGAGTCATTGGGACTCACTATTGGTGGGACTGGCTTATGTAAGGAAGTCTTCCGATCTGAAGTCGCTGCTCCTTTTGATGGGTGGGATGAGCCTTTTCGGAATCTGGTTCATGACCTTCATGCCGGTATTTGCGCGGGATGTCTATCAGGGTGGACCGGATGTGTTGGGGCAGATGATCGGCGCTGTGGCGTTTGGAGCCCTTCTCGGGGCCTTTCTGTTGGGACATCGCGACCACATCTTCGGTCTAGGGAAATGGATCACAGGTGGCGCGCTGGGACTCTCAGCGGGGATTGTGGTCTTCCCGAACCTCGATTCTTACATACCGGCATTGGTTGTTCTGTTTCTAATGGGGCTTGCGATGGTCATCCACAATGTGGGTATCACCACAATGATTCAAACCCTTGCACCGGACCGGATGCGAAGCCGTATCGCCTCGGTTTCCACCTTCGCGTTCCTGGGTGTCGGTCCGATCGGCGCACTGGCCGCGGGACTCGTGGCGGAAAAGATTGGCGCGCCGGCGATGATGACCGGAGCCGGGGTGGGGTGCCTGATGGTGGCTGTCTTTCTCGGCGGCGCGGTTAAGTCGATCCAGGCGAAAGGGCCGGATCAGTTGGAAACATGCAATACAATATCCGCTGTGGGTGGTCCGGAAGTCCCCGACCCAAAGAAGGCGCGAACACGCCAAATGTAGGGTTCATCGCGCTGCTGCACAGAATTGAACGTTGTACTCACGTTCCCGCCGCCTTCCGGTTGAGCAATGATCCGC
>Ga0310121_10004576_pt1 | contig 12145 bp, 9 predicted proteins | sample CB27_Tmax_986_MG_FD_203504 | JGI IMG/M metagenome (GOLD analysis project Ga0310121, IMG submission 203504) | Marine microbial communities from Western Arctic Ocean, Canada - CB27_Tmax_986 | ecosystem: Environmental > Aquatic > Marine > Oceanic | place: Canada: Western Arctic Ocean | collected...
CAAAGACCCCACCCAGCTCGCTGCGTGGTGAACAAGGTTAGTGAGCTAGCCGAACACCGCACCATCCGCCCCGACCCCACCCCAGCTCGCTGGGTGGTGAGCGAGGTTAACCAGCTAAGAAGCGCCTTGCATGGCATGTGAGCATGTGTACACTGATCTCATGTCGGTGACGCCCACGTTGCAACCAGTTTTTCGCCAAGGTGAGGAAAAGCTGATGACGAACCCAACACCAATTTACACGTCCAATCAGGCTGATCCTGCCTACTGTCTGCGCTTCTCGTGGACGGGATTTCCTTCCGGCAGGTTCTTCACTGGCCTTCCCTCCCCAGAACTTCTTCACGAGATTGCTCCATTGTGGGAAGAAGACGGGATTCGTTTGTTGGAAAACTATTGGTCCGATGAGAAGATCCAGCTCACGTTTTCGACCAAACCTGCGGTATCTCCAGTCGTCATCGCACAGCGCGCAAAAGGCCGGGTACAGTACGCGCTAAGAAAGGCAAACACTCCCCAGAAATTCAGCAAGAAGCTGTCAATTCGATCTGTGGGCAATAATACGACCAAGGATGTCACAGAATACATCCGCAGCCAGGTTGAAAACGAGACGTACATCGATCCTAAATTCGCCCAGAAAATGCGACAGATGACGGTCATCGATCCCACGGTCGACCTGTCGATACCCAGTAGGTCTGCGCACGGACGCTACTGGTACAATCTACACGTAGTCTTGGTCACCGCGGAACGACATAATGTCTTCGATATCGACGCACTGGAGCTGACCCGCGACGGATGTTTCCGGATCGCGAATCGAAAACTTTATCGTTTGTCGGGTGTGTCGGTGATGCCCGATCATCTTCATCTGGCGCTCCGCGGTGATTACAACAAATCGCCGGAGGAAATTGCTTTGGAATTCAAGAACAATCTGGCGTTCCTACATGGACAGCAAGCGATTTGGAATTCAGGTTTCTACGTCGGCACGTTTGGCGAATACAACATGCAGGCGATTCGCAACAATGCTTCACCTCAACTTACGGTGGTTGGTTCATCGCGCGTTGACCGGCGGCGCGCTGTTTAGCTGACTAACCTTGTTCACCACGCAGCGAGCTGGGTGGGGTCTTCGTTCGGTGGGGGGGCGCTGTTAGCTGGCTAACCTTGTTCACCACGCAGCAAGCTGGGTGGGGTCCTCCGTCGGTGGCGTGGCGCTCTTAGCTGGCTAACCTCGCTCACTACCCAGCGAGCTGGGGTGGGGTCGGGGAGGAAGAATGTCGGGTGTTGGGTTAGCTGGCTAACCTCGTTCACCACGCAGCAAGCTGTGTGGGGTCCTCCGTCGGTGGCGTGACGCTTCTTAGCTGACTAACCTTGCTCACCACCCAGCAAGCTGGGGTGGGGTCGGGAGGATGGTTAGGTGTTTTGTTAGCTTGCTAACCTTGCTAACCTTGCTCACCACCCAGCGAGCTGGGGTGGGGTCGGGGGGGATTCTCGTTATCGATCGGCCCTGACGCTGTCTTGGCCGCGCGAGAGCCACTGGAGTGTGAAGCGGGCAAAAGTGAGTTTCGAGTACTTATCACGTCCGTAATAGATGCCGATCGACTTGTCGGGCAGGACCGTCAGGCAGGAGTAATCGGAATGCTGCTCGTAGATGAGACGTGAAACGGGCCAAGTCTTGCCCTCATCGCTCGAACAAGAGAGATACGGCCGACGCGGCTGTTTGCTCTCACCAGCGATGATCTTGTCTTCGGTGTCTTCACTCTTGTTCCAAGTCATCGGTAGCCAGATGACGCCGCTCTCCTGGTCAACGACGGGACAGGCATTGCCGCAGGTGTTCTCCCCATCATCCCATACCATCTGCATCGGCCCCCAAGTCTTGCCTCGGTCGAAGCTGCGTCTGAGAACCAGGTCGATGTCGCCGGCGTCAGAGCGGTGATGTTTGCGCGCTTCGCAAAAGGCGAGTTGTAAACTTCGCGAAGGAGGCCTTCAAGACGATCGTCTCACAGAGAGAACGTGCATGGTTCACGATTACAACAACTCGTGAATCACTCTGCCGTTATCCAAAACGGGAGTCGGTCGTCCCGCCAAGTCGAGGAAACTGATGCGAGGATCGACCCCAAGTACATGGTAAATTGTCTGGTGGATGTCTTCAGGCGAAACGGGCCTGTCCTTGACCTCCTCGCCGCCGCTTGTGGTCGCGCCCAAGATCTGCCCCCCTTGGACGCCGCCTCCGCCCAGTAAGCAAAACATGGCGCCGCCCCAATGATCGCGGCCCGGAAGTCCCTTCGCGTTGCCGCGGTTCATCTTCGGCGTTCGGCCCATTTCACCGCAAACCACGACCAAGACTTGATCTAGCAAACCTCGGTCGTCCAGATCCTCAAACAGCGCGGCGACGGCCGCATCCAGCTGCGGTAAAAAAGTCTCCATCTTCTTGACGATGTCAAAATGGTGGTCCCAGCCGTTTAAGTGTACCGTTACAAATGTGGCGCCCGCCTCCACAAGCCGGCGGGCCAAGAGGGTACTTTGCCCCCACGTATGGCGACCGTAAGAATCACGAATGTGCGGGTCCTCCGCGGCGATGTTAAAGGCGTTTTGTGCCGCGGATCCTGTAATGAGCTCATACGCCTGCTGCTGAAAGCGGTCCATCCTGTCCACCGAGCCGCCCCTTTCGGCGCTGCGGCGGAATTGATTGAGATTCTGCAACAACGCCCACCGATCCTCGACTCGGTCGAGGGACATCGTTTCTGGCAGGCTAATGTGGCGGACCTTGAAATCGTCTGCGTTCGGGTCCCCGCCCACATCGAAGGGATTATGCTGTGCGCCTAAATAATTCCCTGCGAAATAGCCTGGACTCAGCAGAATGCTCTTGGCAAATGGGATCGACACATAGGGAGGTATTCCGGGCCGGCGTGCGCCCCTCATTTTGGTAGCGATCGAACCGATGGAAGGGTACTTGCCGGCCAGATTCCTTCGCGTCCCGTCGTCAAAGACGTCCTTATGATCACGACCGGTGATCATGTAATGGGCGCCCCTGAAATGATCAGGCGTATTCGTATGCAAAGATCGAATGATAGAGAACTTGTCGGCAACCTTCGCTTGCCGGGGCAACTTTTCGTTGATCTCAATCCCCGCCACATTGGTACGAATAGGCTTCCAGGGACCGCGACACTCTTGGGGAGCGTCCGGCTTCATATCATACAGGTCGATGTGGCTAGGCCCGCCATCGAGCCAAATGAGGATTACGGACGTATCTTTACGCCCGAGGCCCGCTGCAGCCGACAATTCTTTCGCACGCAGCACGTCGCTGAGCGCTACGCTAGCCATCCCCGCAACGCCAAGCTGGACGAAGCTGCGGCGACTTATGCCGTCACAGTATCTTTGCGGATCTCGCGCCATTTCAATACGAAACACAGTTCGCTCCGTCGCAATGCAGTTCTCGTGGGCGATTGGTCGCCTGCGACTCAGCAGACCGCCATCCACGCCCGCCCCGACGTGGACTGGCCGATCGACTGCTTCAAGGGATCGCTCAGTCTCACGAACTTCCGGCGGCGGGCTAAGATTCTAGCTCGAAGTCTTGCTGGCAGTCGGACCCGTCGCTAGGGATCACAACCTCAAGCGTTGACTCGGTGTTGAATTGTGTTGGGATATAATGATCAAATGCCGGCACCGGTTTGCCCATCCCCGTTTCAATGAATCGGCCCGAGGCCTTCAGACCTATGATCTCAACGCGGTAGGCTCCTCCTCTTTGCGGTCCGACGTTGGCAGGGACCTCGTATCGGCCCTTTTTAATCACGCCGCCGGTGGCTGGGCCCTCGGTGCCCTGCACTGGCCGAAAGGTGATCTCGCCCTGCTCGACCGGCTCTCCATCGAAGGTGACCTGGCCCGACACGTGGACAGTGTTGCTACTCGGTCCGCAGCCGACGCCCGCCAGCAACACGAGTATCAACGCCTCTTTCTGTCTATTACGCATCGATCTCTTTTCCCTAGTTGCGTGCCCCTCGACCGACCGCGGTTTTTATTGCAAGGCAGATTCCGTGACTTCTTCGCCGTTGATGCTCGCCAAACCTTCCCACGCGAGCTGATCGACCGAGTCGACGACAAACTGAACGGAACCGTCCGCCAAGCAGACGTTGACGCCGCCAGCATGGTAGCTCCGCGCGGCGTTGATCACCGTGGACCAACAGGTGGAATTGCCCGTACACGGACTCTTGGTATCGTCGCAGAACGAATTAAGCGTACGATCCGGCAGCGGCGAATTGGGGGAGCGCAAATGAGTATACTGGTGGCCAAACCACCCCCACCAGTAGCCGCGGGTGTCTCTTGAATCGTGCGGGCCCTGGATGAGCTCCGAAAACGCGACCGTGTTGGAAGTCCCATCGACGATGCTCTTGAAGCTGCGCTCGACGTTCATGTTGAAAAGCGCCCGCTTTCCGCTCACGACCGAGGGGTTGACGCGTGGATCGTTGTTACACTGGTCCCGGTCGTGGGGAGCGTCAGGCTCGACCATGTTGCCATCGGCGCTGTAGCAGGCCACGTAGTTGTTGCGGCTCCATTCAAAGATGTTCTCCTCCTTAACGGTAAATCCGCCCGAAGTATCTGCAGGGCAATGCAAGAACGGCATGTAAGTCTTGCTCAATTCTATGTTGCCCTTAGTATTCCATCCTTGGTTGTGATGCCATTGTTGATGCAATGCGGCCTGTTCAATATAAGGCCAGAGGGAATGCGTCCAGTTAACAAACCTACTGCCAAAAATCTTCGGCGCAGCATCGGTCTCGGTTCCCATCGGAAACCTGCCGTTGGCGTCGTGGAAAATGTGCGCAGCGAGGCCCAACTGCTTGATTCGGTTGGTGCAGTCGGCGCGACGTGCAGCAGCGCGGGCGGACTGAACTGCAGGCAAAAGCAGAGCCACGAGCACGCCAATGATGGCGATTACCACCAACAGTTCGACAAGCGTAAACGCAGCTCGACGCCTGCTTCTCGCGCAGCTCACTGCAGGCAGCTCCACGAGAGGAAAACCGATGAGAGTAAAAACACGCCTGCCCGGTCTCTTGGTGAACATACCCACTCCCCAAGATTTGTACTCAGGAGCAATCAATTCGGAATAGTCGGCCAAACCATACGCCAACCGCTTCTGCCGGCGCGCTCGTCAACGGTCCCCTGAGAAACACCGTCCCTCGAGACGCCGGTCCTACGACAAATCCAATACCCCCGATTGTAAACAATTCCGCCATCGATTACAACTATGCCGGCCGGGCTGCCAGCAGAATCCTCATCGGCTGCATGGTTTAAGCCATTTGGCGATGTAAGCCATTTGGGAGATTTGGGAGTAGGGAGCATCCTGCTCGCTGGCGGCGGCCCGTCGTGGACGGTAACCATCACGTCCTGCGACACAACATCACTCGCACAGACGAAAACAGCGTCCGCGGCGAAACGTCGCTTCGTCGTGGACCTGTTCACTCCAAAGGGCGCCGCCGCTGAACTGGAGAAACACCATGGGATACGGTTTTCGTTCACACAGACGTCGCCAGATCGTAAGGTCGGCCTGGCCGCTTCTTTTGGCTGCTCTCGTTGGCGGGTCCTTGCGCTGCGAGGCCGAGGCGGGCGATGTGATCGTCATGAAGGACGTGATGGTTCCGATGCGCGACGGGGTCAAGCTCGCCACAGATCTGTACATTCCAGCCGAAAACGGTTATCCGGCTTCCAAGAAACTTCCTGCACTCCTGCTAAGGACCCCCTACAACAAAGATGGCTGGGGCCCCAAGATCGTCCGCTTCTTTGCCGAGCACGGCTTTCTATCGGTGGCGCAAGACTGCCGCGGCCGCTTCAAGAGTGAGGGGACTTTTTATCCGTTTATCGATGACCCCAAGGATGGCTACGACACTATCGAGTGGCTCGCGGAGCATCCGTTTTGCAACGGAAAAGTGGGAATGCATAGCGTTTCCTACATGGCTTGGGTGCAGTTTCATGCCGCCACACAGAAACCGCCAGCCCTGGTCACGATGATTCCCCACCAGGGCCCGATCAATGCATATCACTACAGCATGCGGGGCGGAGGCGCGCTGCACTTGGGCCTCTTACGTTGGGTGCTCAGCGTGGCTGCATCGAGCCAGGAAGCGCAGCACGATCCCGAAGCCGCCGCCGCGATTCGCGAAATGACGGGCAGCGAGAGTTTTCTCGAGTGGAGCGCCAAGATTCCATGGCAGCGCGGCCAGACGCCGCTGGCCAAGTTTCCCGCCTACGAAGATGCAGCGTTTGAGCTGTATTTCGAGAACAACGACTACACAGACTACTGGCGGCAACCAGGGCTGGGAATGGATGAGTTTTTCGACTCTTTCCCTGATATGCCAATTCTGTGGGTCACCAGCTGGTTCGACTGGTACCCGCGGACGATCAGCGACGGCTATCAAAAGATGGTGAAGATGGGTCGCCAGAATCAACACCTCCTGGTCGGCCCTTGGACGCATAATAATTTTAAGACGATCGTGGGTGACGTAAATTTCGGCAACCAGGGAGGACGCATCAACAGCTACGACGATTTTCTCCAGCTGGAGCTGGCGTGGTTTAACCGTTGGATGCGCGGCGACACGACAGCCGACATTGGAGAACCCGTTAAGTTCTTCATGATGGGCGGCGGCGGCGGCGAGCGTGCCGAGAATGGCCGGCTTAACCACGGCGGCTCGTGGATAGTTGGCAACGCCTGGCCGCCCAAAGGGGTCGACCCAACAAGGTTTTATCTGGCGCCAGGCGGAGGCTTGTCTCGGGGGAAGCCGCCTGCGGAATCTTCCTCGACGACGTATTCCTACGACCCCGGCAACACCGTCTCCAGTAACGGCCGCTGCATCACTGCGTATGGGCCGGCGGCTAAGTTCGGCTTCGCCGGCATGGGGCCGCGCGACCAGATCGATCTGGAGACGCTCCCAGGCCACGGCTATCCAGACCAACCGATCGCCGCGCGACCCGATGTTGTGGTCTTTCAGACGCCGCCGTTGGAGACGGACCTTCGCATTGCCGGAAACATTAACGTCGACTTGTCGGTCTCTTCCGATGCGCCTGACACCGATTTCTACGTGAAGCTGCTGGACGTCTATCCGGCGAGCGATGATTACCCCCGCGGTTACTCCTTTCCAGTCTCAGAAGGGATCCTGCGTGCCCGCTATCGGGACGGCTTCGAGAAGCCCGTCCTGATGGAGGCGGGCGAAGTCTATCGGCTCGAGTTTCCGCTCGAACCGGCCGCGAACCTGTTCCAGGCCGGACATCGAATACAGATTTACATCTGCAGCAGTAACTTTCCGAACTTTGACATCAATCCCAACACGGGCGACCCAAACGACCGCGTGGCGCGCGTGGCGAACAACACGATTCACCACGACGCCGTCCGCGCATCGTACATCACGTTGCCGATTGATCGATCGATGAGCAAGGAGTGAATTTAGCCAACGAACCTGATTCACCATTGGGACAAGCCCGATGGGGTCTTACCGACAAGGCAAAGGGAAATGCGATTCGCTGGTAGTTGCGCCGCTGGATTGATTTCGTTATCCGCGATCTCCTCGCTCGCTTGGAGCATGGAGGAGCTGATGGTCCCTATGCGGGACGGTGTGCGTCTGCAAACGAGAGTATGGAAACCTGCGGCTGACGGTCGTTATCCGGTCGTCTTCACGAGAGCCTATCGCGCCGGCGACGGGAAAAGCGGCCAGCGATTCATCGACGCCGGATATGTCTATGTCGGCCAGGCGACGCGGGGTCATTCCGGCTCCCAAGGCGCTGATGGCGTGGACCGTCGGTTCTTCGACGACGCCGAGGACGGCTATGACGGCCTCACCTGGATCAGCCAGCAACCATGGTGCGACGGAAAGATCGCCATGTACGGCAAATCCTACGGGGGCGCGACACAATGGCTCGTGGCGCCGCTCAAGCACCCGAACCTCAAGGCGATCATCCCGCAAAACGTAAATCCCGATCCTTGGCAGCGCATGTATCGCGACCATGGCGCGGTCCAATTGGCGCATACAGCCAGAAGAATCTACGACGCCGGCGACAGAGAAAAAATCGAGCGGTATGGGTGGTTGAATTGGTATCGCCACCTGCCGCTGATCGACCTCGACACGGTGGCCGGTACGAAACAGAACAAGCTTTGGCGCGATTATGTCTCGCACTGCACGTACGATGAATTCTGGCAGACGATTGGCATGCGAGACAAATACCACAACATTCGCATACCGGTCTACCTGATGTGTGGTTGGTACGATAATTATCCTGGCGCAACCTTGAAATATTTCCAGAAACTTACTCAGTTGGGAGCTACGCCCGAGATTCGAGTTGCCATCGATGCAACAAACCACGTGAACCGTGTTGTCGGTGACAGGGAATTGGGAAGCGATGCTGCCAAAGACGAGATTGGTCTTGCCATTCGATGGCTCGACTATGTGGTTAAGGGCAAAGACAACGGCATCAAGCACGAACCCCCTGTCAAGATTTTTGTCATGGGCGCCAACCAGTGGCGCTACGAGCGCGAGTGGCCGCCCAAGCGGACTCGTCCCACGAAATTCTATTTCCATAGCGACGGTACAAGAAAGGGCCGGCTCACCGCGCGCCCGCCCGGGCGCGAACCACCCACCATGTTTACTTATGACCCGGAGGATCCCGTTCCGACGCTGGGAGGAAACCATTCCTCGCCTTACGTTCCGAACATCATTCGAGTCGGACCGGTCGATCAGCGCCCTAATGAAGGGAGGTCCGATCTACTTCTGTTTTCAACCCCTCCGCTCGCGGAAGATACAGAGGTGACCGGGCCGGTGGTGGTCAAACTGTTCGCGGCCTCCTCGGCCCCCGATACCGACTTCATCGCTCGGCTGATCGATGTAGAGCCCGACGGCACAGCGTACAATTTGACCGAGGGAATCATCCGCGCGAGATTTCGCAAGTCGATTTGGGACGCTCCCGAGTTACTTGTGCCCAGCAAGATCTACGAGTACACGATCGAGCTGTTGCCAACGAGCAACGTCTTCCTCCGCGGCCACCGCATCCGGGTCCATGTCACCAGCAGCAACTTCCCCCTCTGGGACCGCAACCCAAACACAGGTCACGAGCAAGGGCTGGATGCCGAGGTCCAGATCGCCGAGCAGACCATCTACCACGATCAGCAGCATCCGTCCCACATCGTCCTGCCCATCGTCCCTTAATGTGAAAAGGTAAATCAGCATGTACGGACCATCAACACAACGGACCCGCTCGCAGCCCGCCGGCAATCGATCTTTAGGCGCCGCTGCAGCGGAGAAGATCAGCCGCCGACGGCTGATGGGTGCGGCAGCCTTGTTGCCGCTGGCGATTTCCGAACGGGCCGCCGGCGCCCCCGCAGCGCCTGGCGAGCTGTCTCCTGCTCGTCGCTATACACTTTCTGTAAATACCGAAATCATGTTCCCCCCCGAGATGCCGCGCGCGGAGCGGATCGAGCAGATTGCGGCTCAGGGAATGAAGGCGTTCAGCTTCTGGGCGGTCGACGAGCAGGAGGAAAAGGCGATGCTTGCCGCACAGAAACGGACCGGACTCGCCTGTGGCAGCATTGCCGGCAGCGGCAGCCTCGGCTGGACGACAGGACTTACCGATCCTGACCATCACCAGGTTTACCTCGACACGGTCGCCCGCAATTGCGAGGTCGCCGCGCGATTCGGGGCGCCCAACGTGATTATCTTTGTCGGCAAGGTACAAGTGGACATTCCGTGGGAAAAGCAATACCGCCAGATCATCGCCGGCTTGCGCAAGGCAGGGGAGATTGCCGAGAAGCATGCGGTCTATCTCTGTCTGGAGCCGCTCAATCCCATTCATGCGCCCGAGATGAGCGTACTTTCAGCGCGGGAAGGGTTCGAGATCATTGCTGAGGTCGACCACCCTCACGTCAAATTGGATTTTGACATCTATCATCTCCAGCTCGGTGAAGGCAACTTGATCAACAATTTGAAGCTCGGCTTGGAAAAAGGTTGGATTCAGTTTGTGGAGATTGGCGACGTGCCGGGTCGCAAGGAGCCCGGCACGGGCGAGATCAACTATGCCAACATTTTTCGCACGCTTCGAGAAGCCGGCTACAGCGGATTCGTAGGTATGGAGCACGGCACGACGACCACGAGTAAAGATGCCATGGAGACGGTGCGCCAACTGGCGGACGCGAATTAGCCAACGAACCTGATTCACCATTGGGACAAGCCCGAATGGGGTCTTTCTGTCGAAGTGTTACAGTCGAGCTACACGCTTACTCACCTACTCTGGCCCGAAGCTTGCTTCGGCGTGAAAGGAAGGCATACCATGCGGATCTTCAGCCTGACTCTAGGGGCAGCCTTCTTGCTTGCCTGCTCAGCCGGATTATGCGCCGCCGATGATTCTGCATCGGATGCAAAAGTAGACGACGACCGCGGGCCGCAAACTGGCCGTCTCAGTTTTGGTTGGGCCAGCGTCGACATCACGCCTGAGGAACCTGTGGCCGTGGCCGGCCAGTACCACGCCCGGATTACAGACAAGGTCGACGACCGGCTCACCGCCACCGCCCTGGCGATCGAAACCCACAATGGCCAAGGCGCCATTGACCAGGCGGTGCTCGTCTCGTGCGACTTGGCCGTAATTCGAACGATGCTTCAGGACAGGGTACGAAAGCTCGCGGCATTGCGTCTGCCGGACCTGGACGTGGAGAAGATCGTACTGTGCGCGACTCACACGCATACTGCGCCGAGTATTACCGATGTCACCCAGGAGCATCACCCCTATGACTTTATGGGTATGTGGGCGTACCGAATCCCGGAACAGGGCGTGATGCGGCCCGCGCGGTACGTCGAGTTCCTCGCCCAGCGATTGGCCGAGGCGGTGGTCGGCGCCTGGAAGAATCGCGGCGAGGGTAGCGTGAGCTGGGCGCTGAGCTACGCTGTGGTCGGGCATAACCGGCGCGCCGTCTACGCCGACAAGAGAGCGGTCATGTATGGAGATACCAATGACCCGAACTTTAGTCACATCGAAGGTCCTTCCGATCCGACGATCGATCTGTTGTTCTTTTGGAATCGCGACAAAGAAATTTCCGGCATGGCGATTGCGGTGCCGTGTCCGGCGCAAGAAGTCGAGGGCCGGCGATCGATGTCGGCCGATTTTTGGCATGATGTCCGCGCGGTGTTGCGGAAGCGATACGGCGCCGAGTTACCTATCTTGGCTCTCTGCGGCGCCAGCGGCGACCAGTCGCCGCACTTGCTCTTGAACAAGCAGGCTGACGCCCGGCTGCGGAGCCGCAGACAGCTCGAGCGACGAGCAGCGATCGCTGCCGAAATAGAACGAGGCGTCGAGCTGGTGTGGGAGGATGCCCGCCGCGACATGCATAGCGATCTTCGTTTTCAACATCACGTTAGCGCGACGCCACTTCCGGTCCGCAAGGTCACCGACGCGCGGTACGAACAGGCTCTGGCCGACTACGAGGCAGGCAAACACCGCAGGGCCCAGCTCAATGATGTCGATTTCATGAAGTGGCGCGTCAGCCGGGCTCTGATTGCCCGCTACAAACACCAGCAGCGCGACCCGTACTACTCCGCCGAGATCCATCTGCTCCGCCTCGGCGACGTCGCCATCGCCACCAACCCGTTCGAGTTATTCCTCGACTACGGTCTGAGGATCAAGGCCCGCAGCCCTGCCGAGCAGACGCTGGTCGTGCAGCTGGCGGCCGACGGCGGCGGCTACGTCCCCACCGAGCGCGCGGTACTGGGCGGCGGCTACAGCGCACGGATCGACGACGGCGTCGTGGGGCCAGCCGGCGGCAAAGTCCTCGTCGATTACACGGTGCAAACCATCCGGGAGATGTGGTTGGATTGATGGAGGGATGGAGGGATAAGGTGATGGAGTGGTGGAGTATTGGAGTGAGGGAGTATTGATGTGACTAGACGGAATAAGAATCGTGGTTATCAGCAGCTACGCGTATGGCAGGATGCCGTTGAGCTTTATAAGCTCTCGTGTAAAGATGGAGTGGTTTTCTAAGCTGGGACGCGTTTTGTTTTATCCCATTTTATCCCAGCACTCCGGCACGACTCCAATTCTTTTCCCCTCAGAACGCAGAGCCATGGCCGACCTCTTCGCCATTAATACTCGCCAGGCCTTCCCGCACAAATTGGTCGATTCTGTCGTCGACAAAGCGAAC
>Ga0310121_10004579_pt1 | contig 12141 bp, 3 predicted proteins | sample CB27_Tmax_986_MG_FD_203504 | JGI IMG/M metagenome (GOLD analysis project Ga0310121, IMG submission 203504) | Marine microbial communities from Western Arctic Ocean, Canada - CB27_Tmax_986 | ecosystem: Environmental > Aquatic > Marine > Oceanic | place: Canada: Western Arctic Ocean | collected...
CCTCCCCGGAGAAACGCCGTGTCATGGTCGCCCTTCCCTATCTAACCGGCCTCGCCCTGGGACCCGATCGCGGCACGAACCGTGGAGTGCACCTGCGCGGCTGGGGCAAGGCCGGCGGGCCGGCCTGGACGCGCCAGGGAGGCATGTACGGCGGACCTTGGAATATGCAGTGGAACGCGGTCTACGAGCCGGCCCTCGATGAAGGCCTCGGCATCATCTCGATCGACCGCAAGATGGTGCAGAAACCGGGGCGGCTCTTCCGGCGCTTTGCTCCCTCCGGCCTTTCGGTCCTCCACTATCCCGCCGCCGAGCTCGCGCCGGGGCAAGGGGTGGACATCATGCCTGCCCAGATCCTCGTCCACCGTGGAAACTGGCGCGTGGTGGCCAAGGAGTACCGGCAAAAGATCAAGGGCTACATCAAGCCGCGGGTGTCGCCGGATTGGTTCCGGCTCTATCCCGCCGGCAGCTGGCTGAATTTCCCCAACCCCGCCGACACCGCTGCCGCCAAAGCCCGGGGGGAAGCCCCCACCTTCGCCAAGCTCATGCCCAAACGTGCCGCCGGCACCTTCTACCGGACCCAGGGCTACGGATGGCAACAGGAGTTCATGAGGGATGGCATCTTCGCCACCTACCATGCCGGGTACGACCGCATCCGCGACGACCTCGGGGGCGCCGCCAGCCTCCGCGATGGGGTGGCTGCCACCAAGAAGCTCGGTCGCAAGCCCTTCGTCACGGTAGCCACCGTGAGCATTCACCCCGATGCGCATTGGCTGAAGGGAAAGAACCCGCGCGACTACTGGCTGATGGATTCACCCGAGGCGACCTTCCCCGGTGACACCCCGCGGCGAAACTTTTTCGCCGACGTGCGCTACGAGCCCTACCAGGATCACTTCGCCGCCATGATCGGCCGGCTCCTCACCAAGACGGGGCTCGACGGGATTTATCTCGACGAGGGCGGCGGCGACTACTACGGGCCGAACTACAACAAGTCCTTCGCGGAGCGCAGTCCCTTCGCCCTGGGCGAAAAGTATCCCGGCATCGCCTTCCACCGCAAGTTGCGGGCCGCGGTCGAGGCCGCCAATCCGGGCGCCGTCATCACATCCGAAAACAAGAATGAGATGACCCTCCCCTTCCTCGACGGCGCCCACATGAACACGCACCCCGGGCGCGAGATCCAACCCTTCCGTCTCGTCTACCCCGAGTTTTCTACCGAGTGCATGAACGGTGGCATCCCGGCCCTGCTCAACAATCACGGCAGCATCGTGCGCGACATCATCGCCTATGAATCGAAGGTCGGCTTCGGCGACGCGCATCAGGAATCCATCAAGGGCGTGGGCAGCCACGCAATCAGGCCGGCTGTCCTCGACACCTTGAGCCTCGATGAAATCAGATCGCGCACTCCCCTCTACCGTTACGCCGAATTGCGTCCCACCCTGCGCGAATGGGCCTACCACGGCGACGCAAGCAATGATGATCCGGTCGCAGTCGGCATCCCGGAGAGCCGCGCCGAAGAGTTCGTGGGGCGCCTCTGGATGGCACCGAACTACTGGCTCCTCACCGCCGGCCACTTCGCCGGATGGAAGCAATCGAAGCCAACCGTTTTCAAACTCCCCAAACTGCCCGCGGCCATTACCTCCGCCCACGAATACGATCTGGAGACCCTCGACCTCGAGCCCACCGCGCTCACGCGCAAAGGCGGCAACATCCACGTGACCATCAATCACGGATTCTCCGCCGTCCTTCTGCCCATGCCCACCTGCCCGCCCCTCATCCAGTTTGGAGAACCGCCTCCGGAAGTCCTGCGCCGGGGCGAGAGCTACCGTCTCCAGCTGGAATCAATTGCGCCCTGGCTGCCCAATAAGCGGCGCGAACTCCTCGATGTCACCCTGGCCTTCCCCGGCCTCGAACTCGGCCGGGCCAAGTTGCAACTTCCTGGCTCGGTCGAGCTCACCGTCCCCGCCGATACCCTCTCCGGACATTACTACTTCAGCGCTTCGGCCGAGTCCTCCCTGCCGCTCTGGCGGGTCCTGCGAGTCGAGTGACGCCCAGTCTCATCTCCCCATCCCGACCGCTCCGTCCAGGCAAGTTCGGCCCACTTGTCTGTCCCGTCCTCGGTTCGTGTCCCGGGCTCCATGGAGTGCGGCGATTTTCGCCGCTTTGGATCGAGTGCCTCATGACCATGGAGAACCAATGCGACCCGATTCGGCCCTCCAACCTCCGGTCGACCGAATCCAAAGCGGTGCAGAGCCCCGCACTCCAAGACCCGACCCTCCGCCCTCCACCTCGCCAAGCGGCGCGCCGCGGATCAAGGGGGCGAAAGGGTGACGCGGATTCTCCCAAAGCGTGGAGCCGAGGAGGGCGCGGCGTCTTCGAACACCACTGTTTCCGTCCCGTCCCCGTGATCGATCGGGACTCCCAACGGGACCAGCACCTCCGACCAACTGATCAGGTCGGATCCGAATTCCGCCGCAATCTGCACATCGACCAAATTCTGCGCGCGGCGGACGAGCATACGAAGCCGGTCGCCGAACAGTTCAATCGCCGGCTGAGAGCCGGGAGGAGTCTGCGCCCAGGGATCGACGCCCAGCACATATTTCATGAGATTGACAGTGCCTTCCCCGTTCGCGTCGGCGAGCGGACCGGAGACCGAGGGCATCGCAAGTTCTTCCGCCGTGAAGTGATCGCGCTGCCAGCCTTCGAACTGGATCGAGAAGAATGAATTGTCGGCGCCGGGATTGCCGCCACTTTCCCCGCTGATCCCCCAACCCTCGACCGTGTCCCAGCTCGCGACGTTCCTGTTCTCGTCGCGCACTACCAGCGACCAGCCTCCGCCGTCGGTGGCCGGATACCACTGGTCGGAGAAGGTGAAGTCGTGAATGACGTTGCCCGAGCTATCGCGCACCACGATTCGCTCGCCATCGTTGCTGAGATTGTCCGGCTGGTACTCGCCCACTACCGGGAGACCGGCGTCATAGTGCGTGTTGAAGGCAGCCTGATCGTTCACCACCAGCGCGAAGGCCCCGGGATTCAGCACCACCCCTTGCGGAACCGTAAACGCAATTCCATCCGTAAAGTGCACCCCGGAGATATCGAGGGGCAGGACTCCGATATTCTTGAGCTCCACAAACTCGGTGGTGTCGCTGCCGTCGGGATTGAAGTTCAATTCCGTGATGCGCAGGAAGTCGACCGGCTGCGGCGCAGTGACGGTGCTCGTGATCGTCAGGCTTGCGGTGTGGATGAGCTGTCCACCGAAGTCGTAGACCTCCAGGTCGATCGGGTTCGGGCCCGGCAACACCGGGATCTCGAGGCGCCAGCTGTCGCCGTCGAGCCACTCCACCGGAAGCGGATCGGCGCTCCCCGCCAGGCGAAACTCCCGGAGGTCGATCCAGCCCTGGCCCTCGAGGGTTGCGGAGGTGTCATTGACCGAGAAGTCGCCGCCCCCGTTGGTCGTAACGCTGAAGGGGACATTCGCCGGGAGCTGCGAGAGCGCAAAGTTCCCGCGGTTGGTGATGTAGGATGCCTGCCCGCTGAGGTTCGCACCGATCACCTGCCCGTAGTGCGCCAGCCAGTCGCTCATGTACCCCGCGTTGAAGGTGCGGGTCACGAGGTCCTGCACATGGCCCCAGTAAAGCCGCCGGTACTTCGGGAGGGCGGCCACCCGCGCCAGATTGCCTGCCCCGGGCAACATCGAAGCGGAGGTCCCGGAATTGAACACGAAGTCCGAATCCCACGGCAAGGCCGCCACCCCGTTGCCGTCCTCCGGAACGTAAACGCGGATGTTGTGCCGGCCGCCGGCGGCAAAGGTGTCGCCGATCCCGCACAGCAGGGTCAGAGCCGTATACCGCATCCACTCGTCGACATCCATGACATCACCAATCTCGGCTTCGAACTCCGCGGTAGGCGCCGACATGGTCTGGCAAAACTGCATCAGCCCCGAGTAGTCGTCCCGCCGCCGGCCGGTGCGGATCTCGCAGGCGGGACGGTAGTCCTCCTCGCTGTCGCCGAGGTCCCGGAAGTCCGTCCCCATGTGCTGGAACGGGACCGGCGGCTTGAGTCCCTCCACTCCACCGATGCTCGTGACCGGATCGTAGGTGATGTCGAGGTTGAAGACGCTTCCCTTGTCGCCGTTCTCGAATTGCGTCGAGGCGAACATGCTTCCATAGCGCGCCATCTGCAACATCGCGATTCCGGTGTAAGTCGTGTGCGGCCCGATCATGTGAACCAGGTCGTCGTACATGCACGGCACCCCCGCATGATTGAACATGTGCTTGACGTAGATCTCGTCCGGCCGGCGCACCACCGGCGAACGGCAGGAGCGATCGGCGCCCACGCTGCCGTGCACCCCGCGGAAGAGCTGGTCATCGGGAAAGGCGATGCTGAAGCTCTGGTAGTTGGGGCCGTCCCGCGCCCGCCCCGCCCCGCTGCCGCGCAGACGGACCCCCACGTCGTAGGTGATCTTCCGGCGGTTGTAGATCGCAGTGCCGCCCAGCCGTTCGTTGCTCATCAGGTTCAGGGTCTGCAACAGGAAGGTGCGATCGGAATTGAGCATGATGAGCCGCATCTCCTGCAGCGGCAGGCCCGATCCCTGCCCGTCCTCGACCTGGATGAGGGCCCGCGAATCCGGACCGTCCGCCGGCGCCATCGAATTCGCACCGAGTGCGTCGTTCGCTTCGAGCCAGAACTGGATCACGGTCCCGGACCCCGCCCCCGGCAAGGTCCCCTGCCCACGTCCGTCCGCATTCACAGTGAAAGTGTGGCTGCTTTCCGGTCCCTCGTTGTAGCGCGCCTTCAGCGTGATGGTTCCCAGGCCATCGGGATCCGCGAGGTCCGCCTTGACCGTGATCTGCGCGTTGGCGGCCGGCACGGGCGGATCGTGCTGCAAGTTTGAAATCGTCGGGCCGATATTCGCTTCCGATCGCGAGTTCGCCGCGCCGGGCGTCCCGCAGTGTTCCGGCCGGTTGAGCTGGGTGGTGCGCGCCAGCCGCTGGTAGTAGCAGCGCGAATTGACCTGGTTCGAACCCGCCAGCCAGCGCGCCCGGAACAAGACTTCATAGACCTGCCCCGAACTGATCGCGGTATTGTTGACGAAGGTGGTCTCGAGGTGGTTGTGGCGCGTGTCGGTCGCTCCCTTCGCCACGAGGTGAAGCACCTGGTTGCCCGGGTTGCCCGGTTCGGCGATCACGGTGCTGTGGCGGTGGTTGCCGATGATGCGCCAGGTGTTCGCCCCGCTCGAAAAGGTTCCGTTCTGGATCAGCTGCTGGGCCGCGCCGTCGGGGTCGCGCACCACGCTGACATCATCGATCAAGACCTCGCCGGCCTGTAGCATGCCGAGGCGGAACTCGTTCCAGTGTGTCAGCCCGTAGCTTTGCCCGCCATTGTCGCGATAGCTGATGGTCTGCCAGCCCATCTTCTGGCTCTCGTCGCTGGCCGCCCAGGCCCCGGGATTGCCATTGTCCGCATCGGGGTCCCGCAACTCGAGGCTCGGTCCCCTGCCGTCGGCGAGATCCGGCCAGCGCCCGCCCTCCACGTAACGCAACTCGTCGACGGGGTTCTCCACCGCGTCCTCCAACCGGATCAGGTCGCGGCTGTTGTTCAGCCGGTTGGCGAAGTCTCCCACAATCTTGCCCGCCAGGGCCGGATCCTTGGTAGTGAGCGCAGCCGCATCGTTCGCAATCACGAGGTAGCCCCCGGCCGGAATGCGCGTGTCGGCCGGAAAGAAAAAATCGATTCCGCCATCGATCGACCAGCCGGTCAGATCGACTTCCTGGGTCCCCTTGTTGAAGAGCTCCACCCACTCCTCGTCCCGTTCCACGATCGGCTGCGGATCGATCGGCGCCGCCAACTCGAGGACGGCTTCCAGTTGAGCCGCGAAGACAATGTCGGTGCTGGCGGAGACTTCCTGGTGCACTTCCACCGAAAGGAGATTACTGCCCAAGACCAGATTGTCGGTCGGCAGGGAGATCGGACCCACGAAACCGGCATTTCGGATCACCCCGTCCGCGAGAGTGGAGGCCGTGACGGCGCCGGGGGGCAGGTTGTAGCGCTCCACCTCCACCCCGTTGATGTAAAAAACCGCCCCGTCGTCCACCAGGTGCCGGAGTTGCAAGGTGAGCGAGCCGGCCAATTGTTCCGCCGTCATGTTGAACTCCTTCTCGAAGTAATACGTCACGATCGCGTTCCCGGCCGGGCTCGCAAAGGCAGTCCGGATCGGTTCGGGGAGCGCTCCGGGCTCGTAGCCCAGGGCCCCGGGTCCCTCCAACCAATCCACCCCGTTGACGAGGTGGGCGGAGGCCTGCCAGTTCGCTCCCAGATCCGCTCCGCTCTCGTTGTACCGCCACAATCCATCGAGCGAAATCAGCTCCACGGTCTCACTCAACCCGGCACTTCCCTGCGTGCCGCGATCCTCCCGGAAGTGATACATGATCTCGTTGATCACGACGTCCCGGTTGATCGCAAAGGTATTCGCCGCACCAAAGCTCGCACCGTCCGGCACCAGCATCCTCCCGTGCTCCGCCGACCAGGCCCGCGGCAGGTCGTCGGCCCGCGCCGCGTCAACGAGGGCCAGCTGCCGCGGTGAAAAGAGAAAGAGCCGGTCGCCGTCGCTCGGCCGGAAGCCGAGAGTAGCCTCCTCGATGACCAGGAAGTCGCCTCCCGCGATGGAGGTCGGGACCGGGAGGGTGTAGGTGGCATCGATCACCCCGCGCGAGGCCAGCACGAACCCCCCGGCCGGGAAGGCTGCGTTTCCCGTGTTGGCGATCTCGATCCGGAAGGTGGCGTCGCCCGTGCCGGAAAGCTCGCTGACGACCAACGGCGCGGAGGCATCGGGAGTGAGGGAGGATTGCGTCATGCTGATCTCCGCTCCGAAGACGATGTCGCTGCTGGTGGTGGTCTGCTGGTGGACTTCCACCGAGAAGCGGTTGGTCCCGGGCACCAGCGCGGCGGTCGAGAGCTCAATCGGTCCCACGTAGGCGCCGGTCCGAACCGAAGCATTGCTGGTGGTGGACGCTGCCACCGCTCCCGCGTCCATCATGAAGCGCGGCGCCACTTCCGCGCCGTTGAGATAAAAAACCGCTCCGTCGTCGACCACGTGACGCAACAGCAAGCGGTCGAGGTTCGCGACCTGCGCGGCGCGCAGTTCGAAGTCGATCTCGAAGTAGTAGGTGATGATGGAGTTGCCGGTTGGATCGGCAAAGGGGGTCTGCAGGGTCTCCGGGAGAACGGCCGGGGTGGTCTCGAAGCCGAGCAGGGCGGGGCCCGCCAGCCAGCCATTGGCTCCGACCGCATGCGCACTGCTCGCCCAGCCCACCGCCAGCTCCACCCCGCTCTCGTTGTAGCGCCAGGTCGCGTCGATCGGGACGATCACGATCTCCGGGCTCGGAGTCGAATCCTCCGGAAAGTTCGGCGCCCCGGGCGTGCCTCCCACCTCCGCGCTGGCCCGCCAGCTCCCCGCCTCGCCGCTCGCACTGTCTTCATCGGACTTCGCCAGGGTCGCGCCCGAGCCGTCCGGCCCGATCGGCCACACGCCGCGGTCACCGTAGTCCACTTCGTCCATCAGGCGCCCCGAGTTGTTGCGCAGGCGGAGCTGCTCTCCTCCGTTCGAAAGGTTGCCGGCCCACGGCCCGAGCGCTCCCGCCGGCTGGGCGCCGTCGCTCGACACCAGGAGATACCCCCCCGCCGCAATCACCGTCCCGGCCGGAAAGTCGAAGTCGGCCCCGCCCCGCAACCGCCACCCCGAGAGATCGACATCGACCGCCATCTGGTTGTGGAACTCGATCCACTCCGCCTCGAGCGGATCCCACGGGTGATACTGAATCTCGTTGAAGACTACCACGCTGTCCGCCCGCACCGGTTCCATCGCAGACCACCCGACAGCAACGAGCGCGCCGACGAGGAGCGGAAGCCGCCGGCGGAGGGATCGGGGGGATTCTGTCATAAAGGGGGAAACGGACCGCCTACGGCACAGTGACAGTCACGTCGTCGACGTAGAAGCCAGCCTGATTCATGAAGTCATCCGATTCCAGCCGAAACTCGATCTTGATCATCTTGCCCAGCGCCGCGGCCGGCAACACCAGGGTCACCTTCTCCCAGTCGGCGGAGGTTCCCGTGATGTCGGCTTCGATGACGTCGATCACCGAATCGTTGTCATCGACATCGAGCACCGAGACCTCTCCCCAGTCGAAGAGTTCCGCGCCGGCGATTTCGATGTCGATGAAGCGGTGGTAGCACAGGGTGGCGCCCGCGGCGTTGGTCAGATTGATGGCCGGGGAGCGCAACCAGGTCATGGCGTCGAACTCGTAGGTGGCGGAGAGGTTCGTGCCCCAGCAAATCGAGGGGCTGTTGGCGGCCGAAGGGCCGGGACTGGAGGGCGCTCCGAGTTCCCAGACCGTATTGCCGGTCGGGTCGTCAAATCCCTTCGTCCAGCCTCCCTCCCCGCTCTCGAAGTCGTCCGAGAAGACCGACTCCGGAGGAGCGGGAAATTCCTCCACCACGAAAAAGCGCGTCGCCTCGGCCGGGAGCGGGAAGGTCAACACGTTCTCCGGCGGCGTGGCCACCAGGTCCTGGTTTCCACCGAAGATCGGCCACGTGATCGGCTCGGGTGCAGAGAGATCCGCCTCGCTCCGCACGTCGTAGAGCCTCCCATCCTGGCTGTCCCAGCGAAGAGTAAGATCGCCGGTCGTCCCGTCGCGCGTGACGTCAAGTTTCGGTCCGGCGGGCGGCGGGGCCGCACCACCGTAGAGTTCGATCTCGTCGATACAGATGCGGTGTTCCGAAAGGAGGAGGCGCACCCCGGTCGCCACGATCGGGCCGCCGCCCGACGTGCCGATTTCATACTGGTGGCGCAACGACACGCTAGCCGGGCCGTAGACGAACTCCGCGATCGTCGTCCAATCCTCGTCCGGGGTGGTCGCGTCAGGGGCCTCGACGGCAGTGAACTGCAGGGTGTAGACGCCGCGGCTGCGATCAATTTGCGTTCTGGTGATATTATCCCGGCCCCAGGAGATCCCCGAGAGGGCGGTTAACTCGGGCAGGGCGATGCCCATATGGCCGGGACTGGGTCCCCCGCCGTTGATGTGGCTGTTGGCATTGCCGTAGAATCCGTCGTTGAGCTTGACGACCGCATGGGTGGGAGCGTGCGGCGACGGGTCGTTGCTCGCGAAGGCACTCCCTCCATTGCTCGCCAGGGCCAGGTTGTCCGGAACCGGCACGCCGAAATGGGCGCCGCTATTGCCGTCCCAGGACGCGCTGAATCCCGCCGCCGGGGTGATCATTATGGAAGGCAGGACCCACGCTTCCGCATACACTTCCAGCTCGTCGATGGCCGCCCCGTCGGGGGTCAGCAGCCGGATGCCCGTCGCCATCTCGGTTGTGAAGTAATTGAAGCGGTGGCGCAGGTGGGGATCCGCAGGCTCACCGGCTTCGTAGAGGATCGTCGCGATCGTGGTCCAGTCCTCGTCCGGCGTGGTCTCGTCCGGGCTGGCGACCTCCGTAATCTGCAGAGTATACTCGCCCAAAGAGCGATTAGTTTGCGCCCCGGTGTTATCGCGGCCGAAGGCGATGCTGCGCACCGCTTCGAGGCCGCCGAACCGCAGCCCGGCGAAGCTGTCCGGCGTGTCGCCGACCCACGCGCTGGCATCGCCGACAGTTTGGTCGTTCAAACTGCCGATCGCCCGCCCGGCCAGCACGTCCTTGGCAAAGGCCGTCGCGCCCACAGCCAGATTGTTGGCGGCGACGATTGCCCCGCCGTCCTCCACCGGGAAAAGCCGCGCAATCGGAACGACTCCCACCGCATATAACTCGAGCTCGTCGATGCCGATCTCCGCATTCGCGAGGATGATGCGCACCCCGGTCGCAGAAACCGGATCACCGCCATCGGTCGCGATCGCATACCGGTGCCGGAGCGGAGTCGGATTCTGATAGTCGACCGTGCCGACCGTGGTCCAATCCCCGTCGGGCGTGCCGGCGTTCGGATTGGTGACCGTGGTGATCTGCAGGGTGTAGAGGCCGAGGGTGCGATCAAGTTGCACGCCGTTGTTATCCCGGCCGAAAGCGATGCCCTCAAGCTGGAAGAGTCCTGGTAGAGCAATCCCCATATGGGTGGGCTCGGGACTCCCGGGGCCGTTGATGTGGCTCTTAGCATTGCCATAATTTCCGTCGTTGAGATGCGCTTCGACATGGGTCGGGGCGTGGACCGAGGTTGGGGTGGTCGAAAAAGGGAGCGAGCCGTTGATCGCCAGGGCCGCATTGTCCGGGACCGGCCCGCCAAAAAATTCGCCATCATTGCCGTCCCAGGTCACTTCGAACCCGGGCGATGAGGTGACCACCTGGGCCAAAGAAATATTAGGAATTCCAATAATTAAACTAACGGAAATAGCGAACGCTACAACACAGGAAGAGCGGAGGATTGAGTTCATTTTTTTGATAATTTGGGACTTGGAGGGCCATGGGTTTTCGAACTGGGAAAATAATCCTTGTCGTGACTCAAATAATTCTTGTCATCGCCTCAGAGCTGACTAAAAAAACTTTGAAAGCTTTGAATTATTTTGACCGGATTGTGAATTCCTTGTCGATAAAAAAGTTCGTTTCCAATCTCCAATCTACCTAGCCGAAAACCTGTATGAAAAAGCGACTCTTCCTCAACCCTCTCGCCGCGACCACGATCGCGACCGTTGCAATTGCCTCCCTGACGACGAGTCAGGCGGCTGTCACCGTTACTCCCGATGCCGGATTCACGGTAACCTGGGACGGTAATAACGGCGACCATTTCGGCGCGTCTGTCCCGGACAACCTGGGCTTGGCGAGCAATGGAGGGAGTCCCTTCGCGAGCCAGGACCCGTCGCCGCACTTTCCCACCCATGCGGTCGTCAAGCTCAACGACGGACTTTACGGCAATGCCAACAGCCATATCAACGGGGCAGGACCCAGTCCCGGCCATATGGGGGTTCTCCTGCCAGGAACCTTCCAAATCGACAGCATCGCTTGGGGCCGGGATAATATAACCATCACGCAAATTGATCGCAACCTCGGCATCTACAACTTGGAGTTCACCACCAATGGCGGCGGTTCGTGGACCCAAATCGGGACTGTCGAATATACCGGCGTCTCCGAATCACAGCGACATGAGTACGACGTCGGGACCACCACCGGGCCGCTCGTCGGCAATGGGGTCCGCCTCGTTCTCCCGGGTATCGCCACCGCCATCGACGAGATCGAGGTCTATGGGGTTGTTCCCGAGCCGACGGGCATGACGCTCCTCGGCTTGGCCCTGGGCGGATTCTTGTTGGGTCGCCGCAGGCGGTGAGCCGCCACAAGCAATCGTTTTTTTATCGCGCGGCGTCGAATTTCGGCGCCGCGTTATTTTTTTAGGGGCGCCCTGGTTGAGGATCAGCCTCACCGGGCCGTTGTTGACCGCAACGGCGAGGTCGTCATTGCCGTCGCGGTCGATATCGAGCGCGACCGCGCCGCGCGCATCGCCGGGAATCAGGCTGCCGCTGCGCCTCGGCCCGACTTCCCTGAAGCTCGCGTCGCCGTTACCCAAAAGCAGCAGGCCGACCCCGCCCGCCATCCTGCCGGTCTCGCGCTGCGGACCGTAGAAGTTCTGTGAGAGGTAGAGGTCGAGGTCGCGCTCGGTGTGGCGCAGCATGATGGGGGTCCGCCCCTCGGCGAAGAGAGCTCTTGGCGGCGGCGGCGGGGTGGTCGGCGGGGCGTCCTCCGCCTCGGCGATCAGGTGGCTCCATCCCGCTGCCAGATCCTTCACGGTCTGCTCCTGGCCTGAGGGCCAGCGGATCGTCAACGCGTTCACCACCGTCTCCTCCCCGAGCCCGAACACCACCTCGGCCGGGTCGCAACCCATGAATCCGCGCACCGGTTGCACCACCCGCACCTGCTCGCCACTGCCCGTCACGGCCCGGAGCTCCGCGCCGACGGCATGGCTATTTGCGCCGGCGCCACGCAGCGCGATCTTGATCGTGTTGCCGGTGGCCGAAGTGTTGCGGTAGATTCCGACCGCATCTTCGAAGTTGTTGACCACCAGATCGAGGTCGCCGTCGCCATCGAAGTCGCCGCTCGCCTGGCACCGACGCCGGAGGCTGAGGTAGGTCGAAGGCTCACACAACGCTTGCTGGCATCCCGCCGGGATGCGAT
>Ga0310121_10004580_pt1 | contig 12141 bp, 7 predicted proteins | sample CB27_Tmax_986_MG_FD_203504 | JGI IMG/M metagenome (GOLD analysis project Ga0310121, IMG submission 203504) | Marine microbial communities from Western Arctic Ocean, Canada - CB27_Tmax_986 | ecosystem: Environmental > Aquatic > Marine > Oceanic | place: Canada: Western Arctic Ocean | collected...
GGTCCGGATACTTTTCCCGGACGCCGGTGGCCAGGAACTCGTCCCGAGAATTGATCCCGATGTCGTTACCCATGTAGTCCTCGTCACCCACTTCCTCCATCCAGTACGTCCCGGTGGGCTGAACGGAGACCTGTAGCCAATGGCCATGGCCGTCGGGGGACGCCCCGTGCCAGTGCTCCGTCCAAGGCGGAGCGTGCGACATTTCTCCCCGTTGTAGGATGCGAACTCGTTCCCCGCGGTTCTGGATACGGCCCTCGCCCTCCCACATCAGCAGGATCTGGCCGCCACGGTGGCAGTGCCAGTAGGAGCGATGACCCTCCGCCCAGTCAGCGCCTCCCCAGGGTTCCCCGTTGATGACCACTTCCTCCACAGGCGCGCTGCGGTATTCGCCCGTGGCCAGGACTCCGGACCTCTCGCCTGGACATCCGGGGACCTCCTGCGCGGTCGCCGCATCCGCCGGTGGCTGGGCATATCCGAATTCCCTATTGGAAGCCACGGTGATGACTACTACGGTGAACATGGAAATCCAGGGCAAGACCAACACCGATTTACGAAGCTGTCTCGCGATCGCCATTTCGCTTTCTCCCGAAGTCAGGAGTCAAACCGGCCTATGCTTCCCGGTCCAGGGGGCTATAGAGATGGGGCGCGGCGCGGGTCTCCGTCAACCACCGAGCACCCAAGACTGTCGGACTCTGCGGGACGTCTGTCCGTCATGGGTGTGGTCTATGGCAGGGCGAACACCCAGATGACGCCGCTTCCTGGCGGAATGTCCTCACCTGTCAGCCGAGCGTACGAAGTCGTCGCGGAGATCCGACCACCGGCGCCGACGGCGACATACTGCGTCCCTCCGACCTCGAAGGTGACCGGAGCACCGGATATGTCACCGTTCAAACGCATCTGCCAAAGAAGCGCTCCGGTGTCCGCGTCGAGCGCAAAAAACCGACGATCCGCAGCTCCACCGAACACGACACCACCGGCCGTCGCCAGCGCCGCGGCCGTCATCGCGGCCCCGCTGGGCTGGCGGTACTCCCATGCCCGCTCCCCCGTGATCGGATCGAAGGCCACGAACTCGCCCACGTAGTCGTAGCCGGGTGCCATCCTGGTACGAGACGACCGCATACCAGCGTATCTGCCACCTAGCTGAGAGGGGGAAGTGATGTCTACTCTTGGCTCCTCCGAGACGAAATTGACGTCCATGCAAGCGTTGTTGAGGCCCATGTAATACAGTCCGGTAAGGGGACTGTAGCTCGGTGAATTGAGATTCCTCGCCCCATGTAAATGGGGACACACCTCGAAGGTCTTGCCGGAGTCGACATCGGCCAACGTGGGAATCTGATCGGGGTTGAAGATCGGGCGCCCCTCTTCTGTCCAACCCATGATGAGGTTGTCGTAGGCGGTCCTGAATGAGTGCATGAACTGGCCCGTCTCCCGATCCAACACGACGCCCCAACCGATCTTGCTCGTATGGATGAGCACCTTACGGACCACACCATTGATGACCATATCGAGCAAGGTGCTCTCGTACGGCGAGTCCATGTCCCAATTGTCTTCCGGAACGACCTGAAAGTACCACTGCATCTCACCGTTCTCGATGTCGAGCGCGATGACCGAGTTCGTGTACAACGCATCGCCGAGACCGCGAAGCGTCGAAGACCAGGGCGTTGGCTGACCGGTGCCGAAATAAATGAACCCCAACTCGGGATCGTAGCTCTGTGTACCCCATGTCAGCCCGCCGAGTGGTGGCAGGCTACTATCGTTCCAGCTCTCCGAACCCGGCTCACCCGGGGCGGGCACGGTATAGGTCTTCCAGATCAGCTCGCCATCCTGAGGATCATACGCCGCGATCGCGCCACGGGCGAGACGCTCACCCCCCGCAAATCCCAGTATGATCTTGTCGTCGGCGATCAAGGGCGGGTGGTTGTGGCCTAGGCCAATAGTGTAGTCACCCGTCCTGACTTCCCAGACCTGTGTGCCGGTACGCGCATCCAGGGCAACCAGATAAGAGTCGGCGGTCCCCCAGTAGATCTTGTCCTCGTAGACGGAGACCCCACGGTGGCGGCCGTAGGCCTGGGAACTCTGAACGTCCTCGGGATAGGTGCGCGCGTGAATCCACGCCACGTCTCCGGAGACCACGTCGAAGGCGACGACACGGCCGGTGGCGTCGGCGATATACATGAGTCCGTTCGCGACGATAGGCGTCGGGACCCATCGACTGTTGTCCCGCATCGAGTAGGACCAGACCGGTCGGAGATCGTGAACGTTCGTCCTGTCGATCTGGTCCAGAGGGCTGAAGCCGAACACGTCGGGAGTGCGCCGGTAGCTCAGCCAGTCGCCATCCTCCGGATTCATCAGCCGCTCCTGCGTGATCGGCTCCCACTCCGGTAGCTCCGACTGGGCGAACGCCCCGGCTGCCACCAGCATGCTGGCAAGCGTCGCCCAAGAAACGCTGTATACAAACAGCGCTTTCGATGTCTTCTCGCCCATGCCTCTCTCCTCGTCTGCGTGCCGTTGCCGGGTGAGTGATTTCAGCTTCCGCCGAGCCAGCATCGTAGCGCTAGCACCGGAAGTGGGCAACACGAACTCGTCGGTATCGCCCTGGTTGGGACACTACCGACTTGCCCAGGAAGCTGGCGCCCCATTCTCCCGTGATTTCCATGACCTCGCCCTCCACAGGCGCCCGTTCTACCTTGGTCTGGCACCGGAGGGTGCTTTGTCGACGGGCCGTCTCATCTGTCCTTCTCTTCAAGGGAGGAGTCCCAATGTTGCGTTCGATACGAACGGGTCTTCTGGCAAGCGTCGTGTTCGTTGGAGCCCCGGCGCTCTCGTCCGGAGGGGCCGCCGCCCAGTTACAGGACCAGACTCAGATCAGCCCGACCAATGGCCTGCCCAACCCCTACGAGAGGGTCCACCCGTGGGGTGAACTCCCCACCGGCCCCTATGATGAGCGGGCATCGTTCATTGGGGCCGAGCAGGGTCCGGACGGCAACATCTATCTTCTGGGCCGCTGCCTCCAAAACTCGTGCACTGGGCGGCCCGAAGCACCGGTCATAAAACTCGATCCAAACGGAAGGCTGCTGAAGGCGTGGGGTGAGGGGATGTTTGATTTCCCGCATGGATTCGCTGTGGACCGAGAGGGGAATCTGTGGGCATCGGATCAGCGGGGCCACCAGGTCTTCAAGTGGGACCCGGAGGGTGAACTCCTGATGACCATCGGCCGAAAAGGCGCCCAGGGGGACCCGCCCGGCCTTCTGTCCGAGCCGACGGACGTGGCCATCGCCCCCAACGGCGACATCTTCATCACCGAGGGTCACAGCTTTGCTCAGGGCGCCAACCGGGTCTCGAAATACGCGAGCGACGGGAGGTTCATCATGTCGTGGGGAAGCACTGGCTCGGGCTCGGGCGAGTTCAACGTGCCCCACACCATCGCCTTGGATTCGCAAGGCAGGGTGTTCGTCGGGGACCGCGGCAACAACCGGATCCAGATCTTCGATCAGGAGGGAACCTTCCTCGACGTCTGGTACCAGTTCGGTCGCCCGAGCGGCATCGCGATCACCGCCGATGATAGGATCTACGTTGCCGATTCAGAGTCGTGGGGTACCGACAACCCTGGGTGGGAGAAGGGCATCCGGGTGGGCAGCGCCCGGGACGGTTCGGTCCAATATCTCATCGCGGACCTGGAGCCCACCGCGAGCGAGCACAGCGGAGCTGAGGGTGTCGGGGTGGACTCCGAGGGTAACGTCTACGGGGCGGTGGTGCGCAGGCGAATGCTCGAGAAGCACGTGCCCATGGGCGCCTCGGGCAGGTCGTCCGGAGCTCAGGCATCCGGAGCTCAGCAGCAGGGGCAGGCACCCCCGCACGTCACCCACGTCGCCACCCGCTTCAACTCGGCCCCCGACGGAAGGGGACTCGCCGCGACGGCCTCGACCGAATCGGGGATTGCGGTCCTGCACGCCAACTTTGCGGCAGGGGACCTCAGCGACCTCGCCCGAATGCAGCGACACGCGCGTCACGTTCTCCATGCGCTCGACCCGGCCGAAGGAAGCCGGGGGCCGGGGCTCGGTTACGGACTCATCCGTGCAGCCGAGGGCGTGGCGACTCACGTCGAGTTGGCGGCGAATACGTCGGGTGCTTCAGCGAACCTGCGCACGCACGCGCAGCACGTCGCCCTCGTCGCTCGTACTGTCGCGGGGCGCGCGGAGGAAGCCGCTGCAGTCGCTCAGCAGCTACAGGCGGCACCTTCGATACGGCGAGCCTCCCCGCTCGTCGCCCAGCTACGCCTCTTGATGTACCAGATCGCTGAGGGAAGCGACGTAAACGGGGACGGGCAGCTGTCGCTCGACGGGGAGGCCGGCGTGCAGCAACTGGAAGCTCACGTCTACCTACTTCTGGTGGGAGAGACTCTTCCGAGAGTGCTCAGGTAGGCGTTTCGAGCTGATCACATCCTCGGGCGCGGAGCACACTACAACCTGGGATCGATCAAGGATGCCCGGTAGGAGTCTCGACCCCCGCCCCTAGCGTATATTCAGCGTCTCCCGAATCTCCTGTGCCGAAGCGCCCGTCACCCAAATGGAGCTTCCCCGGTCGAACTCCTTCGCCCGGGCCAGCGGGCCGACGATGACCGGCTCAAGCCCCGTGTCTCTGACCAGATCGGCTACGATGTTCCGAGCTTCGGCGTCGTCACCGGCAATGGGTACGCCAATCCTCTGGCCGTCGCGCATGGGGTTCGCGAGCATCGGAGAGCCTAAGGCATTCATCGCCTTCACGAGTCGAACGCCGGGCAGGTATTGGGCCGTGGCCAGGCCGGTCCCCATCTCCAGCCACTCTTCCGCGAGGGGCCCGTCGCGGTCCGCACGAGGGTTGCCGAGGTCGATCACGACCTTGCCCTGCATCAGGTGACCGAAGTCCTCACCGATCTGCGGGATCACACCAGAGGGCACGGCCAGCAGAATCACATCTCCGAAGAAAGCGGCCGCATCCGGGTAGCCAGCGCTAGCCCGTGGAGCCGCGCTCCGCACGAGGTCCATGAGCTGGTCTGGATTCCGGGAGGAGAAAAGGACTTGGTGCCCTGCCTCCGCCCAAAGCAGCCCGAGAGCCCCGCCCATGGTGCCCGACCCGATGATTCCGATCTTCATCTCGCGGCCCTCTCGCTCGGCCTGTCTGGCTTGAGCGGACAGGGGCGAGGAGGCGAGTGCCAGAGCCAACGCCGAAACCGCGAAGGTGATCAGCGAGAATCGGAAGCGCTGGAGTCCTGCGTTGTTCTGCTTCATGGAGGGTCTCCCAGATCAGCTGGGTCGGATAGGGAAGGTTTCAAGGCACATCTGCCAACGTGGCTAGCATACGTGGCCTACGGCAACGCGTCAAAGGCCCGGAGCGGTGCTTGGGCGATCATGCGCCCGGGGCGCCCAGCAAGTCCGGCACGTGGTCCAGGTCAACGTTGCCTCCGCTGAGGACGGCCACCACAGGCGCAATCCCGGCTGGAATGGTGAGGGTCGGGACCTCGCTAAGCGATTACCGTGCTACCCAGGGGGGTCCAATGATCAATGCCGGATCTGCACCAGGCTTAGGCACGAACTTCTGAGTGCGGCCATACTGATTGTCCCCCCCATAAAGGTTACCATCGGAGTCGACCGTGATCGTGTGCACTTCGAGATGTATTGCTCTGGGGACATGCCACGTGTATTGCCGATTACCCTCGAAATCCAGCTTGATGAACCGGAGCGGTGGTCCCAGGTTGGTCATCCAGACGCTGTCGTCGTTGACAATGATGTCCAGGGGAATGCCTCCAAAACCGTCCCAAGTATCGACAAACTCAACTTCTCTCGGATCGTCGGTGGTCCGGAACACGTTGACCCGCCGCCCCGAGCGATCGAGAGCAAAAATCAGACCATCGGGCCCGACGCCTATCGCGTGAATGCCATTGAATTGACCGGGCCCATCTCCTCGCCCTCCAAACTCCGACAGATAGTTTGCGTCCTTATCCAGGATGACGACGCGATGATTGTCCAGACCATCGGCCACCAGAATTCTTCCGTCGGGTAGGAATGCCACATCCTGCGGCCTTCCGAAATGGGTCTCGTCGTCTCCCGGCGTGAGTTTCTCACCCAGGGTCATCAACAGTTCACTGCCGTCGTTGGAGAGCACGTAAATCTGATGAAAGGTTTCGTTGACGACCCACACACGGCGTTCGGGATCATAGGGGCTTATGCGAATCCTGTGGGGTCCAGGCCCTTCTGACCCGGCACACAAGTAGTCCCACTGTTCCCAGATGTCGGTCACATTGCCGTCACCGTCGATCGTATACAGGCAGTTCTGCCAAGTGCGAAGATCACTCGCCATCAAAGCGTTGATTCCGAGGGACCCCACATATCCGTCGAATTCCGGAGGAATCGGGATCGGTAATCGGGTTTCGCCACGCTGCAGAATGAAGATGCGATCCGGTGATTCAGCGAATAAGCCCGAATTTCCGCCGAAGGCGAAGCCTTGCTTGGCGAACGGCTTATGCCACCCTTCGACGACGTTATAGGGGCTGGGGCCAACCGGTCCAAGATCCTGAGAAACGACGGGTCCTGAAAGTAACCCGCCGAGTAAACCGGCAAGGGTAGCCGCTCGAAGTCTCGAATTACGCATAGTGAACAAGCTCCGGAAATAAATATGGATCGGTGAAGTGCCAAATGGAGTCTTCCGAACCGAGCGGGAAAGAATACTGTGGATCTCATCACATGCCAACCGGTGAGGCCAGGAGGAGGTCACTGGAGAAGACTCCAACCATGGCAATCGGTTCACTTTGATCGCACCCTCAGTTCGATCGCACCCTCAGCTCACTCGGGAGTCGGCCGAAGATCACGTCGTCCAAGTCCTCAACGGGTAAGTTCAGGTCCGCCGCGACTCAGGCTCGGTGAGAGTGGGTGGTGGCTTCGGGCGGTATGAGAACATCGGGGGGCGCAACAAGAGGGCGGCCGAATGACCGCCCTCTTGTTGGTGACCAGCCATTTCGAGACTGAAACGACTGTCTTCCCGCAGTAAGCCAGCGGCTACCTCCCAATCGTGTACGACAGTCCAGGGCTGTACGTCACGTCGAACTGGGTCTCGTCGAAGCCAAAGGTCATGTTGCTAGATCGTACACCCAGGCTGCGCCCTGGGCGAGCAGCCCCAGGCCCGACTGGTTGAGATCCCACGCTAGTCCGGCCCCGAACCTCCCGGCGCCCGTGGTGAAGCTCTCGCTGGAACCAGTCCCACTCGTGAAATCCGGATCCACCGTCACCGCACCACCTCCGGCGAAAATGTACGGAGAGACCCTGCTCCGGTCGGAATCTTCCATTGGATGTCACCGCCGTAGAAGAACCGGTTAAATTCTTGGCCATTCAGGGAGGCGACGCCCCCAACCGCCCGTGCATCATTCGCCTCGCTCCGTGCGAAGGTGAAGTCGCCGCGCACCGCGAACTGCTCGTTGATGGCATACCCGAGGCCCCCTCCCACATTGAATCCCGTGTCGAAGTCGGCGAAGCCGCCGGGGTCGACGTCCTGGGTAGGACTGTATCCGCCCCCGTGTGCGTACAGAACCGAGCCGCGCGCCTGAGCGGCCAAGAGGGCTGCTAGCGTCAGAGATGCCAGCAGTAGCGCGCACCCCACTGCAGTATTGAACCCTTTCATCTTCTTCCCCTCCCGTATCGATATTCTCACCACCTCACATCGTTGAGCGCGGGCTTTCGAGATCGGCGACGCCGATCCCGCTCAACTCCATTGTGGGGTGCTATGGATTGGCCCGATGCATGAAAAACTCGATTCGTATCCACCTTGTTCCAGGCTGAGGCGCGGACCCCTCGGATCCGGCACAGCCGACGTCGGCTTCAGTCGCTACTTGCTCGCCTGCCAGGGCCTGGCCGGCACTCGTCGGGGCAGATTCACAGCCGAAATTCAGGCCTGGGTGAGATTTGCGGACGGCGTGGAAGGTGAAGTGGACCTGTGGATGTCGCCGGGCGGGGAGTCCTCTCCCGATGGACGGATACCCCGGAAGAATTCGCTCAGGTCGGCCAAGTGACTTGGACGTGGCCCCTGACCAACTCTATTTCCTGTTCAACTTCAGCCCGTGGTCCCGCCTACCGCCACTCAGACGCGACGCCGCAGGCGCGTCACCGGTTCAGGTTCGCCGGCGTGCAGCTGAAAGCAATCTGCTCGCACAGCGCGTTCGTGTATACCTCCGTCATCGTGACGAAGCTGGCGAAATCAAAGGCCGCGCCATGCGCCCCGGGGGGGAAGAAGCGGAGCTCGGCGTCCTTGCCGGCCCGTGCGAGTGCGGTCAGGAGCTGCATGGTGTGCTGGGGCTGCACGTTCTCATCCATTCCGGAATGGACCAGGAGAAGCTGGTCCTCGAGGGCTTCGACCCAGTTCAGCGTCGAACTCCTCTGGTACCCGTCAGGGTTCTCGCCCAGAAGGCCCATGTACCGCTCGGTATAGATCGTGTCGTAGAGCCTCCAGTCGGTTGCAGGGGAGTTGGCAATACCCAACTTGAACACCCCAGGGTGCCTCAGCAGCGTCGAGATCGCCATGAAGCCCCCGTAGCTGGTGCCCTGGATCGCCATCCGATCGCCATCGACCCACGGTTGCACCGCCAGCCATCGCGCCAGTTCCGCAAAGTCGTTCGCCTCCCACTCACCCAACTCCCCATACACGACCTCCATGAAGTCACGGCCATAGTTGCCCGACCCGCGGTTGTTGAGGCCGACCACGATGTAGCCCTGCTGGGCGAGGTATTGGTGCCAGCCGTCCGTTTCCCATTGGTCGTACACCTGCTGGGATCCCGGGCCGCCATAGATCGACACCACCACCGGGTGCCGCCAAGTCGGGTCGAAGTTCGGCGGCCTGACCATCGAGCCGTCGAGCTCGACCCCATCCGACGTGGTGAAGCTGAACAGCTCGGCTGGTGAGTAGGCACGCGCTTTGACGTACGCCTCGACCTCTGCGTTGGCCTCGAGCGTGCTCAGCAACTCGCCGCCGCCCCGCGTGCTCCGGAGCTCGACCTGCCGGGGTCGACTGCTGCTGGACCACGTGTCGATGAAGTAGTCCATGCTCGGAGACATGTCGACGGCGTGGTTTCCCGCCACCTCCGTCAGCCGCCGCTTGTTTCGGCCGTCGAAGTCGATTCTGTAGAGGTGGCGCTGGAGGGGGCTCTCTTCCGTACCCGTGTAGTAGATCGTGCCAGTCTCGGAGTCGATGCCCTCGACCGTTGTCACGACCCACTCGCCCTCGGTCACCTGGTTCAGCAGCTCGCCGTCGTACGAATACCGATACAGGTGGTTGTATCCGTCCCGGTCGCTGATCCAGAAGAACTCCTGTAAATCCTCGGGAAAGTAGAAGTAGTGCTGCACGTTGGCGAAGAAGTCGAACACGTCGATCCACGCCTCGCTCTGCTCCTCCATCACCAGACGCCGCTCACCCGAGCGCACGTCTAAGAAGTGCAGCCGGAGGTCGTTCTGTGGTCGGTTCAGCGTGACGACAGCCAGCGTATTCGGGTCGCTGGTCCAGTAAATGCGGGGGACGTAGTGCTCAGCTGCGAGGCCGACGTCCATCCAGCGCGTCTCGCCCGAGTCCACGTCCACGACACCGATGCGCACCTCCGAATTGTCCTGCCCGACCTTGGGGAAGGGCATCACCGTCCACTCGGGGTATAGGCCTTCCCAGTCCGTGATCTGGATCGTGGGGACGTCGGCCACGTGCGTCTGCCAGTACGCGATTCGCCGCCCGTCAGGGCTCCAATTCCATGCCTGCGTGAGGCCGAACTCCTCCTCGTAGACCCAATCGAACACGCCGTTCCACACGATGTCGCTGGCGCTCGACGTCAGGCGACGCTCCTGTCCGGCATCCATCTCGTAGACGAACAGGTCACCCCTACGCTCGAATGCAAGGAGGGCGCCATCCGGCGACATCTCCGCAGTGCGCGCATCCGCCGCCGCCAGCACGAGCGACTCGTTCTCCACTCCGTACACGTAGAAGTTTGCGATACCCGAGTATCTGTAGATCGGCCGGAAATCCGCTTGGAAGACCAAGTGCCGCGAGTCCGGCGCCCAATCGAATGAACGGTACCGCAGCGGTTGCGACGTTCCCGGAAGCGTCAGTACCCCGAGATCGAAGAGCAACTCGTCGTCGCCCGACTCCGGGTCGTATGCGCGGACCTCCGGTCGTCTCGTCTGCATGTTCACAAACGTGTACGAGTAACGTCCGCCCCCGTCGATCCAGTTCACTCCGGCCGGGCCCGCACGGCCCGCGAGGCGACCCGAGAGGCTCAGCGCCTCCTCGACACTCCCGATCCGCTCCTGGGCCTCTAGCGGACCCACACTCGCCAGCACTAGCGTCACTACGAGGCTCGCATGCAATCTCATTTCCCTTTCTCGCTTTCCTTTCTCGCTCGATTCTGAGGGTCGGGTGACGGTAGGACAGGCCAGACGACCACGTTCTCGGGGCGAGGGGCAAGGTAGGCGAGGGCCTCAGCACAGTCGAGCGGTGAGCCGAGAGCGAAACGAATGCGCAAGAGGTAAGACCCTCCGCTCCCCACCGTTTGCGTCCTACGGAAGGCCCAGCGCGATGAACTCCGCGGGACGGTTCACCTCCCCGATGGCGACGACGACGTACTGCTTCCCATCCGCCATGTAGGTCATCGGAGCCCCGCTCGTACCGGCTGGTAGCTCCATTTCCCAAAGCACCTCCCCGCTGTTCTTGTCGTAGGCCCGAAACATCTTGCCACCCGCACCCCCCGTGAAGCGGGGCATGGCGACGAAACTCGGCGAGCCTTCCCCGATGAAGAGCAGCGTTTTGGTGAGCAACGGGGCCGCCCGGCCTGGAACACCGAGCTTGGGAAGATTCAGGCCCTGCAATGCCTCGTGGTCGCGTGGGCCCTCGCCGTTCGGCACCATCCATACGTGCTCGCCCGTGTTGAGGTCGATCGCCGTTATTCGGCCCCACGGAGGCTTCACGAGCGGCAGCCCTTGGGGCCCAAGCACGCTTCGTGGCGGTCCCCTCACGTAGCGGAAATTCGACGAATCCGGGTCAGGCTCGATGAGTGCCACCACCATCGGTGCGGTGATGGACGGCACGTAAAGCGTCTGCGTTTCGGGGTCCACGGCCGCGCCATTCCAATCCGCCCCACCGACCCATCCGGGCAGCTGAATGGTCCCCTGGGTGCCGTCCGGGTCGTCCCCACGCACGGACGGTGGGGTAAACATCGGCCCGTACTCATACCCGTTGAGGATCTCGATCGCCTCGGCTCGGAGCTCGGGAGTGAAATCGATGAGGTCGTCGACCGTGATGCCTTGCCGCTCGAAAGGCGCGGGCCTGGTCGGAAACGGCTGCGTGGGCGAAGCGCGCTCACCCGGAACCGTCGATGCAGGAACCGGCCGCTCTTCGATCGGCCATACCGGTTCACCAGTCACGCGGTCGAACACGTAGGCGAAGCCTTGCTTGGAGACTTGCACTACCGCCTTGATCGCTCGCCCGTCTACGGTGATGTCGACCAGGTTCGGCGCCGCCGGGTTGTCGTAGTCCCACAAGCCGTGATGGACCATCTGGAAGTGCCACACATGCTCGCCGGTCGCACATTCAAGCGCCACGAGGCTCTCGGCGAAGAGGTTGTCGCCGAGCCGGTGCCCGCCGTACCAGTCGTTCGTCGGAGTGCTGACCGGCAAGTACACGTAGCCCAACTCCTCGTCGGCACTCATCACCGTCCAGACGTTGGTGTTTCCGCTGTAGTCCCAGGAGCCGTCCTCCCACGTCTCGTTTCCGGGCTCTCCCGGCTGAGGGACGGGGTTGAAGCGCCAGCGCAGCTCGCCGGTTATGACGTCGTAGCCCCTCACGTATCCGCGCGCCATCTCCTGCCGGGTCGGATTGTCGGGAATCGCGGCTCCGACGATGACCACGTCTCCGCAGACCAGCGGCGCGGCGTTCCAGCTGTACCGCTCGAGCCGCGGTCCCATGTCGCGCCGCAGGTCGACTTTTCCGCCGTCACCGAATTCGGGATAGAGCTCTCCGGTGCGGGTACCCAGCGCAACCAAGTGCTCACCGCTGACGAGAAGGAGCCGCTCGTCGGACCCGTCCGTCCAGTGCGCTAGACCGCGTGTGCCCCGAACCGGCCCGGTGCCCGTCCCTTCAGCC
>Ga0310121_10004582_pt1 | contig 12137 bp, 4 predicted proteins | sample CB27_Tmax_986_MG_FD_203504 | JGI IMG/M metagenome (GOLD analysis project Ga0310121, IMG submission 203504) | Marine microbial communities from Western Arctic Ocean, Canada - CB27_Tmax_986 | ecosystem: Environmental > Aquatic > Marine > Oceanic | place: Canada: Western Arctic Ocean | collected...
AGATATAGGGGGCCATCCTCCATCGCCGTATAACTGAGTCCATCCTCTTCACCAAAGTCGGTGTTATCGATGCACTCTGCAGTATCGCCACAGGTAGCACCAAGGATGAAGAGGACAACGTCTGAGCCACCGTGCTCGGAGAGAACAACGGTCTCGCCAGCCAGAAGATCGACCTGCATGACCACATCCGAAGATCCAGCCTGGGTATTACCACAGACAAAGTGATGGGTATCGCCGTAGTCGGCGGTGAAGTCAGCACCGGACAGAGTAAAGGTGGTACTGTCGACCACGACCGGCACGGCACAACTTCCAGGTGCTCCCGGCTCACAAACCGATGGTTCACCAGCGCAGGCCCATCCTTCTTCTACCGCGCACGCGCTGGAGCAACCGTCACCGTCGTCGGTATTACCATCGTCACAGCCTTCTGCTAATACGGTCTGAATCGCTCCATCACCGCAGATAAAGGCAGCGCAGGTATCGGCGCAGTCGGTGTCGTCGCAATCGATGGCGTCATCGAAGTCGTTATCTACACCGTCGGTGCAGTCGGTTTCGGGCTGTGGGCCCTCGCTACCACATACGATGTGTAGGCTCCATGCGTTCAAGTTCCCATCATCCAGACTCGGATAGGTGTCTTCAACCGTCAGGGTCCAGGTACCCTGCGGTGGGGCACCATGGAACACTGCGAGATCTTCCGCCGGCGTCAAATCGACAGGATAGGTACCAATGATGTCATCATCGCCCCCACCAGAACCCGCGTGTAGGGCAACAGTCGTCCCGGTTGGATTGGTGATGCCAACTTGCAGATCGCCGATCCACACATGGGAGATATCCACCGATACCTGCACGCTGAGGGCGGATAGACAACCGGCATCCGTAAAGTCGACCGTCGAAACCACGACAGGGGTATCCCCATTGACTGGTAGATTGGGTTCCGCAGTGAGGGTAATCGGAGCCGCACAGAGCGGATCCGCGGAGCAATCGGAGTCGTCGCAATCGACAGCTTCGTCGAAGTCGTTATCAAGGCCATCGGCACAATCCGTTTCGACCTCTACGGCTCCACCACCACAGGTGATGGTCAAGCCCCAGGAGTTCAGGTTTCCATCATCAAGGCTGGGATAGGTATCTTCAACCGTCAGAGTCCAGGTGCCCTGCGGTGGGGAACCAACGAAGACAGTGAGATCCCCCGCCGGCGTCAAATCGACAGGATAGGTACCAATGATGTCATCATCGCCCCCACCAGAACCCGCGTGCAGGGAAACGGTCGTCCCGGTCGGATTGGTGATGCCAACTTCCAGATCGCCAATCCACACATGAGAGATATCAACCGTCACTTTTATAGTTTCGATGGATGTACAGCCGGCATCAGTAAAGTCGATAGTTGAAACCACGACGGGAGTGTCCCCATTGACGGGTGCATCGGGGCTCACAGAGAGCGAAATGGCCCCAGCGCAAAGCGCGTCAGCAGCACAGTCATCGTCCGCACAATCAATGTTGCCGTCGGCATCATTGTCCCCACCATCACCACAGTCGATTTCTGTGGTACAGGGGCCGACACCGAAACAGTCCGAATCAGCGCAATCGATCGCTTCATCGGTATCGTTGTCGATACCGTCTTCACAGTTCTCCGCAGCGATAACATCTACATGGATCTCGTAGGCGCTGTTGGTGTGCGTTTCATAATAGGAAGACACTGCCAGATAGAGGGCTCCATCCGCCTCCGCCGTATAGCTGAGTCCCGCCTCTTCACCGAAGTCGGAGTCTTGGATACATTCTCCATCGTCGGCGCAAGTCGCACCCAGAACATAGAGCACAACATCGACGTTCCCGTGCTCAGAGAGAATCGCGGTCTCTCCAGCCAGAAGGTCGACCTTCATAACCACATCCGAAGCTCCGGCCTGGGTAAAGCCACAGGTAAAGCTCTGGGTGTCATCAAAATCGGTAAAGAAGTCCTCACCCGAAAGAACAAAGGCGTCGCTGTCTACCACGAGAGCCACGGCACAACTTCCTGCCGCACCCGGTTCGCAGACCGACGGTTCGCCGGCACAGTCCCATCCTTCTTCTATCGCGCACGCGCTGGAGCAACCGTCACCATCGTCGGTATTACCATCGTCACAGGCTTCATTGGTTGCGGTCTGAACCGCTCCATCACCACAGACAAAGGCAGCGCATACCTCCGCGCAGTCGTCATCGGCGCAATCGGTATTATCATCCGCGTCGTTGTCGAGCTCGTCCAGGCAGTTGGTCTCCGTGGTGCACGGCCCAACTCCAAAGCAGTCGGAGTCCTCACAATCCGTAGATTCATCAAAGTCGTTGTCCAACGCATCGTCGCAGACTTCCGGCTTACGAATCTGGATCAGGATATCGTAATCAGCACCGCCCCAGTTACACTCCGAAGGATCGGCACAATAGGATTCGACGGCGATAAAATACGTACCCGACTCGCTGATCTCTACTTCAAATCCCGTCTCGGGACCATCTGCGCTATCGATACATTCAGCGATTGAATCGGAGCATTCCGCGCCCAGAATCTGCCAATAGATATCCATGCTGCCGGTCTCATTCAGCAACACCACGTCGCCCGCTTCGAGTTCCAGCTGGAATACAGCGTCTGGTGAATCATCACCACCGGCCCAACAGTTGTTTCCGGCGAAGGCATGATCATTATCGAAGTCCGCACCGAAATTGGCGCCGCTGATTCCAAACTCAATACCACTGACGATAAGTGGGGCTGCGCAGGAACCTTCCTTGGTGCACAGGTCACTACAACCATCACCAGCATCCGTGTTGCTATCATCACAGTCTTCGCCGGCATCCAGGAAGCCGTCACCGCAGATCACATCACCACAGATATCGGTACAATCCTCATCCAGACAATCGACTATATCGTCGAGATCATTATCGGCGCCGTCGGTACAATTTAACTCTGTCTGGCAGTTACTGCCACCAAAGCAATCCGTGTCATCACAGTCCGAAGCTCCGTCCAGATCATCATCGATACCGTTATCGCAGATTTCACTGGAAGTGATGCGAAGATCGAAGTCACTATCCGCCGTCCATGTACTGTAAGGAGCGAAAACCACATAGGCGGTTTCGTCCGCTTCGGCGGTATAACTGATCCCCGCTTCTTCGGCCGCGCCGAAGAAATCGCCAGACGCTACACAGGCGGTAGCACCATCACAGTTACCAGTCATGACATTCATGACAATATCGATGCTGCCATATTCGGAAACAGTGATGGTCTGCCCGGCCACGAGCTCGACCTTGAATACGGCCTCCGGCAGATCCGCTCCACCGTTATCACAGCCATCACCTTCCAGGTTGAAAGTGTCGGTGAAGATCGCGTCGAAGGCGGCTCCCGTGAAGGAATAGGGAAGCGTAACCGGCAGAGCGTCGCCACAGGAATCGGCACCGGCAATACAGGCCGCATTGGCATCACCGTCTATACAGAAGGGGGTGCTCGTATCACAATCCTCGGGCACCAGATCGAGACAGCCATCGGCGTCTTCGTCGGTGCAGGATACAAGTGTATTGCCGTCGCAGGAGCTCGTTCCATCGAACTCACAGGCATCTACAGCCTCGCCATTGGGTACACCGGAACAGTCCGCGCATGTTTCATTGTCATTCTCGGGGATGTCGTCACAAACACCACATTCGTCTTCCGTGCTCAGACCGTTGGGTACATCCGCGCAGTCCGAACAGGTGGCATTGTCATTCTCGGGATCCTCATCACAGACACCACATTCGTCTTCTGTACTGGCTCCATTTACAACGTCATTACAGTCAGTGCAGGTCTCGTCGTCGTTGTCGGGGTTGTCGTCGCAGACACCACATGCGTCTTCGGTGCTGAGTCCATTCGGGTTACCAGCACAATCCGCACAGGTCAGATTATCATTGGTGGGGTCGTCATCACAGACGTCGCAATCGTCACGATTGCTTGAACCATTCACCACACCAGCGCAATCGGTGCAGGTCGAGTTGTCGCCGTCACATACGCCGCAATCGTCTTCCACGGCCGTGCCATTGGCTACGTCGTTACAGTCGAAACAAGTCGAATTGTCCCCGCCGCAAATGCCGCAATCGTCGACGCCCTCGGAGCATGTATCGCCGGTTGAACCGCCGCAGGCCACGAGTACAGAGATCAGTAAGATGGGCAACAAACACTTTAGTGTCTTCATGAAAGTCCTCCAGAAACAATCCCAATAGTGACAACTTCGCTCTACACGGAACGAAATCTGTCCGGGCGTTCAACCAAATCTACCCACCGAATTCAATGCTAAGCGCATCATCCCCAATAACAAGGGCGTATTCGAGTGCGAACCAATCCGGGGCCACCGAGGGAAATCAGTGGCTTCCACCAAAGACCTGGGTCCAATAATGGGCCAGCGAGCTACCCGCCAGGAATACATAGCCAAAGCCGACCACATGGTACGAAGGGTCCATGATATTTCGACAGTGGCCCGGACTATCAATGAGGGACAGAACCGCATCCTCAGCACTCTCACTGCCCCCCTGGATGTTCTCTCCCCAGGGTGCTGCCCCCGGATAGCCTGTCGCTTCAATACGGTCCCACGGGCCTTCACCATCCGGGTTCTCATGATCAAAGAAATCTCGGACCGCCATATCCAGACTATGTAATCGAGCCGCGCGACGTAGGTAGGGGTTCATCTCCAACGGTGTCGTGGGTGGAAATTCATCACCACCACAATCGGCCCCTTTGGCTCGCCATTCGTTCACTTCATGAAGCATTTCGACTTCTTTGTCTGCCCAGGCCGGATCCCAGGCCCCGCGCCCCATGCAATCGATCGTGACACAATTGGGGTCAAAGACCTCAACAACAATAAGATCCGTCGACTCACCGCCCTCATCATCTATGACTGTGAGGGTCACATCATAGGTTCCATGGTTCGAAAATTCATGACTCGGCGCAACCGCAAAGCTCGGTGGAGAGCCATCGTTGAAATTCCAACGTGTCTCGACGATCTGTCCATCAGGATCGTAGGAATCGGAACCATCGAAGTCTGCATTCAACTCGAATACGGTTTGATTCTCCCCCCCATTGGCAACCGGAAGCCGATTCGGCCCTTCGTCCCAGAGAAACGTAATCTCGTCCTCGCCCAGACCGCGTTGAAAGATCGAAATATCATCCAATGCACCATCGAAAAAATGGCGTGTTTCGGTAGATCCCGCCTCTCCGGTTCGACCGATTACAGGAACCGCCGGGGTGGGCTCATCGGCGAAGAATTCAAGACCCGCTTCACTTTCCGCCGCCAGGGCCCCATCGACGTAGATACGTACCCGCCAGCCCTGTTCCGCGGTAACCACCAGATGGTGCCAGCGGCCGTCGTTGAAGGCGCTAACTGTTTCGACACTGAACTCGTTCTTGGCGGAGGCAACGATCTTGTCTTGACCCGCCACCATACGAATCCACAAACCCGGCCCGCCAGAGAGTGCTTCAAAGTAAAGAGCCCTCTTCCCCGACGGAAACTCCTCCTCCTTCTTGCCACCACTTCCGGTCTTGAACCAGAGGGATACGGTAAAATCCTTCAGGCTGTCATCAACCGCACGATCCGAAAGGACCATATAGTCGTCCACACCGTCGAATTGGTAGGCATGGTCTTTTCGACCAAATCGATCGCGGGTCAATTCGGGTCCCATGATATTGCCGTGGTTGTTCTTCCCGCTATGGTCGGAGCCATCGCCTGCAAAGGGGTAGAAAGCGACCAGGCCATCGATGGTGGGTGCCGCTCGGTCGAAGACGATAAGGGGTTCCTCTTCCTCAAAGATCTCCTCACCAGGAGAATTAGAACTTCCACCGCCGGGACAGCCCACCATCAGTAGCGCAAGTCCCAACGCCCAGTACCGCCACTTGAACCCCTGGCCTTTCAATCGATTCGACAGTTTCAAATCACATTCCGTCTACGGTGTTTGCGGGAGTGTAGCAGGAAAGATGGGATGTTTGGAATCGAATCAAAAAAAACTCTACCAGGATTGGATTCACGAGACTGCTCACATCCGCAGGCCAGACCGACCCGCCACATCATTGGCCTCACGTACTGCCACAGGTAATCGGATCGAGAACCTCGACCTCCACCGGATCTGTCGAGCTGCCGCCTTCATTATCCGTCACCATTAAGACCACAGTATAAACACCAAAACCGGGGAACTCGTGGGTCGGTGCCCAGTCCGTTGACCGTTCGGTTCCATCATCGAAATCCCACTGCACCGCTACAATTTCACCGTCCGGGTCGAAGGAGTTTGACGCGTCGAACTGGACCGTCAGTTCAAGAACGCTCTGATCGTCGCCGCCTTTGGCGTAGGGTTTTCGATTGGGCCCCTCCTCCCAGAGAAGCACCACCTCTTCGTCGGCCAATCCCCGTTGGAAGATCGCGATATCATCGAGGGCTCCGTCGAAATGGTGACGAGGCTCGTCCGCTCCAACCTCTCCCGTACGACCGATCATCGGTAACTCTGGAGTCGGCCCATCCACCGTATACTCCAGGTTGGAATCGCTCTGCCCGGCGAGCACGCCGTCCACAAAGATACGAACTGTGCGCCCCTCGGCCGCCGTTACAGCCAGATGATGCCAGTAGCCATCATTGAAGGCGCCGGCCGCTGCCACGCTGAATTTATCGAGAGCAGATACAACGATTGTATCCTCATTGGTTCGCATTCGAATCCACAAGCCTGCCCCCCCGGACTCTGCTTCAAAGAACATAGTGCGGTCACCTGTGGGCAACGATGGTGTATCGACCTTCGTTTCCGGGCCCGTCCGATACCAGAGGGATACGGTAAAATCCGTAAGACTGTCGTTAATGGCCCGTTCGGAAAGAAGGATGAAATCGTCTACACCGTTAAATTGGTAGGCGTGGTCTTCACGATTAAATCGATCCTGCGCAAGGCCCGCCCCCATGACAGTGCCGTGATTGTTCCACCCACTATGGTCGGATGCATCACCGATAAATGGATAGAAGGCAACCAGCCCCTCCATGGTCAGGGCTGCTGGATCAAAGACGACCGGCGGCGATTCCTCTGCGACGAAGGGGTCGACAGGCGACTGCGAGGAGTCCGCGCAGGACGCCACCAGTAACGCCAAAACCAACCCAACCGTACAGATATATTGGGTTTTTTGAAGCCCATTCATTGGACGACTATCCTCGTGTTCGGTCCATAGTATAGCAGAAGATCCAGGATAAATGCTGTCCCAAACCAAAAACCCATTATTCGACTAATCACAGGTGCCCGTGCCCACTTCCACAAGCGCGTGGTAGTTGCTTGCCGCCATATCATCACAACCAAGGACCACTCTATCATTCAGCGACCAGGTAATCGGGCTATTGGTCGGTAGGGGCGAGATTTGGCCCGTGCCAACATCGAAGAATTTAAAGTGGACAAGATCGCCTGGCAGTGCATCGGAATTCACCGCAACTACGACCGTATAATCACCCACGGGAAAGCCAACACCAGACATCTGGTCGTTGATAAATACGGCGATGGCATCCCCAGCTTCGATATCGTCCCCATTCCATTCCCATTGGTGGAAGAAATAGTAGGATTGGTTCTTATTATGGGCCCAGACGGCCTGGCCCCAGCCCGCGGGAAGGTTATAGGCGCAGGACCCATCGTCGATATGGGCCGACGGATTCGTATTCGTCGCGGCCGGATCCGTGCAGCCATATTGGTAGGTGGTTGTCCCATCGCAGGCCGAACAGCTGTACTGGAAGTCGGCCACCGCTGTGGTCAGCTTTACTTCATACCCCCGGTTGGGTTGGAGCGCCGTAAGGCTGCCGATGAACTGTATACCATTCCAGAAGGCGGCGATCCCCTCCCCGACAAGACTCTCAAAAAGTCCTTCGGGTTGGCTGGACAATGCTTCTGCCAGGGGGGTGCTATCGGCAGCGAATGAGATGGAATTGATGCCCTGATGCAGCTGGTATTTCACGTCCGGATCGGTCGCTGTTCCCGGTAATTCGATGGTCACGGAGCTCTGCCCGGTAGGAAGATCCATATTGACCCAATAGCCGGCCGTACGTTCCAACGCATGGATATTCCCAAGATATTCGCCGTTGGGGAAACGATAGTGGATTGTCCCCTCACCCATAACGAAACGGACCTCATCGGCCCATTCACCAAAGACCGAGGCAATGGTGGCCTGCTCCGGTAGATAGCGGAAAGAGATCAGGTTGTTGCCTTCGTTCAGGTGGAGGCAGTTGTCCGCATTCGAGGGCTCATACACGCACTCCCCCGTAGTCTCGTCGCAGGAATCCAGGGTGCAGCCGTTGCCATCATCGCAACTTCCCTGGGGTCCAGCGCAGCCCTCACTGGTCGCTTCGCAGCCCATCGCCACGCGCACTTTATCTACCCAGCAGACACTGTTACCACCGCGGACGTAGCGGAATGGCACCGGTACAAAAACGATCTGACATACCTCTTCCCAGCCGCCTCCTGGTTTCGGCACAGACTCCGTTGGGAAAGAGGTTATATGGGTCCAGCTCACGCCATCTGGAGACACATCCATATTGGCGATATCCGTACAGCCTGCGTTCCAGCCGGTTTTGATGCAGAACTCCACATCCGCGTTGTCGTAGACCTCGCCGTCCTCGAGGAAGCCCTGCCCCATATCAAGGATGTGGGCACTCAAATAGGTACCCGTCGGATCCGTCTGGTAACAACAGCACACTCCATCGTCGAAATCGTTGACCTGGTTACAATCAAACTCGATGCCGTTAAGCGGTAGAGCCGTTCCTAGGCAGCTTCCCTCGGTACAGAGATCATCGGTCGTACACGGATCGCCATCGTCACAGGCCACCTCATTATTCGTGAAGACGCAGCCCTCTTCCGCGTCACAATTGTCCGAAGTGCAGGGGTTTTCGTCATCACAGACGATGGAGCCGCCGCCCACACAGTTATGCTCCGCATCGCAGATAGACACCGAGGAACACGCGTCCCCGCCTTCACATTGGGCGCCTTCCGGCATCCATTGCACCGTACAACCTTCACCGCTCACGCAGGAGGCTCCGCTAGCACAATACGGCACGGCACAATCTACCTGGCCACCGCCGATACAGGTGCCCAGATAACAATGATCGTCGGTGGTGCAGTTGTCACCATCATCACATTGACCTTCGGTCAGGGGCTCGTGCTTGATCTCGCCCTTCTCACAATAGTCCTGCGTACAGGGGTTGTTATCGTTGAGATCGGCGGGATCCCCCGGCTGGCATTCCCCTCCGATACAGCTGTCTCCGGTGGTGCAATCATTTTCGTTGAACGAGCAGGACGTTCCATCGGGTTCCACTACGTTTTCGCAGATCGCGTTGTCCGACTCATCGCAGTTGCATACATCAACCGTGCAGACCTTCTCATCGTCACAATCTGTGGCGGTTCCCGTACATTGGAGTCCCAGCTCCGAACAACCTTCGTCGGCTGCGGGATCACACCCCAGGCACTGGTCGTTACTGGTGCAACAGTCATTATCACTGCAAGCATCTCCGGGCTTCATGACTTCACAACTGATGCCCTGCTCTGAATCGCAGACACAGACCTGGCAGAGGTCTTGCGGCATCTCTACATGGGTACCCCCGCTGCAGGTGCCCTCGGCCGAACAAAGCTCTCCCGAGGTGCAGACATCAAAATCATCACAGCTCACGCCCACATTGGCGATCTGCTCGCAACTTCCATCGATAGTACAAATCCCGGTGGTGCAGGGGTTGTTATCTTCACAATCGTCGGTGTTCGAACAGGTCGAACCAATATCGTTGGTCGATCCGCAGCCAACGGCCATACCGAGCAGCGCGACGGCTATTATCCCCATCGCGAGACGATGGAATTCCCGTACGTGGATCATATTCTATTCTCCCTGCTACCGATTAAAATCCCTGCCACAGTCATACCATACCCGGTCAACCGTTGAAAAACCGACCCGCTGGCACCAAAGCTACTTATAAATCACCAGATGGGATTTCATCTTGATGTTCGCACCGAAGCCCTGTCCCGAGTTTGAGGGTTGGGGCACATAGTCTGCCCCCTGGAAGAGACCTCGGTAACTTACGCTCACCGTACTACCGGGGGCCGCAGCGCTGGTGACATCCACAATCCAGGGATCCACCTGTTTACCGGCGCACCAACCACCCCGGCCATAGGGCCAGGTACCGAACTGGTTCGGAATTGTTCCCTGCTCAATCTGTTGAACACAACCTTCCGCCGTACCCGCGAGGGGATGGTCTTTCATGAATTCCGTGGTCCCCACCGTGAAATGATGGGTGTGGTTACAAAATTCGGCACAGTTTGCGACGTCCGATCCCCAGCCATGCCCTGATATCACGGCATAAAGGACGACTTTTGTAGCATCCGCTGGAATCGCTATCTCCTTGGGCTCATACTTTTCGTTGTAGGACTCATTGAAGCCTCCTCCCCCAAATAGAGGGATAATCTCCTGCGGGGTACCCTTGTCCTCACCACTATTCGTAAGATGCAACGTCAGATCGTTCCAATAGCTATAGGAACTGTTGAACCGAAGCGTTCGGGTGCCACCATCTTTGAGCATGGCCAATAAGGGGCTCGCATCCGATACCCAACGACCGCCACGTGCATAGGCGGTAATCCATCGCCCAAACTCCGTTCCACACGAGCAGGCGCAGTCGTCGTAACCGGTACCCTCCGCGTTACAGGTCTGTACCGCTTCTACAACGGTTCCAATAGGCTCTTTGCAGGAGCAGCCGATCGTTTGTGCCTCAATTGCCGGTGTGGTCCCCTCACACGTCCCGACGGCCTCCGGATCCTCTTCACAGGCCGAATCATCGGTACAGACAACTCCAGTACTGGCGCCGTCCACATGGCATATGCCCTCGACCGCGGCTACATGGGGCTGACAGGGCTCCTCTGCATGGGCATTGGCTTCCATGTACTCGTCACATAGATAGGCATACACCAGGTAATCCCATTCGCCACAGTCTTCATACATGGGATCGCCACACCCAAGGGAGAGCTCCAGGTGAAGGGTGTCGTAGTTTGCCAACTCCGTCGCATCCGGCAAGACAAGCTCCGCATAGCCGTTTGCGACTCGCTCCCCGGCAAAGGACGGAATAGCCGTCGACCCCAGACCATCAATAAAGGCCTGCTTTTCCACCTGGTGGTTGTAATACCGAGCCTCGAAGGTCAGGCCTCGTAACGCCGCCGAAAAATTCTGCGCGACATCGCCCAGGCTGCCAACTTCCGCAAATCGCTGCCCACGGTCAATCCCAAAGGCCCACGGTCCCCGGTTCTGCAAAAGGGAACCCAGGGTATCCGCGGTCCAGGCCGAGTCGGTCACATAATGCAGTCGTTGCCGCCACTGTTCCCCTTCGGAGTGCTCTCGTGTGGCCAGAAATTCCTCGATCCGTGTCTGTAGGGCGGTAACATCCGTAACCGCGTCGTCACCACTCCGGTATGACATAATGAAATAATGGGTGTTGGCAGGGCTGGAGTTCAGGAACGAACCAATATCCGAGTTCCACAGTTCGTTGGGGTATTCATAGTCCGGGTGATACATGGTAAAGAGGTAGCTATCGCAACCGCTCCATTGGTCTTGAAAACTCCACGACCCCGTAAGTGTGTTCACTGTAAAATCACTTACGATGTCACCAAAGTTGGATCCGTAGGGCCCCTCGGAAAATGCCACCTCCGACAACCCGAGCGCTTCACAGGAAGCAAGAGCACAGGTATTGGCCGGATCATCCGCCGCCATAGGCTCACAGCTCACGCCTGTATCGGCACTGCAGCTACAAGTCTGACAGGGCTCGTCTGGGATCACCACAGCCGTACCGCCGCCACAGCTTCCGTCGACCGTACACGACTCACCTTCCGTACAGGCGTCCGAATCGTCACAGGTCGCGCCCTCATTGGCGACCTCCTGGCAACTACCATCGGCCGAACAGACTCCCGTCATACAAGGGTTTGTAGTCGCACAGTCCTCATCGACGGAACATACCGGTCCAGTATCTGGCGCCGGCTCATCCGATCCCGACGACCCGCAGGCGACCAGCACAACAAGAATCGATGTAAAAACAATATCTCGAATAGTTCCCGAGCCGACCATCTACTGTTCTCCCATATTCACAAGAAAAGATGAGGATCGTCGTACCATAGGAAAACCGGCTTTGTGA
>Ga0310121_10004583_pt1 | contig 12135 bp, 11 predicted proteins | sample CB27_Tmax_986_MG_FD_203504 | JGI IMG/M metagenome (GOLD analysis project Ga0310121, IMG submission 203504) | Marine microbial communities from Western Arctic Ocean, Canada - CB27_Tmax_986 | ecosystem: Environmental > Aquatic > Marine > Oceanic | place: Canada: Western Arctic Ocean | collected...
GCTTCGGCGGCATGCCCCACGATCTGTCCGAAGCCAACATGAAGCTCTTCGCCGACAAAGTGCTCCCGATACTCCAGGCCGAAGACGTCGGCGTCACCCTCTAACCCACAGGACGCATTCCGAAATGGCGAAGCTCTTCGACAAGGAGGCATTTTCGGGAAAGGCCGTACTGATCACCGGCGGCACGTCGGGGATCGGCGCGGCAGCGGGCAAAGTGTTCTCCGACGCAGGCGGCAGCGTGATGCTCACGGGCCGCAGCGCCGAGCGCGGCAGCTCCGTGCGCGACGAGATCCGCAAGACCGGCGGCAAGGCAGAGTTCATCCAGGGCGACGTCACCGATTCGAGCTTCGCCGATCGCGCGGTGGCGGAAACCGTCGCCAAGTTTGGGAGCCTCGACGTGCTGTTCGCCAATGCGGGCATTCTCACCAGCGCGCTCTTCACAGAGATCACCGACGCCCAGTGGCAGGAGCTGCTGGACACGAATCTGAGCGGCGAGTTCTACTTCGGGCGCGCCGCAGCGCGCCAGATGATCGCCCAGGGGAAGGGTGGAGCCATCGTCAACATGGCGTCTGAGTCCGGGCTCGCCGCGTATCCGTCGCTCACTGCCTACAGCGTCACCAACGGGGCGCGTATCACGCTCACCAAGCAGATGGCCACGGATCTCGCACCCCACCGCATCCGGGTCAACGCCATTTGCCCGGGTGACGTGGACACACCCATGCACGTGACGCTCTGGGAGGGCCTGACGAAAGACCTGCCCGAGGAAGAGTGGCGCAAGATGGCCGCCGGCCTGATCCCCATGGGCCGCGTCTCGACGAGCGAAGAAGTCGCCCAGACCGTGGCCTTCCTGGCCTCGGACGTCGCCAGCAACATCACGGGGGTCGCCCTCTCCATCGACGGCGGCACCGTCACGATCCGCGGCCTGCCCGAAGGCGCCGGCTAGCGAACACGCGCGGCCCGGCCCGTCTCACGCAAGAGTGCGAAGAACAGCGCCGAGGCGAAGTACCAGCTGGTCCAGAAGCCGAAGCCCAGCAGCGGACCCTTCTCCAGCAACGACATCCCGATCAGGGGACCGATCACGCCCCCTACGAAGCCCCCGGTGACGGCGACGCCCACCGCAGCGCCTGCAAGAGAGGGGCCCGGTGGATCCATCTCCAAGGGCACGGCGAAGACGAGAACCGAGCCACCGCTGCCACCGCCCCAACAAATCGCCATCAGCGCAAGGGGGAGATCACTGGCCACGCACGCAAAGATTCCCGCACCCGCCAGGGCGATGCTGACGCAGTAGACGACTTTACGGCGTCCGATCCAGTCCGAGAGCGTCGGCAGGATCAGGCAGCTGAGTGCGAAGGAAACGGTCGAATAGGTGAAGAAGATGCCGACTTGGTCGGCGCTGACGCCACGACCCATGAAAAAGGTTGGCAGATAACCGGTCGCACCGAGGTAGCCTCCCATGTAGAGCCCGTAGCAGAGCGCCAGGATCGACACGTCTCGCACACCGAGCACGCGCCGCACGGAAGCCAGGACAGGGAGCGATGCCTCCTCGACGAGGGAGTGCCGATCGCGCACCGTAAAGAGCCAAATCGCTCCCACGGCGAGAGTCGCCCAGGCGAACCACTCGGACAAACCGCGCCAGCCGCCGAAAGCCTCCGCCAAGGTCGGCGTGGTGAGACCCATGATCGTGAAGCCCACGCCAAAGGCACTCTGTGCCACGCCGTTCGCCATGCCGAACTGATCCGGCGGAAACCAGACGCCGATCGCCTTGGGCAGGACCGTGATCAGCGTCCCGAGCGCCACGCCGAAGAGCAGCATGGAGACGAAGAACGAGGCGAGGCCGCTCACCTCGAGCCTCATCAGGAGCGATGCGGCGGCCAGCAGCAATCCCGCACTGGCCACGCGCCGCACCCCGTAGCGATCCGCCAGAGCGCCGGAGGCGATGGCGAGTAGACAGACTCCCAGTGAGGTCGCCGCCCAGAGCAATCCCCAGTCTGAGAGCTCGAGCTCCAGATCCTCGAGGACTGAGGGAACCAACATGATCAGATAGTTCCAGGCGAACCCCATCAACAAAAAGTTGACGAGGGCGACGTTGGCGAGCACCCACCAGCGATAGCGGGGCCACTGCTGCGCGCGGACGATCTCCTGCGTCACTCTTGACCACTGACGAGTTCGAGCCCGAGCTGCCTCGCGAAGTACTCGGCCGCGAAGCGAAAGGTCTTGTCGCCGTCGGGCAGGCGCGGGACCATACCGAGCCCGTGGTCCATGCCCTCCAGGACGACGAGCTCCACGGGCCGACCCGCGAGTAGCAGCGCCTCCTGCATGCGCGCGCAATTGCTCAGGAAGAGATCACGTGTCCCGCAGATAAAGAGGGACGGGGGAAAGCCCAACGTGTAGTCGGCGTAGACCGGAGAGATGTAGGGGTGCTTCGGGTCGTGCTCCCCGACGTAGACACCGGCATCCTGCTTCAGGTTGATGTCGTAGGACACGTAGGCGTCGACCCCTTCGTGGATGTAGTAGGAATCGCCGATCTTCGAGATGTCCGCCCAGGGCGAGAGGAGCGCGACCGCAGCGGGCATTCGCAGCCCTTCGTCGCGCGCGCGCAGCACCGTGGCGAGAGAGAGGCCTCCGCCCGCCGAATCTCCCATCACCAACAAATTCTCGGGCTCGTAGTCTTTTAGGAGCGCCCGGTAGACGGCGACCGTCTCGTCGAGGGCGCTAGGATAGGGAGACTCCGGGGCATTACTGAAGTCGATGGCGACCGCTCGGAGCATCAGCTGGGTCGCCACCTCCGCCGCCATCCAGGCGTTCTGCTGGGCGTTCGTGACGGTGTAGCCTCCACCGTGGATGTAGATCAGCAGGCGCTTCTCGTTGCCGGGATCGAAGCTCGTCGGCGTGACCCAGAAGACCGGAACTCCACCCAGCCGCGCGGCGCGCAACCGATAGCGCAGCCGCTTCTGGCGCTCTCGTGCGATGGAGTCGAGCTCCTCGCCCCAGTACGCCCGGTACTTCTGCCAGTCCTCGACGGTCTCGAGGAGCGGAGCAGCGAGCGCCACCGCATCGCGTTGATACTCCCGAGCCTCGGAGCTGATGTGCTCCGAGACGTAGGGGAAGGGCTCCTGATCCTCCGGCGGGGCTGGGAGATCCCCCTGCTCGCACGCACCTGCGAAGAGGACGAAAAACGAGACGAGTGTGCTGAATCGGAGTGCTCTCTCCATGTCGCCTCCCGCGCGCTTCGATTCTAGGGGATTCGCTGGCGCAAAGTGGGGCCCACAGTAGGCTCTCCCAGGGAGGTTCGATTTCGTGGGCCACTTCGTGTGCGCAGACGCAGCGTGCCGGGCCGGAGCCGAAACATCCTGGCCGCACCTCGAACCGGTTCATCCCGTGAGCGCGGAGCTGCACGGGCCGCTTCGGCAGCTTCGCTTCCTGCTCGGGCACTTCGCAGGCGAAGGCCGCTTCGGCGCGGGAGACGCCGCGGGCGAAAGAACCTTCTACAAGGAGATGCTGGGCATGCTCGAAGCCGGCGGGCGCTTCCTCTCGGTTCGCATGGCAGTCGGGTACCCGGTTGCAGACGGTCGGATCGACACCCACCAGGCGCTCGTGATCATCAGTAGCGACGAGGACGCCGCGCTCCACGCACGCGCCTATACCGACGGTGGCAGACAGAGCGACTTCAGCCTCGCGCTGCAAGGGCGTGGAATCTGCTTCGCCGACGTCGTCGCAGCGCACGGCGAGCCCACCAGACCCGCGCGCAAGCTCCTACAACCGGCGCCCGAGGGGCTCCTCGAGCACGTCGAGCTCGATCTCGGCGAGCGCGGCTTCGCGGCGTACTCGAGCCTCACACTGCGCCGCGCACACGGCGTCTGACGGCCCACGTTTTTCAGCGCACACCGCGGTCGTCTCGTATAATGCGCCCGAGAGGGAGACAGTCATGGAAATCACGGCAAAGACCCTGGACGGCGCGGATCTTCACCTGAAGCAGCCGGAGCTCGAGGAGCTCCGCAGCGAGCTGCGCGGCGTGCTGATCCTGCCGGGAGACACCGGCTACGACACCGCGCGCGCGGTCTTCAACGGCACTGTCGATGCGCGCCCTGCAGTCATCGTTCGCTGCAGGGGAGTCGGAGACGTAAGAGCCGCCGTGACCTTCGCGGCGGCGCGGCACCTGCTGCTCTCCGTGCGCGGCGGCGGCCACAACGTCGCCGGCAATGCAGTCGCAGACGGCGGGCTGATGCTCGATCTCTCACTCATGAACAGTGTGCGGGTCGACCCGGAGCGGCGGACCGCAGCCGTCGAGGGCGGCGCGACCTGGAAGGACTTCGATCACGAGGCACAGGCCTTCGGGCTCGCCACCACCGGCGGCGTGGTTTCGTCGACGGGCGTGGCGGGGCTCACGCTGGGCGGGGGTATCGGCTCGCTGCGCGGACGGTACGGGCTCTCCTGTGACAATCTGCTCGCCGTGGACCTCGTCACGGCCGACGGGCGCTTCCTGCACGCGGACGCGGACCACCACGCGGAGCTCTTCTGGGCCCTGCGCGGCGGCGGTGGAAACTTCGGCGTCGTGACCTGCTTCGAGTTCCAGCTCCACCCGGTCGGCACGGTCTGGTCCGGACCCATTGCCTTCCCCATCGAACGGGCCGCTGAGATCCTGCGCGAGTTCCGCAGCTGCGCCGCGAAGAAGCCCGACGAGCTGACGCTGAACGCGGGCATGCGCTTCCTGGGGGATACGCCCGTCGTCTCGTTCAACCCCTTCTGCGACGCCCCGGAGGAGCAGGTCCAGGCGGCCCTGGCCCCCTTGCGTCGTGTGCCCGACCCCCTGGTCGATGCTGTGCAGGCCATGTCGTACAACGAGTCCCAGCGGCAGGTGGACGACGAGTTTCCCTTCGGCCTCCGGCACTACTGGAAGTCCGCGTTCGTGAAGAACCTTCCGGACGACTTGATCGATGCTCTGAGCGGTGTCTTTCCTCGCTCTCCGTCACATCGCAGCTTTCTGGTGATCGAGCACATGGGGAGCGGCGTGACTCGGGTGCACCCGGAAGCCACGGCCTTCGACTATCGCGACGCCAGCTTCAATGTGTTGATCATGGCGGCCTGGGAAGATCCGGCGGAAGACGAGAAGAACCGGGCATGGGTGCGTGACATCTGGGAGTCGCTAGAGGCCCACAGCAGCGGCCGGGTCTACGTCAACTACATCGGAGACGACGACGCAGGTCTCAACCGAGTCGCCGACGCGTACGAGCCCGCGACCTTCGAGCGCCTGCTCGCCGTCAAGACCGAGTACGACCCCGAAAATCTCTTCCGCCTGAACCAGAACATCCGGCCGCGCTGACGCGCGAGCGGCCCCCGAGGAGCAGGAGCCATGAAGATCGGTCTCGCCGGATCCGGTGGCCTGGCGGTCGAAGCACTCGCCGCCGACGCCCTGGTCGCGGAAAAAGAGGGCTTCGATAGCTACTCCCTCGCCAACATCTTCGAAAACGACGCGCTCATCGCGCTCACGGTGGCCGGGCTGCGCACATCGCGCATCGAGCTGACGACCGCTGTGATGCCGACCTTCCCGCGTCATCCGACAGTGCTCGCGCAGCAGGCCCTGACCGCCCAGGCGGTCTGCGCTGGGCGCCTCACGCTGGGCATCGGCCTCTCGCACAAGCTCATCATCGATGACATGCTCGGCATGTCCTTCGAGAAGCCGGCGCGCCACATGCGCGAGTACCTGGGTGTGTTGATGCCGCTGCTGAACCTGCAGCGCTCCAAGTTCGACGGCGAACAGTACCGGACGCGCTTCGAGCTCGACGTGCCCGGGGCCGTGGCCGTTCCCTGCCTGCTGGCCGCCATGGGCCCCGTGATGCTGAAGCTGGCCGGCACCCACACGGACGGGACCCACCTGTGGATGACCGGCCCGAAGACGATCGAGTCCCACATTGCGCCGCGACTTCGCGCCGCGGCGGCCGAGGCCGGCCGCCCAGAGCCGCGCATCTACGCGGGAATTGCGGCCGTGATCACCTCGGACGTAGACGGCGCCCGCGCCCGGGCCGCCCGGGACTTCGAGATCTACGGCAGCCTGCCGTCGTACCGCGGCATGCTCGATCGCGAGGGCCTGAAGGGCCCCGCCGACTTCTTGATCGCGGGCGACGAGAAGGCGGTCGAGGCCGGCCTGCGCGCCTACAAGGAGGCGGGCGCCACCGACGTGGCCCTCGAGCAGTTCGGAACCCCAGAAGAGCAGACGCGCACCCGCGCGTTTGCGGCCTCGCTCGCGCCGGACTGCTAGATCAGCGAGCGGTTAGATCGGACCAGAGCGCATCGGCACCGCGCGCGGCCACCGCCACGCCGAGCGTCTCGGCCCAGAAGGCCTCGGCGCCGAACTCGGCGCGCCAGGACCAGAGCCTGCGCGTCGCGAAGTGCAGTGCGTGCTCGTAGGTGAAGCCGATGGCCCCGTGCACCTGGTGGGCAATGCGGGCCGCTTCCCCGGCGGCCTCGCCGCTGCGGATCTTCGCCGCGGCGATCTCGAAGGCGGCGTTGCCGCGATCCGCGGCCAGGAAGGCCGCCTGGGTCGCAGCGCCGGCGGCAGCGGTCTCGCTCGCCAGCACCGCCAGCATGTGCTGAATGGCCTGGAACTTGGCGAGCGGCCTCCCGAACTGCACGCGATCTCCGACAAAGCGCACGCTCTCGGCGAGCAAGTAATCGAGGCCGCCGACGATCTGGGCCGAGCGCACCAACGCTCCGTAGAGTCGCAACGACTCGCCTTCCTGGAGCAGCGCGATCGGTGCGCACGCGAGAACGGTCGCGCGGTCGAAGCGCAGGGTGTCGCGTGGCTCGAGCGCGAGATTGGTCCCCGCGGCACAGTCCGCCGCACCGCTCTCGACCAGGGCGATGCGAACGCCGTCCTCGCCACGCACTTCGGCAACCACGTGCGGCGCGTTGCGCCCCCAGGGAACCCGCTCCGCGCTGCCGCTCAGACGTCCACCCTCCGTGAGCGTGAGGCTCTCCCCCGAAGCGAGCGAGATCGGACCGTCGGGGGCATCGAGCCCCGCGCCGCGCAAGAGCCAGCCCGCGAGCGCGGTCTCGGCGAGTGGCACTGGTGCGGCGCGGCCGCCGGCCACCTCGAAGATCACGCGGGCGTCGTCGAAGCTGCTGTCCTCGTCGAGCAGCGGCTGCGTGAGGCCGTTCTCTTCGAGCTCCTTCCAGAGCGCGGCCGGCCACTCCCCCTGCTCGGCGGCCTCCATGACCTCGCGCGTCAGGTGATCGGCGAAGAGCCGCTCCAGGGTTTCGCGCAGCAGCTCGTGTTGCTCGTTCATCGCAGCCCCAGCCCCCGCGCGATGATGCCGCGCAGGATCTCCCGCGTGCCACCGCGCAGCGAGAACGACGGTGCGTGCTGCATCAGATACGCGAGCACCTGGTGGATCTCGTCTCCCGAATCCGCGCTGGGCTCGAGACCCAGCAGCTCGTGCACGATCTCCGGAATCTCCTGCTCGAAGGTCGTGCCCAGATCCTTCAGTACCGACGCCTCGAGCGCGGGATCGAGCCCCTCCTCCAGCATGCCCGCAATCGAGATCGACATCCGACGCAACGTGGCGATATGCGCGACCAGGCGACCGACGGCGACGCGCAACCGTTCGGAGTCGCGCTTCTCGCTGACCCGCACCAGCTGGCGGATCAGCTCGAAGCTGCTCAGGTAGCGCTCGGGCCCACTGCGCTCGAAGGCCAGCTCCGCCATCACCTGCTGCCAGCCCGCACCTACCTCGCCGATGCGCATGGAGTCGGGAATCACCGCGTTCTCGAAGACGACCTCGTCGAAGTGCTCGCCGCCGGCGAGATCCTTGATGGGGCGGATCCCGATCCCCGGCGTCGAAAGATCGATCAAGAACTGCGTCAGCCCTTCGTGCCGCTCCTTCGGGTCCGTGCCGATGCGCACGAGTGCGACCATGTAATGACAGCTGTGTGCATGGGTGGTCCAGACCTTGGTACCGTTCAACACCCAGGAGGAGTCACCTTCGCTCCACTCTCCACGCGTCCGGATCGAAGCGAGGTCCGATCCGGAGTCCGGCTCGCTCATACCGATGCAGAAGAAACACTTGCCCCGCACGATCGCGGGCAGGATCTTCTGGCGCTGCTCATCGGTTCCGTAGCGCAGCAGCAGCGGACCGCTCTGGCGATCGGAGATCCAGTGCGCTCCAACGGGTGCGCCCGCCGCCAGAAGCTCCTCGAGCAGGACGTAGCGCTCGAAGGCCGTGCGTTCGCCGCCGCCGTGCTCCTTTGGCCAGGTCATGCCGATCCAGCCGCGAGCACCTAGCTTGCGACTGAACTCCGCATCGAAGCCAGTCCAGCTGTGGGCGCGCAGAGCCGGCGGGTAGTCGGCCAGGTGCTCGGCGAGAAACGCGCGCACCTCCCCGCGAAGAGCCTCCGCGGCGGGAGGCAGGTCGTGATGGTCGAACTGGAACTGGGGCATACGGCGTGTCCAGCTCTAGGAAGAGCGCCGCTTCGCCGGCTCGGGGTGAGGAGCGGGCGCCTCGACGTAGTACCGGGGTCGGCCGACCGCAGCCGTACCCGCGACCTCAAAGCGCTCGAGGGCGTTGTCGGCCTCCGTCAAGCCTCCGTAGATATCTCCCGCATGGTCGCCGGCAGTGCCGTTCAGGAAGTCGTTTGGATCCTGGTGGTCCACGAAGCCGAGCGCACCTGCGGCGAGCGAGTAGCCCATCAGCTCCTGGATCTGCCTGGGAAACGCACGCGCCTCCTCGAGCGGAACCGCGAGGTACTGGTTCTCCTCCTGGCGCAGCCAGCCCAGGGCGTACTGCAGCGCGAGGCCGAAGCGGGGCCCGTTCGAGCGATTCGCACCGCCGCCGTGGATCGTGCTGCCGACATAGATCAACACCGAGCCCGCGGGCATCTCGGCCGCGACGATCTCCTCGGGCTTCGGTTGCCGCGTGTCGTCCCAGTGGCGGCTACCGGGCACTAGACAGGTCGCGCCGTTCTCCGCCGTGAAATCGCTCATGGCCCACATCGTCGCCAGGAGGAGGGGCGGCGCGGGGTTCTGGAGCGGGTAGAAGCCGGTATCGCGGTGCATGGGCTGCGCGCTCTCCCCGGGCTCCAGATACATGACCCCCGTGTAGTTGAGCCGGTAGCGGACGCAGTACGGCAGCAGCACCCGATCCGCCAGGGCCAGCAGCAGCGGGTGCGCGACCAGCTCCTGACTGGTGCGAGAGCGGTGCAACAGCCTGCCGATGCGCCGTGTGCGCGAGCCCATCATGTTCTCGAAGCCCGGAGCCCGAGCCTCGAGATGGGGGCGCAGCTCTTCGCGGATCGCCGCGCGCGTCTCGTCACTCGCCAGGCCCTCGACGATCGCGTAGCCGTCTCGCTCGAGGGCCTCCACCACCGGCTCGGGCGGAGTATCGGGAGCGAAGCTGTTGAGCTGAGGCATTGCTTCTACTCGTCCCCGTCTGTACTCGATTCTACCACGCCGAGGCGCCGCGCTTCTCGCCCAGCCAGCGGTCCGCCAGCTCGCGACCGCCCGCGTCGAGCGCCGGGGGCGGCCGATGTTCGGAGCGCATGCCGGGAGCCACGATCGGGCTCGCGAGTGTCTTGACCGGACCGAGCACCTCGTTCTCGATGGCGACGACGGACCCCGGCACCCGCGACAAGGCCTCATCGACGCGCAGGATCGCGGAGCAAGGGATGCCCGCGGACTTGAGCTTCTCGAGGAGCTCGTCCGAGCCGCGCTCGCGCGTGCGCTCGGCGATCTCCTCGCACAGCTCCGACCGGTGCTGCATACGAGTCGTGTTGTCCCACTCGAGCGACTCAGCAGAGAGGCCCAGGATGCTGTGGAGCTCGGCGTACTGGCGAGCGTTGCCCACGCCGATCACCACCGCCCGATCGCGGCAGGGGAAGTCCCGGTACGGGACTATGTTGGGGTGCGCGTTCCCCCAGCGCCGCGTGGGCTCGCCGCTCACCAGGTGGTTCATCGCCACGTTGACCAGGGAGAAGAGCGCCGTCTGGAAGAGCGAGACCGCAACGCACTGGGCCTCGCCCGTGCGCTCGCGGTGGAAGAGCGCCGCCAGCGCGCCGTTGCTCGCCATCATGCCGGTCAGGATGTCGAGCACAGCCACGCCCACCTTGTAGCCGCCGGCCTCCGGATCCGGGTCTCCGTTGAGCGCGATCCAGCCCGACTCGGCCTGCAGCGCCAGATCGTAGCCGCGTTCGGACTCGCGCCCGCTGCCGTCGGGAAACGTGGCGATGCTGACCGTGATCAGGTCGGGGTTGTGGGCGCGCAGGCTCTTCGCGTCGACGCCGAGACGCTGGCGGAGATCCGGCGTGAAGTTGTCGATACACAGGTCCGCGGCGGCGACCAGGCGCAGCAGCTCGGCACGGCCCGACTCGCTCTTCAGATCGAGCGCCAACGAGACCTTGTTGCGGTTGCAGCTCTGGTAGTACGCGGCTTGATCGCCCTGGAACGGCGGACCCCAACCACGCGTGTCGTCTCCAGCGACCGGGTGCTCGATCTTGAGCACCTCCGCTCCCATGTCGCCGAGAATTTGCGACGCCAGCGGTCCGGCGAGAATCCGACTCAGATCGAGTACGCGAACGGAATCCAGAAAGTTCGGAGCACTCACACGCCGCCTCCTCGAGAGCCGTACGTGACTCTAGGACATCGGCGAACCCGCTTCGAAGTAACGCCGTGATAGCATGGGGCTTTGGCGACGCGAGGTCCCCGCATGCGTACCGGGTCCAACAGTGTTTCTGCGGATACCAGCCCCTACGGGGTTGCAGAGATCGTCGAGCGCGACGGCTACGCGGTCGTCAAAGCCCTGGCGTCGGACGTCGTGCGGCGGTCTCGCGACGACCTGGCTCCGCACATCGAAGCGGCGCCCTGGGGACACACGCCCTTCCTCGGCTCACGCACGAAGCGAGTCCCGGGGCTCGTGGCCAAGTCCAGGGCAGTGCAAGAGCTTGCCATCCACCCCTTGGTGCTGGCTGTCGCCGATTGCCTGCTGCTCCCCCGCTGCGCCCGTTATCAGCTCAACTTCTCGGGCGTCATGCACCTCGCGCCGGGCGCAGGTGCCCAGGGTCTTCATCGAGACGGATCCTTCTACCCGTTCGCCCAGCCCTTCCCCACGGTCATCATGCCGACCATGTGGGCTGTGAGCGACTTCACCGCCGAAAACGGTGGCACTCAGATCGTTCCCGGTAGCCACCTATGGGACTCGGATCGCGAGCCACTCGAGAGCGAAATCGTCTCGGCGGAGATGCCCGCCGGCTCCGTCCTGATCTACACGAGCGGCGTGCTGCATGGCGGGGGTGAGAATCGAGCGAGCGAAAGCCGCACGGGGATCGCCCTGCAGTACGCACTCGCCTGGCTGCGTCAGGAGGAGAACCAATTTCTCGCCAACCCGCCGGAGGTCGCGCGCGAGTTTCCCGAGCGCCTCCAGCGTCTGATCGGCTACGACTACGCAGCGCCGTACCTCGGCTTCGTGAATGGAGACGATCCGCACCGTCTGCTGGAGGGCCCCTACGACGGGCCGCCCCAGCGCTCGAATCCGTCGGTCGACGCCGCCTACGAGCGGGTGACCCCACAACGCTACGGAGACGTCGAGCCCGTCTCCACCCCCTCAGCACCGGGGAAAAAGGTGGCTACCCTCAGCCGGCTCGCCGAATCGTAGAACGGACCCCCATGAACGCTCCCGCGCCCTCGCCCTACCGTTGGTGGGTCCTGGCAAACGCCTTCGTGATCCAGTTCATAGTCACCGGGCTGAGCTGGAATTACGTGATCATGCTCGTACCCGAGATCCTCGCCGATCTCTCGCTCGATCTCGAGAGCTGGGGACTCCTGTGGGGCAGCATGTCGCTCGGCGTCTGCCTGGTGGCGATTCTCGCCGGGGCGCTCGCCGATCGCTACGGCGTGCGCCTGATCGTCGGAGCAGGACTGCTCCTGGGGGCCGGCTCCCTGCTGGTCCGCACAGAGCTGACCGGCCTCTGGGACATGTTCGCGACGCTGGTGGTCTTCGGCGTCGGGATGGGGACGCTCTTTTCGAATCTCCCCAAGGCCCTCGGCATCTGGTTTCCGCCGCAGCAGCTCGGCCTCGCCACCGGTGTGTACATGGCGGGGATGGGCCTCGGAATCGCGACCCTCGGCCTCGCGATCGGCGATCTGATCGA
>Ga0310121_10004585_pt1 | contig 12131 bp, 11 predicted proteins | sample CB27_Tmax_986_MG_FD_203504 | JGI IMG/M metagenome (GOLD analysis project Ga0310121, IMG submission 203504) | Marine microbial communities from Western Arctic Ocean, Canada - CB27_Tmax_986 | ecosystem: Environmental > Aquatic > Marine > Oceanic | place: Canada: Western Arctic Ocean | collected...
ATGGCCCTCACACAATTTGTGCAGTTCAGAGTTATTGGGACAACATGTCTGTGGAAGAACGTTCCAATATGAAAGCTCGTCAAGGTGTCCCTTATGTTACAGCAGAACCAGGTGTGCGGGTGGTTGATCAGTCAATGAATAATGTTCCTATGGATGGTAAGACTGTGGGAGAAGTAGTGATGCGAGGAAATAATATAATGTCTGGCTACCTGGATGATGTAGATGCCACAAACGAGGCATTTACAGGTGGATGGTTTCATTCAGGTGATTTGGGGGTATGGCATGAAGATGGTTACATAGAGCTGAAGGATCGTTTGAAGGACGTAATTATTTCAGGAGGAGAGAATATTTCCAGCCAAGAGGTGGAGAAGATTATAATGGAACATCCTGCAGTTTTAGAAGTAAGTGTGATTGGCGTCCCTGACATAAAATGGGGAGAAGTCCCCAAAGCTTTTGTTGTTAGGAAACCTGGTGAAGAACTAACTGCAAGTGATATCATCACCTTTACACGGGAACGTATCGCGCATTTTAAGAGTCCAAAGCATGTGCAGTTTGGAGATTTACCTAAAACGGCTACCGGTAAGATACAGAAATACCTACTCAGAGACCGTGAATGGAGCGGGCACGATAAAGGAATCCAGGACTCCACATGAAATTGAGAGCGATATATTACGCTGGATTTGAGGATAACGTAATTGTCATCTCCATTGTTTTCGAAGTCTAGTTTGCAGGTACTCCTTTATCTGTCAACTAACTGTCAACGTGTTAAAATCATTGGTGATTAATATAAGTCTACTGTAACCATTAATCGTCTGATTGCTTCTACACTTGGAAAATTTGATTAGGTCGTTTTGTAAAGAGAGAGATAAACTTATGAAAATAGGCTATTTTGTTGATCCACTTCATCCGGCAGGTACGGATTACACGGAGAACATCCAAAACGACCTGGCTCAGGTAGCAATTCTCGATGATCTTGGTTACGCTGAGACATGGGTAGCAGAACACTTTACTGTTGCTTGGGAATGTATCCCTTCTCCAGAGATTTTCATCGCACAGGCGTTGGGAATGACCAAAAATATGATCTTTGGCACTGGAGTCACTTGTCTCCCAAATCATAATCCATTTCATATTGCACATCGTATAGCCCAACTTGATCATCAGGCCAAAGGGCGATTCATATGGGGAATTGGTTCAGGAGCCTCTCCATTAGACTTCAAAGTCTTCGGAGTAGACGTTGTGAAAAATGAACATCGTACCCTAACCCGTGAGACATTAGACATGGTTTTGAAAATATGGTCAGGGTTGCAACCTGGAACTTATGAAAATAAGCACTGGAAATTCACTATGCCCGAGGCAAACGAAGAACTTGGTTTCTATGTTCATATGAAGCCTTATCAACAACCTCACCCTCCTATCGCAGTGGCAGGTCTTTCTCCAAAATCAGAGAGCCTTACCTTGGCTGGAGAAAACGGTTGGATTCCAATTAGCATCAATTATGTACCGAATCGGACTCTCAGTACACAGTGGAAAACCTATTCGGATGCAGCGAGGATTGCTGGTCATTCTCCCAAGTCCACTGATTGGCGCATAGTACGTGATGTTTTTGTGGCTGACACTGTGAAAGAGGCAGAAGATATGGCGAAAACGGGGGTCTTTGCCCGCGATTTTAGGTATGCTCATCGTATCACAAAGCGACTTGGTCTTATCGATACTATGAAGATTGATCCGCATACTCCAGATGACGCGATAGATGTTGATTACATGATAGAAAACTCCTGGATCATCGGGACACCGGATCAAGTTGAAGAGAAGATTCGTGCATTATATAAAGAGGTGGGAGGATTTGGGACCCTTATCGTGATGTCTCACGACTGGGAACCTTATGATCAATGGCTTCATTCAATGACTCTTCTTGCTCAGGAGATAATGCCTAGGCTCGCGGATTTGACACCATCTTCGCATTCGTCAGAGTGTTCTACCTGATGTGCGCTAAGATCATTTCGGTCGTTTGTCGATAAATGAGGACAGTGTTCATTGATATGTGGCAGGGTACATTTGATTTCATCCCCAGGAAATGAAATCAGCTATCCATGAACAGGTATTTACCACTATCAAGCCTTTGATACATTTTCCGATCAGTACCACTACGAAGAATTTTATTATTGGATACCTCAAGCCTCCTGCCGCAATTCCCACTATGTCTACTAGAGGATTGGGAATAACTGAGACAAGAAATATTACGAGACTTCCTCTGTGTTCCATCCAATTGCGCACTTTATAATAGAAGGCTCGTTTTTCGATGACAGTTCGCCCACCGAATCCGATAGCGTAACCTGAGAGTTCGCCGATTGCCTCACCTGTTCCAGAGAGAATTCCAATGAAAACAGGATTCAACTCCAGTCCAGCGGCTCCACACACAGCGATTAAACCAGGTATGGGCAATACCAGAGCCACACTTCCTAAAAAGCTAAGGAAGAAAACGCCCGGATAGCCCAGTGTTCTCCAGTAATCCACATCCGACACATCGCCGCTGATGGCCCATAAAACAGAGGAACTTATAACTAGGATTAGGCCCACTATAAGGATCAATAGTTGAAGTCGACGCTCGCTAATAGCCAACATGGTTTAAACTCCCAGTTACGTGGCACTCATAGGCATCATGTCCTAAAAAGGCCTTCAATCCTTGACATCAGCGGACGAATGTTAACTGAATTCTTCTCGGGATACCGATGATCGGAAACGGAGTGAATCTTCAATATATGAAATGCGCTGGATCAGGTCGTGATCTCGTTCAGAGGTCACCTTAACATACGGATAATGGCTAGGCAAGGGATTAGAGAATTTTCGTTTAGAAATTTTCGAAGACCTTATAAAATCCCGTATCCCCTAGTAGAATTATGGTATGAGTTTCTTTAACCCGTTACGCTTTTGCTCTATACTGACTCTATATTATGGTCGACCTTGTTGCTTTTCTCCTCAATGACGAAGTTCATTAATCAGTGAAAATTGCAATATCATCAGCCTGGGTTAGGTGGCTTAGAGTGCTCATAGATCTTCATACTCACACTTATCCTATTTCGGACGATAGTTTTTTAAGTCCGGGTCAACTTATAGATCAAGCTAAACTTATGGGACTTGATGGTATTTGTATAACAGATCACGATAGGTTTTGGATGCAGCGAGATATAGATGAATTGTCTCAAAAACACGATTTTCTTGTGTTGCCAGGTTGTGAAATCACTACAGAAGAGGGCCATCTTCTGGTTTACGGTTTACAAGAATATGTATTTGGCATGCACAAAGCATCTTTCGTAAAAGACCTGGTAGATAAAGCTGGTGGAGCCATAGTGTTCGCTCATCCCTATCGACGTAACTATCGACCGGAACTCGCTTTCTCATTAGAAGACTACAGGACTATGATAAAAAAGACTTGTATGAATAAGGCTTTCTCGATAAGTGATGGAATCGAAGTATCTAATGGGCGAGGTTCAAGTGGTGAGAATACTTTTTCAAAAGATGCGGCCAGACTCTTCATGATGAGAGGTACAGGAGCCAGTGATGCTCATAGTATTGTAGACGTTGGGACTTATGCAACTGAATTTGAACGTGATATAGTGACTCTTGACGATCTTATAAATGAATTGAAGTTCGGTTATTATCGTCCTTACTCGTTACGTAGGATAAGTCAATCCGCCTAGATACTATCACAATGGTTATCAATAAACGTTGTGGTGTGAGGCTGCGTGGCATTAATTATATTAGGAATGATGGTCGTATTGTTCTGGTGAGTGATTTGATTGGGGATTAAATAAAACTTTGTAACAATCATAGATTCACTGCATTGTAAACGGTGATTTTGTTTTATGGTTTTTGGGCGATACGAATGGCTAAACTATCCAATATAGTAAGTTCATCCAAGTTCGATGACTTGATGCTGAGGTCTGCGGCCAATATTAATTGATGCATCGCTATTAAATAAGTGTTCGACATTTTCCTTTCTTGATCCAATGTTTTTCTTAGCGGATATCCAGACAGAAATAATCGCTTTCCTATATCACTAGTTGAAACACCTCTTGATCTTAAATCTTTGGTGCGCAATATTAGTTTGATCTGTCTGGCAATTAGTGCCAAGATCATAGTGGGAGATCCACCCTCTTCTATAATTTGGTGTATTGATTTCATTGCAAATCCGGGACGTCCTTCTATGATGGAATCAACCGCCCTAAATATATTGGTCTCTTTGGAATAAGATACAAGCGTTTTTATGTCAAGTGATGACACCATTTCCTTATGACGAAAGAGAGAAAGTTTTTGCAATTCAGACGCTAATATCCGTAACTCACCTCCAATTGTTTCAGAAAGAAGTTTGATAGCGTTAGGTTCGATCCCAATTCCTAGGTGTAAAGCTCTGTCGTGTATCCATTTCGCAAGGTTATTTCCAGTAAGTTTTGGGAATCGGTGAATCTTTACAATGGGACGCAACTTTTTAAGGAGAATATTAGAGTCATTAAGAGTTCCTTCCAAGAATATTAGATCTGTTGTTTTTGGAACATTCGGTAAAAAGTTAGGTAGTTCCTTCCAATTCTCCCACTCAGGACGTTTAGAGCCTTTCGAAGGCTGTGGTCTGCGTTTGGTTTTTGTGCGGTCCTCGAATAAGGACAATAGGCCATCAACAACTACAACACGCTTAGTGGTTAGAAATGGCACAGTACTGCTAATTGCAACTAATTCCCCGAGGGTCACTTCAGAAGCTCTTAGGGTATTTGTACTAATATCCTGATGAGCCGAAGTTCCCCCGTCAGATTTAATGGAGGTTAAAGCTTCAGAAATCGAGAAATCATCTTCCCCATACAGTAGATGTATCATGTCTATCGGATCCTAGATGTTAGCAGTTACGACTGATCTGGACTTGGGGTAGCAGACTTTTAGCAACAGTTCACTACTTGAACAGAGGCGCACCATCAAATTTATGGATATAATAACAGGGTTAGAACCTTTGGTATATTTTCAGTAGCGTTCATGAAGTCTAGTAATTCTATTATAGAGGTAATGAAACGAGGTGATGAAAATTGGGTTACTATACGGGACAGGCTATTCCTTGCAAACGAATACGTGATTAACAGTCTGGACACCAACGCTTGACTATGAACCATCTAAAAACGATAAAATCGCACAGGCTTTCAAGTAGGATATAAACATGGATATAGCAATCTTAGGACTTCCACGAAGCGGTAAAACGACAGTGTTTAACGCTATAACCAGAGGAGTGGCCAGAAATGTCGATTATGTTGGACAATCAAAGCCAAATATCGCTGTCACAAAAGTTCCTGATAGCCGACTAACAATTCTTCGTAAACTTTATGAACCGAAGAGAGTTGTTCAAGCCGAAGTTAGATATCTGGATATGCCGAATCCTCCAGAGGAACTTGGGAAAGGTATATCAGGACAGTTTCTTAACCGATTGCAATTAGCAGATGCCCTTTTAGTAGTCAGTAGAGCTTTTGACGATCCATCTGTTAGTCACGTTATGGATACAGTCGATTTCATTAGAGATATAGATACCATTCTTTATGAATTGGCTTTTGCAGATATAGAGATATTGGACAAAAGGATTGAACGGATTAAAGAAAAAATGAAGAGTACCAAGTCTAATGAAAGAAGTGGATTTACTCAAGAAATAGAAGTAATACTTGGTATCAGGAATGGACTCGAAGAAGGCAAATATATTAGGGATAACGATCTTAAACCAAATGAGAGAGCTGTCATTGAAGGATTCGGATTACTAACAGCTAAACCTGTAGTCGTAACGGTGAATATAGATGAAGGTCAGAAAGCATCACATATGCCGAGTCAAGACAAGTTGATAGCCTTGGGTAGCGAGAGAGGGGTTTTAGTTTCAGATATATGCGGTAAGTTGGAGAAGGATCTGGCGGAAATGGCACCTGAAGATGAACAGCAATTTAGAGAGGCTATGGGATTAGGCGAGTCTAGCTTAGGTCAAATCATAAGACTTTCATATGAAGCACTCAATTTAATCACTTTCTTTACAGCTAGCGAAGAAGAAATCAGGGCCTGGCCGGTCCCTAAATGCACAACTGCGGGAAGAGCTGCAGGGAAAATACATACAGACTTAGAGCGGGGATTTGTTAGGGCAGAGACAGTGAGTCTAAAAGATCTAGAACGACTGGGAAGTTTAGCGGAGGTTAGAAAATATGGTTTGCTAAGACAGGAAGGAAAGGGATACTTCATTAATGATTCAGATGTCATCAACATCCTTCACAATGTTTGAATTAAAGTGAATACATGAAAACTTATCTTAAAAAAACTCAAAACGATAATGTTTCATTATATTTACACATCCCATTTTGTGAAGTTAAGTGTGTTTATTGCGATTTTAATACCTATGCCAACATCGAGTCATTAATACCTGGATACATAAACGCTTTGATAAGAGAGATTCGTTTTTGGAATGAGAATCTAAGGGGCTATAGAGTAAAGACGATCTTTTTTGGAGGTGGTACGCCTTCATATTTAAAGGCGGCCGACTTGTCTCGTTTAATGAATGCTATAAACAATAACTTTGATCTAGTTCCGGATATAGAAGTCTCAATTGAAGCTAACCCTGGCGACATTGATCCATTAAAACTTTCTACGTATCTAGAATGTGGTATAAACAGGCTTAGTATCGGCGCTCAGAGCTTTGACGATAACATTTTGAAACTTTTGAGCAGGAAGCATACCGCCGTTGATATTATCGAGTCCTATAAGCTTGCGATGGAAGCAGGCTTCAAAAACATTAGCCTTGATTTGATTTATGGACTACCGTATCAAACTGTAGAAGGGTGGAACGATACACTTGAGCATGCCATTGCACTTAATCCAGTTCATCTCTCTTTGTATTGTTTAACTGTCGAAAAGGGGACCCCATTGGATCAGTGGGTGAAGCTAGGTAAAATCTCAAAACCAGATGAAGATTTAGCTGCTGATATGTACTTACTAGCGGAGCAAAGGATGAAGGACTGCGGATATCATCATTATGAAATTTCCAACTGGACAATCCGTGGATTCGAAAGCCGACATAACTTGACATATTGGCGTAATCAATCTTACTTGGGTTTAGGGCCTGGAGCTCACTCTTATTTAAATCACAAACGTTTCAGTAATATCAAATCACCCAGAGAATACATTCATAAGTTAAATGATTGCTCCCTGGAATCTTATTCAAGCTTCGAAGAAAGTATTCATTTGTCACCAGTTATAAACGAGATAGAAAGCATTGATCGAAAGTCCGAAATAGCAGAAACACTAATGATGGGTCTTCGTCTACATGAAGGTGTGAATTTGCAAACGTTTAAACAACGATTTAATTTAATGCCGTCAGATGTGTACCCAAAGGACCTGAATGAGCTGTATCATTTAGGGCTTTTGGAAAAGGATGATGAAACTTTACGACTAACCCCTCGTGGCAGGATACTTGGCAATGAAGTGTTTAGTAGATTCTTTTAAATTGGATGGATTCTATAGTTATTCGATGTGACCTGTGATGATTAGAGCTTATGCAACTAATTTACGCTTTAAAGTAGATCCATGTTATATGGACGGAATTTTGAACATTGTTGTTCAGTCGAAGAAACCAGATTGGACAGTTACTAACATTATATACCCTGTGATATAATGCCACACGCGTACATGTTTGTTTGCTAGTTAATTTCCTTCTAGCTGGTGGTAGGGTTTTTTATTGTAGGTTGAGGTTGTTTTGATATGAAAGTCGTTTTTCTTGAAGACGTTTCAGGTGTAGCTAATGGCGGGGAAGTAAAAGAAGTTAAAAATGGATTCGCAAGAAATTATCTAATACCGCAAAATTTGGCTATCCCTGTTAGCCATAATGCTCTGAAAAGAATAGAACGATTATCTAAAGAAGCTAATCAGGTACGTATAAAGACATTGGCAACTGTGAAGGCTCTTGGAGAAGAAATTGACGGGATGCGCGTAAATATTCAGATGCGGGCGGGAGCCAATGGCAAATTATATGGCTCAGTTAACAGTAATATGCTCGTTGAAAAATTGTTAGAAATGACAGGTCACAAGATTGATCGTAGGATAGTATTAATGGATGAGCCCATACGTGATCTTGGACAATTTTCGATAAAGCTCAGGCTTCATCCAGGAGTGGAATCGAAGATCAACGTCATTGTCCACGCTGAAGATGTTGACCCTGCCAGTCTTGAAGATGTTGCAACGGCCAACGAGGATGCCGATGAACATGAATCGGTAGTCGACGAGAATTCTTAGTGGATCCGTGCAAAGGCGCCGGGTCATTCTCAATATTCTTCTAAATGTAGAGTGTTCAGGTTTCGTCCCGATGTAAAGCAGGCCGATAATTGGGTTTGATGTTTTGTTGAAGTTCTATAAGCCTAAATCAAGGAGGGATACTAATTTATGTATACAGAGCGTCTCCCTCCTCATGACATAAATGCCGAAGAGGCAGTAATCGGATCTATTTTAATTGATAGTGAATCTTTTACAACCGTAACCTCGTCCGTCCGTCCGTCAGATTTTTATAGTGAAAAGAATCGTTTGTGTTATCAGGCATGCTACACCCTGTTCGAGCGAGGTGAGGCAATCAATCAAGTTACTGTAGCGCATGAGCTTTCAGTACATGATCGCCTAGAAACAATAGGTGGTACTGCATATCTAGGTCACCTTGTCCTTATTGTTCCAACATCTGTACACATTGAATACTACGCCCGTATCGTTCAGCGCACGTCATTGATGCGCCAAATCATTAGAACAGGAGGCGAGATAGCCTCTATTGGGTATGACGGGGGTTCAGACTCAGATGCTGCTTTGTCTAAAGCGGAAGATCTAGTGTTTGGTATCAGGTCTGGACGTGAATCCCGCGACTTCACTCATATGCGCGAAGTCTTTGACACATACATGGAAGAGAGTTCGAGCATTCATGGGGCAGACGCCCGTAATCTAGCACCTCTAGTCACAGGGTTTCCAGATCTGGACAAATTACTGGGTGGCGGACTCCAAAGATCCGATATGGTAGTTCTGGCTGCAAGACCAAGTTTAGGAAAGAGTACATTGGCCTTTAATATGGCACGTCATGCAGCTCAACAAGGGGCTGTTGTAGGGATATTTAGTCTAGAAATGAGTAGCGAACAAATAGGACTCAGATTACTTTCAAGTGAAGCTAACGTGGACAATTTTAGATTAAGGGTAGGTCTTTTAAGTGAATCTGAAGAACGAAGTCTGTTAGACGCTATTGGCGCTTTATCGGACTTGCCTCTTTACGTTGATGACACACCAGTCCAAGGTATAGTGGAAATGAGAGGCAAGGCACGTAGGCTTCAAACAGAGAGAGGGCTAGATCTACTGATAATTGATTACCTCCAGTTAATTAGTGGAGGTGGCCGAATTGATAATCGTGTTCAGGAAATGGGAGAAATATCCCGGTCGCTTAAGGGACTTGCAAGAGATTTGGATATCCCTGTGCTGGCGTGTTCTCAATTGAGTCGTGCTGTAGAACAGAGAACAAATCATAGGCCATTACTTTCTGACCTCAGAGAAAGTGGGAGCATAGAACAGGATGCGGATGTTGTTGCCTTTATCTATAGAGAAGATATTTACACTTCTAGGGAGGAGTGGGATAAAAAGAACCCGACAGACCCATATCCACAAAACATAGCAGAAATTATAGTTTCAAAACACAGAAATGGTCCATTAGGATCGGTACCTCTCTACTTTAGAAATGAGCTTGTTCGGTTTGAGAGTTTGGATAGTCCCACGCGGACTGTGGAGTATGTTTAGCATGACCTTTAATGGCTTTCCCGCTAAAGTACAGTCCACACCGGTACCAAGCCCGGTATTTGGGCCATTACTGGAGGATATAGATGACCTAGCTGAGCTAAAATGTATATTACGTATTATTTGGCTCCTAAATCAGAAGAAGGGTCATCCAAGATTTTTAACCCTTAACGAGATTCTGGGTGATCGCGTATTAATAAGAGCTCTTGGTAGCATTCAGAATGCAAGCCATGCTGTAATCGAGAAAGCATTATCACGTTGTGTTTCGAGAGGATCCCTGCTCACCGGGAGACGCGATGCTTGTGACCAGCACACCGAGGAGATCTTGTATATGATAAACACTGAAACCAACAGGAAATCTCTGTTACGGATAACTACTGACAGTAAAGTAATTATTGACTATCCGAAATCCAGACCTTGGGAAGGGTCCATAGAACGTTCTAATATCTTTGCATTGTACGAGGACAATATTGGTATGCTTAGTCCGATCATAGCTGACGAACTAAAGAGAGCAGAACAACTTTACCCGGTAACTTGGATAGAAAAAGCTTTCAAGGAGGCAGTGAGTCGTAACCGACGTAACTGGCGATATATTCAGCGTATATTGCAACGCTGGGAATTGGATGGTACAAGCGATGGAAGGTTTGAGAGAAGTCCTAAAAAGGCTAGCTACTACTAAGCAGTTGCATAACCCCGAATTGAATGTTCCTTCAGCCAAAGTAAGAAACGATTTGGAACCGGGCTGTGAAATTTGTGGTGGTCATGGTTGGTTTACGAATGATGTGCCTGTGTCAGATGCAGAATTCGGTAAAATGGTTACGTGTCGTTGTCAGCAGGTGAAGCGACAGGAAGATCAAACATCTAGATTGCTTAACTACAGTAATCTACGCCATTTGGCTCGATTCACGTTTGAAACTTTGGATCCTCAAGGTCGTTCAAAAGACCCAGAGGGTGAACGCTTATTTGCAGAGGCATTTCAGATTGCACTAGATTACTCTTCAGATCCCCAAGGATGGCTGGTGTTCACAGGAGATCATGGATCAGGGAAAACTCACTTAGCGGCGGCTATAGCTAATAGATCCTTAGGTCAAAATCGTGTGGTATTATTCGTCAACGTCTCTGACTTGCTAGATCATCTTAGGATAAGTTTCTCACCTGAAAGTGAAGTGTCTTATAGCGATCTCTTTAATCAAGTAAAAAACACCCCGTTTTTGATATTGGATGGGCTTGAGCATCGCCTATCTACAGTGTGGACCCAAGAAAAACTTCAACAAATAATTAATCATAGATATAGCGCTGAATTACCCACGGTTATAACTTCGTCTAGTAAATTGGTTGAACTTGATCCATATATCTCTAGTCGTATACAGACTGAAGGTCTCAGCCGCATTATAGAATTGTGTAGCAGACGTGCTGAGCCCGTTCATCAACTTGTGAAAATCACCCCAGAAATGTCAAACAGGATGACATTTCAAGCGTTTAATGTAAGAGGATCTAATTCTGCTTATCAAAGCAATAGGAGCCTTGAATATGCCTTCCAGGCCGCGAAGAATTTCGCAGCGGACCCGGATGGGTGGCTGACTTTATTTAGTGAAAATACAGGAGTAGGTAAAACACACTTAGCCGTGGCGATCGCCTGCGAGCGTAAGAGAAAGGGACATCCCGTATTTTTCGCTTTTGTCCCTGAATTACTAGACTACCTTAGATATACATTCACGCCTGATAGCCGGATAACTTATGATCGCGTTTTTGATGAATTGAAGAATACGCCTCTATTGATATTAGACGATTTGGGACGAGAACATAGCAGTCCGTGGGCAGAAGAAAAACTGTACCAAATTATAGTCAACAGACATAATTCTCGGCTTCCTACTATAATCACCAGCACACTAGATTTTACGAAAGAGTCAGGACCTATTAGTTCAAGAATTCAAGATCCATCAGTAGGTGATCTTATAAGAATCGAAGCTTCTGATTATCGTAAAAAAGGTCGGGTAAGAATAAATAAAAAACTTAGATAGTTGTGGAAGTGATTAGTCTCATAAATGCTAATTAAGCCTTGTGTGTTTTGCGAAATTGTAACTGGGCGGAGTTTAGCTAATGTGAGATACGAGGACGAAGATATCCTCGTATTTGATAATGAGTTAGACTGGGTCCCGATCATGATCCTCATAATACCAAAGCGTCATCTTACACAGATTGAATTCTGGAGGCATTCCGACCTTATGCCGAAGGCCACTACATTAGCCCTAAGTTTGGGTGAAGAATTGTCTCCTGATGGATTTAGAGTATTATCGAATTTTGGAAGAGACGCTGAG
>Ga0310121_10004587_pt1 | contig 12129 bp, 7 predicted proteins | sample CB27_Tmax_986_MG_FD_203504 | JGI IMG/M metagenome (GOLD analysis project Ga0310121, IMG submission 203504) | Marine microbial communities from Western Arctic Ocean, Canada - CB27_Tmax_986 | ecosystem: Environmental > Aquatic > Marine > Oceanic | place: Canada: Western Arctic Ocean | collected...
ACCAAAATGGTGTGGCCCAGCGGGCTGGCAGTGTTGTATCCACTGCAAATCAACGAACTCTCCGTTTGGCGGGCGTGTCTTGCCTTTCTCCTGCTGGCGGCGGCGACGATTGCGGCGTTTCGATACCGTCACCGTTGGCCTTGGTATTGCGTGGGATGGCTGTGGTTCCTGGGGACACTCGTGCCGGTGATCGGATTTGTGCAGATAGGCAGTCATGCCTATGCCGACCGATATACCTATCTGCCGTTCGTCGGTCTGTTCATTGCACTGGGCTACGGCCTCCGCATGGCGCTGGGCGATTGGCCTTACGGCCGAGCGGTATTGGCTGCGGCGGTTGTGGCGGCGCTGACCACCTGCGCGTGGGTTCAGACCAGCTACTGGCAGAACAGCCTGACGTTGTTCAGCCGCGCCGTGGCCGTGACAACGCTCAACCACACGGCCCACAATAACCTGGGCAACGCGCTCACGGAGTTGGGACGCCCTCGGGAGGCCGTGGTGCAATACCGGCACGCCCTGCGGATCAAGCCTGATTACGCCAGGGCCCACTACAATCTGGGCCTCGTCCTGCCGGGACAAGGCAAGACCGCAGAAGCCATCGAGCATTATCGTCAGGCCTTGCGGTTCAAGCCTGATTTTGCGGACACGCACTACAACCTGGGCCTTACCCTGCAGGGGCAAGGGAAGATCGCAGAAGCCATCGAGCATTACCATCAGGCCTTGAAGATCAAGCCCGAGTTCGCGATGGCCCATAACAACCTGGGCCTTGCCCTGCAGGCGCAAGGGGAAATTGTAGAAGCCATCGAGCATTACCATCGGGCCCTGCGGATCAAGCCTGATGAAGTGGTCGTGCATTACAACCTGGGCGTTGTCCTGCAGGGGCAAGGGAAAACCGCAGAAGCCATCGAGCATTATCATCGAACCCTGCAGATCAACCCTGATTACGCGGACGCGTATAACAACCTGGGTAATGCCCTGCAGTCGCAAGGGAAGATCGCAGAAGCCATCGAGCATTATTATCAGGCCCTGAGGATCAAGCCTGATTTCGCCAAGGCGCACTGCAACCTGGCCATTACCCTTCAGGACCAGGGACGTCCCGAGGATGCAATTACCCACTACCAGGAAGCGTTGCGGATTAAGCCGGACTCCGCCGAGACCCACAACACCCTGGGCATTGTATTCGCGAAACAGGGACAACTCGTAGACGCGGCAAGGTGCTTTGAGCAAGCCGTGCGTTTGAAGCCAGATTTTAGGGACGCCCGAGATAACCTCCGCAAGGCTCAGGACCTGCTTCAACAAAAGCCCTGACCGCCCGGTTCATGTCGACCCATGACAGCTACCTAAGCGGGGCGGTCGCGGCCATCACGGTGACAGTCGGCGGGCCGCGCCGTAAACCAGGCCCGCCAACGCGCCCGCACCGACGGCGATCTGCAGCGCGAACATAAACAATAGAAACACGGGCACGAGCCAGACGGCGCTGTAACGTGTCTTGCGGACGACGAGGCCCACGAAGGCGCGGTTCCAGATCACGAACGCGACGGCCGCGGCCAGGGCAGCCCACGCCAGAGGGGCGTACACGATCGCGCCGCAAAACGCCGCGGCGGCGGCGCAGGCGAGCAGGACCGAGGCGCCGTTGGCCCTCGTCGTGACGGCCTCGTCAAAGAGGGGTCGCTCCACGAACATGCGGGCCCAGTGAAAGCTGCGACGGCAGTAGTTCCACAGGCCCCGCCGGAAACACGCGTGGTGATGGTCCACGACCGCCTCGGGGTTGATGCAGTTGCGGTGCGTGGCCGCCAATGCGTGACCGAACTCGAGATCCTCCGTGTCGGCGCCTGCATAGGCCGTGTTGAAACCGCCCAGCTCGAGAAAGACGTCGCGCCGGACCGACCCGCAGTGCGTGTCGAAGGCGGAGTACTTCTCACCGCGGTAGGCGGCGTACTTGCACGCTTCCTCCATGGCCTTGAATTGCTGGAACCAGCCGGGCAGCACCGGCCGGTCCGAGTAGATGGCGCTGGCGCCGGCGATGTTGGGCCGCGCGCGGTAGGTTGCAAGAAGTTGCTCGATCGTGTCGGGTCGCAGGACGACGTCGGCGTCGACGAACAGCAGCAGCTCGCCGCGCGCCTCGTCAGCGCCGCGGTTACGCGCCGCGGCCGGCCCGCGCTGACGGTCCATCGTGATCAGTCGAAAGGGATACCGGCCCGCGGTGGCGGCCGAACCGTCTTCACTAGCGTCGTCCACCAGCAGCACTTCCATGCCCCCGCCGAGAGCCCGCTCGACGGATTCGAGGCATTTGTCGAGCGTCCGTTGCGAGTTGTGGAACGGGATGACGACTGAAAGGCGAACGGCGTCACTCATGCGTACGCCGGCTCGTTGGCAAACCGCACGGCCCAGCTTCGCGTGGCCAGCGACATCCACTGCCTGGGGTCGAAAAGTTTCGACGCCTGGATCGCGCACTCCCACGTACAGGCACAGTGCTTCTCACCGACCCAGCGCACCACCTGCTGAGCGCGGGGCGACGCCAGCAGCGCCTGGATGTCGTAATCGAAATCACGCACGTTGCCCATGTTCTGGCTGTCCTCGAGTATCTCACACGGCTGCACGTCGCCGCGGCGGTCGATGATCAGGTGTTTGCGCCCGGCGTAGCACTCGAAGCAGCGCTTCTCGGGGTTCTTGTTCGCCTCGACGATCGTGTCGAGCGTGTTGAGGAAGAGGCTGCGCGAGACCAGCTCATTGGGACGCCGGTTCACCTCGGGCGACCCGGGCCGCCCCTTGAGCCGGGCGATCACCCGGTCGTAGATCGCGGGATCGACCTTCAGCGTGCCGAGTACCATCGGGTTGCCGCGGATAAACGTCACGTTCGTCTGGTCGACCGGCAGGTTGTCCTCGATCCAGTCCAGGAAATCGAGGATGTGATGCTGCGTCTCGGAGCTGAACACGGTCGACCCGATCAGCACGAAGTTCGAGAACTGCTCGTGGAGGGCGGCGACCTGGCCGATCGTGCGGCACGTCCGGTCGAACAGGCCGCGCACGCCGCGGATCCTGTCGTGCATCTCGCGGTGCCCGTCGAGGCTGAACGCAAAACGGAACACGGTCCCCGGGTTCTCGCGGCACATCTGCGCGGCGTTCTCGACGATCTTATCCGTCTGGGAGCCGTTCGACGGAATGGTGATCATCCGGCAGTCGTTGCCCTCGGCAAAGACGTGGGCGATCTCGGGCAGGTCCTTGCGCAGATAGGGCTCGCCGCCGCAAAGGTTGACGAGCATCAGCGGCCCCATGTGGCGCGACAGATTCTCAAACTCGTCCAGTTGCAGTTCGACGCCGTCGCCGCTGGCCTGGATCTCCTGCCAGTAGAAACAGTGGCCGCACTTGGCGTTGCAGCGTCCCGTGACGTGCAGCAGGTAGTAGACGGGCCGATGACCCAGAACCTGGCCGGCTGCCTGTCCGGCGTTCTTCAAAACGTTGAGCATCGCTGGGCACCCTCACATCCAAAACGCGACGCCCGGACGATGACACGGGCACCGCGTCATCTCACCTCACCATGACTGCCGTGACCTCATTGCGAATCCTCGCGGCGAGTCGACATCCCAAAGAGCTGCCCAATCCAACCGTCCGAGCCGTCGCACCAAAGCATACCTCGAAAGGGCTGCAAATCAAGGGAAACGCCCAGATTTCGACCCTGTGGCGGGCCCTTCGGGGCGACCCCGGGCGTGTGGTCCCCCTTCTTGCCAAGCGGCGGATCGCGCGGCCGAATCCAGACGCCCCGCCCACAAGTACAACGTGGCCCGGTCGATGCTCCTTCTGCCCCGACAATCGCCTGTCAACTGGGCTGTGAATCCCCGGGAACACGTCCGGATCCACCACCACGCTAGACTCGCTTTCAGGTGCTGAATAGACTCTCCTGGTCGCTTCAATATATATTCCTGTACAACGAACTTAGCGAGGACCCCGATATGTGCATGAAACCAATATATGCGGTCGTCGCCATGGCCGTCATGTACGGTGTGCTTGCCCTGATGGCCCGGTCAGCGCCGATCTTCCCGGACCAACAACATTTGCACGACCAGGAGCGCAGCCTCGCCCGACTCAAGCGAATCCGGTTCGAGGTCGAGCTGATGCCCAAGGAGCTTCGGGAGGTCGGCCTCTCTGCGAAAGGCATCCGACAGCGTTGGTCAGGCCGGCTCGAGGAGGCGGGGCTCGACCTCACCGGCAAGGACGGTGACCCCGTGTTGAAGCTGATCATCTCGTCGGGCACCGAACCTCGGGTGCCGGGCGGTGTCGCGTTCAACCCCTATCTCGCGCTCATCCAGAAGGCGCGCATTGATTCGGTCGATGGTGAGCTGGCGCTGCCGACCTATGTCGACGTACGCCTCGGCCTCGAGTCACATGACAAACTCGCGGCGGCCGCCAATCAGGTGGTGAATGACATGCTCGCCGGCTTCCAGAAGAAATACCGCCGCGCCAGGGGCGCCGAACTCGGCGACGGCCGGTGAATGGGGCGTGGCGAGCAGGGCGAGAAATTTTTTGACGTAAATACTGTTGTATAATGATAATACATCCACACGCCGCGGAAGAGGCTTGACAGATCGGACCGGGGGGGGTAATCTGATTTGAGGGTGAAATATGCTTCGAAGAGGAGAAGGACATCACGGACAAGAATTTGCAGAGGGATATCAGGCGTTGCCTCGTTAGGAAGTGCGCGCCAAAAGAATCTTACAGAAAGGAGACGCTACTATGAAGGCATCGAGCAAGGTATTGGCAGTGGCTGTGTTGATGGTCACGGCCACGACGGCACAAGGGTTTGTGACGAGCACGTTTACCTCGAGCTTAGACAGTTGGGGAGGCGGCCAAGCCCCTTCGCTCAAGGCTGCCGGTGGCAACCCGGGAGGCTATCTCTCAATAAGCTCCGGTAATAGTGGGGACGTTGAAATGAACCAGAGTGGTGTTGCATGGACCGACAACATAGCCACCAACCACGACGGCACGGGCGGGGCGCTGGGCAAGGTCAAATTTTCCATGGACTTCCAGACGTCTCAAGCATCTACGTTCATAGCCGCATATACCAGATGGTATGGCGGCAGTAATGTATACCGATTTAATTTCACCCCGGCCATGACCGACAGCACTTGGGCCCACGGCGAGATAGAAATCGACGTGAACTGGACTGACACCCAAGCACAGGGCGCCGGCTGGATATTCAACGCCTCCCCGAGCGGCTCCGATTGGTCGACCGATTTGACAAACGGTCTCAATTTTATCCGCATGATGGGCCAGGATAGTACGAACGGGGGACCCGCTTGGGGCTTTGACAACCCCACGTTTAGCGTGATCCCCGAGCCGGCGACGATCGGCTTGCTGGCGATCGGCGGCCTGATGATGATGCGGCGGCGCCGCTCCTGATTCTGTTTCTCAACCCGACACCTTCAGTCAAATCACCCGGCCTTCGCCTCACAGCGGAGGCCGGTTTTGTTTGGTGCAGGGACTGGGGGGGAAATGTTCAGGAGCAAAACGCGATACGTCAGGCCGCTCAATCAGAGCCGCTCTGCGGCGAATCGCCCTTGAAGAAACCTGGCAATTGCCGCTCCGCCTCGGGCACCGCAGACGCCGGCGGTGGATGGGGCAGGCAGAAGGCGGCCAGCGCGGCGTGCACGGCGTAGTCGCCTCGCGGCCGCGTCGGACGGATCGGGCCGGGGTAGACGTGTTGCTGTTCGTGCGCCGACTTTCACTTCGGGGCGTACAACACAACGCGCGACAATAACCCCTCGGCGGCCTGCGCGGGCGCCATGTTCGTGCTGACGCGGATGGCGATGACGTTGGTCTGGCCCGGGCGGATCGCGTCGGTGACGTCCACTTCCATGTGTGCCGGGCGGATGTAGGACTCCTGGTATGGGCGGTGGCCCACGTATTGGCCGTTGACCCACGCCCACGCCTCCGTCGCGAGGGTGGGCACGTAGAGCTTGACCTTTCTGCCCCGAGTCGACTCGGGCACGTGCGCCTTCAACCGGTACCAGATGAACCCGACGTACGGATGGCCCCGCTCGTTAAGCAGATCGTCATCCTGAACAAAGAACGGCCGCGTGGTCAGGATCGGCTGCCAGCCTTTTTCGTTGAAGCCGGGCTCGTGCCAGCGCTCGAACTTGCCGTCGTCGTGCGGGTCGGTCCTGAACATTGCCTTTTCAGGCAGCATCGCGACCAGGTCACCCGTCTTGCCGGAGATCCTGTCCAACACGCCCTGGTAGAACTTCATCCGATCCGTGATCGTCCAGTCCCACACGCCGGAGAACGAAGATTCGTCGTGCCAGAAGTACCACGGATTGATGGCGTGCGTCTTGCCGCGGATTTCGAGCATATTTTTGCCCTGGCGTATCACCTCGGCGTAATCACCCGCGCGCCGCGCCGCCGACAGGGCCATATACGCCTCGAGGTGCTCAAACGTCAGCCGATCGGCGCGGACGTGTAGCCTCGTTCTCTTCGTGTCGGCCAGTTTTTCGGCCTCTGCGATGTGTCGATCCAACTGTCGCAGCAGCGCGGGGGTGTAAACCTCCGGCATGATGCGGTCCTCGTGGCCGTGCATCGGCGTGTTCGCCACCGCTTCGTCGAGCGCGAACCAGAACGCTTTGGCGGACCCTGCGGCGGCGCCGTACCACTTGTCGAAAAAATCGTCGAGGATCGCGTCCACGTCGGCGTCGGCGTTCCAGTAGAGCCGGGCGCGCAGGTACCGGCTGGCGATGCCGCACTCGGCGAGCACCTCGCGCGTCTCGTCGAGAAAACCCATCACGCCCCATTTCTTCATCAACGCAAAGTCGCGGCGAAGCTTCGTGAACTCCGGCAGCGGCGTCAGGCCGGACACCAGCATGTTGTACGGGTAGCCGTAGATCAACACGTTATCACTCAGCTCGCACCAGCGCTTGAGCATCTGACCCTGGCGCACCTTCTGCCAGCAATGCGGGTCGTCGTAGGCGTGCAACGTGCAGCACCAGATGGGCGCGAACATGATCACCATGTGGTCGTCGAGGTCCATGCCCTCGGGCGGGATGTCACGATTCGCGTAGCCGTTGGTGGCGATGTAGACGTGCGGAAAATCCTTGCGCACCTCTCTGGCCACATTGTTGGCGAACGTGATCCACTCCTCGGTCGAGCTGGCGTCGCGTGGCACGCCGGGGCGGCCGCCCAACTGGACGAAACCCTGATGCAGTTTCAGCGTCTGCGGGTCATAGTCGCGTGGGTAACCGTCGTGCGGCGAGAAGCCGAAGGAGTTGCGATCGGGGTACTTGCGGAAATGCTCCTTGATGATTCGGGCCGCGACCTGCACCGCCCCCGGATGGCTGTAGCTGGGCGCGTGCGGGTTGCGCGTGCCGTTGAGGTTCATGGCAAACAGCTCGGGCCTGGTCTTGAACAGGCCGGGATCGACGATGCTCTCGACGGAGCCATCGGAGGGAATCGCGAACATGTCGCCCGTGGACATCCTCATTCGAAGTTTCCAGGCTCGATTCTGATCGTCTAATTTCTTGACCCGCGGCGTCCAACCGCCCCACCAGATGCGCTTGACGAAGTCGGGCTTCTCGACGATCTGCACCTTTGCGAACCGGATCGTGCCCATTCGGGGTACGCTTTCGCCGAACTCGCCCGGCATGAACCAGCGCACCCCCAACCTCTCGAGAAAGGCGTACACGGCATACTCCGTGCCGCGGTAAGGCCCGTCGTTGTTGCCCGCCAGCACGAGCCGATTATCACGGCAGACGATGACGAAGCCCTCCTCGCGCCGGCTGTGCGTCACGCCCTCCGGAATCTTCACGCCCATGGCGTCGGTCAGCCTGCTCCTGCCAACGAGTATGAGCGGGCCCTTCATCGATCGCGTGTCGGCGACGATCGGCAGTGTGGCGCCGGAAATCTTTTCGATGTAGGTTTGCAGCTCACGCGCTGCGCCGGCGATCTTCCGGGCCGTTGGATCCTTTGCATCCTTCTCCATCGCCGCGGCCGTAACGACAATGAACGCCTTCGGCCGTCCGCGGTTAACGAGGGTGATGCCGGATGCCACGGGGAGGCCATTGCCTTCGATCGTCGCCGCGCACCCGATCAACGTCACACCAACGAGCACCGCCGTTGCCATCGCTAATATCGTTCGCACTTGGATCCGCATCGGTTACGCCTCCGTCAAGGTAAGTGTCAGACTCACAACAAACAGGAACACGCATCGGCGGTATATCCGTTTCCGTCGATGATCACAATCCTCTCGGGGCGCAGGCGCGATGCGTCTCGTCCATTTAGCCCCCGGGCGTGTTCGCCCGGGGCTAAATCGTTCGGGGTCTCAATTCGGCGCCCAAAGAAAGACCCGCCGGTACAAGCCACCCCATTCGAAGTCGTTGTCCACGCGGATGACAATCGTGTTGTCCCGGCCGGGCTCGATCACCCCGGTGACGTCGATATCGAAATTGGCGTTGTAAGGGTGCGTCCACCAGGGGTCGCGGTAGGGGCGATGTTCCACGAACCGGCCGTTGACCCACACGATCATCTCACCGTGTACGCCGCCGAAGTTGAGCATGATCCGGCGGTTGCCGAACCGCGCGGGCACGTCGGCTTTGATGCGGTACCAGCCGATGCCATCGTAACCGTGGCCCAACTTGTCTTCGAGGCCCTGTACTTCCCAGATGCGCGTCACCTTGATCTGACGCCAGTCGGCGACATCGGCGTCCGGCGCGAACCAGCGCCTGGTGACGCCCTCGTCGTGCGGATCGGTGCGGAAGGCCCAGGTCACCGGCAGCATAGCGACCAGTTGGCCCTCGGTACCGTCGATCATTGCCGCGCGGGCCTTGTTCTGGCGGATCCAGCCTTTGGTCAGGTGGCCGGCCTCTTCCGTGACACGATCGAGGTCGCCGAACTTGTACAGCACCGTGTGCAGTTCATCGACTTGCCGATGCAAGGCGAGCATTTTCTGCGCCAGTTCGGCCGCGCGGGCGAACTTCGCGTCGTCTTCCGCTTCACGCATGCTCAGGTAGAGCATCAGGTTGTCGTAGCTGTAGCGGATCACCTGCACGCGCTGGGCGATGATGCCGGACGGGGCCAGTGTCTCGGCGCGCTCGATGTGCCTCGCCAGGGCGCGCACTTTTTCGATCGGGTAGATCGACTTAATGATTTCATCTTCGTGCTGGTGCTCGGGGCCGTGGGCCATCATCGTTTCCAGAGCGTCCCAGTATCGGCGCACGGGCTGCGCCGCCGGCCCGAACAGCTTCGCGTAATAGTCGTCCAGCAGCGCGTCGACGTCGGCGTCGGCGTCCCACATGAGCTTGGCCATGATGTACAGGTTCGGGCCCTGATTCATGAGCGTGCACTGCGACTGGTGCAGGAAGCCGCGCAGCCCGAAATCGCGCAGCATGGGCACTTCCTTGCGCACCCGCGTCACGCAGGGAATCGGTACACCGCCGTCGACCAGAAAGCCCGGCTCGTAGTCGCGGAAAAATACCTTGTTCGACAGCCTGCACCACTGCTTGACCGCATCGAAGAGCATGTCGCGCTGCCAGCACTCACCCGAGTAAGGCGCGTGGCGCGGGCACTGCTCAATGGGAGCGATCAGAGGTGCGAGAGCAGGGTGCACTTTGTGAGCGCCGGGAGCCAGGATGTAGTTCATGTAGCCGTAGATCCCGAAGCGCGCGTTTGGATGTGTGGTCGTGACGCGTTGGGCGACGTCGTTGTAATACGAGATCAGGGCGTCGGTGGCCACAAACTGCTCCGGGTTCCACGGATGCCGCAGACCCATCCCCTGTTGTTCATTCACGTCGGCATAGCTGTCACCCCAGCAAAGGCTGAACCACTTTTGTTGCGGATGTTCTGCCAGGTGCGCCAGCAGCTCGTCGGCTTTTTTCTTTGCGCCGTCCGGGTCGGACAACGGAGGGTTGTCGGCATGGCCGAAGCCTAAATCGTAATCGAGCGAACTGCGCATGCGCCGCTGCCACGGCTGGGTGAAAGGATCGACCGAATGGTCGCCGCTGAACCAGAACGTGCGCAAGTCGAAACTCGGCGTTTGCACCAGCTCCATTGCATCCAAGGCAACGGTCTTGCTGCTCGGAACGACTTGCCCGAGTTGGCCCGGCCAGAACCAGCGGCATCCGAGCTGTTCGAGCAGTTCGTAAGCGGCAAAGAGCGTGCCCGTCGGGCGTACACCGGCCAATGCGACGTAATCATCGCCGACGCGCAGGACGAAACCGTCCCGACAGCTCATCTCGTCGACGCGCTCGCCCAAGGCGCCCTCGATGCGCAGGTCGTCCATCGCCTGTGTCGCCGCAGCGCCGATCAGAATCCGCGTTGCCCCGGCGATCGGCAATGGCTCACCAGCCTTCACGATCGGCACGATCGCGCCACTGATCCGCGCCAAGTAGGTTGTCAACTCGTCGGCCGCCAACTGTTCCCAACGGTCCGGATGCCGCGGCAGCACGATCACGCTCGCCGGCGCACCGTCCCGCACCAGCGTAACGCCCCCCGCCTCGTCAACCGCGCGAATCCGGGCAACGCATCCAACACCGAACAGGACGCACACAATGAGTTCCAGAATGATTTTGCATCGACGATACGTAGTCATGGGTGTTTGTTGTCGGTATTCGCTTGAGTTGTCATCGCTGACCTCGCGTTCTTACGTCCGATTCGCCAACCACTGCCACCGACTCAGTAGCAGATGTACGGCTCGTAGTCGCTCCAGACGTCCATGCGGTCTTCGATGTGATCCACCCAGCGCCATTCGACATGACCATCGGGAAACGCGACGTTGCCGCCTGTCAATTCGAGTCCGTCTTGTTTGTGGTTCACGACGGACTGGCCTCCAATGAACGAAGCACCGGACCGAAACGGGTCTTGCGTATTGGGGCCGCTGCTGGCGCTGCCGTCGGTCAGCCACATCCGATCCGTGAGCAGGGCGGCTTCGCTGTGGCGCGCTCGATGTCCCAGATTGAGAACGGGTCCGATGCCGTTATACGGATCGTCGTATAAATCGTACATCGCCTGCGTGTTAGCGTACCAGCCATGCCAACGGCTCGATCCGTCGTCCTGATTGCGCCAATCGCCGATGCCACCGACGTACATGTACGTCGTGTACAGGCCCGAGCCGTTGGGCATCATCCAGGCACTACCACCCCAGTCCGCCGGCCAATGGGCGAAATGGGCCCGATCGTATTGAGCGTAGATGGAAATGCCCGTGCCGGGGCGTCTGAGAAAGTCGGGGCAGGTAATCAGCTTCAACGCGATGACCGGGGGACCGGGGCTTCCGTCGTAGTCCGACGCCTGCTCGTTGGGGATAATGTTGTAGCCCTGAAGGCAGTCGAGCACACTCTGTGCGCCGCCGATCACCGTCGGCGTCACCGAATAACCGTGCGGAAAATCGTTGCGGTTCGACGCGGCATAACAGATCAACGCCTGCGTGATCTGACGCTCCTGCGTGGCGCAGATCGTGTAACGCGCGTGCCGCTTGGCCCGCTTTACCGCGGGCAGAATGATCGCGACCAACAGCGCGATGATCGTGATAACCACCAGCATCTCGATGAGGGTAAAACCGCGTTGACCGCTGCGTGATTGATCGAGTGACATGACGCGCGCCCCCTACATGGCCGCTGATACGACCGACTACTGCATTATACCCGCCCATTCGAACTCCGCATGACTGCAAGACTACACCCCCTGCCTCCAAAATTCCTTCTAGCTGACATCGTGCCGGCCCAACCGGGCAACCTGCCCCGGAGTATCGAACGTCCACGCTACACGAGCCTCTTGATCATTGGGCCATGACAACAGGGGCGCTGGTTTGATAACACTTGCCTCACGTGTCACCGCCGACGCCAACACGGCAACCATTGACTCATAAGCCAAGGCCGGCATTGTCGACGACGCCGACACACCACCAGGCAGCCTTGAGACGTTGAAATCATCGAACACCGCTGCTGCATCGTGCGTCCCCAGGCCCACCTGCCCATCGTTGAGCGGCGCGACAAAATCGAAGCTTGTTTTCTCCACGCCGCCCGCGATGAGCGTCGCGACATTGCCCTCGATGACCATCCTCGCCGCGTAATCAACGTTCGTGTTGATCGTCTCGCCGAAGGCCGCATCAGTCAGCCAGTTTACACCGTCGAAGTGGCCGATCTTCCATTTGTCCGC
>Ga0310121_10004588_pt1 | contig 12126 bp, 13 predicted proteins | sample CB27_Tmax_986_MG_FD_203504 | JGI IMG/M metagenome (GOLD analysis project Ga0310121, IMG submission 203504) | Marine microbial communities from Western Arctic Ocean, Canada - CB27_Tmax_986 | ecosystem: Environmental > Aquatic > Marine > Oceanic | place: Canada: Western Arctic Ocean | collected...
ACATTGCGTGAGCGCTTAGACCCACAGGTTAGCCTACTACTAGGTGGTGGGGCTGCAGGAGTTCTAGAAGCTGATCGGCTTCCCTTGGGAGTGTCATTACTCAGTGGACTAGAAGGACTCCGGGATGTTCTTCGGAGTAAGGTGGCCAGATGAATGTTTTAGAAAGATTCCATTTGTGGAGGTCATCTGATGCAGTACGTGATGAGGCCTACAGGATCATTTTCCAGGCGGAAACTCGGTCAGGTAAGCTATTTGACCTAGCCTTGATCGTGGTGATTCTGAGCAGTGTGACAGTCGTAATGCTCGATTCTGTTCCGTATATAGCAGATAAATATCATGGAGTGTTGCGTATTGCAGAGTGGATATTCACGCTCCTTTTCACAGTTGAATACGGCGCTCGCCTTTGGTGTGTAGCGTCCAAGAAGAGATACGCCCTGAGTTTTTTCGGACTGATCGATTTGCTTGCGGTAATCCCGACCTATCTGAGCATACTGATTCCCGGAGGAGAAGTTCTTACGGTGGTCCGAATTTTGAGAGTTCTGCGTGTTTTCAGGATCCTTAAGCTGGTACAGTACATGGGTGGGGCTGACATCCTTTTAGCGACCCTGAAGGCAAGCAGATTCAAGATCACAGTCTTCCTCATTACTGTGATGACTATTGTGGTCATCGTTGGGTCCCTGATCTACCTCATTGAAGGACCGGAAAACGGTTTTACGAGCATACCTCGTGGCTTGTATTGGAGTATTGTGACATTGACAACCGTGGGCTATGGGGACGTGACGCCCCAAACCGCTCTTGGTCAAATACTCGCATCTTTTCTCATGGTCACAGGCTACGCATTGATTGCCGTACCTACGGGATTGTTTTCAGCTGAGTTCGTCCAGCAGAATGCATACCGCAGGCAAAAGAGCAATATGGCATCCCAGAAGTGTCCCACATGCGGGACCCTAGAGGTGGAGCCGGACTCTCAAGCAAACTACTGCCGCTACTGCGGCCAGAAACTCACCTGATTGCGATCTGAGTTGCGAGGCTGGGGCTTTCAGGAGCAGAATGACGTCATGAAGAGAACTCTAGTACTTGCTTCGTGCCTGTTTGCCCGTGTCTAAGGATTTAGACGGATGAAAGCTTGGTTAGCCTTGGTCCTATCTTACGTACTGTCAATCGCTCTCATCATCGTTCCGAGACTCGTCGGGGTGGAGCCTTTGCCCTTAAGGGTCATATTCCTACTCATCCCGATTGGAACGGCCTTATTCCTTTATCTATTGCTACGCGGAGTTTCGAAGAAAGAGCGCATGCAGAGGAAAGTCGACTAGATCTAGTAGGCTTGCCCTCCATGGCATAGATCACTGGGGCAAGGGATTCGTAAACAGGACTTAGGAATGAGAAAGACCCTGCTTCTCGTACTCTGCACGCTTCCGCTTGGATGCGGGCTGATAGAGCCGGACTCAGAGGTGCTGACGTTGTTTGTGGGCCCTGAGCGAGTTGAGTGCATGGGCTTCATGTTCCCTACCACATGCCTGCAGGTTCGCTTTAATCCGGAAGGGAATTGGGAGGCTTTCGATGATCCCATAGAGGGTTTCAATTTTGAACCAGGCTTCTTTTATGAACTCAGGGTGAGGCGAGTCTCTATTGCTGATCCTCCGGCTGACGCTTCAAGCTATCGCTGGATTTTGCTAGAGCTCGTGAACAAGATTGTTGCCCAAGCCTATGTCATAGATAGCCGAATCGTGATATGACCCTAGTCTTATGTTACAAGTGCCCTCGAGAGATTAGTGACGGAGAACCAGCTTGTCCGGAATGCGGTGTACTAGAGAGGGAGGGGGCGTTTGAACAGCATTATGAGAGCGGTCAGTTAATGGCCAGGGGCACATACCTGAACGGTGCACTGCATGGATCTTATAAAGAGTACTACGAGGGTGGTCAGTTAGAGGGAAAATATAATTTCGAGAACGGTGACCCTCGTGGAGACGGGCTCTTCGAATACTACAACGAGAGGGGTGAATTAATGGCCAGGGGCTCTTACTACATGTCCAAGAAATGCGGTGAGTGGTTTGTGAGGGGTGCTGGATGGTCTGGACGGGACAAGGTCGAGCACTATCCGTCCTGTCCAGAATCCCAGGACTAGGTCATGAACATGAACAGGGCCCCGCTAATCCTTTGGATCCTGGCCTCATGCACTGTTGCAGATACTTCAAGTGACTCGCTGGGTCGAATGCCACCAGACGTGCCGGAATCTTGGCGTCCAATTATCGGTGAGTATGCCTCGGGCTCAGATACTATTTCAGTGCTAGAGGAAGACGGAAGTCTAGTGCTGCTATTTTGGGGTGGTGCTCAGCTCCGACTCTCAGCTTCAACTAATGGAGCTTTTGTGACCGACTCCAACGCGATGGTGGAGATAGTAGCCGATGCTAGTGGCCGTGCAGAAATGCTGTTGGTGGACGGCCAGGCTTTAAATAGACTCTCGCTCGGTGCCGAAGATGGTGGCACATTCCGTATCACACCCATTCGGGCACCAGATGAGTTGCTCATGGAAGCCCTTGCTGCTTCTCCGCCAGAAGAAGAGGGTGACTTCCGGCCTACAGATCTCGCAGAACTAGTGGCTCTCGACTCTACGATTGCGTTGGACATTCGTTATGCGACGACAAACAATTTTATGGGCGAGATCTTCTATTCTGAGCCCAGGGCGTTTCTACAACGGCCGGCAGCGGAGGGGCTTGTGCGGGCGCATCATTGGCTCGGTGAACAGGGCTATGGCCTCCTGATTCATGATGGATACCGGCCATGGTACGTGACCAAGATGTTTTGGGATGCAACCCCGGACGAGCTACGGGTTTTTGTCGCGAACCCCGCTAATGGTTCGCGACATAACCGCGGTTGTGCCGTAGATCTGACACTATACGACCTTGAAACGGGCACACCGGTTACGATGACCGGTGGATATGATGAGATGTCGCCGCGTTCCTATCCTGACTATCCGGGAGGAACAGCCCGACAACGCTGGCATAGGGAACTCCTTCGCGAAGCTATGGAGGCCCAAGGGTTTACGGTATATGAAGCAGAATGGTGGCATTTTGATTACAACGATTGGCCCAACTACCGCATCGGTAACGAGAGGTTCGAACAGTTGGGCGTGGGATAAACATTGTAGAGACTGGCTTATGCCCACTGCGGTTCAGGTGATCCTCCCATAAGATGAAGTAAAGCACATTACTAGCACTCGATAAGGCTGATAGGAGTGAACCCAATGATCCGAGTAAACGATGTTCGACCGCTCCTGGTGCTGCTCGTGGCTAGCATGATCCATGTGCCGACATCAGCCCAAACCACACATCAGTTCGAGGCGACTGAGTACTACAACACGTTCTCTTTTGCGCATCCACCGGCTCTTCGAATCCAACCTGGAGATCGGGTTGTGACCCGGACCATCGATGCCGGGGGTCAGGACTGGAATAGTGACCAGGTTGCCCAGGGACCCAACCCTCAAATCGGACCGTTCTACATAGAGGGAGCAGAACCGGGTGACGTTCTCATTGTGCGATTGGAGAAGATTGAACCAAACCGAGACTGGGCTTATTCAAACACTGTGCTTGCACCCTACGCAGCCGACCCGTCGTTCCTGCGCTACGAAGCTGAAGGCGAGCAGCAAAGGGAACGCTGGGATGTGGATACCGAAGCTCGGGTGGCTAGACCGTCCACACCGTCTTTGAGGGCGCAGGGTATTGAGATCCCATTCCGGCCGATGCTTGGTTGTGTCGGTGTTGCACCACCTCGGAAAGAGGCAGTCTGGACGGCTACTCCTGGAGAGTTCGGCGGTAACCTCGACTACTTCGGGATGGTCGAAGGTGTGACGGTGATGTTACCAGTTTTTGAACCTGGTGCACTCCTATTCATAGGTGATGGTCACGCGCGACAGGGTGAAGGTGAGGTGCTCGGTAATGCCCTTGAGATCTCGATGGATGTTGAGTTTTCAGTCGACTTGATCAAGGGTGGCCAGATCCGCTGGCCTAGAATCGAGACTGAGGATGCCATCATCGTCTTAGGAAGCGCACGCCCACTTCTGCAGGCCCTTCAGCATGCGACCACTGAGCTGCAGAGATGGTTAATCGCTGACTACGGGTACGACGAGCGGGGATCGTCGCTCCTGATGGGCCACGTGCTGGAATACGAAGTCGTACAAGTTGTGGATCCACACTTTACGATTGCGGCCAAGATACCGAAAAGATTTCTCACACCCTGAAGAAGGTACTCGACAAGTGCTAAGGGGCCTTAGTTCCAAACCTTGTTCAGCGTGTCTTACCGACCACCATCTGGATCTCGACGCCTGATCTTCCCATAAGGCGTGCACCGACAATCGTCGGTGTGGGCATATCATCGCCCATTGTCTCGTTTAGTATGGTCCGGACGACATCTCGGTCTCGAACGTCGGCTAGGTAGACCCATATGTCCTCGACATCTCCGAAGCTTCTTGAGGCGGCTTCAAGAGTCGATCGGATATCGTACAGTGCTGCTCGGGTTTGTTCGCTGGCATCACTGCCTCGTCCGACTACTCCTGCCAGATACAGGCGATGACCTGTATCAATACCAGGCGAAAACGGGAGTCGACCAGGTGCTTGGCCTTCAGCGCGCACGACCTTACGCTCGGATGAAGATTCGGCCACACACTGAATCTCGGTGGAAAAGACGGGGTTCATTAGGCTCGCGCGCACCGTCGCTCTTGCCGGAGGGCCTGCTGCTGGCACTGACTCGGCATAGGCTTGATTCATAACAGCGAATCCGCGGGGATCGTCTAGAAACACTCGGCAGCTGACCAGGTCTCCGAAGCTCATGCCAGCCTCTTCGAGCACAAAGCCTATGTTTCCGAAAATCCGTTGGGTCTGTGTTGCCATATCACCGGTCACAGGCTGATACGTATCTGGATCCCTGCTGGTTGCTCCAGAGATAAATAAGGTGTTACCAATCTGGATTCCCCACGAATAGGGGAGTTCCGGAGATTTTAGCCCATCTGGAGTGATGACTGCCTTAGGCTCTCCAGTTGCTACCACCGAGATCTGGATTAGTGCGTCAGGCTCTAAAAGATCAGCTTGTACAGTGGCGCGTGTTGGAGGATCAACCTGGAAATAGGTCCGGTACACGCCGTTCATACCTTGAAAATGTCTAGTGTCCTTAAGGAACACATTCGATGCTACTACATCGGAATAACTCAAGCCCTGCTCCCGGAGTGCTTCACCTAGACGATCTAGTGTTGCCCTAGTTTGGTCTTCGACGTTAGTGAGTGCGCGTCCGGCGGCTTGGGTGGCACTCACATTCGAGATATAGATGAGTTCCGGGGATTGTGCTGAAAGCCATGGTGGCGAAGCGAGGAGGAGATTCAAGAGTCCTCCAACAACGGTGCATCGGATTCCTGTAACGGTCATTCCATTCTCTCCTCAGTACCAGGACGTTTCTTTAGGGAAGTATTTTCGTTTGAAGTCACTCATTCGCTAAGAACATAGGATTGCAAGCCGACTTGCCAATCCGTTCTAAACATCTTCATGCTGTCATGATAAAGGCAACTAATCCTCCAGATGAAGGTTTCCTCATGAAGTCCGTTCACTCCCCAGTTCTAGCGGTCGTAGTCCTAATCGGGATATGGTTACAAACGTCTGCAGCAGCTCAGACCAGTCCGGTTTGGTCGGAAGAAAAAGTGCCAAACTATCTTCCGCATATGACTGTCCCTGAGGTACGGGATCTTCTTACCCGGACTGACATGGTAATCATTCCCGTCACCGCACTAGAGCAACACGGGCTTCATTTACCTATCGGCACCGATTACTACAGTGGAATCGAAAGGGCAAAGCTTATCGCTGCCCGTACGGACGTATTGGTCGCCCCTATTCTTCTTCCGGGGCAGTCTCCTTATCACATGGGATTTGAGGGAACGATTTCATTGTCTTCTCAAACCGTACAGCAGGTGATCGTCGAGGCCGCTGAAAGTCTGATGCGTCACGGGTTCAAGCGTTTCTTGATCCTGAACTCGCACGGAGGAAATCAGGCAACTACGACCTTTATCGTAGACCGTATCAATCACGAAACTTCAGGTATTGCGGTAAATCTGGGTTCAGTTGCTGCTCCTTTTCAGGATCGGAGTAGGCTCGTGGAGATCCCGGATCCCCAAGTATTTGATCGGCACGGAGGAGTCGGAGAGACATCTAGGGGCCTCTATTTGATGCCGGATCTGGTGGACTTGGAAGCAGCGGTAACCGCAGAGTTGACATTGCCCAGTCATATGGAACGCATGCTCCCTGACGTGATCGCAGGGGATCCCACCGCGCTCACTGTATTTCTAGCGGAAGGTCTTAAGGCTGAAGAGACGGGTAAGGGTACGTCAGCAGATCAGATGTCTAGCACAGGTGTATGGAGCGAGAGAGATCCCAAGGAAGCAACGGCAGAGCAGGGACGATTGGCCACCGAAGTATTTGTCGAGGGTGCGGTGCGTTTTATTGAGCGATGGAAGGAGTTAAGACCAATCCGGTAGAAATTTGCAGTAGGTGGAAGACTCTCTGAGTTTAGGTCTTGCCATACCTCAGGTAATATCTTGTAGTGGATCTAAGAAAGGTGAAGAAGACAATGGTTAAGCTTAAGTCTGCCAGCTTCGTGGTTGCTATGGTCATCCTGATCTTCGGATTTTCTGAGCTGCCACTTAACGCGCAACAAAGCACAGAATCTGCGAAGCAGTCTGTTGTTTCAGCCAACCCATTTGGACTTTTGTTTCAGCTCTTCAATGCGGAGTACGAGCGTGTCATCTCTGAGACCAGTACAATTGGCTTCGGTGGATCGACCCTACGAATCGAAAACGAGAGATATCCGGAACCCCCGATCATAGGGACAGACGAATTCGGCTATCCTATCTACGATTGGCTTAACGAACCTGATCCCATTACCGAGACTGACCGATATATCAACTTTGACGTGTTCTGGCGGTTTTACCCATCGGGAAATCCTCTCGTCGGATGGGCATTCGGTGCGAAGTTGGGCGTTACCAGCGTAAATGATGAAACCCACCTTGGTTACGGCTTTGATCTCAATCGCAGCTGGCTCCTAGGACCAGAAGAGAACTTCTATGTTGGCCTCGGATTTGGCCTAAAGCGGCTCATAGGTGCCCCGGACGATCTGATACCAGTTATACCAACGATACGAATAGCAAATGTCGGGTTTGTTTTTTGATCATGGTGAGGGGTAGAAGAGTAATGGTTGCCCCCAAGCCTGAGAGGTAGAGAGATGAAGATCTCACGTAGAGATATGCTCAAGATCAGTGCTGGAACCGGGGCCGCCGCGTTGCTGTTACATGAGTTTCCAGTGCTTGCTCAGGAACGGCCGTTAGTGATGCGCGCTATTCCTTCCTCGGGTGAGGAGGTTCCTGCCGTGGGTCTAGGTAGCGCGCGCACGTTCAGTGTGGGTACTTCGGGTGAGGAGCGAGCTCCTTTAAAGGAAGTGCTGCGACTATTCCACGAGATGGGTGGACGGTTCTTCGATACCGCTCCCACATATGGTAGTTCTGAGGGTGTCGCTGGCCAGCTTGTTCAAGAACTTGGAATCCAGAATGACCTTTTCTTTGCCACAAAGATTTCAACGGGTGGTGGCAGGCAAGCAGGTATTGATCAAGAGGAAACGTCCCTCCAGGACTGGGGACGCGACATCATCGACTTGAATCAGGTACATAACCTGCGGGATACCGAGATTCATCTAAGGACCATCAGACAAGCGAAGGAAGAAGGCCGTACGCGCTATGTCGGTGTGACCACCTCTTTCGGGAGACAGTACGAGCAGATGGAGCAGGTGCTTCGCACCGAAGAGTTAGACTTCGTGCAAGTCAACTATTCGCTCGGAGAGCGCCAGGCAGCGGAGCGACTGATACCGCTGGCACAGGACCGAGGCATGGGTGTGATCGTGAATGAGCCCTACAATGTTGGACGGCTGTTCGGTGCGGTAAGCGGGCGGGATCTTCCTGATTGGGCTGCTGAGTTCGATTGCGAAAGCTGGGGACAGTTCTTTCTCAAGTACATCCTGTCTCATCCCGCAGTGACGGTGATCATTCCGGCTACTTCGGATCCCGAGCATCTAATAGACAACATGGGTGCTGGCAAAGGGCGATTGCCCGATGAACAGACCCGGACTCGGATGGAAGAGTTCTTCGATGGCCTGAGCTGACTGCAAAGTCCGAGAACTCCTTCACAATACTAGCGAGATCGACCCAAAGTGATGACTAGAGAATAAGCGATTCGTGGGAATGCTTTTCAACAGCACGAATAGCCCCTAGTATCGCGAACGGTCGGTATGGGTGAAGACGCCACTCTAGTAGCGTCAATTATGACCGAATAGGGGTTTGTGGAGCAGCTTGATGAAGCGTTTATACTCTCCAACACTACTTTTGGCCGCTTTCGCGGTCAGTCTTGCATCGTGTGGTGGAGCCGCTCGATCGGCGGCTGATCTAGAGGCACTAGCTGCTCGCAATCGGCAAGGCCATAGCCCTGCTGATATTCATTTCATGACCAACATGATTCCTCATCATGCCCAGGCTGTTTTGTTTTCTGGTTGGGCGGAATCACACCAAGCAAGCTCTGCTATACAAATTTTTTGTGCTCGGATGGTTGTCGCGCAGCGCGATGAAATAGTGACAATGCGTTCTTGGTTACTTGAACGTGATGAGCCAGCTCCCCCGGCTGAGTACATCCGTATGCGAATGCCAGCTGGTGCTGATCACCAGGCTATGCCCGGCATGCTGACCGAAGCACAACTAAATGAACTCGATCATGCACGTGGTGCGGACTTTGATCGACTTTTCTTGAAATATATGATCCCGCACCATGAGGGTGCTTTATCTATGGTGGATGGGTTGTTCGGTTCGTATGGGGGTGCACAGAACGACTTCATCTTCAAGCTGGCATCTGACATGTATGCGGATCAGACAACTGAGATTGAGCATATGCAGCTGATGCTCGCTACGTACCCCTCGGGTCGCCAAGGCCCATGACCTCTTCTGACTTATTCTATTTCCCTCCTAAACTCCAGGGGATCTGATATGAACAACCAATCCTTCGAACGTCTTCCTGGCATGCGTTGGACCGCACTCGGCTCTGCCCTGTGTGCAGTCCTGGTACTCGTTACCGCATGTGCTACTGCGATGTCGTCACCCTCTCCTGCGGCGATGATGTCGGCGCTATCCGATCTCCCGCTTACCCCACCGGATCCGGATCCGCGCATCGGACTCGGTGCGGGCTCGGGACCTCTCGGAATAGGTGCCGAGGAAGCATCCTGGAATCTAAACCTGGTATCCAATACGCCCCCGCCGGATGAATTTGTTGGAGTCACGAACTCTGACTTGGGTTTCACCGGCGATTACGCGATCCAGGGCAACTACAACGGTTATGTAATTTGGGATATTTCGGATCCGACAAATCCGACGCTGGAAACTTCTTATGTATGTCCGGCATCGCAGAGCGATGTCTCCATCTATAAGAATCTTCTCTTTGTATCTGGTGAAGGCTTAGGTGGCCGGGTTGACTGTGGTGTGGGAGGAGTTCCGGACACGGTCAGTCTCGATCGGCTACGTGGCATCCGTATTTTTGATGCGACGGATATCAGGAACCCAGAGTATGTAGCGAACGTCCAGACCTGTCGGGGCTCACACACACACACCGTAGTAACCGATCCGAACGATGCAGAAAACGTCTATATCTACGTGTCTGGCTCATCCCGGGTACGGTCTCCGAACGAACTTCCGGGTTGCTCAGGAGGTCCGTTGGATGACGACCCGAATACAGCTTTATTCCGCATCGAGGTTATCCAAGTTCCTCTTGCAGCCCCTCAGAATGCACGGATCGTGAGTTCTCCGCGCATATTCAACGACTTAACTGCACCGCCCAGGCATGCCGAACCAGGTCAAGAAGCACGCCAAGCGGCTGCCGGAAGAGGTGGGCGTGGCGGACGTGGCGGCGGACCCCCACGTCAGCGTACCGGACCGACCCAGTGCCATGATATCACTGTATATCCTAGTATTGGCTTCGCAGGTGGCGCTTGTGGAGGCTATGGACTTCTGCTTGATATAAGTGACGTAGCGAATCCACGACGCTTGTATGCTGCTGCTGACTCGAACTTCTCATTCTGGCACTCTGCGACGTTCAATAATGATGGCACAAAGGTTCTGTTCACGGACGAGTGGGGTGGTGGTGGCCAGCCGCGTTGTCGAGCGACGGACAAGTACGAATGGGGCGCAGACGCGATCTTCAGCATCAACAACGGAGAGCTGGAGTTTCATAGTTACTTCAAGATGCCTGCAGCACAGACGGAGCTCGAAAACTGCGTTGCCCACAACGGATCTCTGATCCCCATACCTGGTCGGGATGTGATGGTACAAGCTTGGTATCAGGGTGGGATCGACGTCTTCGATTGGACCGATCCTGATAACCCAGTCGAGATCGCCTTCTTTGATCGCGGACCTACAGACGGTGAACGCCGAGGCAGTGGCGGTTCTTGGTCTGTGTACTGGTACAACGGATACTTAGTCAGTTCGGAGATTGCGCGTGGACTCGACATCTTCGAGCTAACGCCTAGTGCCCATATTTCCCAGAACGAAATTGATGCGGCTAAGACTGTGCGCTTTGAATACTTCAACGCACAGGAGCAACCTAAGCTGGTCTGGCCTCCCAGCTTCGCACTGGCTCGCTCGTACCTCGACCAACTTGAGAGATCAAGCAGTCTTGAGTCTGCCAGGATTATGAGTGTAAGGAGAGGACTGGCTGAGGCTGAAGGACTCTCGGGACAAGAACGGAGTAACGCACTGAGCGAATTGGTATCCGATCTGCGGGGTGCAGTAAGAGACTCGGGTGATCCTCGTAAGGTCAGGATGTTTCTAGGAGCGGTTATGGATTTGGGTGCTGCCAGATAGCTGATAGCTCTAGCGGTAGGGAACATTGTTTCGGTTATGAATTGAGGCTTTAGGAGGTTACAGAATGCAGAGAACTCTTCACCTATTACTTGCTTCCAGCACGGTCGTTCTTGCCGCGTGTGGAGATCAGGCTATAGCACCCCAAGCACAACTCAGTGACCAAGATGTTCAGGCTTTGGTCGTTAGTCTTGATGGCACAATGATGGGTTTTCTTGATGATGTTTGGGGTTCAAGCAACGTTAGTCCGTCTGCTGCTGGCTCGGCTCTGGGTGATGATCCTCGAGTCTGGAACTACTCCTGGTGGAAGACGCGTGATTGCCATACTGCCGGCTCATTCACCGCCGAAGGGAGCGGTCAGCGTACTTGGGACGCTGACGCTTTGACCTTTGACGTTGCAAGCAGTGGCACAAAAACGCGCACCGGATGTGCGCGCCCAGGCGATGAAGTAACGATCACTGTGGACGGGATTGGTGATTGGACGCATCAGCGTCACTACTTGGGTGGAGAGGCAGGCCTCTCCACTAAGGGTCGCGAGCCGACTGCAAGTTGGATCACGACGTACGACGGTGCTTTTGATTGGGCGAAGAGTTCCGGCGAGAATGGGAGTTGCACTTATGAACTGACTTCCACAATCGATACGGAAGCAAATACCAAGACGCTCGTGGGCACGTATTGTGACCGAATAATCGACCGTTCAAAAACGTGGCGAAAGGTCGACGACGGTTAGAGGTTGGATCCACTTTAATCGACAAGGTCTGGCTATCGTAGGGCGGGGGAGACTGTTGCGCTCTCCCGTCCTCTGACCCGGCAATGTGTTCTACATGAAGCCGGTTATCGAAGAGAAATCCGTTCTACTATATGATGGTCTTTGTGGGTTCTGCGATCGACTTGTCAGCTTTTTATTACAAAGCGATCGCCAGCGGGTCTTTCATTTCGCACCACTTGGTGGGGTGTTCGCTAGCGAACTCTTGAATCGCCATCCGCACCTAAAGGCAGTCGATTCTCTTGTCTTGGTAGAGAATAGTGGGCTTGAGGACGAGGTCGTCTGGGTGCGGAGTGAAGCTGTGAGGAGGATTACCCAACATCTGGGTGGTATGTGGCGGATTGTTGATTTACTGTTGTCCGTCGTTCCGAAATCGTTACAGGACCTAGGCTACGACATCTTTGCGCGTAACCGTTACCGTTGGTTCGGACGCTATGAT
>Ga0310121_10004589_pt1 | contig 12122 bp, 10 predicted proteins | sample CB27_Tmax_986_MG_FD_203504 | JGI IMG/M metagenome (GOLD analysis project Ga0310121, IMG submission 203504) | Marine microbial communities from Western Arctic Ocean, Canada - CB27_Tmax_986 | ecosystem: Environmental > Aquatic > Marine > Oceanic | place: Canada: Western Arctic Ocean | collected...
TGCTCTTAATCTCGGCCAGCTGCGGCTGTCGCGCTTGCGACTGTAGCTGCGACTATCTGCCGCCGGTACTCGATGGACCTTATTCGTCACAGGGAATGCGCTCGGGCTCGGCGACCGCGAGCTACAATCGCAACATCGAAGTGGTTGAGCCGTTGGCAGACGAAACGGTCATTCCGCTGCAGATGCCGGAATGAGAGCTGGTTCGGTTGGCGCTAAGACATGCGGCACCGAATTCTCGCGGGGACGCGGCACCGGCGCCTCGGCAGGCTCTGTGGTGGCATACCGCCGATTAAATGCGGACGGATCAAACGGATCGCCTGGCTCGAAGCTAGCCTGGCGTATGCCGCCAAGTGGCTCAGTGCTTGACTGAGCTGACTTCGGCGACTCTGGCAATGCCTGCCTAGCTGGATTTAAGATGAGGCGGTCGCCGAGTGGTAGCGCTGCGATTTCGACAACCGGCGGCAGCAGTTTGATTTCGTTTTCTTTCTGGTGGGCCTCGGCGAGTTGCTCGATCCAACCCTGCAGCACTTGTAACTTGTGCGCTGGTAAGGGAGTCGAGGCGCTGGCGGCTCCATGTGCCTGCCGAGCACGCCGCAGCAAGGTGCTTTCTGTGGCTGTATGCCAATCGATTTGTTCGAGCGTTGCTGCCAAGTTGCGCAACGTCGCTTCGGGATGACCGGCCCCCTCAAGAGCCAGGCGGTTGAGGTGAAAATTTTCCGACGAGTCCGACTGGTGACAACCGCTGGTGGCACAAGAGTGAACAACCAAGGGTTGAATCTGCCGAACGAACAAGGCCCGCGCCCACGGCGGCGCTTTTTCTAAAGTTGCCGGATCGAGCGGCTCGACTGGTTTCGCAGCTGCGCCTGCCTTGGCGAGCTGTTGTTTTTCTCTGGCCGCCATTAGTAGCGACTGTTTGAGTTGACGCTCAAGCAGTGCTAACCGTGGATGGTCGGGATCCGTTGTCCGGGCGGCTTGGAGTTCTGCTGCGACATAATCAAACAAATCGTGCCGCAGACACCAACCAGCCAAATCGAGATGCGAATCAGCTGATGAGCCACCGCGCGTCTCGCGACGATGCAGATAGACCTGCTCGATGTTTTGGCAGAACGTCTCGACTTGTGACGCACGGACTTGCAATTGGCCGTTCGGGACATACACATGAAAATGCTCACCTTGCTGCTGCACTTTACCGCGGAGGATATTGCCGTTGCGTAGCACTAAAATGCCTTCCACCGGCTGCGAAGCGAGGGACCAGCCTGAGCAGAGCGAAGGGCCGAGCAGACTCGCGAAGAGTACGGTAGCGGATAGGAGCAGCGATCGTGGCGCGGAAGAGCTTGTCATGGCGGGCGAAGGGTAGAAAACCAGGACTGGCCGGTCAAGAGGAGACTTCGTGAGCGCCGAGCGGGTATGCGGATTGGGCAGGCGGACCGCGGTAGTGGCAAGGGCAACTGCTCCCCGCTCCCTTTTCCACGCTTACCTTTCCCCGCTCTCTGCCCTGTCGGCCGCTAGCCTCCAAGTTATTTTCCCGGTATATTGGCGGCTGCTAGCGGTTCAATTTTAGGCTCGCGGTAACACCAGTCCCTGTCATGCGTTTTCCCGTAATGCGATTTCGTCGTTTGGCTCCACCAACTTTGCAGCGTCGGCACGTCACTTACTCAGGCCACGTCCAGGGAGTCGGTTTCCGCTACACCGCCAGGTCGATTGCCCGGGGCTACGACGTCACAGGATATGTCCGAAATTTGCCCGATGGGCGGGTGGAATTGGTCGCCGCAGGGTCCTCAGACGAGCTCGACCATTTTTTGGGCGAATTAGCCGAACAAATGTCGGCGAATATCCGTAGCGTCGATTGTGATCGACGGACCCCGATCTACGAGTCTGGCGATGAATCTGGGGACCGATCCCGATGGGGCCAGTTTGCAGAGTTCGCCATCCGATATTAGCATAGTGTTTTGCTTGTCATCTGTCCGGCTGATTCGTCTTGGCAGATTCCTATGGGCTGACAGCGTTAGCGTAGACCTTGTATTCGGTATCTATACCCTATGTCCAATTTGACGATCTGGCTCACGCCAATCTGGTTGCTCTCTGTCGGCGCTACTGTTGCAGCGCTGATTCTCCTCGCCGTTTGGTGCCTCTGCTGGCTGTTCAATCGGCGCCTGGCGCGCGCGATGCAAGAGACGATTAGCGAAGGGATTTTGCTGCCGATTAGCTATACACTCATCGTGCTGGCTGCGTTGGTGGCGATTGCTAGCCCGACGATGCCTTTCCAGCAGATGGTTTCGTCGCTGCAGCGATTGCCGCACGTCGGCCCGCAGACCTTTGAGCAGACCGTCGAGGCGCAGACGCCCGACCATGCGGTCGAAATTCCGTTCCGCGTCGATGAGCTCCAAAGTTACTCGCTAGAAAGCGAGCAAGAAATCGCCGTATCTGTGGAAGCTGGTAAGGGTTTTTCTGATCCGATGGTGATCGTCGATGACGGCCTCTACAATTGGACGCCTGGCAATAACGTAGCTCGAGGCTTCGAAGCAGATGTCACGACGCTCTATATTACTAACGAAAGTGATCTGCCGACTGTCGTCAAAGGTACCTTTCTCTCGGACGTAGAGATGCCCGAGGTACACTACCTGCCGCTTGCCGTTGTCAGCGTGTTTGGGCTGTATCTGATTTACTTCCTGGTGCGCTGGCTCGCACCGCGCGTTTCGATCATTGCTACCGCCACTGCCAAAGAGGCAGTGTCGCAGCCGGTGTTTTTGCTGTTAACAATTATCGGCGTGGTGGCACTGATCGCTTTTATCTACGTGCCCTACAATACGTTCGGCGAAGACGTAAAAATGCTCAAGACGTCGGGCATGACGCTGATCAAGGTGCTAGCCATTGTTGTCGCGTTGTGGACGGCCAGCGTGTCGGTCGCCGAAGAGATCGAAGGCCGGACCGCTTTGACGGTGCTTTCCAAGCCGGTCGGTCGTCGTCAGTTTATCATAGGCAAGTTCCTGGGTATCGTCTGGCCGATCGTGTTGATGTTCGTCATCTTGGGCATTATCTTTTTGCTGACTGTCTCGTACAAAGTCGTCTACGACGCCCGCGAAGCGTCGAAAACTACGCCCGAGTGGCATCTCTGCTTCGAAGAAGTGATTCGGATTGTCCCTGGTCTGGTGCTGGCGTTTTTCGAAGCGGTCGTCATGGCTGCCATCAGCGTGGCGATTTCAACACGGCTGCCAATGTTGCCCAACCTGGTAATTTGCGGCTCGATCTACGTGCTAGGTCATCTTGGTCCCTTGATCGTCAAATCCGCCGCGGGCGAGATCGTCTTCGTGAAATTCATCGGCCGACTGATCTCGGTCATGCTGCCGGTGCTGGACCACTATGAGATCGAAGGCGCGATTGCCGGCGCATCGACTGTGCCAAGCGCCTATTTATGGATGGCTTTACTCTATAGCACGCTGTATTGCTTGGCGGCTATGCTATTTGCGCTGATCTTTTTCGAAGATCGCGACCTGGCGTAGAGCTTAAGCCAATATGTCTTTCACGACATGCGCCTCTTCAACTCCGGTTAACCGGAAATCGAGCCCCTGGAACCGATGAGTGAAACGCTCATGGTCGATTCCCATCAGGTGCATGACCGTCGCGTGTAGATCGCGCACGTGCACCCGGTTTTCGGCAACGTTGTAACTATAATCGTCCGTTGCGCCGTAGGACATTCCACTCCGCACGCCACCGCCTGCCAGCCATATTGTAAAGCAGCGCGGATGATGATCCCGCCCGCCTTCTGGGCTGTCCCACTTGCCTTGTCCGGCAACTCCCCGACCGAATTCGCCGCCCCAAATCACGAGCGTGTCGTCCAGCATACCGCGCTGCTTTAAGTCCTTGACCAGTGCCGCACTCGCCTGGTCTGTATCGCGGCAGCGTGCCGTGCACCAACTGCGCAAGCGGCTGTGGTGATCCCAGTCAGGATGAAATAGCTGAATAAACCGCACTCCCCGCTCAGCCAGTCGCCGCGCCAAGATGCAGTTGGCCGCGTAGCTACCCGGTCTCCGCGAATCTCTACCATACAAACGGAAGGTCGACTCCGGTTCGTCACTCACGTCGGTCAACTCTGGCACACTGGCCTGCATACGATAGGCCATCTCGTATTGCTTGATGCGGGTTTCAATTTCAGGATCACCCGTTTGCTGGTGACGCAGCTGGTTCAAGTCGCTCAGACCATTCAACATGCTGCGGCGGAGGTGACGTGGCAAACCGCTCGGATCGTTCAAATACAGCACAGGGTCTTTTGCACTGCGCAGTTTGACACCTTGATAGACCGAAGGCAAAAAACCGCTACCCCAATAGTGATCGTACAAAGGTTGATCGCTGCCTCGTTTCATTTTTGACAGCAACACGAGGTAGTCAGGGAGATCACGGTTTTCGCTCCCGAGGCCGTAGCTGAACCAACTGCCCATGCTGGGACGCCCTGCCAAATGATGGCCGGTCAGAAACTTCGTCATTGCCGGCGCATGGTTGATCTGGTCGGTGGTCATCGACTTGATAAAGCAGAGCTCATCGGCGACGCTGCCGATGTGCGGCAGCCAATCACTGACGGTCGCGCCCGATTGTCCGTGCCGACGAAAGACCGAATGCGGCGGCATCACCAACTGCGGTTGGCCTTTCGTCATACCGGTCAGCCGTTGACCGTTGCGGACGCTCTCGGGCAACTCCTGTCCAGCCCATTTACTCAAATCCGGTTTGTAATCAAACAGTTCGATTTGCGAGGGTCCCCCCGACTGCGTCAGGAAGATGACCCGTTTGACTTTCGGAGGAAAATGCGGCAACAGGCCGCCGCCCACTGCTTTGGACGCGCCGGCGGGCTGACTCCCGAGAAGACTCAATGCCATGGCACCGATCCCAACGCCCGCACCGCGACCGAGAAAGTAGCGCCGGGTGACGTCGAGAGGATCGACAGGTTGGCGGGATTGGCTATTCATGGGTGATGCTTTCGTCCAGATTCAAAATCATGCTGGCCAGCAACATTTCGGCTGCCAGATCGCTTGCCCGCTGCACCGCTGGTGGTAACAGCTGCCCCACCGTTGTCAGCGCTTCTGCCGCCTCTCGATTGGCGTCGTAGTATTGCTTGGCCTGGTCGTATTCGCGTCTCAAAATGCGTTTCTCGTCCTCTGTGGGCAGCCGCGACAAGACATCTTGAAACATTTGGCTGAGCCGTTGCATGGGAAGGTCTGCCGGATTGTCGGCCAGCCCTTTCTCGGCCAATCGGCGTGCCGCTTCCAAAGCGGTCGTGTCATTCAGCAGCGTTAATGCCTGCAGCGGCGTGTTCGTACGGCGCGGAAGCACTTCGCAGCTTCGTCGCATTGCGGTGTCAAACAAAAAGGTCGGCGCGCTAGTGCGACGCCAGAAGGTGTACAACGTGCGACGATATTGAGCCGGACCGATGCTGGGCTGATACGTAAAGCGTCCCATAAACTGATCTTGCCAGACGCCAGGTGGTTGGTACGCAAACATCGGTGGACCACCAATCGCGGGGTTCAGTAATCCACTCTGTTTTAGCGAAGCGTCCCGAATCATCCAGCTCGGTAAGCGAAATCGAGCTCCACGAGCAAGGTAGCGATTCTCCGGGTCGTGTTCCAGCAGTTCCGCACTGACACTGCTGTCTTGCCGATAGGTGCGACTGGTCACGATGCGGCGAACGAGATGCTTGATGTCCCAGCCATGTTCCATAAAGTCGACGGCCAACCAATCGAGCAACTCCGGATGCGTTGGCGATTCGCCTTGCAAGCCGAAATCGTTCGGCGTCAGCACCAAGCCGGCTCCGAAAAACAGCTGCCAAACCTGGTTCGCAATCACCCGCGCCGTCAGCGGGTTTTCTCGAGCGACAATCCACTCCGCCAGCTCCAGCCGTGTCGGTACGTCGGCCGACTGCTTAGCCAGCACCGCCGGCAAGATGCCGGGCACGACTTTGTCGCCATGTTGGTCCCAGACGCCACGGACCAAGACATGCGTGTCTCGCGGCTCGGAGCGCTCGGCGAGGACCGTCACGTTCAAATCGCCAGCTGCTGTTTTGACTTCACTTCGTTGCCGGAGGGCACGCCGATTATTTGCGGCCGCAGCTTGCCAGGGCGGATAATCTTCCAGGAATTGCTGATAAAGTTTACCTCTGAGGACTTCGTCGACATCCGCAGACGCAAAGGGTTGGTCGGGATCGGGTCGGTCGGAGTCGGCTTTGATCGCATTCGCCAGCTCCTCCATCGGCATCGGCCCGAGTGTACGCACGGCCGCCCCGCGCTGATCTGTCAAACTCAATCGGAAGTGACCGATCAACTCACCAGGTGCCAATGACCGCTGCATGAGCACGATGTCCAATTCTGCGTCGCCGGCTAGCTGCAATGGTTTTTCCAATTCAAAAACCACCACGTGAGTCGGCTCAACGGGTTGGGTTCGAGTTGTCCATCCCGTACGCGGATCATCGTCTAGCGTACCAACCGCCTTGCCGTATTTCTTATCTTGGCCTTCACCCTCGGCACTGGCGGTCGCTCGCACCAAAGCGATGTCGTCGACGTCGCTGCTGCCTTTGTGACGGACTTGCAGTTTGACATTCGTCAACACGAACTCACCACCTTCGGCATAAGAGTACTTGCCGTCGCTGTGGGCACGGTTGGCAAAAACTTCCAGCCGTACGCCTGTAATGCGCTGCAATTCGTTTTGCGGAGCAGTCACGAAAAAGTCGTCCTGGGCCAGCTGACTGTTGCCGGCACGAATCATTGCATCCGCTGCAACCGACAACAGTGTACCTTCGGTCGAACGCATCGCCGCCGGCTCTACCGGCAGCCATGGCTCGAATGGTCTACTCGCGCGGACGATCATCTGCTGGAGCGCAATGGAGAATTCTGTTTGTGATTCGGCTTTCACTTTTGCCAGGGTCGCTGCGGTTCGTTTGACCAGTTGTTCGGCCTCTTCGACGGCGCGCTGCGCATAGGGCGAGCGATATTTCAGGAATGGCTTGGCATCTCCTCCCGCCTTTCCATCTTCGTCGATACTGTTGAAGTACGCGGTCAGACTGTAGTAATCGTGCTGCGAGACCGGATCGAATTTGTGGTCATGGCATTGCGTACAGCCGAGCGTAAGTCCCAACCATAGCGTTCCGGTCGTGTTGGTGCGGTCGAGAACATAGTCGACCCGCGATTCTGCCGGGTCGCGCCCTCCTTCACCATTGTGCATGTGGTTGCGATGAAAACAGGTTGCCAATTTCTGTTCACTCGTCGCGTTAGGTAGCAGATCGCCGGCAAATTGCAGTACCGTGAATTCGTCGAACGGCAGATTCTTGTTGAAGGACTCGACCACCCAGTCACGCCATGGCCAATTCTGACGTGTGGCGTCTTGTTGAAACCCATCGGTGTCGCTGTAGCGAGCGCCGTCCAGCCACCACATCGCCATCCGTTCTCCAAAGTGGGGCGAGTCGATGAGACCATCGATCCACTCGCTCCACCCGGCTGCGGTCGGCTGGGCTGTTAAAGCAGCGACGCTGGCAGCCGCAGGTGGCAGCCCAGTAAGATCAAACGACAACCGACGCGCAAGCGTGTGTGCGGCAGCCGGCGGCGCGAAATCGCGATCAACCTCTTGCAGTCGTTTACCAACAAAGTGATCGATCGGATGGGACGGCAACTCGGCGATGGGCGACTCGGGAATCGGCGCTGCGATCGGCGGCACGAATGCCCAGTGTCTGTCCCAAGGTGCGCCTCGACGTATCCACGCGCGCAACGTCTCGATTGATTGTTCGTCGAGCTGTTTCTTGTGCGAATCGGCGGGCGGCATCAACAGGTCGGGATCAGCCGCGGTGATGCGGACAATCAATTCGCTCTCGTCAGGTTTCTCGGGCACGATCGCCGCGTAGCCGCCCAAGTCCCTGGTGGCTCCTGTTCGAATGTCGAGCCGCAAATCCGCCTGGCGAGCAGATTCGTCAAAGCCGTGACACGCAAAGCAGTTGTCCGAGAGTATCGGCCGCACGTCGCGATTAAAATCAATCGGCTCACTCGCTCGGGCAGACAAGCCAGTCAGCACGCCAGTGCAAAGCAGGAGCGCCGCCGAACAGACAAATTGAAAAGGAACAAGCACGCGCATTGAGCTGAGTGGGGAAGGTGATCTTTGGGCTAAAACGTTATTATGCCACAGAAAGACAGGTATTCATTGGCGATTCTTCAATCGCTTTTGAATTTTCCCTCCATTTTGCTCTGCTCAATCGAACGGAACGCCCGTCTCGTCCGACAGAGTCCTCAGGCTTTCGATCACCGGCATGGTCAGTGGGATGCCGCTCGCGGTCCGCTCGAGTTCGGCCTGATGCTCAAGTTCGCCGGGAACGATTGGCTGCGGGTTGCCCGGCGCCGGCTCGGTATCTCGCATCGAGAGAATCCAGGCATCGACGCGCGCTTTGAACACGGCGACGTCGCTGAAAGCGTCGACTCGCATGGCACCGAAAAAGTGACCTGTCCCATCGCCCGTCTGCGCTTCGATCGGTGCGCTAACGCTGAACGACGGTACAAAGGGTCCCCAGCACGCGCCACTGAGCACGCCCGACAACAGATCGACCATCGATGCCAGGCAATATCCTTTGTGCCCGCCATGTTCGTAATCGGCGCCCAGTGGCAACAGCACCCCGTCGTGACGCAACAACTGATCAGGGTCGTTCGTAGGTTGACCCGCCTCATCGATCAGCCAACCGCTGGGTAGCGCGTCGCCGTTGCGGCTGGCGATCTCCACTTTGCCCCCAGAGGCGACGCTAGTCGACATATCGATGACCACCGGCGGCCGATTGCCCGCGGGGAACGCAATCGCAATCGGATTGGTGCCCAATCGCGCCTCTTTTCCCCACAACGGCGCAACGTGCGGTGCACAATTGGTCATCGACCAACCAATCATGTCATGCTCTAACGCCATCAACGGGTAATAACCGGCGATCCCGTAATGGCTGCTGCGCCGGACCGCTACCCACCCCGTGCCAACCTCGGCCGCTTTCTCGATGGCAATGCGATTGGCTTTGGGCCCGACGACCAGACCGAGCCCGCCGTCGCCGTCGACCGTTGCCGTGCTGGCCGTTTCGCGGACGATGGAAATCTCGGGCCGCGGATTGATATCGGTCTCTTTGAACAGCCTCGCATAGGTCCACAGCCGGGCAATGCCGTGTGACTCGATGCCGCGCAAATCACTTGCCGCCAGCACATCGGCGGCGATTAGGGCGTCTTCCTCCGGCAGACCAAAATGCAGAAACGTCCGCGCGGAGAAATCGCGAAGTGTTTCGATCGGAAAGGTGAGTGTCGCTGCGTCAGCCATTGCGAATGAATATAGCCGTATCCCACCAATTCAGGAATGTCTACCGGCTGCTAGGGCTGTCTTTCACAGGGACGCGGCTTTACCGATGGCTAAGCACTTCCGCGTCGTAGCGCCGCGCATCCTGCAGCCAAGCGGGCCCGACAGGCTGTCCCTCGCGCAAAACTGGTCCGCGAAACTTTCCAATAGAAGTTGAATGAATTAGCAGCAGATGTCGGCAAAGTAGAACACTCGAAATGTTGCTGTGGGGAGCGTGAAGAAATCGCAGGCCACGATCTCGTGGGCGTGTTGCCTGAGAAACGTCTTCCAAGTGGGCCTTGGAAATAAGCATCGCCCCGAGAAATACAGAGACTGCGCTCAGCACGCCCATTCTCGCTTCCGTGCCACACGGAAATCGACCATTTCAGCTCGATGATCGGCCGCACGGCAATCGGCGCAAGTCCTTGACTGCTCACAAGAACGGAATTTATCAGAGGGACGGGGATACAGATTAGGCCTCACGAAGCGGGAAAACAGCGCTGTGCGTGGGTTGCGACAAGTCTTGGTCACGAATGCACTTATGAACGATCGACCGGCTATGGACCCAGGCGACTCAGAGCTTGAATTTCGGAATTCTGCCTATTTTCGTTAATTCAATTTCAATTCTAGTTATTATTATGGCGAAACCTGCGACAATTTATGTGCTGCTCGATGATCGTGTACCGACGCCGGCTTGGATTCTCGACGATTTCGTAGACACCGGCTGGGACATTGGTACGGATGAAGCCAGGATCGACCGAAAAATTATTTCCGGTGTTGGACCGGCTCGGAGTATCGATCACGTTTTTTCGGTCTGGCGGCAGGATATTCCTATCGCGTCTACCGTTACGTTAGGAGCGATTCGACCGGAGCAGCTAGAGGTCGAGCCGAGCAGCATTCTGGAAAGCATGTACGGCGTGGTCGTCACGGATTTACGTGAGTCACAGCTTTGAGGCCATTTACTGAGTTGTTAGCTACTGAGTCAGCCTGACGACATCGAAGGACACAAGGTTCGCATGGCGTCTCGTTCGCTCAGTCCAACAGATGCCAACGGAGATCCCGATCTAACCAGCGCTGGGCGCCAGGACATTTCGTACGTCCGGTTCGACCTTTCGGGTGTTGGCGCCGCCGCTGGCGCGGAGTTTCAGGTGACCACGAAGAACGACAGGGCCTGGGCTGCTGGTGTATTTCAGGTGTATGGCTTGAACGACGTTCCGGGTAACACCCGGCAAGACTGGCTTGAGGTGTCCTTTGACACCAACGGTGATGTAAACGGTGGGCTCAGTTACAACACGACGGGTGATGAAGTGCCCAGCGATGGTATCGAGCATACCCAGGACCTGGGTACGATCGGGACCACAGGGACCGAAAACCTGTGGTTGTTGGGAGACCTTCCGGGACTCGATCCGAATCCTAATGATGCTTTGGTCAAGTTTAGCAGCGCTGGACTGGACAACTTCCTCAACAGTCGGGCCGGAGGATTGGCCACACTGATGATTGTCCAGAAAGATAACGCAAACCGTTTAGTGCTCTTTCACACCAAGGAGAGTGTTGACCCTGACTTTGGCTTTCAGTTAGCACCGCCAACGCTGTTTATGGTTCCGGAGCCCACGTCGCTAGCACTAACGCTGCTGGGGATTGTTGGTGTCGGATTGAACCGTCGCCGTCGTCGTTGAGTTATTTGTTTTGGGGTGAATGGCAACAGGAACCCTACTTTTTATGAAAAAACGCTAGTTGAATGAAGAATCACCTGGGCGTGTGAGCTAGATCGCTTCACGCCCGGGGCGATTCTTAAGACTTCAGCAGAAATTCGAGACTGCATTTAAAACATAACCAAATTAAGAATTTCAACTATCTTGAAGCTTGGGGATACCATGAACGGACAGCATATGTGTGCGACTACTTTATTGCGGAGATTGCTAACAGCATCTTTGCTGGTGTCTCTCATCGCGGCCGGGACTGCTCACACCCACGCAAGCAATTGGATCATCAGCGGGGACGGGAATTACAATACCTCAGGTAATTGGTCAGCTGGGGTTCCCAACGGCGTCGATGCGACCGCCGACTTTAGTACGGTCGACATTTCCACCGACGTCCTGGTCGATATTGATGCCAATGTCACTCTGGGGCAACTAGTATTTGGTGACACGAATCTGGGGTCGGCGGGGACGTGGGCCATCTCGGACGATGACGCCACGCCTGCCATCATGACGTTCGACGCTGCCAGTAAACCGACGATTACCGTAGGTGAGTTGACACCCACGGCACTGTTCGACGACAGCTACCTGGGCGTCGTGCTCGCCGGAACGAACGGTTTTAGAAAACTGGGCCCCGGTATCCTCACGACCGCCGCATACGAAGAAGCGGGTGGTGCGCTCAGACTCCTGAATCACTCGATCAACGGCTCCATCGATATCGAAGCGGGAACGTTTCGGATTAACACCGGCGCCTTTTTTGATGACACTGAACCGGGGATCGCGTCGTTCAAGCTGTTCAACGGAGCCACGCTCGAATCGACGGAGAGCGTGGCGTTAAACCCGATCGCCGTTGACACCGGCGCCACCGTGAACGTGACGTCGATCGGCAGCGGTAACACGTCCTATGAGGTCATAGGCAATGGGACCGGGGAGATTATCAACTATTTTAACAATACCAGTAATAGCATGGATATCGTAGGCCAAACCAGTCTCGGTTTCGCGCAATGGAACATCAGCGGCGACCCAAATAGTCCAGATAGACTCACCGACCAAGTCCGTTTGAATATCAACAACAACACCATTCCAGCGAATAATAACACT
>Ga0310121_10004590_pt1 | contig 12122 bp, 9 predicted proteins | sample CB27_Tmax_986_MG_FD_203504 | JGI IMG/M metagenome (GOLD analysis project Ga0310121, IMG submission 203504) | Marine microbial communities from Western Arctic Ocean, Canada - CB27_Tmax_986 | ecosystem: Environmental > Aquatic > Marine > Oceanic | place: Canada: Western Arctic Ocean | collected...
CTTGTAGGAATCCAAGGCGGAGCTGACACTGCTGGTGTCTGGGCTCGGTTCGCTCTCCGAAGGGCTAGTCCGCCGCGTGCTGGTCAGCAGGCGCTCCATCTCTCGCTTGAGCGTCAGCGAGGCCTGCTGCAGGGTGCCGAGGGTGGTGCGCACCTCGTAGACCTGGGCTTCGTAGCGCCGCTCTCGCGCTTCCATCGATTCCCACCGCTTCTGGATCTCATCGCTGACGCCGCCGATCCCGCCCGCAAGCCCGGCGATCGCCTCGGCGCGGTCCTCGTTGATCCGGCGGAGCATGCCGTCGAATTCGCGATCCTTCGTGTCGACGTACGGGGTGATCTGCTGGAGGTAGACGATCAACCGGCTCTCGAACGAGTTCAGAGCCCCCAGCTGGTCTCGCAGAGTCACCAGGATGTCTCGGAGCACCTCGTATCGGGACTGCGTCAGCGGCTGATTGCGATTGAGATGGTCGATCAGCGCGCTGTTGAACTCGTGCTGCTGTTGCAGCGCGGGTGCTACGAGTGTCCACACGAAGCGCTTGACACGCGCCCGAAGGCCACGGCCGAAGATCGGTTCGTGGGTCGGAATGAGACTCCAGCGCGCGTTGATCTGGTCGATCTGGGTCACGTCGGGCGGCGGTGGTGGATCGGGCAGGGGGGGTAGCTGCTGGATGGCCTGGTCGAGGCTGGTCAGCGCGTCGTTGTACGCGCGATCGCTGGCCTCGCGCTCCTGCTTCAGGCGTGCGAGGTCGGCCATACTGACGGTGCGGGAAGACGTTGGTTCGGTCTTGGTGGCCATGCGACCCAGGGAGCTCGTGCGGGTGCCGTCGCTGATCGGTCAGCGCCCGACGACACCCTCAAGCGGACTGCTGGCCGACGCGTAGCGCTTCATCGGAATCCGGCCGGCCAGATGCGCGAGCCGGCCGGCTTGGACGGCCAGGCGCATCGCTTCGGCCATGGCGACCGGATCCTTCGCTTCCGCGATGCCGGTGTTCATCAGGACGCCGTCGACGCCGAGTTCCATGGCGATCGCGGCGTCCGAGGCGATCCCGACGCCGGCGTCGACGATGACCGGGACGGCCGCTGCTTCCTTGATGATCTGGATGTTGTTTCGGTTCTGGATACCGAGGCCGGAGCCGATCGGTGCCCCTAGCGGCATGACCGCCGCGGCGCCCGCCTCCTCTAGCTTCCGACAGGCGACCGGATCGTCGTTCGTGTAAGGCAGAACGACAAAGCCTTCCTTGACGAGCGCCCGGGTCGCGACAATGAGCGCTTCGTTGTCCGGGAACAGCGTGCGCTCGTCGCCGATCACCTCGAGCTTGACCCAGTTGGAGAGTCCCGCCTCTCGCCCCAGACGCGCCGTCCGGATGGCGTCCTCCGCCGTATAGCATCCCGCTGTGTTCGGGAGCAGCTGGTATTTCTCGGAGTCGATGTGATCGAGCAGTGACGCCTTGCTGCGGTCGCTGATGTTCACACGCCGCACGGCGACCGTGATGATCTCGGCGCCGGTGGCCTCGTGCGCACGTACCATGACCTCGTTCGACGGATATTTGCCGGTCCCGACCAGTAGCCGGGAACGGAACGACTTGCCCGCGATGACGAGCGGTGTATCGGTCAACACCCGCCTCCACCCACGAAGTTGACGACCTCGATCTGATCGCCGTCCCTGACCATCGTCGACTCGAACGCTGCGCGCTTTAGGACCGTGAGGTTGTGCTCGACGGCCACCCTCCGCGGATCGATATCGAGCCGGGCGAGTAGCCGCGTGACGTTGACGGGGGCATCGAGCTCGTAGGAATCACCGTTCAGGGTAATGATCAACCCGTTCAGCCTACTTCCGGCTAGCGATCGAAGTCAAGGCTAACTCGTTGGTAGAAATGAAGTTAGCTCCTATACGAAGGGGTCGCCGGCGAAACCACCCTCATCGGCCACGGCGAGGGCATGCTGCAGGCCCGTCGGCCGTAGGTGAGTCGGGAGCTCTGGCGTCGGCACGGGCGCGGCGAGTGCCCGATCGATGAGTGATTCGTAATCTTCGGTCATTCGGGGGAGCGTGTGGTTCCGCTGCCAGTACTCGTGAGCGCGGCGTCCTAGCAGGACGCGTAGCGGCGCGTCCTGCGTCAGTCGCCGCAGCGCCAGGCGGAGCGAGTGATCCTCGTCCAGGATGTCAAGGCTGACACAGATCGGCTCGACCGGGCCTGCGTCGGGGCCGTCCTCACATGGCCGCGGGGCGACCTGGGGCTTCCAGGTTCTCGGATCGAGCGAGGGCACCTCGACGGTGTGGACCAGGTCGGTCGTCACGGTCGGCTTGCCCGCGGCGAGGCAGCGCAGCCAGGAGGCGGAGGTCTCTCGCGCCGTCGGCCATCTTAGGCAGAGGCAAACGTCCGCGGCGGAAAGATGGCCCGCCAACTCGTCGTCATTGACGAAGCCGGTCATCGTCACCCGATCCGCGATGCCCAGGGTACGGGCCTCGGCCAGCGCGTCGTAGTAGGGCGCCGCCTCACCCACAAGCCACAGGTGAATCGGGGGGTGCTGGTCGCCCAGTGCCGCCAGGGCCTGGAGGATCTGCGAGATTCGCTTCTCCGGTGTCACGCGGCCGAACGCGGCGAACACCACCGCACCGGCCGGCACCCCGTAGCGCGATCGCAGATCCGCGGCTGCCACCGTTGGCACGCGCGCCGGGACCCCCATTCGCAACTCAGCAATCGGGCGGTCCGGGAACTTCGCTGCCAGATCCGCCGCCAGGCCCGGGGAGTGCACGGCGACGAGGCGCGCCGACTCGACCACGCTCCGGAGCATTGGCCACAGGTAGTGGAGCGATCCGAGCAGTCTGACGATGCCCAGATCGGCCACGCCCTGCCTCACGTCCGGGTGATTGTGTTTGAACTCGGCGCGGTAGTCGGCATAGCGCCCCTGCTGTAGGAGCAGCCTGGCTCGTGCGTGGTGGAGTTGCCCGTCGTGCAAGACGACGAGTCCGGGATACCGGAACAGGTACGGCCAGATGTAGTCATGGCAGGTGGCATTGCCGAGCTGGTAGACGGCCAGGTCGTACGCCTGCTGGTCGTGGCGCCAGACGAAGTCGTGGGCGTCGAACGCCCGCGTTCCCGCTGGAGCGGCCGCCGGCGGCGCGTCACAGTAGACGTCGATCGAAAACCGATCGGTCAGCATCGGCAGCAGCTCCGCGCTGTAGGCCGAGATGCCGGATCGCTCCGGCGGCAGCGGCGTGAACCAGGCCAGTCTCATCTCGACACCCGGACTCTCACCACGGCCCTCTCCCGGAGGGAGAGGGGACAGCGGAACGGGGCCATCTCATCATCGATCCGTGTCGGAATCGCCTGCGAAAAAGCACCAGTCCCGCTCACGCAGCAGCCGGTGCAGCGTCGGATCGTTCGATTTTCCCATGAGTTGGCCGCCAGCCCGAAATGTCAGCCATCCAGCCTGGCGAAACAGCCTGTCCAGCGCACCGTTGGTGAACGGGCAGGCGATGGGGCCGCGGAAATGCCAGGCGCCGCCGCTCAAGAGGACCGGGGGCTCGTCATACCTGGCGTACAGGTGCGCGCCGATCTCGGCTCGGCCGGCGCGCATCGGGTGACGCAGCGTCTCGTTGAACGCGGTGCTCGTGACGACTTCATACGTGCAGAGGTAGGTTGGTGGAAATTCGAAGCGCTCACAGAGTGCCTGAAATCTCGGCACGTGCTCGAGGTTGGTCGTGGTCAGTGACGCGCCGGTTTCCCACTGATTGTCGGCTTCGGTATCGACGGTGAGGATCAGTTTCATGGCGGGCGGCGTTTAGCAGCTCAATACATATTCCATGTTCGTGATCAGGACGTCGCGTCCGATCGGAATATACGGAATTTTCTCGACGAGCCATTCCGGCAACGTTCGACGCGCCAGCCTGCTGATCTCCAGGTCCTCACGCACCATCGTGAATCCGGCGGCGGCGATGTGCTCCCGAAGATTGCGGAGCGTCACCAGGTAGTAGAGGTCGTCGATCTTCGTTTCACCCCGCTTCGCCTGCGCCAGGAAGGACGATTCACTTGTCGACGCACGAAACGTACCTGGCGCGTAACGGGCGAGCCACCAGCTCAGCCGAAAGGCCAGCGGACGCCCGAGGAGCAGATAAGGCGGAATCGGAAACCGCAGCCGCGGAAGGTGGACCCCGCTCGGTGACAGATACGGCGCCGTTTCGAGAATCAGTCGCCCGCCCGGCCGGAGAACTCGCCGCGCTTCGCGCAGATAGCCGCCTGGGTCCTTGACGTGCTCGATCACGGCATGCGAGATGACTAGGTCGAAGCTCGCGTCGTGAAACGGCAGCGCCGTGCCATCCGCTTTCGAGAACCTCGGCTTGGGGCCGCCTTGCTCCGCGGCCAGCCGCGTGCCAGCATCCCGGAACCGATCCGCCAGATCGATGGCGACGACTGACTCCGCCTCCTCGGCGAACGAGACGCTCATCCCGCCGCCGCCGCAGCCATCGTCGAGGACCCGGCCGAGCTTCGTGATGCCAGCTTCGGTCAGGTAGCGCAGCAGCTTGGCCGATCGCCAATATTCGAACACGGCGTAATGGTACTCGGACCGAAATCTCTCGGCACCGTGTTGTTCGATGGCTTCCTGGTCGATGAGCCGCATCGTGATGACGGTGGAACTGCGCTCTACGTCCGGCGGCCGTGCTCCTCAGGCGTGGAGGGTGCCGCGGACGCTCGCCAGGAGCCGTCGGATCTCCCGAAGCTCGCTCGCCTTGAAAAACCTGAGCACGATCAGGCCGATCGGATACGCTGCCAGCAGCGCGACCGCAACGCCAAGTGCCGTGGCGTGCGACGCTGGCGACAACGCGGCCATTATCCCATAGAGCGCTGCAGCCGTTCCCGCCGCCTTTGCGAGTCGGCCCCATTCATAGCGGATGGCGAAATACCGCTGGGCGAAGTAGCCCAACGTTGCCACCAGCACGACCTGGCCGGCCACGACGGACGCGGCTGCGCCGAAAACGCCCCAGCGTGGGATCAGCACGAAGTAGCCGCCGATACTCACGACCGCCGCAACTGCGGTCGAAATCGGATAGGCGTGCGTGCGCTTCGCGACGTTGATCGAGGTCGACAGGAAGGTCGAGGTCGACTGGATCGCCATGCCCAGGGCCAGCAGCGGCACGACCCGTGCCGCGTCATGGAAGGTGCCAGGCGTCATCAACTCGACGACCGGTCGGGCGAGGCAGGCCATCGCCAGGGTGAGAAAGCCAAGCACGGCAAAGGCGTAGCTGGCGAGTCGCCCGAACAACTGCGGCGCGTCCGCGCGCCGCATCGAGTCGAACGCGAACGGCATCCACGCGGTCGAGAACGCCACCGGGTAGAGCTTGACCAGCGAGGCGATGCTCGTGCCGATGAGGTACACACCGACTTGCTCGAGTGGCAAATAGAGTGCCAGAAAGAACCGGTCGCTCATCGCCATGCCCTGGTGCAGAAGACCCTGCGGCACACGTGGCAGGCCGAACCGTAGCATCTCTCGCGCCACAGAGCGCGAGAACCGCCAACTCGTCATCGACATGAGCGTCGGGGCGAGGCCGATGACCATCAGGGTCGATACCACGACGTCGGCCAGGACGATGCCGGTGACGCTCCACCGGAAGCCGATGACGAACACCAGGCGCACGACGACCGTGCCCAGGGATCGGACGAAAGTGAGCGTGGCATACGCGCGTGACTTCTCCTGAATTCTGAGTCGGGTCAACGGCGGGAAAATGAAGCTGGTGATGAAACCGTTCGCGAACAAGAGCGACAGGGTCAGCGCGTGCTCGCGGGTCCCGAACAGTAGACCGCTGAGCAAGGGTGCCACGACAAGAAGCAGGATGGTCAGGCCGCCATTGGCGCCCAGCAGGAAGATGATGACCGTGCCGGCGAGGGTTTTTCGATCTGCGTCGTCACGACAATCGTAATAGAGCCGTAGAAACGACGTATCCAGTCCCCAGCGATACAACGGCTTGAGTACCGCCTCTAGAACGAGCACGAGCGCCAGGACGCCGTACTCCGACGGTGCCAGCACGCGCGTGTAGACCGGGAGGAGGAGAAAGTTGATCGCGAGAATCGCAACGTCAGACGAGCCGTAGATGAGCAGATGGCCGGATATTCGGCGGACGTTGTCGAACATGTAGGCGGATTATAGCTGACGTCGATGACGTCCTCGTCACGAGCGCACAAATCCAACGGCCGCTAGAACGTCACGCGAGACACGCCTCATAAATGTGTCGGAACCTAGCGCCAACGACGGACAGCCTTAGTTCGTCTTCAATGCGTTGCACAGTAGATGTCGTCGTGCGCCGCCGTTCGTCGAGTTGGACACGAATGGCGGCAGCGAGCGCTGCCGGATCCTCACGCGGCACGACCACGACATCTCGGCCGAACTGATCTCCCAACTCGATACCGCCCGGGCTGTCGGCTGTCACGACCGGGGTGCCGCAGGCAAGCGCCTCCAGCGCCACGGTCGGGCAGGCTTCGAGGACGGATGGCAGAACAAACACGTCGGCGGCGGCGCAGTACTGCGCAACAGTCTGGTTGTCGACAAGACCCGCGAAGGTGATATGCCGGCTGACGTCGGCCGCGTCGGCCATGTGCTGCAGGTGGTGTAGCAGCGGACCGTTTCCGCAAATGACTAGCTGCGTGTCGGGGTGGGTCTGCAGCACGGCGGGCATGGCTTCGATGAGCGTATGCTGGGCTGCGTAGGGGTGTAGATGCTTCACGTTGACGAGCACGTGGCGCCTGGTCAGCCCAAGCTGCCGGCGGGCGTTCGCTTGGCCGGCCTGGCTATGCCACGTAAAGCTGGCCGCAACCGGGGGGTAGACGACGCTGGTCTGGTCCTGCGCCAACCCCAGCTCCTGTGCCCGCAACCGGAGGCCATCGCTGTAAAACGTGACATGTGAAGCCTGTCGAAACGCCCGGGCGAACAGATCGGGCTTGAGCGTCGGGGCGCGGTAGTGCCAAACGTCCGTTCCGTACAACGTGAGCACGGTGGGCTTGCGTTGCCATGACGCCACGACGGCGCCGACTTCGGTAAGCAGACCATTGCCGTGAACATGGATGACATCGGCCTCGCGGATACGTGGTGTGCCGCACCAGGCGACGGCTACGGCGCTCGTTACCGCTCCCAAGCGTGTTCGCCGCATCCACGTTCCTCGGCGGCGATGCGACGGAATCCAGGTGACCGGACCCGGCCACGTCGTGGTCCCAGCCGTGCGCGGCGGGTGCGCGATGTAGGTTACCGCGTCGCCGGCCTGCACTGCCCACGCCCCGAGGTGAAAGGGAAGCAGGGCATTGGCCGCTTGGTCTGGTGGCAGATGCGGCGTGATGTGGCAGATGCGCACGGAAGGCAGTCTACGCCTGTTGCCGGCTCATCCGATCCAATGGCGCAGGAGCGTCCATGGAAGGATGACACGGTCGATGAGAATCTGTTTGGCGGTGGTCGGATAGGCGACCAACTCACTGTAGCCTCGCATGAACAACTGATACTGTACGAGAAATAGCAGGTTGTACACGATCAGACCGCTGGCGATCAGGCCCACCAGCTGCGGCCGTCTGGCGACGAGACGGGTCGAAAACAATGCCGTGAGTCCCAGGGCGAAGAACGGCGTGCTGCTGATGAAACGCCGTGCGCCGAACGCTTCCCCTGCCCACCAATCGACGACCGCGGCATTGATGTAGACGGTCGTCAGCACGACGGCGACGCTGCTCCAACCCACGAACGGATGTCGCGCGACCAACACGGCCAAACCGAGCACGGCGACGAGGACGGCCGGAGTCCAAGAGAAGAGGCCGTGATTCAGCGAGAAGAGAACGGCCCAGACCTGGGGGTCCATCCACCGCATGAATCCTTCGCCCTGCGGCGTGAGGAGCCAGTGCCCGTAGATCTGCTTCCAGGCGAACATCTGCGGCAGAAACGCCGCAAGCGACGCTGCACCCAGCGCTCCGGTATGGACTGCAGCTCTGCGAAGGGTGGTCTGGTCGTGGCGTAGCTCCCGGACGAGCTCGACCATGGGCAGTATCAGGATCACGGCATTCTGCCAGCGGACGAGCGCCGCCAGGCCACCGATGACTCCGAGCAGTGCGTACCTGGCGGCGCGGTCGTCTTCCATCGTGCGCAGCCAGGTCCAGACGAACAGTCCAACGACGAACAGCGAAGTGGCGTGGGAGTAGGCCGGCGAGACGAGAGAGTAGTAGATAGCCGGAGTAGCCAGCCAGGCGACGAGTGTGCCCCAGAGTGACGCGGCAGGCGGGCACAGCCGAGCGCACGCGCGATAGCAGAGATAGGCTCCGAGCGTTGCGTACGCGATACTGGCGATACCCGCCGAGAGCTGAAACGGCACGCTGATACCGTCGAACGGTATCACGACGCCAGCCGTCCGAAGCAGCGCAACAAGGCCACAGGCGAAGAGGAAGAACGGAAGCCACAGCAGTGCAGGGCCGATTGACATCAGATTGACGGCGTGTCCGGTCTCCGTCGTGGTGTCCAGCCACACGTTCGGCGTTCCGTCGGACCTGTACAACAATTGGTAATCGTTGACGAAGTTAACGTCCTGGTCGAATACAAGGGATCGAAGATAGGCGTAGTACTGCACGGCGTCACCCTCGATGATTCGTCCCTCTCCGCTGGGAAAGAGCGTCACCGCAAGTGTGTACGCCGCGGCAAGGCAACACCCGATGGCTGAGAACGTGATGATTGGACGCCGTTCGAGTTGATGCACGTGCAGGCCGTTCGACACGATCCACAGACCCCTTCCTCGAGTGACGCGATTATAGTCGATGGTCACGCGCTTCCACGCGGCCGGCAGCGCTCGATCGAGTCGCCCGCGCGCGAGTTCCGACCTGCTTCCATGTTATTCTGACCGTGAGGCGGAGCCATCGACCGCGATCTAGAAATGCATCCGGAGCGAATCGTCCGCCAGACACCCAGGAAAGTCAGTCACGCCGGACGGCTCGTTTTTCTGCTCAGTCTCTGCCTCTACCTCACAACGGCCGGTGGCAGCATGGCCACCGATATCATGACCTATGAGGTCACCAAGAGCATCGTCGAGCGCGGTTCCGTGGCGATGTCGTACGACGTCTTCGGCATGGCGGCGCACCGCGGTGTCGATGGGCGGTACTACGCGCCATACGGCATTGGTCATGCCCTGTACGGCGTGCCGTTCTACCTGGCCGGCACGACTGCAGAACGTCTGGCCGGCCTCGATGTGGGCAAGGCCGATGCCGTCGGGAAGGCGAGCCTGGCGATCGGGAACGCGGTGGCCGCCGCGGCGAGCGTCTGGCTGGCCTTCTGGTTTGCCTGGAGGCTGTTCGGCGCGATCCGGCCGGCCATCCTAACAGCCCTATCGTTGGGATTCGCGACGATGCTGTGGCCATACTCCAAGTTCGGGTTCAGCGCGCCGCTCGCCACGTTGTGCGTGCTCGCTGGGGTGTACGGCGTGTGGGTTGGAGTTCGCCATGCGCGACTGGGCATGCTGGTGGCCGGCGGCGTCGGCATCGGTTGTGCCCTGCTGGTGCGTCATGAGCTCGTCCTGACCGCGGTGCCGGCCACGGTCTGGCTGGCGCTCGAGTACCGGTCGAGGTGGAGACAGTTCTTCCAGTCCGCGGCACTCGTTGCCGCGCCAATCGGGGCGGCGGTCCTCGTCACGGCCTACTACAACTTCGTTCGATTCGGGAACCCGATCGATACCGGCTATCTACGGGATGACACTGCGGGTTTCGGGTCGATCTGGCTTGGAGCGTGGGGACTCCTTGTAAGCCCGGGCGGCTCCGTGTTTCTGTACTCACCGCTGCTGATTGTGGGTGCGGTGGCGATTACCGAGCTCAGTCGAGCCGATCGGCGAACCGCCATTTTGTTTGGCGGAGTGGTGCTGACGCTGTTCTGTTTCTACGCGTCACTCTTTCATTGGGAGGGCGAGCGGTCGTACGGCCCTCGCTACCTGCTGCCTTTGCTGCCGTTTCTGTGCCTACCCCTGGGCGCATGGTTTGCGCGCCCATGCGGAGAATTCAGGCGGCGTGCCGCGATCGCCGGTCTCATTTGTAGTGCGGCGGTGCAAGTTCCCGGCGTGCTTGTCGATTTTTCCAAAGTAGGCCACACGCCTGAGGTTGGATATCGGTCGATAGAAGCGCGTCGCTGGGACTGGGACTCGGCGGCTCTCGTTCTCAATACGCAGGCTGCGATCAGGACGGTCCCGCTCAACGTGCGCTACCTGTCAGGCGCAGAGCCTCGGCCGGAAGTGAAGGTTGCCGAAGGCCGGGCGCGCGACTTCTCTTCACAGTTTGCGTTCAGCCTCGACTTCTGGTGGATGTACCTATTTCACCTCCGCATCATTTCCGCTCCGGCCGCGATCGTGCTTGTCGGTCTTCTACTGGGTCTGGCGGCTGCGTGCGCCGGCCAGCTGCGCCGTCTTTCGATAGCCGATGGCTGACGCGGTGACGCCTTGCCTCGCCGATGAAGATGAGATCCCCGTCGTTTCCCAGGCAGAGGCAGACATGCATGGGCGGATGGGCACCGCGGCAAGCCGTTGGGGCTGGGCTGTCTGGCTGGTGCCGATTCTTCTCGCCGTTCATGCCGTTGGATTCTGGGGACGTGGCCTGGTCGACAAAGAGGGCCTCGCATTCATCCTCAACTACCTGGCCGACCGGCCGCTCGCCGCGATCATCTTCGACCCGTCGTTGAACGACTGGGGGGCGTATCAGGCCAGGGAACTGAGCTACCTGGTCGATTACTTCGACGCGCAGGTCCTCGCCAGCCTGTACTCGTGGGGAATCCTGCTGTTCGTTCCGGTCAGCGGTGTTCTGGGCCTCGCCGCCATCGTTGTGGTGTACGTTTCTGGCGCCAGACGACTCCTGCGGCTGGACCAAACGACCACGGCGTTCCTCCTGAGTTGGTTTCTCAGCACAATCATCGTTCAGTCATCGACGGCCATCTTCTACCGATCAGCGAAGATTCTCCTTTCGGTTCTGCTGCTCCTGTTCCTCCTCCAGATCCTTTCGCTGCTGAGACGCCATCGAGAGCAAGGGCCGTCGGTCTGGACGTTCACGACACTCTTCCTCCTCGGCCTCGGCATGTCCCTCGCTGATCGTCAGGGCTTCTTCTTCCTTCTTTTGTTCCTGTCGATGTTCGCGCTGTGGTTCGTGGTGTCGCCCTCCTCGTCGCGCCCTGACCACCGAACCTCACTTGCCATCGGCGGAGTGCTGCTGGCGGCAATCATCAGCGAAAGCCTGTACAACCAGGTCGTTGCGCCGTGGCTCATATTCAATCTCAATGGGTACTATCCGGACTTCAGCTTCCAGCGCCTGGAGCTGCAGGGGCTCTGGGAACCATCACTATGGAGGCAGGCAGGGCAAATGATCCGCCGGCAGGCGGGATTCCTGCTCGGCGGCCTGCCTTTCTGGGGAGGCGCTGGGCTCGCGATCGCGCTCTACTGCCGCGCGGCGACCCAGGGAGGACGAGGTGCGTGGCCGCTCCGGCAGCTCGTCCACGACACGGTTCTCGTGGTCGCAGTCATCGGCGGGCTCTGGCTGATGACCGCGTTGATGATTCTCCGCCATCCGCCCGTCTACACCATCCCGGATCACTCGTACTGGTACAATTTTCTCCCCGCCCACGTCCTGTTTCTGTTTGGTGCATCGCGGTTGTCGATGCGACTGGATGTCAAACCGTTCGCGTGGCGCGTTGGCCTGTGGCTCGTGATCGGCATCATGGTCGCAGGTAATATCCGGCGTTACCCTGAGCAGCGCGCCGTCATGGTCGAGTCCAGCTGGCTGTCGTTCCAAGTGGCCCGGACGGAGCGTATTCTTGCCGGCTACGACCAACTGGCGTCCAACGACGCGGATTCCAAGAACGTTCCTCGCTGGGTCTCTGCCGAGCGGTTCGGCGGTAGGCTAAGGCTCCCCGTCGTCCCAGAGGATTTCTTTCCGGACAGCCTCGAGGCGGCGCTGGCGACTAGGTCTGGAAAGCATCCACTCTCGCAGGCGAGCGGGCCGCAGTGGCCATCGCTTCGGAGTTTCTTTGCAAGGGACACATCGCCGCTGGACTATCGGACACAGATCGCGCCTGCGCTGAAGGCTTGGCGTGAAGCCGGTATTCGGGAGGTCGTAGTTGAACCCGGCCGCTACGAGGATC